>Ga0316207_10001479_pt1 | contig 28696 bp, 28 predicted proteins | sample 6weekpyrite_MG_FD_204943 | JGI IMG/M metagenome (GOLD analysis project Ga0316207, IMG submission 204943) | Microbial mat bacterial communities from mineral coupon in-situ incubated in ocean water Damariscotta River, Maine, United States -... | ecosystem: Environmental > Aquatic > Marine >...
CTCGCCGGGGCTTTTGCGCGTCCCAGTTGTCTGTCTCATCTTCCACTCCTCAGTGGTCACGATGAGCCAGAAACACTCTCTTATCAAATATGGCTAATTGGACCCATAGGCGCTGACGTCAGACAGTAGCGCACCACACATCCACCGTCGACAGCAAGGCCGGAAAGTCGAAACTCGCAGCAGCCGCACTTCGGAGGATTATCGAGAACACGGAATTACCAATTACGGCTTCTTAGGCGGATCTTGGCATCAATCCTAGCTGCCATATGTGTACTTGTCGACGGCAGCTTGATGACTGGCCATTCATTACATGACCTTTTCGATGGCATCACAGCATTTTTCAATATTTTTCTCGACATCACCGTAATGAGATCGAATTTCGGCTAGATCGGTACGCGAGAGATTTGAGACAAAAAATTCCACGTCATCTATTCCGGTAATGTTGGGAAGGCCTTGGAATACTGGCTGATCGTTTTCATAAATGGCCATCGGGACATCCATGTAGACGCCATCAAGGACAGCGGTCGAAGCGGTCGAAATGCAGGCGTCGGCCAACCCCAACACGTCCGTCATCGACATGCCACTCAACGGTCCTCTATATGCGTGTGAAAACACAACATTTGGTACATCCGAGAGCGCTTTGTCATGCGCCCGATATAGTGCGCGGGATTTTCCTCGGTGGCTGCGGATGATTATAAGATCATTTTGGTGAGCTGCCGCAAAACGACGAACCAAATCATAAAAGCGCGCTACGTCTTCTTCTCCATAACGTCCGGCCCATCGAAATGAGTGGCAAAACAGGATTGCCCGATCATGCTTGGGCAACGGCAATTTTGGCGGACAAGGAGGAAATAGAAGCGGCTTAATAAATCCAACAATCGCTAACTTCTCACGTGTTTCAGGCGACAAAATGTCCGGGATGATCAGATCTTCGAAGAGAAGCAGCAATTGTGATTGGTAGTGAATGTTCCTCTTGTCGCTCGACAGATTTAGCTTTCCTTGCATCACGCCATGTTGCACGAAAATCGTCGGAATGCCCAACTCCAACATCGCCAAGCTTCGCGGGCGCGTTGAGCTGCCATCCATCGTAGGGTCGACCATCGAGATCGCGGCATCACCGCGCTTCAACCACTGTTTTGGGAAAAGCTTAAGCCATCTACTAGGTCGAATTGTAAAATCAAGACGTGATGCCGCCACGATCGGTTTCAACCGCGGTTCGCGTCTTAGTACTTCGGAGGGTGAGAAGCAAATGGGCTCAACCAATCCGCGCTGCTTCAGCCGACGGGCGATGGGGAATAGGGCTTCGTATTCTGGCATCCCATTGAAGAAAAAGAGCAGCCGAGGCTCTGTCATCAAGAAAGCCCCCGGTCTGTCTTAACGGCGCAAAAGACATGCCAATGATAGGCCAGTCCGAACCATTCCATGTCTAGATCTGCATGGCAGAAGCCTTCGAACTCTCCCGCAAATGAGGCTTCTAGGTCTGCGCGATCGGCCATGCAGCGCATCACTTCTCCGTTGCGGTCTCCGTCGAAATAGTCGTCTTTGATCGTCCGGTAGCCTGGGTCTTCGGCCTCGACGCTATTGCGGAAGATGAAGCTGGTTTTCTTGGGGATCGAGGCAATGATCCAGCCGCTGGGTTTGATAACGCGGGCCATTTCGGTGACATGGTCTTCGAAAGTTTGCTGTCCAAAGGACATGTAATAGCAGCTGTTCCATGTTATCAGCCTGTCAAAACTGGCATCTTCAAAAGGTAGCAATCCTGCATGGCCGGTTCGAATATCGGCATCCACGCCGTAGCTGACCATCCGTTGTCTGAGAACCTCGCAAATCGTATCTGTGATTTCCACCGCCGACACGCTCATGCCCAGTCCGTGGAAAAAGGGAAGATGCCGCCCATCGCCGCATCCGAGATCCAGGATCGAGCGCCCGTTATGGTCGTCGCGCGACATTTTCAGCTCGGGGAACCGTCCCTTGAATAGCCGAATTACGCCTTCGGCGGGATAGGCCATGTCGTTTTGTTCAAGGTAAAGTTTGTTCCACGATCGGTCGGATTGATAGGCCATATGACGTTCATGCTCCCTCAAGGCTGCGTCATCATCTATACGGCGCAACATTCAATTACGACAAGCCCGCCCCGACCACGTTAACGATAATTCCGGTTGTGGTGTTTGCCATGGATTTGCAATACACTGACAGGCCGACAGGCTGATCAACTTTTTTGGGGCCATCAACTCGATGAAAATCCTGGACACCACGCTTCGCGATGGCTCTTACGTCAACAAATTCGGCTTCACTGCAGCACAAACCTCTGACATCGCGGCCGATCTGGATCGTGCCGGAATTGATTTGATCGAGGTTGGGCACGGCGTCGGTCTCAACGCGTCGAACATGAACCAAGGCGTGGCGGCGGAAACGGATGAGGTCTACATGGACGCCGCGGCCACGGCGGCCCGCCAATCAAAATGGGGGATGTTTGCCATTCCCGGCATCTGCGATCTGTCCCATCTTGATGCTTGCGAAGATTACAAGATGGATTTCCTGCGGTTTGGCGTGTCGATTGACGCCTATGAAAAAGTATTCCCGTTCATCGAGAAGGCCAAGAATGCGGGCATCATGGCCTGCGTCAATTTCATGAAATCCTATTCGCGCGAACCGATTGTTTTTGAAAAGGCTGCGCGTGATGTCATGGCCGCCGGAGCGGATTACGTTTATGTAGTTGATTCTGCAGGAAATATGACGCCCGCCCGCGTTCGTCAGTATTGCGAGCGCATCGGAGATCTGGCGTTCGGATTTCATGCCCACAACAACCTGGGGCTGGCCGTGGCCAACGCGCTGGAAGCTGAGGGATGTGGCGCGCATGTGATTGACTGTTCCATGCAAGGTATGGGTCGATGCACGGGCAACACGATGACCGAGCATTTCGTGGCCGTGATGCAGCGGGCTGGGAAACTCTCGCATATCGACTTGTTGACCTTGTTGGACACAGCCGAAGAGCGCGTGCGCCCTCTGCTCAGCCAGGTTGGGCACGATAGCGTTGATTTGATCTGCGGATATTCTGGGTTTCACTCCAGCTATATGGATGTCATCCGCAAGTTTGCCATCGAGTATGACGTCGATCCCCGGCTTCTGATCGTGGAAGTGTGCAAGGAAGATCAATCGGAGGCCCCCGAGGTTTTGGTGCGGGAGAAAGCACGCGCATTGCGAGCAACCAGCGACGCAAGCGGGTTCCGTCATCGCTTTCCACTGAACCAGTATTTTGGCCACGAACAGGAAGACCTGTAAGGGGGGGCTGTGTCAGATTTGATTGCCTCCTACTTTGCCCGCCTGGCCGTGATACCATCGCCCGTTTTGACTGATATTTCGGGCAGCGGCAGGCGCGCGGTCTGCGGTGTGGATCTGCCGGGTTTAACCGACCGTGTTGCTGGCAAATTAGCGAGTCATGGGGTCGAACATGGCGACCGGATCATAGCAGTATTTGGTAACCGGCTTGAGGCGGCTCTCTTGCTTCTGACGGCCATGCGCCACGGGATAACCCTCTGCCTTCAACCGGCAGGGACCGGAGTCGCGGACCTGGTCCAACTCAAACACGATCTTGGAGCCACCGCTGTTATCAGCACGACCGATGAGGCCCCCGCAGGAATTGCCCGATTGGCCTTTGAGGATTTGACCGACTGCGCCGTGATCAAAACACCTGTGGTGAAACAGGGAACACCCTTCACGATCACTTTCACCAGCGGATCTACTGGTGCGCCCAAGGGTATCGTCCATAGCGCAGAGTCTTTTCTGCGCTGCGCCAAAGCGTTCAACGATCAGGCGGGCATCACAGGCGCGGATTGCTTCCTGAACGTGATGCCCATGTATTACATGGCTGGCATCTTCAATGGGATACTTGCCCCCCTGGCGGCAGGTGCAAGCGTTGTGATTGCCGATGCTTTTGCCACGCCAACGGCCCTTCGGTTCTGGCCGATGATCAAAGGCAATGGCATCACTGCGCTGTGGCTCTCACCGACGATGGCGTCGCTGATCATGCGGTTGGATCGTGGCGACAAGGTTGTGCCGGACAGCCTCAGACGGGTGTTTGTCGGAACCGGGGCCATGGCCGCAAGAGATGCAGAGGCCTTTTACGAGGCATATGGCCTACCGCTGCTGCAATCCTATGGGCTGTCAGAGTTGCTTTACATCTCGGTTGACGATGCCGACACTCCGAACTTCGGTTCGACAGGTCGACCGTTGGCGGGGGTCACTATCACCCAAGATGACGCTGGAGCCCTTGGATTTGACTCGGAATACGCGTTCTTGGGGTATCTCCAAAATGGCGTTCTGGAACGACATCAGGGCCAGTTTGCGACCAGTGATTTGGGCACGGTTTCATCTGCAGGCGTTCTGTCGATCTCGGGCCGCTCCGACGACATCATCATTCGCGGTGGTGTCAACGTGAACCCGATCGAATTGGAAGGCCTTCTTGGCTCGCTGTTGAAGGGGACGCCATTCTGCATCATTGGCCTGCCGGACGAGATGCTTGGCCAAAAAGTGGTTTTGGTCACGGAAGGTGCCGAAGCAGACAGCACGGTTTTGTCCAAAGCGCGGGCCTTGGTTCTGGATCATCCCGGCCGCGCGCAGCTGGATGGTGTGGCGGCGGTTCAGAAACTTCCGCTTGGACCGACCGGTAAGATTCGACGCGCTGCGTTGCACGCTTTGCTGGCGGACGGTGCTGACAAATGATCATGGGCCTTAGCCACATCGCGTTCGGCACCGATGATATCGACGGCGCTACCGAGCGCCTGGCAGCATTTGGCTATTCCACGCGTTTCGACGAGCCCGAATTGGAAAACCACATCTCGAAGACGCCGTTACTCGGGCGATACCAACCACGCCATCATATCCGCTCGCTTGCGGCAGAGGGCGCAATGGCGATTGAATTGCTGGATCACGGAAGGCTTGTCGGGCCGCAATCTGCCGCTCTTCTTCCGATTTTTCAAAGCGCGATGCCGTTGGAGGATTGGCAGCCGGTTGCGACCAGCGGCCTGCCTATTTCTGATAGCGCTTATGAAACATTTACCAAAGCCCTCGGGCGACAACCGCTGGCATTTCACGACCCGGTTCTGAAGATGACGCTTCTATGGACATCATCGGACAAGCCGCCGCCGGGCCTTCTTGCCTGTGCGGTGTTGGTCGATGATCCGTCGCCACTGTGCAACCTGCTGTCACAATTGCGATTCCGCAGTGATCCCGCGACCGGTCTTTGGTCGCTTCTGACGCCGTTGCCTGCCCTTCAGGCCCGCCTGATCCCGGTTCCTGCCAAACGCCATCTTGATTGGGCCGAGACACCGATACTGGATGCTCCGGGCTGCCCGTGTATTGCGCTGATGGCGCGCGCCACGGATCGCAGCGACCCACCCGCCGCCTTGCGAGGGAAGGGCAATTCTTTTACCGTTGAGGTCAATGGTAAATTGAACCGCATAACGCTGGCGCGGCCTGACGATGGGCCAATTGTAGAAATGGTAGATCCCCAGACATGATTATTGACCTGACAATGACCCTGCGCGAAGGGATCATGACTTTTCCGGTTCACTGGCACCCTGTTGTCGAAATCACCCAGTTGGGACGTTTCGAGGTTGAAGGTCGTGAAACCCGCAAAGTGGTGCTCGGGACCCATACCGGCACCCATGTCGATGCACCACGCCATTTCGTGGCGGGTGGAGAGACCATCGAGAATACCGATCTCGGCATTTATTATGGGCCGGCGCGCGTGCTGGACTTCACCGACTTGGCCGACAAATCCGAGGTCACGCGCCAGATGATCGAGGATCGCATCGGCGAAGATTTCCCGCCGCGCATCCTGTTTCGCTATGACTGGGAACACCGCCTTGATAGTCTCGAATATTACTCGCACCACCCCTATCTGACTGAAGAGGCCTGCGAGTGGCTGGTTGCCCAAGGGGTGAAACTGGTCGGGTTCGACGCGCCGATGCCCGATGACCCTCGCAACGGTCGCGGTTCGGAAAAGGACTCGCCCAATCATACCATCCTTCTAGGGTCCGGCGTCGCCATCCTCGAATATCTGGTCAACCTTTCCAAGATCCCAACTGGCGACCTCGTTCTGTCAGCATTCCCGATGAAGATCGAAAACGGCGATGGTTCGCCGGTCCGGGCTGTAGCAATTGTCGACGACGAAAGGGCCTGAGGCATGAGCGATGTAAGGGATTGGGCCCGTGCCTATCTGGTACGCCATGACTCTGGATTTGCCGATCTGTCCGAGGACCAACAGCTCGCGGAGAACTTGTTTACTTCGGGGCGGCTGGATTCGATGGGGTTGATGAACTTCTTGCTGGATGCCGAGGCCGAGTTTGGATTCATGTTCACGCCAGAGGCGTTTCAAGATCGACGGTTGCAAACCATTTCAGGGCTGGAGGCCGTGGTGTCCGAATTGAAAGGCGCTGCATGATCACCCGTTCCGACATCGTTTCGGCCCTGTCTGACGCCGGTATGCAAACCGGTATGACCGTGTTCAGCCACGCCAATATCGCGTTTTTCGGACGGGTTGAGGGCGCGGGGTCAATGGACGATCTGATCCGGGTCATGCTGGACTGCTTTGTCGAGGTGCTGGGGCCAGACGGCACGATCATTTTTCCGGTGTTCACCTACTCCTTCGGGTCGGACAAAGATGAAAAGGTGTTTGACCTGCAGCACAGCCTGTCGGCAACGTCAGGTATGGGTAATTGGCTGATTTCCAGCGGGACCGGTGCCCGGTCAGCGGATCCGATGTTGTCGGTTATCGCTGTAGGAGGCAAGGCCGAGGCGCTGACGCATGCGATTGATCCTATCTGCTTCGGGCCTGATAGTATCTGGGCCCGCCTGCACGCTGAGGACGGATTGATTTGTAACCTCAATCTCGACAGTGGTTCGACCTATCTCCATTGGATCGAACGCGAAGCCGGTGTATCCTACCGCTCTGACATTCCGATGTCGGGAACCATCATTGATCAGGACAAGGCGTGCGCCGCCGATATCATCTATTCTGGCCGGGCATTGGATGATCCGCAGGCGGTGCCAAAGTTCGAGGCCTATCATACGGCCAGCCTTGAACATGGCATCAGCAAACGCATCGCATTGGGTCGTGGACAGATCGTGGCGCAAAAGGCACGCGACGCCAAAGGTCTCCTGACTGAGCTTTTGCAGCATAACCCCTATATCATGACCGCAGGACATATCGAGTAGTGACTGATCTGTCTACCTTGAGCGCCGAATTCGAGGACTAGAGCGAGACCATGATTGTATGGGCCCGCGACTACTATCCTATCCCGAGAGGATTACCGCCCCGGGGTTTTCGACGCGCTGACCTATCTCAACGCGCTGCTGCCTTGCCTTCATCTGCAGCGAGTGCGAGTGCCAATCAGGCCTTAACTGGGGGGCGAATTAATTGACCTTGCGCTGTGACTGAACACTCTTCCGCACTCAGCCACCCATGAATCTACCTACAAAAATACCGCGTTCAAAGAACGCGATCTTGCCCTCGCTCAAACTCCCGCAGCTAATCGCGACCCTGCCGTCATTGATGCGCCCCAAGAGTTCGACATCACACGCGAACGCGCTCGCCGTTTCTCGTTCGGTAGGTGCTTTATCCCGCACTCCGGACCGCAAGCTAGGTCAAATGCTGCGCAAGGCATGATTGTCTGCTCTGGGGAAGCCGCATTGCAGCGACTTGGGCCGTCTTAAAGGGCTGCTATGGGCCAAAACGGAACTCAGACCGATGGTTCCGAGCTTTCCTTGCGGGGCAGCGCATACTAGCGGGACAATCAGTTTTGATTGCCACCAGAGCGACCGCTACACCATATAATTGATATCATCACTCATGCTCTAAAAAACAAGCTTTGAACGACCTTCGGAGGGAAACTACTTTTGCAGCAATAAGATGGACACATTGGTAGCATACATCGCCTCCTTGCGTTCCAACTTTATTTAATGTTATCAACACCTAAAGAAATCGTCCGCCGAGTTCAATCCTCTCTCACAGCACCATCCCCTTCATGGATAGCGCAAGCGACCGACAGGGCATTCAGAGCCGTCGAAACGGCACCCCGGCAGAGCGAGCGGGACCGTATCGCAGAGCCCCGCCATTGCCGTGGATAATCAATCAGCCGCCCAGGCCCAGGGCCGGGTGAATTCGCCCAGAACCGCATTGATGGCGGCCTCATCGGCATCGCCCGATTTGCTGATCTGCGCCACCAGGCCCAGTTTCTTGCTTTCGGTGACCGATGTTACCTGGGCCACAACCCCGGCCTCTGTCAGGGCGGCATTATAGATCCGCGTTATGGCCCGCTTGCGCAGATCCGGCTTGAACACTTTGCCAACCGCCGTCTTTGGCAATTCATCCATGATTTCCAGATGCTTGGGGCGCGCAGCGCGCTCATGGACATGTTCGTCGCAATGCGCCTTCAGCTCGGTGATGGCAACCTCGGCCCCCTCGACCAGTTCGACATAGACGCAAGGCAGTTCTCCGGCAAAGGCGTCGGGTTGCCCGATGGCCCCGGCAAAGGCCACCGCCGGATGACCAGCCAGAGCCTCCTCGATCTCGGCCGGGTCGATATTGTGGCCACCGCGAATGATCAGATCCTTGGCGCGGCCTGTGATCCAGAGATAGCCATCCTCATCGATGCGGCCCAGATCGCCGGTGCGCAGGTAGATATCCTCGTGGAAAAGGTCGATATTCTTGTCGCTCTCGGTATAGGTCGAGCCCTCGAAGACGCCGGGATTGTCGATACAGATCTCGCCCACCTCATCGGTCTCGCACACAATCACCCCCTCTGGGGTGTGTTTCAGGATCCGCACCTCAGTATGGGGCAACGGCACGCCGACCGATCCGATTTTCTTTTCACCCTCGACCGGATTGACCGAGACCAGACAGGTGGCTTCGGTCAGGCCATAGCCTTCGACCAGGGTTACGCCGGTCGCGGATTCGAAGCGTTTGAACAGCTCCACCGGCAATGGCGACGATCCAGAAAACGCGGTTTTGACGGTCGAGATATCGGCATCGACCGGGCGTTGCATCATTGCCGCGATCGCCGTGGGCACGGTGATGATAAAGGTCACGCCCCAGCGTTCCACCAGCTTCCAGAAATTATCGAACACGCCCTCGCCGCGATAGCCCTGCGGCGTCGGAAACACCACATGCGCGCCCGAGGCGATCATCGCCATCAGGATCACATGGCAGGCAAAGACGTGAAACAACGGCAGCGGGCAGATGATGGTGTCATCATCGTCAAACAGCAACGTGTGCCCCAACCAGCCATTATAGATCATGCCGGAATATTTGTGCTGCGCCACTTTGGGCATGCCGGTGGTGCCGCCGGTGTGGAAATAGGCCGCCACCCTATCCTCGGTGCTATCGGCGAAGGTCAGGGCATCGGCGGGTTGTTTGGCCATTTCGGCGGTGAAATCGAGCACCCGCGCGCGATGCGCCGCCGGGTTTTTCGGGCGGATCAGCGGCACGATCCAGCTTTTGGGCGGGCTGAGATAGCGCAGCAGATCAACCTCAAGCACGGTTTGCACATTCGGGGCCAGCGCCACCGCCTCAGCCACTTTCTGGGCCACGTCGGTTTTCGGAAAAGCGCGCAAGGTCACCAGCACCTTGGCATTGGTTTCGCGCAGGATCGCCCCGATCTGCTCGGCGTCCAAGAGCGGGTTGATCGGGTTGGCGATGCCGGCGACGCAGCCGCCCAGCAATGTCGTCGTGGTTTCGGTGCAATTGGGCAGCACATAGGCCACCACATCGCTCTCACCGACACCCAGCGCGCGAAACAGGTTCGCCGCCTGCGTGACCTTGCCGTGATATTGCCGCCAGGTCAGGGTCTCGGCCTTGTCCTTGGGCCCGGACATCAGCTGGAAAGACACCGCGTTATTGTCGGGGACGCGCTCCGCCGTTTGCGACAGTAACTGATAAAGCGTGACCGCCGGCTGAAATTCAGGCCAGGGCTGCGCCTCTTCTATAGCGCGCACATCGGCAATATTCGCAAAACGCGACATCCGGTATCCTCCCATTGATCCGTCATCCAGGCCCGTCATTCGTCGGTGCGGGCCGTTTTGCAGGGCAGGATGGGCAGAACCGGCCTATAACGCAAGCATTTCAGGACCTATCGGGCAGGATTACTCTGCGGCAAGCCCTTCGGTAAACTGCAGCCGCGCCAGCCGTGCATAAAGCCCGCCCTGCGACACCAACACATCATGCGTGCCCTCGGCCACGATCCGGCCCGCATCGAACACCACGATCCGGTCGACCTGTTTCACGGTGGCCAGGCGATGCGCCACGATCAAAGTGGTGCGATCGGCGCTGAGGTCTGCGACCGCCCGTTGCACCGCGCGTTCGCTTTCGGCATCCAGCGCCGATGTCGCCTCATCCAACAACAAGACCGGCGCATCGCGCAAAATTGCCCGGGCAATGGCGATGCGCTGTTTCTGACCGCCCGACAGCATAATGCCGCGTTCGCCGACATAGGTGTCATACCCCTCCGGCAGCGCGTTGAGAAACGCATGCGCGGCGGCGGCGCGGGCGGCATCCTCGACCTCTGCGTCGCTGGCATCGGGGCGGCCAAAGCGAATGTTTTCACGGGCCGAGGCGGCAAAGATCACCGGATCCTGTGGAACCATCGCCATGGCGGCGCGAAAGGTCTCGCGGCGCATCTCGGTCAGCGGCACGCCATCAAGCGTGATCTGCCCTGAAATCGGATCGTAAAACCGCAAAAGCAGTTGAAATATCGTTGATTTCCCGGCCCCAGAGGGGCCCACCAGAGCCACGGTTTCGCCCGGGTTGATGGTCAGGCTGACGCCCGAGATGGCCGCCGCATCGGGGCGCGTGGGGTAATGGAAATGCACATCGTCAAAGGTGATCGCGCCGGCCCCGCCCTGGGGCAAAGCCACGCCCTGATCGGGATCGGCCACGCTGTCATCATCGCTGAGAAGTTCCACCAGCCGTTCGGTGGCCCCCGAGGCGCGCTGCAATTCGCCCCAGATCTCGGAAAGCGAGCCGACCGCACCGGCCACCATGATCGCATAGATCAGGAACTGGATCAGCTCGCCAATGCTCATCATTTCGGCGCGCACATCGCGCGCGCCGATCCACAAAACGCCCACAACCCCCGCAAAGACCATCGCGATGACAATCACCGTCATGATGGCGCGGGTGCGGATGCGGGCCTTGGCGCTGTCAAAGCTGGCCTCGGTCACGGTATCGAACCCCGCCGCGGTGGCGCGTTCATTGGTAAAGGCCTGCACCGCCTGCGCGCTCAGCAGCGCCTCGGATGCCTTGCCCGAGCTTTCGGCGATCCAGTCCTGATTCTGCCGGCTCAGATGACGCAGCCGCCGCCCCAAAAGCACAATCGGAATAATGACCACCGGCACGATCAAAAGAACCAACCCGGTCAGCTTGGGCGAGGAATAGAGCATCAGCCCCAGCCCGCCCAGAAAGATCAGCATATTGCGCAGCGCCACCGAAACCGAGGATCCGATGACCGACAAAAGCAGCGTGGTATCGGTGGTGATCCGGCTCAGCACCTCGCCCGTCATGATGCGTTCGAAAAAGGCCGGGCTCATATGGATCATGCGGGCGAACACGGATTTGCGGATATCGGCCACAACCCGTTCGCCAAGCCGCGTGACAAGGTAATAGCGCAGGCCCGTGCCCAACGCGAGCAGCCCCGCAATCGCCAGCGCGGCCAGAAAATACTGATCCAGCAGCGCCACCGATTCCGTCTCGAACCCGTCGACAACGCGGCGCACCGCCAAGGGCAAGAGCAGCGACACCGTGGCCGTCAGGATCAGCGCGGCAATGGCCGCCAGGGCCAACGCGCCATAGGGGGCCATGAAGGGTGCCAGCGCGCGCAACGATCCGATGCGGCGCGATTTCTCACGCTCTTCCTCGGATCTCGGCGGCGTGGGGGCTGGACTGGTCTCGGACATATGGGGGGCTCTTCTGCCAAATCACGTTTCGGGCAGGAGATACCCGCCCACAATCGGGCAGGCAAGGGTGACCGGCGCGCGTTACTGCCGGGATTTGCGGCCCAGCACCGCGCGCGCCAGCGCAGAGATCGCAAAAAGCACCGCCGCAAGGCTTACGATGCTGGGCCCCGCAGGCGTGTCATAGATCAGCGAGGCCTGCAGCCCGCCCAGAACGGCGAGCGCCGCAACCCCGGCCGCCATGATCGCCATGCGCTCGGGCGTGGCCGCAAAGGGGCGCGCCGTGGCCGCCGGGATGATCAGCATCGCTCCGATCAGCAAAACCCCGACCACCTTGATCGCCACCGCCACCACCAGCGCCAGCGCCAGGGTCAGGACCAGTTCCTCGCGCCTGGGGTTGATGCCCGCCGCATAGGCCAGATCGGGGTTCAACGTGGCCGTCAAAAGCGCCTGCCAGCGCCAGCCGACCAAAGCCAGAACCGCCACCGACCCGCCCCAGATCAAGGCCAGGTCGCCGCGCCCGACCGACAGGATGTCCCCAAAGAGATAGGCCATCAGATCGACCCGCACGCCTTGCAGAAACGACACCGCCACCAGCCCGAAGGCCAGCGCCGAATGCGCCGTGACCCCCAATAGCGTATCCATCGCATAGCCGCGCCCCGACAGGGTGGTGACGCTCAGCGCCATGATCAAGGCGACCGCCAGCACCCCGGCAAAGATATTGATCGACAAGGCCAGCGACAGCGCCACCCCCAGGATCGCCGCATGCGCGGTGGCATCGCCGAAATAGGCCATCCGCCGCCACACAACGAAACACCCCAAAGGGGCCGCCGCCAGCGCCACGCCCAGCCCGGCCAGCGTGGCCCGGATCAAAAAACTGTCAAGCAAGCTCATTCCGCGGCCTCGTGATCATGTGAATGGGTGTGGTCATGATCGTGGCTATGGCTGTGCTCATGACGGTAAAGCGCCAGCGCGCCACCGGTGCCGGTGCCAAAAAGCGCCCGGTATTCTGGGGCCGAGGCAACATGCTCCGGCGCGCCCTCGCAACAGATATGGCCATTGAGGCAGATCACCCGATCCGAGGCCGCCATGACGACGTGCAATTCATGGCTGACCATCAGCACGGCGCATCCCAACCGGTCGCGCAGATCGGCAATGGTCTGGTAAAACGCCGCCGACCCCGGCTGATCAAGGCCCTGCGTCGCCTCATCGAGGATCAGCAATTCGGGCGCATTCAACAGCGCCCGCGCCAGCAGCACACGCTGAAACTGTCCGCCCGACAGCGCCGCCATCTGGCGCGCGCTATAGGCCCCTGCACCCGCCTCGGTCAGAGCCGCTTCCGCCTGCGCATCGCTTGCCCGTTTCGGCAGATCCAGAAACCGGCGCACCGTCATCGGCAGCGTCGGGTCGATATGCAGCTTTTGCGGCACATAGCCCACCCGCAGCCCCGGTTTGCGCGTGATCGCCCCCGATTGCGGCGCAAGCGCCCCGATAATAGTGCGCAGCAGAGTCGATTTGCCCGATCCGTTGGGGCCGACCACGGTCACGATCTCGCCAGGCTCGATCGCAAGATCGACATGGTGCAGCGCGGCGTGCCCACCAAGGCGCACGCTCAGCCCTTGCAGGTGCACAAGGCTCATTGCGCGCCCGCCGTCTGGCAATTGGGGCAGATGCCCTGCGCCTCCGTTACGGTGCGTTCGATCACGAACCCGGCCTCTTGCGCGGCCCGGCCCAGATTGCCCCGGGCGGGTTCGGCCAGCGCCTCGGCCACCGATGCACAGACCCGGCAGATCAGAAAGGCCGCCGAATGCTCGGTGCCGGGATGGGTGCAGGCGATAAAGGCGTTGAGATGCTCGATCTTATGGGCAAAGCCGTGTTTGACCAGAAAATCCAGTGCGCGATAGGCCACCGGCGGCTGGCTGCCATGGCCCTCGGCGCGCAGCCGGTCGAGGATCTCATAGGCCCCCAGGGCGCGATGTTCCTCCAGCAGAATTTCCAAAACCCGCCGGCGCACCGGGGTCAGCTGCAGGCCCGCCACCCGGCAGCGATCTTCGACCTGCGCAATATTGCCTTTGCGACAGGCGGCGTGGTCGTGATGTTCAAATCCGATCGGCTCCATGGCGCGCCCTCCGGGGATACTGCATTTTCGCCCTTGCTATGTGATATCATCACATATAACAAGCCGCCTTGTTACAATATAACAAGGAAAACGCGAATGCTGCGCCCTGCCCTTTTTGCCCTGTCTCTGATCGCCGCCCCCATGGCATCGGCCGAACCGCCCCGCATTGCCGTCGATATCGCGGCGGTGCATGGGCTGGTGACGCAGGTGATGGGCGATGTTGGTGCGCCCGAACTGGTGATGACACCGGGGGCCTCGCCGCATGATTACACTCTGCGCCCGTCGCAGGCGGCCTCGCTTGAGGCGGCGGATCTGGTGATCTGGATGGGCCCCGAGCTGACCCCGTGGCTGGCGCGCAGCATGCAGACCCTGGCCCCTGATGCCGCAAGCCTGGCCTTGCTGGAGGTTCCGCAAACCCTGACCATGGCCGCGCGTGAAGTGGCCATATTCGACGCGCCCGTGCCACCCCCGCCCGCGGACAGCGCGCGCGATCCGCATGCCTGGCTGGACCCCGAAAACGCCGCGACCTGGATCGGACTGATCGCCGATGCGCTGGCCGAGGTCGACCCCGATAACGCCGCCGTCTACCGCGCGAACGCCATCACGGCATCAGCCGATATTGTCGCCCTGCAGGCCGAAATCACGGCCCGGATCGACCCGATCCGCGACACCGCGTTTATCGTGTTCCACGATGCCTACCAATATTTCGAGGAACGGTTCGAGCTTTCTCCCGTCGGGGCCATCGCGCTGGCCGATGCCGCCGATCCCGGTGCCGGCCGGATCGAGGATCTGCGCGAAATCCTGATCGCGCGGGATGTGGCCTGCGTCTTTTCCGAGCCGCAATTCAATGCCGGGCTGGTTGATGTCGTGATGGGCGGACGCCCTGCGCGGACCACTGTGATCGACCCGTTGGGCATCGATATCCCGCCGGGCCCAGAGTTTTACGCCACCCTCATGCGCAATATCACCGGGGCCTTCACGACATGCCTGTCGGAGGAGTGATTGCATTGTCGGGAACAGGCTGGAGCGGGCGGCGGGAATCGAACCCGCGTCATTAGCTTGGAAGGCTAAGGTCTTACCACTACACAACGCCCGCGTAGCCAGTCATTGAGCTATGGCATCAGGTTTTGAAGGTCAAGCCCGGCTGACGAAAAGCCCGCCTAGCAGCAGCCAAAGCTTCTCGGCGGGCCAATCGCCGCAATTCCGCCACGATCCTCGGCTATTGTTTCCATAGGCGGCACAAAGCAACGCAAGAATCGAGCAGGCCGTCTGATTTTCCTCCCTGGACTAGAACCGGGCCGCACCTCTCCCAGGCGGCCCGTTTTCTTGTGTTCAGCTGCGAAACAGCATGTCCTTGGCCGCCAGAACAGCCCCCGCAGTGATCAGCAGGCTGGCCACACCGATGGCCCAGGTGAAGGCACCGATGCCGAAGGCGATCAGAACAAGCGTGGACAGGAGAGGCGCCGCATAGCTCGCAGCACCCAGAACCTGAATATCGCCACGCTTGACGCCGATATCCCAGGCATAAAAGGCCAACCCAACAGGCCCAAGCCCCAGACCCAGAACCGCCAGCCATTGACCTATGCCCTGCGGCCAGACGGTGTCCTCCAATGCCAGATGCGCCAGCGCCGCCAGCACGGCCGTGACCAGGCAAAACCCGGTCACCACATCGGTGGAGACCGCGCTGAACCGGCGCGACAGGACAGAATAGGAAGACCAGAAAAGCGCCGCCAACAAGGCCAGCCCATAGCCCGGCAGAAAGGCCGCATCGGGGATCACCATGCGCCCGCCCGTCACGATCAGGATGGCCCCGGCAAATCCCAGGACCGCCCCGATGACGTGATGCGCGCCCAGCCGTTCGCCCGGGGCCAGCGCCGACATCAGCACGATAAGGAGCGGCCAGAGATAGGCGATCAGGCTGGCATCGATGGCCGGAGCCGCGCGCAGCGCCGAGAAATAAAGAAAATGATAGCCAAAGAGCCCGCCGACCCCAAGCGCCCAGACCCGCCAGCCCTGCCGCAGCGCGCCAATCGCCTGTGGCCGAAATGGCCAGCTCAACGCCCCGGCCAAACCGGCGATGGCAAAGCTCATGGCGGTCAATTGCAGAGGCGGAACCGCACCGCTGGCCGCCGTGAACAAGGCCAAGAGCGCCCAAAGCAGGACGGCGACGAACCCGATGGCTGTGGCGGTGGTGCGGGGCATTCAAGGGCGTCCTTGCAAAGCGTATCTGCGGTAGCCTGCCATGCACCATCGGGCAAGCGGTTCGATCGAGGCCGCGCGTGCCCCCCCCTCGGGTGTCAGCTATTGCCGACCTCTTCGCTGCGCGGACGCGCGATTTGCCAGCGCAGATGCGCCGCGACGGTGGGCCATTCGCCCATCAGGATCGAATAGACCGCCGTGTCGCGCAGAGTGCCGTTGGCCATGCGCATATGGCTGCGCAGGATGCCGTCGGGTTTCGCGCCAAGCCGCTCGATCGCGCGGCGGCTTTGATGGTTGATGACATGGGTGCGAAACTCGACCGCGACGCAGTCCAGCACCTCGAAGGCGTGGCGCAGCAGCAGGTATTTGGCCTCGGTATTGAGCGCGCCGCGCTGTGCCGATTTCGCCAGCCAGGTCGATCCGATCTCGACCCGTGGCAGGCTTGCGTCGATATTCATATAGGTGGTCATGCCGACGGCTTTTCCGGTGGCATCCAGCACCGCAAAGGGGGCCATCGTGCCCTTGTCGCGCAAAGCAAGGCGGCGGGCGATTTCGGCTTCAACCTCATCTGGAGCCGGGATCGTGGTATACCACAAGAGGTGCAGATCGCCATCGCCCGCCGCCCGGGCCAGATCATCGCCATGGGCGGCATCCAGCGGCTCCAGCGTCACATGGGCACCGGTCAGGGTCACATCATCGGGCCATGGCATCTCGGCATCCTTCGCAGGCGGCGTATCTCGCGCCACGCAATCACAAGGACGCCCGCTTGACCAGCCCCCCCGGGGGCATCAACCCGGTTGAATACCGACCCGGGCCAAGGCCGCCATGGCCGCAGCCTCCCATTTCTCGCGCAGCGCCTCGTTGCCGGTATGGCGCAGGCCCATCGCGCGCAGCGCCTCGAACCGGGGTGAACCCGCCTGTCCGAAACTGGCCGCGACGCGAGGCCACCAATAGCTGACCGATGCAAGGATCGCCTCGCCCGCGCCTTCGGCCATGAGCCGGGCCAGACCCTCCTCGGCCAATTCGCCATGACGTGCCTCGACCGGAGCAATGGCGCGAAAAACCTCGGCCAGCGGCTGATAGGAAAGCTTCTGGAAATCCGCCATCTGCACCGCCACGGCGCAGCCCATCAGGAGGTTCATCACCACCGCGTCGGTCCATCCCTCAAGCGGGTAGTTGAACACCGCCAGGCGCATGTCATGATTGCCGCGCGTGGCCCCGATATCGGCATCCCGGTCCAGCCGCGCGGTCCAGGGGTGGTGGTTGGCATAGCGATCGGCATCGACACCAAAGCTTTCCATTACTCGCAAGACGCGGCCTGCGTGGTCGGTCTTTTCCAGCACGATCCGGGCGGCGGCGATCCGTTCGGCAATGCCCGGCCCCTGATTGATGATATCAGCGAAACCCGCGGCCCCCGCCAATTCGCTGTCAACAAAGCTCGTCATCAGCTTCATCAGCTCGGCCCGGTAGCGGGGCGGCACATTGGTGGGGTTCGACAGCACGCCGCCCTCTGCCAGGTAATCCTCGATACGCATATCCATGGCTCTGATCCCCTATTGATCGTAATCGACGACAACGCGGTCGGTCACCGGGTAGGATTGGCACGACAGGACATAGCCCTTTTCGACCTCGTAATCCTCAAGCGCATGGTTGGCGACCATCTCGACCTCGCCCTCCAGCACCCGGCAGCGGCAGGTCGAACAGACCCCGGCCTTGCAGGCAAAGGGCGCGTCCAGCTGGTTGGCAATCGCGCTTTCCAGCAGGCTGGTCTCCTTGCCCGCAGATACCGTCCGGGTGGCCCCGTCCAGCGTATAGGCGATCTCGGCCTGATTGGCGGCGCTGGCGGCGTCTTTGGCGGCCACGCGCTGTGCCACGCGGCCCGGTTGGGCCGAGGCAAAAAGCTCGAATTTGATCTGTCCGTCCGCCAGCCCATGGGCCCGCAAGGCGGCCGCAATCCCCAGCATCATCGGCTCGGGTCCGCAAATAAAAGCCGTGTCGATGTTTTCGATGTCGATCCAGCCCTTGAAGAGCTCGGCGCATTTTTCCTGCGTCACCAGCCCGGTGAAAAGGTCGATCTCCTGCGCGTCCGTTTCCAGGATATGGATCACGTTGAACCGGCCCATATGCTGGTTTTTCAGATCCTCCAGCTCTTCACGGAACATGATCGTGCTGACGCCCTTATTGGCATAGACCAGCGTGAAGCGCGCCCCCGGCTCGACCGCCAGGGTGGTCTTGATGATCGACAACAGCGGCGTGATGCCCGAGCCGCCGGCAAAGCCCAGATACTGCCGTTCGGACGCAGCATCGAGCGGGGTGAAAAAGCTGCCCATCGGCACCATCGCCTGCACCCGGTCGCCCACCTGCAGGTCCTCGTTGGCCCAGGTCGAAAACGCCCCGCCCTCGACGCGCTTGATGCCGACCTGAAGATGCCCCTCCTGCCGCCCGGCGCAGATCGAATAGCTACGGCGCAGCTCCTGGCCGTCGAAATCGCGGCGAAAGGTCAGGTATTGGCCTTGCGTGAAATCGAACGCCTCGGCATCTTCGGGTTGCAGGGTCACCACCACGGCATCGCGAATGGTCTTGGTCACATCGGTGACGGTCAGATCGTGAAAACGCGCCATCAGGGCTCCTTCCCTCAGATGCACTTGAAATAATCGAACGGTTCCAGGCAGTCGCGGCAGCGCCACGCGGCTTTGCAGGGGGTCGATCCGAACTGGCTCAGCCGTTCCAGATTGCTGCCCCTGCATCGCGGGCAGCGCGCCGGGCCGCCTGCGGGCCGGGGTGGCGCGATGCCGTATTCCTCCAGGTTGGCGCGGCCCTTGTCCGACAGCCAATCGGTGGTCCAGGGCGGCGAAATCTGCCGTTTCAGCACCACGTTTTCAACGCCATGCCCGTTCAGAGCCGCGACGATATCGAGGTTGATCACGGATGTGGCGGGGCATCCCGAATAGGTGGGCGTCACCGTGATCTGCACCGCGTCGCCTTGCCACTCCACGCCCCGGATGATGCCCAGATCGACCAGGCTGATCACCGGGATCTCGGGGTCGGGCACCTGATCCAGCCAATCCCAGATCTGATCTGTCGTGGCCTGTGTCATCGGCCTACCAGCTGGCCCCGGGATAGGCGCGTTGCAGCCATTGCATCGTGCATAAGAGATGGCCCAGGTGTTCGGTATGCATGGCCCCCGAACGCCCGCCCTTGTGGCCAAAGCTGCCCTTGGGAATACCCAGCGTCGCCTCGGCCAGCACCCGGCCCACCAGCGCATCGAAATCGGCGCGCAGGCTGGCGGGATCGGGCGCGATACCTGCCTCGGCCAATGCCGCATCCACCGCGTCGCCCTGGAACATTTCGCCGACGTAAGGCCAGAGGTAGTCCAGCGCTGCCTGCATCCGGGCATGGCTTTCTTCGGTGCCATCGCCAAGCCCCACGACCGTTCCGGACGAGCGTTCGACGTGATAGGCCACCTCTTTCGACGCTTTCGCCGCGATCTCGGACACGCGCGTGTTCGAGGAGGTCATCAACCGCCCCAACAGCACCGACTGGAACGCATCGAACAGGAACTGGCGCATGCATGTCTGGCCGAAATCGCCATTGGGCAGCTCGACCAGCAGAAGATTGCGGAAATCCCAGGCGTCGCGCAGAAAGGCCAGGTTATCGGCGCTCCGGCCCTTGCCTTCGACCTCACCGGCCAGTCCCAGCCAGAACTGCGTCTGACCGATCAGATCGAGCGCTGTATTGGCCAGCGCGATGTCTTCTTCCAGCACCGGGGCGCGGCCGCACCATTCGCTGACGCGATGGCCCAGGATCAGCGTGTTGTCCCCCATCCTGAGCAGGAACTGAAACAGAGCGTCCTGATCGGTCATCACATATGCCCCACGTCTTCGGGAATGTCGAAAAAGGTCGGGTGGCGGTAGACCTTGCTCTCGGAGGGCTCGAAAAGCGGGCCCTTGTCGCCCGGTGCCGTGGCCGAGATATGGCGCGCCTCGACCACCCAGATCGAGACCCCCTCATTGCGCCGCGTATAGACATCGCGCGCGTTCTTGATCGCCATTTCCGCATCAGGGGCATGCAGGCTGCCGACATGACGGTGGCTCAGCCCGTGCTGACCTCGGATGAACACTTCCCAAAGGGGCCATTCGTTTTTCATAAACCCGATCCTTTTCTTATTCCGCTGCCGCCCGGGCGCGTTTTCTGGCATGCGCCAACAGCCCGTCGCGCACCCATGTGCCATCCTCCCAGGCGTTCACCCGGTCTTTCATGCGATCGACATTGCAGGGGCCGTTGCCGCGAATGACATCGATGAATTCATCCCAATCGGGATCGCTGAAATCGTAATGGCCCCGGGTCTCGTTCCATTTGATACCCGGGTCGGGCAGGTCGAGGCCCAGATATTCGATCTGCGGGATGGTCTGATCGACGAATTGCTGGCGCAGCTCATCATTGGATTTGACTTTGATCTTCCACGCCATCGACTGTTCCGAATGGGTGCTTTCGCTGTCATGCGGCCCGAACATCATCATCGCGGGAAACCACAGACGATTGAGCGCATCCTGCGCCATCGCCTTTTGCGCCTCGGTGCCAAAGGCCATTTTCATGATCGCGTGATAGCCCTGGCGCGCGTGAAAGCTTTCTTCCTTGCAGATGCGGACCATGGCGCGGCTGTAGGGGCCATAGGATGTGCGTTGCAGCGCCACCTGGTTGACGATCGCCGCACCATCGACCAGCCAGCCGACCGCACCGATATCGGCCCAGTTGAGCGTCGGATAATTGAAGATCGAGGAATATTTCATCCGGCCTTCATGCAGGAGCCGCACCAGCTCATCGCGGCTTTCGCCAAGCGTTTCGGCGGCGGCATAGAGATAGAGCCCATGGCCCGCCTCATCCTGCACCTTGGCCAGCAGGATGGCCTTGCGCTCCAGCGTCGGCGCGCGGGTGATCCAATTGCCTTCGGGCAGCTGGCCCACCACCTCGGAATGCGCGTGCTGGCCGATCTGACGGATCAGCGTGGCGCGGTAATCATCGGGCATCCAGTCGCGCGGCTCGATCTTGATATCGGCGTCGATCTTGTCCTGAAAGGCGCGTTCCTGCTTTGACATCTCGTCGCGCGATTTGATGCCTGAGCGGGCCGTTTTGATCAGTTGAGCATACATCTGTCTAACCTTTCCTAGACGCGTTCGAGGATCAGGGCCGCGCCCTGGCCGACGCCGACGCACATGGTGCACAGCGCATAGCGCCCGCTGGTGCGCTGCAATTGATAGGCCGCGCTCATCACCAGGCGCGCGCCCGACATGCCAAGCGGATGGCCAAGCGCGATGGCCCCGCCATTGGGGTTTACATGGGCCGCGTCATCGGCAACGCCCAGCTCGCGCAGGCAAACCAGCCCCTGCGCCGCGAAGGCCTCGTTCAATTCTATCACATCCATGTCAGAGATGCTGAGCCCGGCGCGCGCCAGCACCTTTCGCGTCGCAGGCACCGGGCCGATGCCCATCACGCGCGGCGCAACGCCCGCCGCGGCCATGCCCACAACCCGCGCCATCGGGGTCAGGCCATTGGCCGTGGCAGCAGCCTCCGAGGCCAGCAATAACGCCGCCGCGCCATCATTGACGCCACTGGCATTGCCCGCGGTCACGCTGCGATCGGGGCCATTCACGCCCTTGAGCTTGGCCAGCCTGGCCGCATCCGCGCTCGGGCGCGGGTGCTCATCGGTATCGACCAAAGCCGGGGCGCCCTTACGCTGCGGCACCGTCACCGGGGTGATCTCCTCAGCGAATACACCTGCCGCATGGGCCGCCTGCCACCGCGCCTGCGACCGCGCCGCGAACGCATCCTGATCTTCGCGGCTGATGCCATATTCGGCGGCGACGTTATCGGCGGTTTCCGGCATCGACTCGGTGCCGTAATCCGCCTGCATCCTGGGATTGATGAAGCGCCAGCCAATCGTCGTGTCATAGACGGCATTGGTGCGACTGAACCCCGCCTCTGCCTTTGGCATTACGAAAGGCGCGCGGCTCATGCTTTCGACGCCGCCCGCGATAACCATGTCATAATCGCCCGCCCGGATGCCCCGCGCGGCCATGCCCACGGCATCCATGCCGCTGGCGCAGAGCCTGTTGATCGTGGTGCCCGGCACATCGACCGGCAGCCCCGCCAACAAGGCCGCCATGCGCGCCACATTGCGATTATCCTCGCCCGCCTGATTGGCATCGCCAAGGATCACATCGTCGATGCTGGCCCAGCTCACGCCCGGGTTGCGCGCCATCAGAGCGGCAATCGGCAAGGCCGCCAGATCATCGGTACGGATGCCGGACAAGACCCCGCCATAGCGCCCGATCGGCGTGCGTGTCGCGTCGCAGATGAATGCGTCCAAGGCCGGGCCTCCCTTGCCTGCGGATCAATAAGCTGACCGCACGGTCGGGATATTGGCTTTGGCGATTCGACGCAAGCCAAATGTTACGTGAAACCCGCAGTCAGACGCCCGCTCGTAACGTATTCAGCGGCTATAGGGATCGCTCAACGCGGGCAGCACCGTGCCGTCGCATGTCCCAAACCCGATGCGATATCCATCGCCTTGTGCATGCCCCGTGAGGCTGAGCGTATCGCCATCCTCAAGAAAACCGCGCGTCTCGCCGGTCTCCAGCGTCACCGGCTCCTTGCCGCCCCAGCTCAGCTCCAAAAGCGAGCCGCGTTCAGATTGCGTCGGCCCCGATATCGTGCCCGACCCCAGCAGATCCCCCACCCGCATCGGGCAGCCCGATGTGGTGTGATGCGCCAATTGCTGTGCAGCGGAATAGTACATCTGCTTGTAATTCGTGCGTGCAATCACGCTGGCCGGTTTGCCCTCGGGTGCCAGCGACACGGCAAGGTCGATGTCAAACAGCATCGGCCCGGCATCGGCCAGATGCGGCAAAAGCGGCTTTTCGCGGTCCGGGGCCTCGCATCGGAACGGGGCCAGAGCCGCGGCTGTCACGATCCAGGGGCTGATCGTGGTGGCGGTGGCCTTGGCCTGAAACGGGCCCAGCGGCTGATATTCCCAGGCCTGGATATCGCGCGCCGACCAATCGTTGAGCAGCACATAGCCGAAAATCATCGCATCGGCCCCGGCCACATCTACCGGGCCATCCGACGCCACCCCCACGATCGCGCCCATCTCAAGCTCGAGATCAAACCGTTTGCAGGGTTCAAAAACCGGGGCGGCGGCCCCTTGTGGAACGATCTGCCCCCAGGGACGGCGCACATCCGTGCCCGACACCACGATCGAGGACGCCCGGCCATTGTAACCGATGGGAATATGCAGCCAATTCGGCGGCAGCGCGTTTTCACGGCCCCGAAACATGGTGCCGACATTCATCGCATGATGCATCCCGGCATAGAAATCGGTGTATTCCGCCACGTCGAACGGCATATGCATCCGGGCATCGGCCATCGAAACCAGATAGGGCTCGGCCCGGCGTCCGATCCCTGATTTTTCGCCCAGCAGAACCATCAAGGCCTGGCGAAACCCCTGCCAGGCCGCAGGTCCAAGCGCCATGAACGCATTCCACGACCCTTGCGTGAAAACCGGCGGATCGCCCGCCGTCAGGATGCCCTTTTCCTCCAGCGCGGCGACATCGAGGATGAAATCACCGATGGCCACCCCCGCGCGCGGCGTACCACCTTCGGTGGAAAACACGCCATAGGGCAGATTGTTCAGCGGAAACCGGGTCTCGGGGTCATTGGCGCTTTCCACCCATGATCTGCGCAAATCGCTCATGTCGGGGCTCCTTCATTCGGCATCGGGTTGGTGTTCGGCTCGCGGCGCATCAAAGACGGGCGGTGCCGGTGCGCGCCCTGCCTGCCTCTCCGTCCTCAAGCCAGGCAACATCCGACGGGCCTAACAGATCGGCGATCGTTGCATGATAGAGGGACAAGGCCGCCGCATCCAGTTTGCCCGCCCATTTACCTGTGCCCGCCGAGTCAAAAAAAGCCTGCGCATCGTGCCAATACCCCTGACCTGCAAACGGGGCAAAACGGTCGGCCTGCGATTTCATCTGACCAAAAGATGATGCGTCATGTATCGCATCGATCAGCGCCGGGTCAGCCGCAACCCCGATATGCGCGGCGATGCGGGCAATCGTCCCGCGCGCATCGGCCAGCATGTCGGCATAGTGCAACAGCATCAGGTTATCCGGGCCCGGCCTGGCCCGATAGCTCTGGCAATGGCAGACCATCGTCGCAAGGCAATCAAAGTCAAAATCGCCCGTATCGGCGGCGCGGGAAACGAAGTGCTCCAACGCCGCATCAGCTGTGCCGAGATAGGGATGCTCGGCGGGCGTGGTCTGTGCGTTGGCGAGGTGCTTTCGCAGCGAAAACAGCACATCAATCGGATGCCGGTAAACGGCAATATAGGCGGCATCGGTAAACCAGGGAATGCCGTCGAAAGGTGTATGCGTCTTGATGCAGCGCCGGTGCGTTTGGGCCGCCAGTCCCGCGATCATATCGGCGATGGGGACCACTTCGGCATCGACCCATTGCACCATGTCCTGTGGGGCCACGTCGGTCCTGCCGGTCAACAACATCGTCACGATCGCGGTGGTCCAGGTGGTTCCGCATTTGGGGGGCGTGCAGACAAAAACATCGCCGGGCTTGCTCTGAAAATGCTGCCACCGGTCGGTATTGGTTATCGTGCCCTTGTAGCTGCGTCTGTCGCGCGGGGCATATGTCATGCTCGTCTCCAGTATCAGGTCTTGAAATCGTAAGGCGATTATCTGTCTGCGCCCGCAATAATGCGCATCGCCCTTTTGCTGTGTCTCATCGCCCGGGCAGTGCTGCAAGGCATCTTTGCGGGCTCCGAAACCACCACGACGCGATATCCCGCCACCCGCGCGCAACAGTGCCAACCGCCGGGGCAGGTCCGAAATTACCCAAAATAGGCCTGGGCCGAGGGCACGCGGCCATAATCCAGATAGAAGTCATCCAACTGCGGCGGCGCGATTCCGGCATCCCAAACCATCGTATGCGCCTGGCCCCGGTGGTGGATCTGATGTTGCACCAGATGCAGGATGAGCGCGCCGACCTCTTCATGCACCGTGGCATCGTTGCGTTCGGTTTGCCGCGTCTGGGACAGATCCGTCTCATGCAACCCGGCACAGAGTGCGATGAACCGCTGGTCAAGATCGGCCTGCGCGCGGGCCAGCGCCGCAACCTTCGTGATCTCTGTGCGCTCATAGACCGATCGCCCCCTGCCGCCCGCCTCAAGCGCATCGATATAGTAAAGGTCGACGGCATGGATGTGATTGAGCGTGGCCGCGAGCGACGGAAAAAACCCGGGCCGCGGAGCACCAAAAGCCTCTGCATCCAGCCCGGCGATAGCCGCAAATAGCGTTGCATTGGCCCAGGCGTTGTTCTGCGCCATTCTGAGATAGGGGTTGGGGGTCATTGGCAGGCTTTCCTCAGGGGTCGGGCCCACAGAGTATCCTGTCAGCGGGCGATGGCAAAGATGCCGTCCAGATCCAGATGCGCCGCCATATGGTCGGCCAGCGCGTCCAGCGTCTGCTCGACCACCGCGCCGTAGTGAACCTGGCCGCCAACAGCCCCTAGCCCGTCGAGATAGGCGCGCCGAAATCCATCCTCGGCAAAGAGCCCGTGCAGATAGGTGCCCTGCACCGCACCCGAGGGCGCAGACGCCCCCTCGGCTTTCCCGGCAACATGGGCGAAGGGGCGTGCGCGATCGGGCCCGTCACTCTGGCCGATGTGGATTTCATAGCCCCGCACCTGCCGCCCGGTCGCCGCATGGGTCGCCGATATTTCGGTCAGGCTCTTGTCGCGCGTCATCACGGTGTCAATCTGCAGCAACCCGAGCCCCGGGGTGCTGCCCGGTGCCCCCTCGATCCCCTCCGGGTCGTGAATTGCGCCGCCCAACATCTGGTACCCGCCGCAAATGCCCAACACCTGCCCGCCACGCCGGACATGCGCGGCCAGATCGATATCCCACCCCTGGGCCCGCAAAAAGCCCAGATCGCCGCGCGTGGACTTGCTGCCTGGCAGGATCACCAGATCCGTATCGCCCGGAATCGCCTGCCCGGCGCGGATCATCGACAAAGACACGCCCGGCTCCTGCGCCAGCGGGTCGAGATCGTCGAAATTGGCGATGCGCGAAAATGCCAGACACGCGATGTTGACCCCCTGGCCTGCGCTTTTTCCCGGCAAATCAAGCGCGTCCTCGGCCGGCAGTTTCGCCGCATCCGCGAAATACGGCAACACCCCGAACCCGGGCCAGCCCGTGCGCGCCCCGATCAGGGCATAGCCTTCGTCGAAGAGCCGCGCATCGCCGCGAAACTTGTTGATCAGAAAGCCCGCGATCATCGCCGCATCGTCGGGATCTAAGACAGCCTGCGTGCCGACAATCTGGGCAATCACGCCGCCACGGTCGATATCGCCAACAAGGATCACCGGCACATCAGCGGCCCGCGCAAAGCCCATATTGGCAATATCACCGGCCCGCAGGTTGACCTCGGCCGGCGACCCCGCACCCTCGACGATCACCAAATCATGAGCCGATTTCAGGCGATGAAAGCTTTCCAGCACCGGTGCCAACAATTGCGGCTTCAGCGCTGCGTAGTCGCGCGCTTTGACGGTCGTTAACCGCATGCCATGGACCACGACCTGTGCGCCGGTATCGGTTTCCGGCTTCAGCAAGACAGGGTTCATATCGGTCACGGGATCCAGGCCCGCGGCCCTCGCCTGTAACGCCTGCGCGCGCCCGATCTCCCCGCCATCGGCGGTCACAGCTGCATTGTTTGACATATTTTGGGGCTTGAAAGGCGCAACCGAGATCCCCCGCCTGCGCGCCGCCCGGGCCAGCCCCGCCACCAACAGCGATTTCCCCACATTCGAGCCCGCGCCCTGGATCATGAGGGCGCTCACGTCAGATCTCCATCACCACACCCTGCGGCTGGCTGGTGCCGAATGATCCGAGTGCCGAAAACACGGGGATGAGCCAGTGCACACCGCGCTCGGCCCCGAGAGGGCGGGGTAAGCGCGGTGTCGTCACTGGGGGCGGCGCGCGGGACCAATTCCGCAGCCGCCCCATCATAATGGCGCATCAACATTAACAAATCCCTACCTTGTTCACTCGCACAAGGACGCTGGCCGGGCTTCGCACAAGCCAATTGCGGCGCGCACCCTCGACACAGCTATCTCACGTCCCTTCATGACTTCTCGCCTGACCCTCACGACCATCGAAAGCGGAACTGTCGGAGCCTCCGGCGGAGGTATTTTTGCCAAGATGAATTGAAAAGCCTACGGTTACAAAACGGTTGCGCCGCACCCAGTGCTGCCAAGACAGGTTGGGCGCGACGCTTTCACCTTGCGCGGCCATCGGGACCTCTCCCTGTACCGCATCTGGGATATGGCACGTTAACGTTAACAAGTCGTATCCTTCATCTTGGCGAAAATACCTCGGGGAGCGCGAGGGGCAGCGCCCCTCGCACGGGTCGGATTGCCAAGGGCAATCCGACCCCGCCCTCAAAACTCCACGCCCCTTTGCCCCTTTATCCCTGACCGGAAGGGATGCTTTACAAGCGTCATTTCGGTCACCAAATCGGCGAGCTCGATCAGCTCGTCCTTGGCGTTCCGGCCCGTCAGCACCACATGTGTCATCTCGGGTTTTTCATCCCGCAGAAACCGCACCACATCAGCAACGTCCAAATAGTCATAGCGAAGTGCGATGTTGATCTCATCAAGCAGAACCATGCGGATCGACGGGTCGCGGATCAGCTCTTTGGCCTTCTCCCATCCCTTCCTCGCCATCTCGATATCGCGGCTCTTGTCCTGCGTTTCCCAGGTAAAGCCCTCTCCCATCGCGTAAAACTGGCAGAGATCGCTGAAATTCCCCTCCAGGATCCGCCTCTCGCCGGTGTCCCATGCCCCTTTGATGAACTGCACCACGGCGCAAGGCATGTCATGCGCCACACAGCGCAGGATCATGCCGAAGCCGGAGGATGATTTACCCTTCCCCGCCCCGGTATGGACGATGATCAACCCCTTCTCGCCTTCTTTCTTCGCCATGATCTTGTCGCGCGCGGCCTTCTTCTTGGCCATCTTCTGGGCGTGGCGGTCATCTTCCGACAGGGGTGTCTCGCTCATCATGCCATCCTTTGCTTGACAACGGGGCGGGCAATGCCGCAGGTGCGTTTCGTGCTGGTTCCTGTCTTAGGGCAGGCGAAGAGGGAATGCGACAGGCTTTGCGACCGATCAGGGTCAATGGCCGAAGCGCAGCCGCCCCCGCGACCGTGACCGGAGAAGGCCCCCTTGCCCACTGGCTCTGCCTGGGAAGGGATCGGGGCCGCCGGGGCAAGACGCGCCCCGATATCCGCAAGCCGGGAGACCTGCCAGCACGGACGGATGTTGAAGACCGCGCGAACGGGGTGTTTCGGGCTGGCCTTGGGGCGC
>Ga0316207_10001480_pt1 | contig 28672 bp, 22 predicted proteins | sample 6weekpyrite_MG_FD_204943 | JGI IMG/M metagenome (GOLD analysis project Ga0316207, IMG submission 204943) | Microbial mat bacterial communities from mineral coupon in-situ incubated in ocean water Damariscotta River, Maine, United States -... | ecosystem: Environmental > Aquatic > Marine >...
TGTAAAACGTAGAATTTGGTAGTCTCACTCGGATTCGAACCGAGGACCCCTACCATGTCGAGGTAGTGCTCTAACCAGCTGAGCTATGAGACTAAATTAGAGGGAGGATTGTATAGATTAAGAGGGGTTTGTCAAAGATAAAATTTCTTTGAGTCTTAATAACAACCCTAAAATAATGACTACACTTAATGAGTTATGGATTATAATTCTTTAATTCAACAACCGGCTTTACTTTATTAGTGCTGATATTTTCCTTCCACATGACATCCTCATTTTTCCCTGAGGGTATAAATCCTTTTACAACTTCAACAAGTAGCTGCCGAACTTCTTCACTATTTGACTTATTAATTGAGCTTTTTAATCGCTCTAAATATTTTTGAATTTCGTCCCAGGTATAAGCTTCTTCTTCGGCCCTCATAATACGTGAGTGTAAAGTTCCAGTGACATTGTCACCAATTAATAATTCTTCATACAATTTTTCACCTGGACGTAAACCCGAATATTCAATTTCAATATCTCCATCAGGTGTATCTTCATTCTTAACCGTAAACCCCATTAAATGAATCATCTTTGTTGCTAATTCATTAATTTTTACGGGTTCCCCCATATCAAGAACAAAAACATCTCCACCAGTTCCCTCACCCATTGCACCAGCCTGAATAACTAATTGAGCTGCTTCAGGAATAGTCATAAAATATCGAATAATATCCGGGTGTGTTACGGTAACAGGCCCGCCCTGCTTTACTTGTTCCCTAAATAAAGGAACAACTGAACCTGATGAACCGAGCACATTACCAAAGCGAACCATTGAAAATTTAGTATTTGTTGATTGGATTGCTAATGCTTGTAAAACAAGCTCGGAAAATCGCTTAGTTGCCCCCATTACATTCGTGGGACGAACAGCTTTATCTGTAGAAATTAAAACGAAGGTTTCTACATTATGTTTCATTGCAAGTTCAGCAACGGTATATGTACCAACTGTATTGACTCTTACCCCTTCAACAACATTATGTTCAACCAAAGGAACATGTTTATAGGCAGCTGCATGGTATATTGTGTCAATTAAATAATGAGAAAGCACTTCTGAAACTCTCCTCTCATTTGTTACACAACCTAAAACTGGAATTAGATCAATCTGCCAATTATTTTTCTGGATTAAGGCTCTAAACTCCTGATCAATTTGATACAAATTATATTCAGACTGCTCAAATAATATAAGTTTTTGTGGAGCACGGCTTAAAATTTGTCTGCATAATTCTGAGCCAATTGAACCACCAGCTCCGGTTACCATAACCAGTTTATTTTTTATGCATGCATCAAATAGTGCTGTATTAGGTGAGACAGATTCTCGTCCAAGCAAGTCCTCTAAATCAATCTCTTTAATATCTTCAAGTTTGATTTTTCCATCTGCAACTTCCGTCATACTTGGTAAAGTTCGAACATGAACAGGGTATTTCTCTAATAGGTGTATCACTCTTTTTCTACGTGAATGTGACGCCGAAGGTATAGCAAGAAATATCTCATCAATCCCCAGCTTAAGAATAATTCTATCTAAATCATTAACTGAATAAACTTGTAACGAATTTATATTGTTCTTATGAAGCTCTTTTTTATCGTCTAAAAAGGCAACAGGACTATACTCTTTGCTATAACTTAATACGGTTGCTAACTGCATACCCGCAGTACCAGCTCCATAAATAAGTACATTTCGTTTTAAGCTTTTCTGTAGAGGGCTAACAATATCAACTCCAACAAACCACCAGCGAATAATCATCCGACTACCACCAATCAATAGGATTGCTGATAACCAATTAATAAGTGTGATTGATCTAGGTACACCTTCTACGCCAGAGAGTAAGACCAAACTCGACCATATAACTGCATAAAGACTCACAGCCTTAATAATTGCCCACAAAGCTTTAAACCCAATATACCTAACAATCGCACGATATAGACCAAATTGGATGAAAATTGGGATTGCGACTAACGAAGAAACCACAAACAACCAAGACGTATCTCGTTCAGGAAGATAAAATTGCCCTAACCGCATTGAAAATGATGCCCACAGCGCAAAAGTTAGCAGAATCACGTCAGCAGATAACATGATCAGCTGTTTTTGAAACCTCGATAAATTCAAGAAATGACGAACAAATTTATTCAAAATACTCTACTTTCATGCCTTATTTAGTGCTTATATCGGCCATGCCTGCACGACACTTTAATGCCAACAAAATTAATGGTATGTAAGCGATAATAGCGATATAAATAGCCTTATCAGAATATAAATACACTAAATTAGTTAAGGGAAATAACCACAGTATGTTTATAAAGATTGTAGCCAAAGTAACATTTCTATGTCCCCATTGTCTAGCGGCATGCTGATAAGCATGACTACAATGTGCTTCATACCACTTATTGCCATTAAAGATGCGCCTAAACAATGTCACTCCTGAATCCACAAGGAAAACTGCAAGCAAAATTAACCAAATCCAGATAGTAACGCCTTCAAGAATGTTTGCATAAGCGATAACTCCCAGCATTATTCCAAGAAAACCACTCCCGACATCACCCATAAAAATTTTAGCCGGGGGCCAATTTAAAATAAAAAAACCCATGGTAGATGAGGCAAGTACTAATGAAATATAACTTAGATTTTCTAAACCATTAATCCAGGAAAAATAAGCTCCCGCACAAGCAACAAAAATTGCTTCAGAAGCCGCGATACCATCAATACCATCCATAAAATTAAATAAATTAAGCATCCATACTAAAAGCGTTGCCACAATAACCACTCCAACCCAACCTAAATCAAAGGAATAGCTTAAAAATTGAAATGCAGGCAAACTACCTAAATAATATAAAGCCCAAAACGCTGCTAGAAAATGAAATAACAGACGCCATCTAGCTGCAATATGGGCTTTATCATCCAAAAAGCCAACTAATGCAACTAAAAATCCTGCCCCCACAAAAGCGAAAAGAATATCACTTGATATAGAGTTTGAAATGATAAGAGTTATAAGGAATAAACCAACAATTGAAATTCCTCCTCCTCGAGGTGTAGGAAGAGTATGAGAGCTACGTTCATTAGGAATATCAAGAAAGTTATTTTTTAGAGAGTATCGACGGTATATTTCCGTAATAACTAACGATAATAGTGTAATTAAAGAATATATAATCCAATTACTCATTAATTTTTAGTCCCTATAAAATGCTGTGTGGTTTTTATTAAACCTTCATCGACACTGATGGGTGGCACCCAATTCAATACTTTTTTTGCTTTACTAATATCAACTTGTAATGAGCCACAAAGCCGTTGTGCAAGGTTTCTTTTACCTAAGAAGGAAAGTAATATTTCAAGTAATTTTTGATTAACAGGTAAAAGATAAGCTGTTTTATCCAAAGCTTTTGCTACTCTCCGTAATAAATCAGAAGTAGATAAATCCTCACCATCAGAAACTAAAAACACCTGGTTTGCTGCTTTAGGATGTTCAGTGCAGGTTATAATCAAGTCAACAAGATTATCTAAAGCTACTAAACTCCGTTTGTTTTTAATTAAACCAAAAGGAAGAGGTAGTCCTCGATATAACCACTTCATCATATTAAAAAAGTTTGCCTTAACACTTGGACCATATACCAGAGTTGGTCGAATACTTACTACTTCCATCCCCGTTTCATCAGCTAATTTAAATAATCCAACTTCAGTTTCATATTTAGAAATACCATAAGGATCAATTGGTGCAGCTAAATCATCTTCAGTAAAAGGTAAATTCAAGCTAGTACTTTCACCATTCACTTTAATTGAACTCAAAAAAACAAAACGCTTTACTCCAGTTTTTGCTGCCTGCCGAGCTAAATTAAGTGTGCCTTCAACATTAACCTTACGAAACTCTGACAAAGGATCTTTTGAGTCATCATTCATGACATGAACACGCGCAGCTGTATGAATGATTGTATCTATATTATCCAATGCCTCATACCACGAATTATCCGGCCCGAGGTCACCAACTGTTACCGTTTTTACTTTTTCTGACAATGTATTATTGTTACTTCTTATTGCAGCAACTACTGTAGCTTGAGTCTGAGAACCTAAAGTTTCTAAAAGCTGTCTACCAACAAAGCCTGTTGCCCCCGTAACTAAAATATTCATTGAAGTTTACTCACCAATATTTAACCAATATACCATAACAATACGCAATCAAATTTTATCTTGTGCGCTTGATAACAATAAACTCTCAAGCCTATCTATTAATTTAATTTTATCAAACTCTTTTTCATAATAATTGCGACCAGACTGGCCTAAGCTCTGACGTTCTTGAACAGACAACTTTTCCATTTTTAATACATTTTCAACAAGAGCTGTCGAGTCTCCAGCGTTGTCAACATAACCAGCACCTGACTCTAAAATTACATTTGCTCCTTCACCATTCAGCATACCTATAATTGGTTTAGCAGATGCCAAATAAGATTGCACTTTACCGGGAATAGTCATATTAAAAACATCTTCATTTTTAAGCGATACCAGTAATGCATCTGCAGAATTATAAAATGATGGCATTTTTTCAATAGGATAGCTTCCTAACAATAAAACATTTTCTTCTATTTCACGACGCTGACATTCTTGTCTTACCCAGTTAGCAACCCTGCCATCACCTACAATTAACCAGCGTATATTTTTATGATTTTTTAATGTTTCAGCAGCATCTAATATTGCGGGAAAATCTTGAGCATCTCCCATGTTGCCCGCAAACATTACACTAAACATTTCTGAGTTTGCTTCCGGCACTTCTTTGGCATTGCTTGTTTCTGTATTTGAGAATGTATCTTCAGCCCAACTAGGAAAATAATGTATCTTATTCTCTGCTTTGCAATATCGTTGCATACAACCAATAAATGAACGGGATTGAGCTAACAATAGATCACAACGGTTATATATAAAAGAAACTAAAAGCCCAATATATTTTAAAATTCTTTTTGATCTAACTACACCTATTGCTTCCAATGTTTCAGGCCATAAATCCAACGCCCAAAAAATAACAGGTGCTTTTTTTATATATTTTAAAGAAATCGCAGGTAACCCTACTGTGACAGGTGATGGTTCATAAACAAAAATCACATCAAACTTTCTACCAGTTAATTTGATGGGGCCAAATACTGATGCTAAAAATGCAAAACTAAAATAATTTCCTATAAGTTTTATTTTACTTTTGCCGCGCGCGATGAGAGGGGCTCTAACAACATCAATCCCTTTATAGTTAGAATATTTTTCAGGAGAGTTTTTAAAATCGCTAAAAATTTTACCGTCAGGATAATTTGGTTTCCCAGTCAAAACAGTGACGTTATGACCTCTTTCCTGAAGCTCAACACACAAATCATTTACGCGAAAATTTTCAGGCCAAAAATATTGTGTGACAATTAGGATTTTCATTTAGTGTATATCAGGTGAAAGGATTAATATTTTTATTACAAGCTATTACGCTTTATAACACTTAGATATTTTTTACATGTTCAAGGACTGAAATAAATTCTTTTTGTATATATTTAAATAGTTTAGTTGTATCAGCACGAGAATACTCGATCTCATGGTTATACGTTCGTTTAACAGAGATATCAGCATGATTGCTCTGCACTATATTTAGAAGATCTAAAATTTTTATAGGTGTACCTGAACCAACGTTTAGCTGTGACGGAAACTTCCCTAAAATGACCATTTTAAGAATTATTTCAGCAACATCAAATACATGTATAAAGTCTCTCTGTGAAAGACCTTCATTATTAAGGGTAAAATCTGCTTGCCCATTAATCGCCTTATTAAGATAGTTTACAATTGAAAACTGATCATCCCCACCAAATAAATTAAAAACTCTGAAACAAGTGAAATTGATATTATTTTTATTACAAAACTCAGAAATTATATCTTCATTCAACTTCTTAAGTTTGCCATTTAGAGAAACTGGACTACAAGACTGAGTTTCAGTCGTACTATTAACATCACCATAAACAGCACAACTACTTATAAAATAAAACTTTGAAATTGAATTAACAGCACATAGTTCTAATAGACGTGAAGTTGTAATAATATTTGAGTTTAAATATTGGACAGGGTTAACAGAAACTGAACTACGTATATCTCCTGCTGCATGTATTACTGCATCGACACTATTATCTAATATAGTATCAATATTTTCCCAGTCTTTTCTTGTTACTGGAACAACTTCCAAATTATAATCAGGTGCCATTTTTGCTAATTGACTACCCAAGTTACCGTTAGCACCAGTTACTACAACTTTCATTACATATCTCTCATTATAAGTGCATATTTTTTATTGTTAATACTTTTTCCATACCACACGATTAGCATAGTCAGTGTAACTATGGATTATACGTACTACTTTATCTGAGACATTTGTAGCACTGTAATCCTCTACCTTTTTAAGAGCTCTTTCTGTACCACGTGGCTGACTTTCTAAAATAGCAAGAGACTGCATCACGCGATGAGTTTCCAGGCCAACCATCATTACAGCTGCTTCTTCCATTCCTTCAGGCCTTTCATGAGCTTCACGAATATTTAATGCTGGGAAATTTAAAATCGAAGATTCCTCATTTATAGTACCACTGTCAGATAAAACAGCTTTTGAGCTAATCTGTAACTTGTTGTAGTCCATAAAACCCAGAGGTTTTAGTAACCTGACATGTTCATTAAACTTTGCACCAGTTGTATCTACTCTTTTTTGTGTTCTAGGATGAGTAGATACAATAACAGGAAGCTGGTAATGTTCAGCAATCGCATTAATTACCTTAACCAGTTTTGTAAAATTTTTATCTAACTCAATATTTTCTTCCCGATGTGCGCTTATTACAAAAAATTGTCTCTCAGATAAATTTAAACGACTAAGTACATCTGAGCTATTAATATTTTTATCATAATAAGATAAAACTTCATTCATTGGACTTCCTGTTTTAATCACCATATCAGCGGGTAGTCCTTCTGCTAATAAATAATTTCTAGCGATAGTACTGTAAGTCAAATTAATATCAGATGTATGATCAACAATTTTTCGATTAATCTCTTCTGGCACACGCTGATCAAAACATCGATTACCCGCTTCCATATGAAATACAGGTATCTTTCTTCGCTTAGCAGGAAGCACAGCCATACAGCTATTTGTATCTCCAAGAACAAGTAATGCATCAGGTTTTTCTTTTTCTAGCATCTCATCAACAGCTATAATGACATTACCTATTGTTGCTGCACCATTAATACCAGCAGAATTTAAAAAATGATCTGGTGCACGAATATCTAGTTCATCAAAAAATATCTTATTTAATTCATAATCATAATTTTGACCGGTATGAACGAGAACATGTTCACAGTGGTTATCTAATTTTGATAAAACTCTGGACAATCGAATTATCTCAGGTCGTGTACCAACCACTGTCATTACTTTTAATTTTTTCATTTTAGACCCTGCAAAAAATTGTATCCGGAGACTCTGGATTATATATTTCATTTGCCCAGATCATCACAAACATTTCACCTTCACCTACATTGGTAATATCATGAGTCCAACCAGGAACTGTCTCTACTACCTGAGGCTTATCCCCTTCTGTAAACTCTTCATATGTCTCTTGAGTCACAATATTTCTAAAACTAAAACGAGCACTTCCTTTCATTACAAGAAATTTCTCTGTTTTTGAGTGATGGTAGTGCCCCCCTCTAGTAGCTCCAGGGTTAACTGTAAAATAAGAAAATTGACCACTATCTTTAGTTTTTAGCATTTCTACGAATTGCCCGCGCTCATCACTATGACGAGGAAGCTCATAAGAAAATTTATTAGTATCTAAATAACTTACATATGTTGAATATAAAGCACGTACTAAGCCTGTTCCCACGTGTTCAATAACAAGATTAGTTCGACTGTTTCTAAAAGCTTTAATTTGTTCAGCCAACTGACCTAAAGTAATCGAGTACTCTGGTTCAATATTTCGCCATAAACTTCCTTTCTCAGGTTTATTTATAACTTCAATAAAGTCAGCTACAACATCATCAATATAAACCAGACTAATATTTGTGGACTCATCATTAATTTGGATTGGAAGATCATTAGCTATGTTGTGACAAAAAGTAGCTACTACTGAGTTGTAATTTGGCTTACACCACTTCCCGAATACACCAGGTAAACGATATATATAAACTGGGCAGTTTGTATCAGCCGCCAATTGTTCTGCTGCAAGCTCAGCTTTTCGCTTACTCTGCCCATAGGGATTTTCTAGATTCGATTGTATTGATGAAGCTAAAATTAAGGTTATTTTCTTTCCTGATTTTCGTATTTCTTCACAAAGTATTTTAGTCAACCCTGAATTTACAATATCAAACTCAGCTATATCATTAGGCCTATTTTCACCAGCTAAATGTATAACTGTATCTACCTGCTCAATGAGGTTTGGTAGTGAATCTGTTGAGTCATTTCGTGTAAAAGGGACAATAGTAAAATCATTATTTTCATTCAAATGCGTAATAAGATTCTTACCAATAAACCCTTGAGCACCAGTTACCAGTACACGCACACTATTCCTCCGGATCTACATACTCACCACGAGCAGCGGCTTGCATGAAAGTAAGTTTCATCAGTAATTCCTTCATACCAGCAACATCCAATCTTTCTGTATTATGTGAATTATAATCCTCAGATTCAGAAATACTTAGTTCACCTTCATCAACAAATTTTCCATAATTTAAATCCCTTAAATCAGGAGGAATGCGGTAATAATCACCCATATCTTCTGCTGCAGCCATTTCTTCCCTGCTTAGTAGAGCCTCATACAACTTTTCACCATGTCGAGTACCGATAATATCAACCTGATGTTCAGGTTTTTCCATCAAATCTATCATTGCATATGCAAGCGTATCTACGGTTGCTGCTGGTGCTTTTTGTACAAAAATATCGCCATTATTTCCGTTTGAGAATGCATACAACACAAGATCAACAGCATCGTTTAGCGTCATCATGAAACGAGTCATATTAGGATCGGTAACCGTAATTGGTTTACCTGCTCTTATTTGTTCAACAAACAGTGGAATAACTGAGCCACGAGAAGCCATAACATTTCCGTAACGAGTTACACATATTGTAGTTGAATTACTATTTCTAGATTTTGCTACTGCAATTTTCTCCATTAGTGCTTTTGATATACCCATAGCATTTATTGGATAAACAGCTTTGTCTGTACTGAGACAAATAACACGTTCAACACCACAAACAATTGCAGATTCAAGAACATTTTCTGTTCCGATTACATTTGTTTTGGTTGCTTGTAGTGGATGAAATTCACAAGAAGGGACTTGTTTTAACGCTGCAGCATGAAATACAAAATTTACACCACGCATTGCATTCATAACTGAATCATAATCTCGAACATCCCCAATATAAAACTTTAATTTAGGGCTATTATAGTGTTTGCGCATATCATCTTGTTTCTTCTCATCACGACTAAGAATACGAATTTCAGCAAGATCACTATCAAGAAAACGGCGTAAAACAGCATTTCCGAAAGAGCCTGTCCCCCCTGTTATAAGTAATATTTTTCCTGTGAACATGTTATCAATTATACCTCTTTTGAATTATAAGTATTCGAAAAATTGAAATGCTAGCCTGTAATAGCAGATTCAACAATATCACCAAGTTTTTTCATAGCTGGTTCAACAGCAAATTGAGTTTTTGCCAGTTGATACCCATTAATTGCCAGTCTCTTGCGCAAGCTATCGTCAAGAATAATTTGCTGCAATGCTTCTTCAAGTAGCTCAACATTATGAGGAGGAACTAGTAATGCATGCTCCTCATTTTGGAGGAAATCAGCTACCATCCCCACAGTCGTTACAACCACAGCAAGACCTGCAGCCATGGCTTCTATCATGGAGTTTGGCATACCCTCAGCCCAAGATGGAAGAACAAATATATCATGTGTAGAAAGAAGTTGTTCAAGTTCTATAGGCTCAGCCCAGCCTGAAAAGGTTACAACTTTATTCAAACCATTTGACTCAACAAAACGTCTTGCTTCAACTTCTGCGTGCCCACGACCAGCAAGTGTAAGTTCAAATTTGATGCCTTTATTTACCAGCATTTGACATGCCTTTAAAAGCTCAAATACACCTTTAAATTCTTCAAGCCAACCAACAAAGAGTAATCTCGGGATTTTCTTAGTGAGGTTGCAATCACGTTTCGAACCTATAGACAAATGGCATTCTGTAGCAGTCCAGTTTGGAATCTGATGGACTTGAGAAGGCTTAAACCCCATATCATTTACTGCAAAATCCTGCCATTTCGGTCCCTGAGCTAAAAATATTCTGGAGCCCTTTAGTAACAGTTGAAAAATAACACGTTTAAAGCTTGATCGTCTTGCTTGGTTGATTAATTCCCCTCCCCTGGGAAAAATTAATACCGGTCGACCAAAGAAACGAGCAATCCACCCCATCATACATTTTTCTATGAAACTTAGTCCCACCGAAGTAAACAATAATATAGCATCTGGACGATGTTTAATTAACTCAACTTTATAAATGGCCATGCGTTTAAAAGCTAGCAAAAAACGCATCATCAATCCTGGTGGTGGATTTGATATTTGTGTTGAGTCAACAGGTATAATTTCAAACCTATCAGCAAATGATGATTGCATCATTGTCTGGCAAGATCTGGCAACGCCTCCAAAAATACGCTTCTCTTCAGCCAAAAAGGAACCAACTACAATAATTTTATACTGCATAGTTATTTTTCACTTAAATTTAAACATCATATAGCTGAAATTCGAAATAGTATTTATTTGTCTAGCGAAACTATCATAAAGTAATCTAATTATTATGAGATATAGTCATAAGAACCAAAAGCAATCAAACAAAATTGAGTTTTATCTTATTAAACCCTTTGAAACCATATCGCTAATAATAAGATTTCCACCAACGACATTAACATGATCTCCGTTATAGTATATTGGCTTGTCATCTTTTTTTAATTTACATCTTGTTTGATCACATAACAGTTCTTTTGGATCATATACTTGAACATCCGGAAACTCAGACAATAAAATATCGATAGCATTTAAAACTTTCTTATTTCTATTTTTATATGCTGAATAATTGACTGAACACTCCTCAATAAAGTTTTCTTTTTCAGTAATCCTTAATGGCCGATAATTGAAGCAGCGTTTAATATCAAAATCAAGAATTGGGATGTCACGCATAAAAACAACTTTTCGATTATTCTCTAAAGCAGATTTTAAAAGTTTTCTACCATACATAAGGAAGCTTTGAATATCATTATTAGTTGCATCATCAGCCAACCTCCAATTAATACCCTTAATAGTCATCTTTCCGGAAACTGACTTAGCCCAAAATGAAGAAAGAAAAATAGCATTAATCTTTTTATCATTATTTAAAAATGAAATAACATCACTATATGAATTATGGCATTTCTCCCCTTTCATATAATTCTCCCCAGAAAAAGGAAGACAGTTATTTCCTTGAATTATTGCGATATTTTCAGATAACTTAGCTTGAGAAAGAGAATTCGCATAATGTATCGAGTGAGAGTCACCAATAAATAAAGTGGATGGCTCTTCTGGCTTTAAAACAACGCAACCACCATCAAGTTTGCTTAAAGAGCTTATATCAAATGATGTAAAATATTTTTCACAACTGAATGTATCATAACCTGTATAGGGACTTTTAAATAAAAGCTCTACATTTTCAATGCGTGATATTTCTTTTCGTAATGGAAAGCCCTTCATGTAATAGGTATAAATGCCAGTTATAAATATAGCCAGCGAAATAAACACGAGCAAGAATACTTTTAATTTATTATGCTGTCCTTTTCTTATTGGTTGCTCAACAAAATAATAGGTTAAAGATGCTAATATAACCGCCAATAAAATTGCAGCTATACGAAAGCTTATACTCGGTTCAACTTCCTCAATTATTCTAAGAAAAGACAATAGAGGCCAGTGCCACAAATATAGAGGGTAACTAATTAAGCCAAACCAAACTGCAATTTTATTAGATAAAAGAGTGCGATTAACCCATGCCTGTGGTCCGGCTGAAATAAGCAAAACAGCTCCAAACACGGGTATTAATGCCCAATAACCAGGAAAGCTAAACTCCTTATTAATTTGCAGCAGTCCGTAGATTATAAAAGATACACCTAGCACAGAAAGAGTATTCGATAATGTTTTACCATCATCAATTCTTTTTTGAAAAATAAGAATTGATAGCCACTTATCGAGTTTTAACTTAACACCATTATAGAAAACATCATCCTTTCTAAAGACATTAATCCATGCCAATATACTCCCACACAACAATTCCCAAAATCTTGTCTGTGGAAAATAGAAAGTAGCAACAGAGTCTTTTTTTACTCCTATAATATTCAAATAGAAAGATAGAGTTAAAATAACAATAATTATTGTTACAAAATTAAAGTTTTTCTTCCACGCAACCCATAATAATAAAGGCCAAAGAATATAAAACTGCTCCTCAACTCCGAGACTCCAAATATGCAATAGTGGCTTTGATTCCGCTGTATTATCAAAATAACCATCTTCTCCCCAAAGAACAAAGTTTTGAATAAACCCCGCACTTGCAGCTACATGCTTACCAAGCTGTTTATATTCGGGAGAAAGCAATGCAAACCACCCAAAAACTAAACTAGCAATCAATACAATTAAAAGAGCAGGAAATATTCGCTTGATTCGACGAGCATAAAACTCAGAAAAACTAAACGTACCCCTTTCTAAACTTTTAAATATAATAGTAGAGATGAGGAAGCCTGATATTACAAAAAATATATCTACTCCAATAAAACCGCCTTTTACCCAGTTTGGAAACGCATGAAAAGCAACAACTGATAGAACAGCTATTGCTCGTAAACCATCAATATCAGGACGATAACTTGGGTGAGACATGTGGTTAGGTGATGATGTCATTGACAAAGGCATGTATACAATAATTTTTGTTGGAAGATTATATTTATTTTGTAGTGTAGTAAGATTACTTAACCAGTTTTTATTATGAATTTTAGTTTTACAAGGCTTTAAATTTACATTTTAAAGCAACAGTATCAATCATTAATTAAAAGCTTTTCATACTCTCTAGCCATATGTTCAATATCAAAATTTTCTTCAGCAAACTTACGTGCTTCAAAAAGCATTTGGGTACGCTTATCAACAGACATAGACTCTAGCCTTTCAATTGCATCACATATTGACTCAGGTGAGTTAGGTTCACACAGCAGACCTCGTTCTTCTTGCCCTATTACTTTTGGATGGTCACATACATTCGAAGCTATTACTGGACACCCTAGCAGCATTGCTTCACAAATCACATTAGGTAGACCTTCAAAAATACTCACATGCATCAAAGCATCACTTGACTTGTAAAACTCCTCAATACCTTTTACTTCACCTAACATTTTAAAGTGAGATGCAACATCAGGATTTTCTGTCAAAAATTGCTCCATTTCCTCTTGCATAAGTAAAGAACGTCGATCAATATCTTTTCTACCCGCCCACTGTATTTCTGGTGCCCACCCATTGCGAGATAAGAAAAGTGATAAACCTTTTAGCAAGTTAAGTCCATTTTTAGGATAAGCAATACGGCCTACAACTAAGAGTTTGCTAATCCTGCTATTGCTTCTTTCAAAACCAACTGGAGCTGGTTGAATTTCATACCCATTCCATATAGTCGATATTTTTTTTGAAATACCAGGGAATCTGCCTAAAAGCTTAGCTTCATTATAGCTATTAGTTACAACATAATTGGCAACAAGTGTTGATAAATAAAAAAGAAACTTTCTTAGAGTAGGAACCGGGGCATTTGAAGAGCTTTCTTCACATACAACCAGGCTACCCTGGTTAATCCCTAATTTTGCAAGCGCAGCATAAATGCTTGGAGCATGCATAGAACTAATTATTCCATCATAATTTCCATTTTTTATAATACTTCTTAATTGTTTGACTACCTGAAAAGAAAAACCAGAACCCTTTTTATCAGCAACGAGAACTTTAACACCTAAAGACGAGAAATCATCTCCATAAAACTGATCTCCAGAAACATAAATAAAAATATCTACTTGATGGCCGTGTCTTGTAAATGCTTTTGCTAAATTTTCTTTAAGCCTTTGCGCTCCTCCAGAACCTAATGAGTCAATAACAATAAGAATTTTCATTTAGAACCTCTGTCACGACTTGTTTTTATATCTATTGCAGCCCTTATCAGGAGTGATTTTTCTTGTTCATATAAATAACTTCCCACAATATAAGCTAAGATCAACCAACAGGCTTTTTCACTCAAACCTTGTAATGATAATGTAAAACCAATAAAAATAGACAGCAATAGAGCTGGCAAATAGTTTCCAGTGTGTTTACAAACTTTATATGAAGCAAAAAACACTCTATATAAAAAGAACAAATATATTGCCAATCCAACTAACCCAATATATAAAAGAATTTCAATTATTACATTATGAGGACTTTGACGCCCTTGGAATAATTGAAAAGAATGGTAGTCGTATCCAGATAACCCATATCCGAAAACTATATTTTCTGAAATAAGTGAAAGAAAGCTACGCCAAATAACATCTCTTCCACCTAAATTCATATATCCTACTCTAGCATCACTACTAAACCGAGATAGAAAAAGTTCAGATTGAAGCGCATAAAATAATAAAGGGGTGAAAACAACTATTAGAACAATCACCGATCCCATTATAACCACAACTTTATTTCTGGCATTCATAGTGCGCAAGAAAAACCAAATAGAAGCGGCTATCAATAAAACGGCAAATGATGTTCTAGAACCCGTTTCGAGTATAGATAACAATATTATTGGAATAAAAACAGCCAGAAAAAAACGTTTTTTACCAAGTATAAAAGTATCTTGCACAAGAGTTGTTGAAATAATAATTAATCCCATTGCTAGTTTTATTCCTAACTCATTCAGGCCTGCACCGAAAAAAGTTGCCCTACCATCAGAATTAATTTCTTTTCCTATATCTAAAAAGAGCATCATACTTACAGCAATCGCACCAACAGCAAATGCAAACATAGCCTTATCTAAAGCCAGACAATCCTTTCGGGCATGGTTTACTATTGCGACAAAGATTATTAGATTAAAAAAGATATCGGCAGCAAAAAACCTGGATGAATACGTATTTATATTTACTAAGCTTATATATATTAGCCAAACAAAGAAGAGAGCTATAGGCCAAAAGAAATAGAGGTTCCTATTCAAGCTAAAAAATATCTTAACACTAGGTAAAATACTTAAAAAATATAACGCAGCAAAAAGCTTAGACATTGAAAAATTTTCAAGACCAAAAGGTTGAATACTTTCTATACTTATAGAAAAAGCATAAAGATATAAAAATAAATTTTGTGAGTGTAAACGAATAGCTAACATATCAATATATTTGATTTTTATTATATGGGTACCACATCCAGACATACTAAAAATAATTTTATAATTAATTGCTTGGTGGAATATACCCTTCAAACTGAACAAACTCATATTTTGAGCCAAAGGCTTCAGCATATATTGTCAAAGAACTTCTTGCCCCCAAAAATACTTTTGGCTCACTCAACATTTCTAGCTCGAGAATAACTTTATCACTAGATATTGTCACAGCTCCTTTTGAAATACGTTCTAAAATTGAAACAATATAATCACGCAATACCGTATGAACACTAAAACCAGGATGAAGTTTTATCACTCCTCCTTCAGGCATTTTGCTAACAAGCAACTTAATTGCAGATTCCAAATATTCTTGTGGTATACGATGTGGAGCTGGCATTAACCCAATAGTCTTTTTACCAATAAAATGTGGAATATATAGTTGACGTACAGCATCGAAATTATTTAAAACAAAACGCTTATTATCTTCGATTGCCGGAAATGATTCTGTAGACAAACCTAGATAACCAGACGTATCTTGACGAAAGTAATAATCAATACTTCCTTCATTTTTTTTCTTTTTTCTATAGTTATACCAGGAATATTTTTTATTATTAGGATACGGTTTTGAATTATAGTAAGTCAGTTGACCTTCCTCAAGGTACAAATGACCCATGCAATTGGATGAGTTCAATATTGTTTCTACTTCTGGGTAAACCCAGGCAGCGTAAGCTATAAAGTTCTTTTTCTTACTCCTAATCTGAGAAACAATTCGTTTGCCAAGAGGTGAATATTTGAGCCCCCTTATTAAAAACCGATCAAACCATCTGCTAGGAGGACGAATGAAATCATTGCAAACTAAGGATGTATCTGCTCCATTTATTGAAACACAAGTAATATTATCTTTGGGAATACCGTATGCTTCTATTGCCATACGAGCAACCATACCAACAATTTGACTGTTAATTATAAATACATGTTCCCAGTTATTTTCAATTGCATAGTTTATAATTTCTGGAGAGGGTTCTTTTTTAACTGTCCTGCTCCTCTCTTAACATAGAAGGATCTTTAATCTGCAAACTATCTTGTGAAGACATCTCAATAAATGCTGTTTTTTCTCCAAAAAGATGATGTGCTTGTAATACCTCCCACCACGTTGCAATTATAGAACCATTAAAGCGGTAAAAACGCTCTCTATCAAAACTGAGCTCCTGAAAACGCCCTGGGTTTAATAACTGTAACCCTGTTTCACCGTGCGTAAACATTGGCTCACGTTCTTCTTGAACAGATACAACGGTATCACTCTCGGTAATACGAAGAACATTTAATGCTTTATCAATATGCTCAGTACGTCGATGAACAGCATGCAAGCTCAAAAATGCCATTACATCAGGAAATACTCCGTTAACTTCTGCGTAATGTTCTCCTGCATTCACCATTAAATCTCTTATAGGTATATTCCTACCTGAATTCTCATCCTCCACTCGTAACAATCGTAAATGAGGAGGAACTCGCCCTTCGAGCTCAAGTTTTTCAGCATAATCCAAAACTCTTTGGCTCTGAGAGGATACAAGTACACTATCGACCTTATTTGATTGAGCAGCTGACAAAATAGCTCTTTCAAGCAATGAAGAGTCATCAAATTTTCTGTATGGTACTCCGTCAAAACCAGGATAAGACTCACGTACAGGTATAACAGCTACACATGTTGGCTTATAATCACCCTCTAGCGTTTCACTAATTCGACTAAAGATACGAGATCGAGCTTTAAGTAAACGATTAGAATCTCGACTCAAAGAGCTTCCGTGTTGTCGATAATAAAAAATAGGTATATCAAGGCTTGCTGCACCGATACGACTGTATAGTTTATACCAAAGCTCCCAGCCATCTTGTGCATTAACATCTTCTGAATAACCACCAACAACTTTTAATGCTCGTGTTTGAAACATAGTGCAAGCACCATGTGGAGGTAGATGACCGACTGTATCTTCATCTCCTAGTTTATGACGACGCTCTATCCCTAAAACCTTTCCATCGATATCTGTATAAAAATAATTTCCATATACCATGCCAATATCAGGCGTAGCTTCAAGTTTGGCAACCATAGTCAAAAGAGCACATTCATCCAGCCAGTCATCAGCATCCAAACGTACCATATACTTGCCTTTTGCAAGACCAAGAACTGTATTTGCTAATTTCTGTAAGCCAGTAGCTGTTTCGTTATGAATAAAAGTTATAGCATCTGGTCGAAGGTGACAAAAATCTTCTGCAATACTGATAGTGTCATCTGTAGAAGCCTCATCAACAATAATTAACTCCCAGTTTGTATAAAGCTGAGAAAATACACTTTCAACACATTGTGTTAAAAAATGTCCATAATTACGGCAAGGTATGTAAATTGTAACAAGCGGAGTTGTATTCATACGTCTATCTACAGTTTCTCATTAATAATAGTTATCGACTCAGGTAGATTCCTGAGCAATATAATCTATACCGTATCTAAGTGCTGCATAGGGCACCAGATCTCTTTGTGCTTTAGAGCCAATAAGTAAATCAACATCTCGTGCATCAGTACCATGGGCTGGACGCAAAAAAACCAAATCATCTGAATGAATAATATCTCCTGCTTTAACTTCACGAGATAAATACACCGCGCGACGAAATGAAATATCATGCTCGTTCTCAAGCTCAGATGACTGAGGTACCTTAAATCCATCACCACGAAGAGTTATAATCTTTTCAAGATCACGTTTTAACTGTTTTACTTCATCTGCAACTAAAGACACCTGATGATCCCTAAAAACTTTTCCTTCACGACTATCCGTAAAGTGAAATTCAAGTACATCAGCCCCCATTGCAGTGGCAGCTTTAAGTGCTTCCATTCCAATAGTATGATCAGAATAACCAACAGAAAGTTTTGTAACTGAATGCAAAGTATCCATAACACTCAAATTAGCATCTTCATCTGGAATTGGATACATCGATGTACACTGTAATATGCACAACATTTCAGGATTAAAATAAATAGGATTTACTCTCTGTATAAAACTAATAGTTTGAAGTACTTCTTCCATTGTTGAGAGTCCTATTGAAAGCAATATAGGCTTCTCTTTGAGAGCAAACGCTTCAATAATTGGCCAGGCAGTCATATCTCCTGAACCTATTTTATAGAAATCCAGATAGGGGTCTATCCAATCTAGCATCTCCAAATCCCAGACTGAAGCAAGATAAGTGACTCCAGCTGACTGGCACATTTCAGCTAAATGAATGTGTTGTTCACGCGATAACTCAAACTTCTGGAAATGTTTATTCCTATCAGGGCTTTCTACTGGACTAACTAGAGTATCTCCACTATATAACTGAAACTTTACACAATCAGCACCACTAGCAATGGCTGACTCAGCCATAGCCTTAGCAACCTCAAAATCACCTTCATGATTTCCACCAATCTCTGCAATTAATAACGGACCTGAAGATCCTTGCCATAGTGATTTCCTTTCTTTATTTATAGAGTGGTTATAGATATCAATTAAACTAAGGTCTGCAGGGGAAAAGCCAGAACTCTTTATAATTGTTTTAACTATTTCTAGTCCAGAAGGTGTATCTATATTCAGCTGTAAATTTGCAGCCTCTGGGCAGGTTCTATTGACATAATTATAATGATTACTGGTTACTGAATCACCATAAAGCCAGGATGTGGAATCACGATATTGACTATTATCTTTTGCATCCTTAATAACAGAAGCATACCACTTAGTTCGTAAAACCTCGATTCCCATTCCTTTTGGGAAAGTGTCTCCAGACAGGTTACTAATCAAATCAAACTTATTAGTAAAAGCAATTTCCAGCATTGCATGTAATGCATCACCATCAACAAACAAACTATTGCCATCTATCAATACAACATAATCCCAACTTAACTTCTGGGCATAATCTAAAGCTCCACTAAAGATATTGCTATTATCTGATGCAAATGACTCAAGACCTGCTCGATGACAATAACGTTTAACATCATCATTGACAGAATCAGCACCCGTTTCTACAACTATGGATACATAAGGTGCAGCTTTTTGGATACGTTCTACAACATAACTTAATACGGTACGACCATAAATTTTCTCAAGCACATTACTATGCGTTATATTTGAGCCATTATGGCACAGTAGTACAACTCCAATATCCATCAAAACTTTCCTAAAATTACGTACAAACTATGATGTCATTAAATAATATTTCAGTAGTAATACATTCCTACTGAAAATTATTTATGATTACCTCTTCTACTCAGAAGGCTTACTGATAAGCCATGATCCAAGCAATAAATGATGGAGACCACATCGAGCAAAAGTATCAATTGCATCTTCAGGTGTTCCAACAATAGGTTCACCATGAATATTAAAAGAGGTATTAAGTAAAGCACCAACACCTGTTTGTTTTTCAAATGCTTTTATTAACTCGTGATAACCTGGATTATCTTCTTTATGCACAATTTGTGGTCTAGCAGATCGATCAAAAGGATGTAAGCCTGCGGGTAAATGCTCTTGAGCCAAAGGTGTTGAATCAAAACCAATAGCCATATAGCGGCCATCTATTTGTTTTGGATTAATCATATAGTCCTTTTCACGCTCAGCAAGTATGCTAGGTGCAAAAGGCATCCAAAAGTCTCGCATTTTAACTAGCTTATTAATATGGTGTATAACATCTGAACGACGTGGATCAGCAATGATTGAACGATTGCCTAGTGAGCGTGCACCAAACTCCATATTGTCTGAGCCAAAACGAGCAACCACATCACCATTAGCTAAAACTGTAGCAACATCATCTGCAGTAGCCTGTTTAACTGTCCACTCTTCTTTAACGTTATTTTTAATTGCAGTTTGAATTAAATCGTCTCCATACGAAGGACCAAAGTAAGCATTAGAAATCGAGTGGAGTTTATCAACACTTAAACCCTGCTGAATTGTTTCAGCAAAAGCAGCACCAATAGAAATTGAATCGTCTGCTGGTCCTGGTGGAATGAAAAGTTGATCTAGATCATCCAGCTCCCAAATTTCCTTGTTTGCTTTTATGTTTTGCGCAACACCACCTGACATAACGACATTGCCGATACCTGTTTCACGAATACCATTTTCTATCCACTCAGTTAAAAGCTCTTCGCATCGACGCTGAATTCCATAAGCAATCGCATCAAATCTTTGTCCTTCTAAGCGTTCTTTAAAGTGGAAAAAGTGATCTTTAACTTCTGTTTTATATTTAAACCCTAAACCGTCAACTTGTAATGTTTCTGCAAAAATATCATATGCTTCTTGGGCAAACGTCTTGCTGTTATACGCGGCCAAGCCCATGAGTTTATATTCATGATCAGATGGTCGCATCCCCATTAATAAAGTTGCATATCGGTACATTCTTCCGATATTACAATTTGAAGATCGAGATATTACTTCAAGCGGCTCTCCTGGACGGGCAATTGATACGGTACCATTTTGACCATCTCCACCACCATCCATTGTGTAAACAAGTACCGGTTTTTCTGTACGATTAGGGCAGGCTATATACCCATAATATGCGTGACATTCATGATGATTATGAACTGAAACAATATCTTCACTAACACCCAATGTATCACACAGGTGTTTTAATCTTGCTTTCCACATACCTTTATAGTCTTTTTCATCACTAATAAGACTTTCATCATATGGGAAATTTTCATTGTTAATTTTGTCTTTGAAGATTTCTAAATAACTTGGATCTTTACCTTCATATAACTTTGGATACCAGTACTCTCGTTGTTCTTTCCAATAATCTTTGATAGAAAAATTAGCATTACGTGAAACACGATAATACATTGGTGGTAATGTTGGTGTTGCCATCGCAATATGATCAACATCTTTAATAGTAATCCCAGCAGTATTGAGTACAGATTGTATGGCTCGGCCAGGATAACCATATTCATGTTTATTTCGTGATAAACGTTCTTCGCCAACGGCAGCTATAAGCTTTCCATCAATTGTAAGAGCAGCACTTGCGTTATGCCCATCATGGACTCCTAAAACAATCATAGTAATTCCTTAAATAATTTAATAAATGTTAAACAGGATATTATTGAAGACAATCCCATTCCCTCGCTAATCTAACTACTTCAGATAAGTCACTGAAAACTTCTCCAGAATCCCCTAGTTGGGATGCAATCCATCGTACACGTTCCAAGTCTGTCTTATCATCAACAACAAGATGTAACCCATTCAAATCAATGTCTTCAGGGGGATCTAAGTTGAGAATAGAAAACTTTTCAGAATGTCGATAGAAATAACTCGTAATATGTTCTACATCAGATGCTTCTTTAGTTTCTGACATTGCCTTTTGTAAAGCTAAAGTAGTAACTACCTCACCAGTTAAACCTGGTGGATAGCTTCTTGGAAACATTGTGGTAGTAATATCTACGTTAGATTCATTATGCATATCAATAAGATCACTAATCACTTTTGGTGCAAAAAAGGGGCGATCACCACATATACGAGCAAACTTTGTTAACCCAAACTTATCACATACGCCCAGTGCTCGCTCACCTACATTATCAACACTTCCTCGAAAAATCTCCACGTTCTCAGACTTAGCAAATGATACTATAGGGTCATCAATGGATCGTGATGAAGTGGCAACAATAATATGATCAACTCCTTTGATAGATTTTGCCCTATCAATAACTCTGCCAAGCATTGGCCGACCCGATATATCCAAAAGTGCCTTACCAGGAAGTCTTTTAGAGTCCAATCTAGAAAAAATAATTACCCCAACAGTCATTCTTTTTATACACTAAGATATCTAAAGTTAATTAAAAGTAGAATATTTTCAGTTTTATACACGCTTAAAAAACTCTTGTAAAAGATGAGAAACACCCTGGATTTCAACCCGAGAGAAATTTTCATTTATAAATCTAGCGTATGTAGTCTCTGAACTCACATTCTGCCGTCCTGGAACACAATGAAGTTTCATTTTGGAGTATAGAAAACCCAAAATACTCTGACTATCCTCCACATGAGAGCCAATAATACTTTCATAAGTTAGCGCATCATTCCATGACATAATATTAGGGCAACCTTCATACCAAGTATCACCAAATGTAAGTGATTTTTTACCCATAATTGCAGCTTCCATTGCTACAGTTCCAGTGATCGTTGCGGAAAATTGTGCATGTTTCACCAATTTAATAGAATCCTCATTAATACTAATCAATCTGACGCCACGAATATTTTTTATCAGATTATAAAATAGTGGACTTCGTCCACGAGAACCTTTGTCTGAAAAATAAAACTGTGATGGATGCTCTTTAACAAAAATTTCTACATCATTAGGAAGAAGTTTTCTAAGAGATGCTAGTGCTACACTTTGATCGTGAAATCTTCCACCATCTGGATTAGTTGTTCTTTCTGGCTCAAAATGTAAAGGAAAATATACATACTTTTTTGAATAATCACACTTATCAACCATTTTTTGATAACAATTGAATAGATTCTTTTTTCTAAAATATTTTATTTTAGCTCTACCTAATATACCCACATGGTATGGATTAATTGGGTTATATTCACCTCGTAGTATCATACCAATTTGGTGCTTAATAACTTTAAGTTCTGCGGGTACACCTTTTGTTATTAATTCTTTCGCCTTGTTACTCCATTGTGATTTAAGGCGTTGTCGTTTCATATAACCGGGTTCATACCTCTCACTTTTTTCATTAAGTTTTGAGATTCCAGAAACATAGTCGGCTAAAGCTTTCTCTATAGTGGTCCCTAGTCCTTCTTCAATTTTAAAGTTTGCCTCAATTCTTTGATCATCAGTCAAATCATGAAGGTACAGCAAGGGTGCTGGTGTCCAAATATTAAATTTTGCAATACGTATACCAAGATATAAACATATTTCATAGATTAAGTATTGTGCGTGTGAATGTGGCATCTCAGCAACAATCAATGCATCAGGACGTTCATCTTCTAACTTTTTTAATGTCCAGATAATCAGTTTATTAAAATAAACCTCTCTATCCTGACGACTGAAAACACCATATAAGTCTAAACGATCCATCATTCTAAGGCACTTATCTTTAGCACGCAGATAGTTTTCTGAAGAAAAGAAACCTATATTTTCACCTCCATAAAAAACTTCGTTCAATCTATACGGCCGGTGAACAAAATACAGCATACGCACTACACTATCTCCAAAAGCCTCTTGAGCTTTTTTATAGTGACGATCATCACCAAGCCAAAGGACTGGTTGTGCAATACCTTTTTTATAAAGATCAATGGCTACGTCTAGCCATACTTGATTTCCTGTCATAAAAAAACAGTACTTCTTCATATATAAAACCTACTTAAAGACAACAATATTTAACTCTTTATAAATTTATGATAAGGGAAAAAATAATTACATGATTTATTTAGAAAATTAATATCACGTAATTAATCAACATAAAAATTGAACTATTTAGTCGCTAATCAAATCCCAACTAGTTGCTCTTCCACGAACAACATCTACTTTAACTTTTTTACCTAATAATTTATTTTCATACTTAGGAGCTAGCCCATATCCTGGACGAATACGCTGTATTACATCCTTAGTTATAATATCACCAGCCTTCATATCTTCCACAAAATAAATTGAACGCCTGAACTTAACGTTAGCTTCTTCTGCAGGCTTGCGATCATACCCTGGCTCTCCCAATGAAGACCACGCATCCTTGGTTTGTTGACACAAAGATTCTAACTCTTCAGGCTCAATAGAAAATTCTGAGTCAGGTCCTTTATCATTTCGATCAATAATAAAGTGCTTTTCTATTAAGGTTGCTCCCAAAGCCGATGCAACTACTGATGCTGTATTTGAAATTGTATGATCTGATAATCCAACTTGCACATTGAATCGCTTTCTCATATCTGGAATTGTTAACAAATTGGACTGTTCTATTGGAGCCGGGTAACTACTTATGCAATGTAGCAAAATTAAATCTTGACATCCTCCTTCCCTTGCAGCTTCAACCATCTCTCCAATTTCTTCTAAATCTGCCATACCTGTAGACATAATCATAGGCTTTTTAGTTGAGGCAATATATTTTATTAAGGGTAAGTCAGTAGCTTCAAACGAAGCAACTTTATAAGCAGGTACATTTATATCTTCCAATAAATCTACTGCTGTTTCATCGAATGGAGTTGAAAAACATGTGATACCTAATTTTCTTGCATGCTCAAATATATCCTGATGCCAATCAAATGGTGTTTGCGCCTCTTTATATAAATTGTAAAGATTGTAACCATCCCATAACCCACCATTAATACGAAACTCTTCAGAATCACAATCAATTGTCATCGTGTCAGGTGAATAAGTTTGAAGCTTAACAGCATCCGCTCCTCGTATTTTTGCTTCACTAATAGTATCTAAAGCTCTCTGTAAAGAACCATTATGGTTTGCAGATAGTTCTGCAATCACATAAGGAGGAAAGTCTTTGCCTATTTTTCGGCCATCAATAGTTATGATCGACATAATTATCTCTTAATTTTAATTTAAATTTTGGAAATTTAAATACAGTTCATATATCAACGACACTTCAAAGTCATCTTAACGACATCATTATTTTGATGTTTGCTAAAGCCAAGTTGAGAAAAGCCAAATTTTTCATATAAATTTATTGCTCTTTTATTATCCGGAAATACTTCAAGATTAAGATTATCTAAATGCATGTACTTCTTTGAATACTCAATTGCTGAATTTAGTAAAATAGAGCCTTTACCTTTTATAGTTGCATTTAAGTTTGCATAAATACCCAGTTCAGCAGAGGAGTCTGACTCACTAATATTTGTAAAATTAATTACACCAACCTGCTGCTTTCCCTGTATAACAAGAAAATAAAGTTTTGTACTACATTTCGCTAAACTTTTAATGAAACCCATGTGCTCTTCTTCTAAAATTTCGTTATCATTAAACATCCATTTTCTAACATCATAATGATTACGCATTTGTAATACTTCTAATGATTGTTCTTTTGTTAGCTCACAATAATTTAACAACTCAACATCATCTAATATGATCTTTTTCATAACCTTACTTATTAAGCTCCATCAAAACATTTTGACAACCAAGACCATCTGTAATTCTTCTGCATCTTTGACTTAAGCTACTTAAAAAGTCATTAGCCCTTTCAAGCAAGTCTGTTATCTCACTTACATCATCAACGACTTTAACAGCATTTTCTTTTGATAACATATCAGCCACTAGACGTTGATTTTCTGCAATAACCAACTGAATAGTTGGTAAACCCAAACAACACCTTTCCCAACTAGTTGCACCTGCCGCTCCGATTGCTAAATCAGCATTACTCATTAGTTCGGCCATGTTTTTTACATTAGACTTTACAATTGTTTGAAAAGGGAGATTTTTTGATTGATTCCTTATTAATTCCGTATGTGGGGCTGAAGCTCCCATGACGACTGTTATTACAGTTGATGATGCAATATTAGACTTGTTTATTTGCTCTAAAACTCTGCCAGTATAATTTTCTGAATCAACACCACCAAAATTAATTAAAATACTATTCAATCCTTTAGATTTATCTCTTCGTCTTAAACTATAATCACGCCACTGTGCAAACTCCGGTCGTAGAAGCGCATATTTTGAACCTGCTAGAACCAAACAATTTTCATCTAAATACCCACTATATTTTTCTTTACTAGATCCATAATTTTGGTCTAAGAGTAAATCACATGCATGACTTCTGTTTGCTATATCATCTATCACAAAAATTTTTTCAGTATATGGTTTTAGTCTACATTCCCATTCTGAACCAAGAGCATAATGATCAACTATCAGCCATTTTGGCTTTATATTTCCTAATACCTCAATTGTCTCTTCAGCATCCTTCTTTTGTGATACCCCTAACCAAGCATCATAGTCCCCATCAACAACCTTTACAGTTGAAGGTTTAGGAGGTGAAAGCAGAGTAACTTGATATCCTCTACTTTCAATTAGTTTAGCAAGGTGACCAGGATGACTACGATGAATAAAATGACACTTTACTCCTTTTTCATTTAATCCATCTGCTAAAGTTAAGCAACGCATTAAATGTCCAATACCAATATGTACAGAGGAGTCAACGCGGAAAAATACACACATCAATTAAGCCGTTTAAAACCACTATGACATACTGGTGACTTCAATAATGATGCAATATCTCTGCCATCATTACACTCCTTAATAAGAGAAAATACTGGTTCAATAGCCTCAAAATAACCATCTAAAATATTAGGTGTATGTTCTGTACAAACATAAATGCTATTGGCAGCTAAGTATCCCCTAGCTAGCATCTCTTGTGTGATAAGAGTTTTATAGGCTAGTGCATTTTCACTTTCAATTGTAAAGCCAGTTAACGATGGGATACCCCAATGGGATATTTGTATTGCATATTTATCTGCAAGTTCTTGCCAACCCTGTTTGATCTTCAACCCTGTATTTGTTATCTGATCCCAAGATTTTTCTCGTTCCATCACTTCTAAAGTTTTAAGTGCTGCTACTGGTCCAATTCGCTCTGTCCAGAAAGTACTACTAATGAAGGTTGACTGAGCCGCTTCCATAACTTCTCGCCGACCAATGATTCCTGTTATAGCATAGCCGTTTCCTAGTGCTTTACCAAAAATTGCCATATCAGGCTCTACACCATATTTTTTGTGTATTCCCCCATAGGTCTCGCGGAAACCAGAAGTACATTCATCAAAAACGAGAACAATTCCTTTATCAGTTGCAAGCTTCCTAACTTTTTCAAGAAAATTATTCTTAGGGCCTTCATTCCTTTGTACTTCCATCTTGATAACACCAATGTCATGATTTTTAACAAGAGCTTCAAGTTCTGAAAAGTTATTATAGTTGAAGGGTAAAACTGAATTTTTAAGATTACGAGGTACTCCTTGAGGATCAAGCCCTGGTAATAAATGTCCATCCAGTGATTTATCATCCCCCAAATTAGCTGAGAGATACCAATCATGCCAGCCGTGGTAACCGCAGATTGCAACTTTGTCTTTACCACTCGCGGCACGTGCAATACGAATCGCAATAGCATTGGCTTCACCACCTGAGCGAGCAAACCTTGCCATATCTGCCCATGGATGAATCTCAATTAACTTTTCAGCTAAATAAACTTCTTCGGGACAATTAAATGTAGACATATTACTAGACTGAACTGCATTAATTACAGACTCATCTATTTCAGCATGACTATAGCCGAGTATATTAGTACCAATACCCATAATAGACATATCAGTATACTCATTACCATCCAAGTCCCAAACCTTACAACCTTTTGCCTTACTATAATAGGCTGGCCACATATCGGGAAGGAACATTTCTGCACGTTTTGAAAGCAGCATATTGCCACCAGGTATTACTCGTTTTGCACGTTGCCACAACTTTTGCCCTTTACCCATGGTAGCCCCTATATTACGTTTTGTTTTATCGTTCGCTGCAAATAATTCAGGATGATTCCATTGTAGATCTAATACATCTTCCCATCTAAAATGAATATCAGGTGAAAAATGATTAAAGATATTTGTAACTACTTCTAAGTCTTCTGGATCATCTACAGTCCATCGTAAGCCAGAAAGGTCTTCATTATTAGAAACACTTGCTAAAGTAAATTTTCCTGAATTACGTATATAAGGCGTCACATGTTCATGATCGAAAAGTTCATCACTCTCTTTGAGTGTGTTTTCTAACGCTTCACGAGTCATCACTTCAATGTCTAAACCATCAGGATAAGTTGGAGGTAGGACATTTGAAAGATAATCAACTTTTTTATTTTTAAATTGTTGGATACAGTTATCCACCAGAGCAGGATCAATTAAAGGACAATCTCCTGTAATACGAACAACAACATCTGCATTATGTGCTTGAGCAACCTGCACATATCTCTCAAGTACATCATTCTCACTACCTTGTTCACAAGCAAAACCAAGGGAGTTTACATGTTCAACTAAAGATAAATTTTTTGGTTCAACAGATGTTGCTACAACTATCTCATTAACTTCCTGTGAGCGAGACAACCGATTAAGCAAAAGCCCAATCATTGACACCCCGTTGATATTTTTTAATACTTTATTTGGAAGACGAGTTGAGCCCATACGAGCCTGAACTATTGCAACAACATTCATAATTTTTTATTCAAATCTTCCAGTTAGATGGGTTTACAAAATTTGGATCATTAATAGACAA
>Ga0316207_10001481_pt1 | contig 28636 bp, 16 predicted proteins | sample 6weekpyrite_MG_FD_204943 | JGI IMG/M metagenome (GOLD analysis project Ga0316207, IMG submission 204943) | Microbial mat bacterial communities from mineral coupon in-situ incubated in ocean water Damariscotta River, Maine, United States -... | ecosystem: Environmental > Aquatic > Marine >...
ATACAGCCATTAACATAGACAAACTCACTTACGCGGGAAACTTGTCAACATTGAAAGAAATTGACGACAACCCCAATTATTATTTTGAAAAAATTGATATCTGCAACCGGCCAGCCCTTGATGCTGTGTTTGCCAAGTATCAGCCTGACGCCGTGATGCACTTGGCCGCAGAAAGCCACGTAGATCGGTCTATCACCGGTGCTGGGGAGTTTATTCAAACCAATATTGTTGGCACGTTCAACCTGCTAGAGGCTGCACGGGCCTATTGGTCTAACCTAGACACTGCAAAAAAAGACGCTTTCCGATTTCTTCATGTTTCTACTGATGAGGTATATGGCAGTCTCGGCGCTGAAGGTTTATTTGAAGAAACAACACCTTATGACCCAAGCTCCCCCTATTCAGCATCAAAAGCCTCAGCAGACCATTTGGCAAATGCATGGCACGAAACTTATAACTTCCCTGTAGTAATTTCTAATTGTTCCAACAATTACGGGCCTTACCATTTACCGGAAAAACTAATTCCACTGGTAATTCTCAATGCATTGGATGGTCAACCTCTGCCAATATATGGTGATGGCTCTAATGTTAGGGATTGGCTTTATGTAGACGATCACGCCAAAGCTCTGTTTACAATTCTCACTAAAGGCCGTTTCGGTGAGAAATATAACGTTGGTGGCCGCAATGAACGCACCAATCTGGAAGTTGTGAACCGTATTTGCTCTGTTCTGGATGAAGTGCGCCCGAAAAACAGCCCTTATGCAGAGCAAATCACATATGTAACTGACCGCCCAGGCCATGATGCACGCTATGCCATAGACGCCAACAAGCTAGAGAGTGAACTTGGTTGGAAAGCGGAAGAAACCTTTGAAACCGGCATTAAAAAAACCATTAAATGGTATTTGGATAATGAATGGTGGTGGGGACCTCTACGAGAACATGCAACTGAACGCAAAGGTGTGCTGAAAGGCAAATAGCATGACACGCATTTTTGTAGCAGGAAATTCAGGCCAAGTTGCTCAGTCGCTAAAAGAAGCTGCAGCCTCAAACGGAATTGAGCTGAAAACTGCTGGCCGTCCCAACTTCGACATAAGCGACGCGGATAATATGCGTTCAATAATCGAAAACTATGCACCGACAGCCATTATTAACGCTGCAGCATATACCGCTGTTGATGCAGCAGAAACTGATGAAGAAACGGCAACTGCCATTAATGCTGAGGGCGCTAGTAAACTCGCAACGATTGCTGCAGATTTAGAGATACCATTTCTGCATTTATCTACCGATTATGTATTTGATGGCAATAAAGACAGCGCATACATTGAAACTGACGCTGTTGCACCTCAGGGTGCCTATGGGCGCAGTAAGCTGGCTGGTGAAAAAACTGTTGTTGCAGCGAACCCCAATGCCATGATCTTCCGTACAGCTTGGGTTTTTAGTCCATTTGGCAAAAACTTCTGCAAAACCATGCTAACACTCGCCAAAACACGTAATGAACTTGGCGTTGTTGCAGACCAATGGGGCAACCCTACTTATGCGCTTGATATTGCATTGGCATTACTGACAATCATCAAGAAAATTGAGCAAAATGGCTGGCAATCTAATTTTTCCGGACTGTATCACCTTGTTGGTACCGGTGACACAAACTGGCATGGCTTCGCTACGAAAATATTTAATGAAGGTGGCAAACATGGCCATCCAGTTCCGAAGGTGAATGCTATCACCACCGCCGACTTTCCTACACCAGCCAAACGCCCAGCCAATTCACGGCTAGATTGCAGTAAATTAAAAAGTATTTTTGGTATTGAGCTACCAAACTGGCAAGAAAGCACAGCCAACTGCGTTAAACGGCTTTTCGAAAACAAAGCCCTAGGCTAGGCTAGGCTAGGCATAAATCAGCAATATTTGCTTACAGTTTTTTCCGGGGGAACATTATGAAGGGTATTATCTTAGCAGGCGGACTTGGTACGCGGCTTTACCCAATCACTAAATCAATCAGCAAACAGCTTTTGCCGATTTATGACAAGCCGATGATCTATTATCCACTGACGACACTGATGCTGGCTGGCATTCGAGAAATATTGATCATCAGCTCCCCTAATCACCTACCGCTCTACCGTGATCTCCTTGGTGATGGTTCACAGTGGGGCATTGAACTTGCCTACGCAGAACAACCTGAACCGGGTGGTTTGGCGCAGGCCTTTTTGATTGGTGAAGACTTCCTCCAAGGCCAAGCATCAGCGCTCGCACTTGGAGATAACATATTCTATGCCGCAGGTTTCACCCAGTATTTACAGCAAGCTGGCAGTGTAACTGAAGGCGCTTATGTGTTTGCTTACCCGGTGGGCAACCCTGAAGAGTTTGGTGTTGTTGAAATGGGTACTGACGGACGGGCAATATCAATTGAAGAAAAACCAACCAACCCCAAAAGTAATCTCGCCGTTACGGGCCTTTATTTTTACGATAAAGATGTGGTTGATATTGCTAAATCGATTAAGCCCTCTGCGCGCGGCGAGTTGGAAATCACCAGCATCAATGATGAATACTTACAGCGCGGCACTTTGAATGTAGTGAAACTAGCCCGAGGGACCGCATGGCTGGATACAGGCACCGTAGACAGTTTGTTACAGGCAAGTCACTTTGTACAAACCATTGAGGCGCGCCAAAGCTTGAAAATTGCCTGCCCTGAAGAGGTTGCATGGCGCTCTGGCTTTATCTCAGACAACAAGCTTGCTGAAATCGCAGCTAGTTATAAAAACAGTTACGGCGAATACCTGAAGGGCATTATGCAATTCGGCTCTGATGGTAGCTATTAGGCGACACAATGGTTTGGCCCTTTAAGAAGAGCAAAGCATTATGCACACGGGATGATATCCGTTTTTTGCATTTACTTTGCCTTGGCCGAGAACCAAATCACGAAAGTGAATATCTTCGATTTGAAGATGTTCACTTTTTTGTAGCGTTAAAATCATTAGTGTCTGGCCGCGATTTCATACGTGGAGTATTAGAGCCATTGATGCTAGGAAAATCGCTCGCTTACCTCCCATACACGGATGATCAACAACACTACCTAAAGCACGCTTTTAAAACACACTTCGCCGACGTTGACTTCCAGATAGAAACAAGAACGAAGGCACTTCAACACGCAGCCATGTGGCCTCGTTTTCTTCGAGCAATTGACACGTGCAAGTTTCCTTTTACGGTCACAGAGTTTGCAAAAAAAATCACTTTAGAACTACAAAAGTCCCCGCCTCGTATCTCTGGAAAAATTGAAGAGCTTCAAAGTAATTATTGCAGCGGGTATGCCTTTCATATTGACCGCCCAAATGAATCCCTTCAGCTCGACTTTTACATCAATGGCACCTTTGTTGGCACCACTGTCGCAGATGCAGCAAGGGGTGATGTTGCTGAAGAATTTAATGTTTCGGGCTATTGCGGCTTTCGCCATACCCTTCATCTACCACCGCATCTTGCTAGTATTGATCAATTAACAGTTTCAGTATTTGACCATGCCAGCAACTCACCGGCATGCCCACCACGGGATTTTCCCAATGTTGGTGTTCCTTACCTTCCCCATTTAGTGAAACTTACCAAGGCACTAGAGATGGCAAAGGCAGGTACCCCTGCCCTCAGTGCAGCGGTGGATGATATCTGCAATAACCTGCCTGCAATTCAGCAATATTCGGCAATCCCGCTTGAAAGCTATTCAATATATCCTGAAGTGTTTGCACCCCCACCAGCACCTAGCGTTGAAGGCCAGCCAAGGCCTTTGCAATTTAGTGAATGCCAGCACCTGCAGGGTGCAAACAATGCACAGAAGTGGCTTCAGTACGCGGCCACTCAAAACCCGAATGCAGTCTTATTCTTTACAGACTTTGAAAAGCTTGGGGAGAACGGTCAGCTTTTACCGGTGTTTAAGTCAGGTTTTGACTATGATGAACTATTAACCCGCAGCGACTATGCATCCGCATTCGCTGTTTGTCCTGATGCTTTGGCCCAACTGGGCGCTGACATCACCAAACCACACGATCTGTGGCTGCGCATTTATGAAAAGTATGGGGATGCAGGCTTTCATCACATACCCCACATATTATTCCGCGTAAAACCTGAAGTACAACAGCCGGTCGTTGATGAAAAAAGCTTTATCCTTGCCGTTCAGCAACACTTTGATCGCTGCACAATTGGTGCTGCGATTAACACAAAGAATAAAAACCAATACAGCGCGGGAACGCTCGCAAGTGCTGAGATAACTTGGCCTATCGATAAAACGCTGCCAAAGCTATCTATTATCATACCCATGCGTGATGCACTTTCACTCACTCGAAACTGTTTAGAAAGTGTGCAAGCTACTCTTAAATACCCCAATGCCACTGAAATAATCCTTGTTGACAATGGCAGTATTGAAACCGAGACAAAAACATGGCTTCAAAGCCTTCAAAAACGGCCAGGCATTAAAGTAATTGATCACGATGCCCCCTTTAACTGGGCAGAAATAAATAACTTGGCTGTAGAACAGGCTAATGCTGAGTACTTGTTATTCCTAAACAATGACACCGTTGCTCTTGATAAACACTGGGATCATATTCTGAGAGGATACCTTCATAGAAAGGATATCGGTGCCATTGGTGCCCGCTTGCTATTTGAGGATGGGACAGTCCAGCATGCGGGTGTCATCTTGAATGAAGTCAGCCTAGCTACTCATGAGGGACACGGCCAAAGCCCAGATCAAGGTGGATACAACAATCGAACAAGATTACCGCACCAGTGTGCAGCAGTTACCGGTGCTTTCCTAGCCTGTACACGAGACACTTTTGACAAAATTGAAGGCTTTGACGCATTAAATTTCGCTGTAGCCTTCAATGACATTGATTTTTGCCTCAAGCTATTGCTTGAAGGCCTCAAAATACTGTATGTGCCTGCAATAACTTTTAGTCACCTAGAAAGTAAGAGCAGAGGCTATGATGCTCTCAACTCCGAAAAAGAGCTAAGGGCCAAAGCTGAACATAAACGCATGAAGGATAAATGGAGTAAAATAATTGGAAAAGATCCATTTTACCCTGCTCACTTTCTAGCCCAAGGCTTTGCCTTTTCTTATCTTGCTGTTCCCAAAAAAAGTGATTTAACTAGTTAACGATATAGTGAGTTAATCTTCACTATATTATCGGCGCAGAGATAATTGTTCTCTAACAAGCTTCAAATAGAAGAAAAGAAATATACTTCCCATGTTTTTTAAGCGTTCCAACACCATCACTGATCAAATAAAGGCTGTTAACAAAACGGGCTTGTTTTTACAGGAATGGTACCGGGAGCAGAACCCTGATGTTGCCAAAGCAGGAATGGACCCAACTGAACATTACGTGCGGTTCGGTGAAACAGAGAACCGACGCCCCAACCCATTTTTTGAACCTGATTGGTATAAGGAACGCGCTAAAGGCACCGCAAAATTTAAAGGCCCGGCCCTTGTCCATTATAGCCAAATTGGATGGAAAAAAGGCCGTGCGCCATCAAAATTCTTCTCACCTAAGCTATATTATGCTCAATACCCTTCTATAAAAGAAAGCGGGGAGGAAGCTCTCCAATATCATCTGAAAAAAGGCCGCTTTGAAGGAAAAGCCGCATTCCCAACAATACTGGAAAAAGAAACACTGAGCGACGGCACACAAAGTGCCACTCTTATCAATGATTTGTATATAATTGCTGCCTCAGGCCTTTTTGATGAAACTTGGTATCGTAATTACTATTCTGATTTGTGCTGTTTAAAGCGAGACTTACTCTTTCACTTCGTGCACCACGGAGCACTCGAAAACCGGCAACCCAACAGAGTTTTCCAAACCGATTGGTACCGTCAACAATATGGCGAACTAATCGGCACACAAAACCCGCTTATCTTCTATATCCAAAAAGGCTGGAAATTAGGGCATGATCCTGCACCTAATTTTTGTTCGAAGCGCTATTTTAAAGATAATAAAAACTTAGACGTCTCCCCAGAGAACACTAATGCCTTGGTTCATTATCTGACAATTGGAAGCCTTTTAGGCTGCAAATGGCCGCACCCTGAACAGGAAACACGCAAACCCGCCGCATCAAAACTTCTGCCTGTAAGCGAAGACTTACGTACATTAACCAAGTATGAAAGTGTCCCTTTGTCCCCAAAATCCAAGGGGTTTAATAGCAACTCTATTAATATTCATTGGGTTATTCCTGACTTTGCTGCCGGGGGTGGTGGCCATATGACCATATTTCGTATGGTCAGCTTTTTTGAGCGTATGGGACACAAGCAAACCATATGGATCAACAATCCCACACCCAAACGTACAGATGAAAATGGATATGATGACATACAGAAACATTTTCAGTTCTTTTCAGGCGATCTCAAAATATTAAATGAGCGCTTCAAAGAGGCATCTGGCGACATTATCATCGCAACAGATTGTTGGACCATTTGGCCTGTTCAAGCTGTCAGCAATTTCAAACGCCGCTTCTATTTTGTTCAAGATTTTGAACCCAGCTTTCACCCAATGGGGGCGAACTATCTTGCCGCAGAAGAAACTTATAAACAGGATATTGACTGTATTTGTGCCAGCCCTTGGCTTGCTAAGCTAATGCAGGAAAAATACGGTCGCTGGGCGCGCCACTTCTGGCTTGCCGCTGACACGGAGCTATATCACCCAGCCTCAACAGAGGTGGAAAACAACATACCTCGCATAGCATTCTACAGCCGCCATTTTACGGCACGCAGGGCTGTTGAGCTGGGTATGTTAGCGCTTGAAGTATTAGCAAAACGCGGCATTAAATTTGAGGTAGATTTCTTTGGTGCCCCCCTTGATCTCAACGAAGCTCCCTTTCCTTTCGTAGACCACGGGGTAGCATCCCCTGAACAGCTTGCGGAACTATTCCAGTATACAGAAATTGGGGTTGTATTCTCCGCCACTAATTATTCGTTAGTCCCGCAAGAAATGATGGCCTGCCGCCTCCCTATAGTGGAACTGAAAGGTGAAAGCACTGAATGTATTTTCCCGGAGGGCACAGTCAGCCTTGCTGAACCTCACCCAGTAAAAATTGCAGATGCTATTGAAGCCCTATTAAACGACAAAAGCCTGCGTGAGCAGCAGGCCAAAACAGGCTACGAGTGGGTACAAACCTTTAGCTGGGAAGCTTCCGCTAAACTAGTGGAAGCAGCCCTGTTGGAGCGTCTGGCTGAATTTGGTAAAGACACAGCACAAATCCCTAGTAACCAAGAAAATCCCCGCACATCACCCAAAGTTTCTGTTGTTATCCCAACACTGAATGCTGGTTCTATCCTCGATAAGGTCCTTAAGAGTGTGACAACACAGCAAACTCTCTGGCCTTATGAGATACTGGTCATAGATAGCGGATCAACAGACACTACGTTGAAAACTGTGGCTAAGTATCCCTTAGTTAAACTTCACCGGATCGATACAAAAGACTTTAATCATGGCGGCACCCGTAATTTGGGTGCAGAATTAACAAGCGGCGAGTATATCGCTTTTCTCACACATGATGCCCTACCTGCTAACCCGCGCTGGTTACATAACTTAGTAATGAGCCTTGAAAAGCACCCAGACGCTGCAGGAGCATTTGGCAAACATTTGGCATACCCCGAGGCAAGCGCCTATACTAAACGTGACCTAAAGGCACACTTTGAGCAATTCGCCTTGCACCCACTATGTGTAAATAAAACAACTGACAAACACGCCTTTGATTCTGGCAAGCAAAGCTGGCATCAATTCCTGCATTTTTACAGCGACAACAACAGCATTATGCGACGTTCTGTGTGGGAGAAAATACCTTACAGGCCTGTTAAGTTCGGCGAAGACCAAGTATGGGCGGATGATGTTATCAAAGCAGGCTTTAGCAAAGTATATGCTGTGCGTGCGGCCGTCTATCATTCTCATGATTTCAATACCGAAGAAACCCAAGAGCGCTGTAAAATTGAAGCCGCCTTCTTCAAACATTTCTTCAATTATTGCTTGGTTAAAGACGCCGATGATCTAGAGAATAATATTAACGCCGCAAACAAGCATGATACCGAGTGGGGTCAAGATCACGGCCTTACCGATACTGAGATAAGTGAGCGCCTAGACCAAAACAAAGCACGTTTAACCGGTTACTTTGAAGGGTATCTAACAAACACGGATGGCATGTTTTAAGGCATAGTTGCCCAAGCGCTTTAAGAAAGCTACTACGGTGTCAACTGCCGGTGGCTTTCTAGTGACCCATCCATCACCACCTCAGCATGTTTAAGTCGCCTACTAATAATGTCAGCTACTAAATCTCTGTCAAATGTCTCCCCCAAAAACTGGAACAAAGGTTCATAAGCATCTGGGTTCTGGTCATAGTTCTCATAGCTCATAATGCAGCACCTCTCAGGATGCTTTGCCGCGTAATTTTGATAAAGCGTATCTGCGCCTTCAATAATGCTGCGAACGCGCTCAGAGTCCATTTTAGCCCACCAGCTTGATTTGGATATTGCTTCCCAACCACGCATATTGAAAATGAATTTACTATCGGCAAAATTATCAAAAATAAAATCTAAATAAGGTTCAAAAAGCTCATCCCCTGCCTCATGAAACCGAATTTCCTTAAACCCAACAACACGGGCGTCTGCTGGCGGCTGAATGATATCTTTCATAAATAACTCAGCAAGCCCGCGTGCGAAAACCTGAGGGTCAATGGCATCGGCACCATACCAAGGGTCCATTGAATGGTGTTCTTTTGTTCCGTGACGGTATCTTGCTTCATGTGCCCGCCTGTATGCCAAATACATTGGATAAAGCGTGTGATTATTCTCACCGCGAATGAAAAAACCTGGAATTGTTTGCAACACTCGCTGAAGCAGCGTTGAGCCTGAGCGTCCATAAGTAACAATAAAAACATGGCTTCCAGATTTACATTGGTACACGCTCACTTTACTCCTTTGCTGGGGAATTAACTCCAACGAATTATTGATACTAATATAATTAGTTCGTTCCAAACAGATAAATTCATAGACACAAAAAGCATCTGGTTGCCATGCATAGTTTGGCTTGCTAAGACAATATAGCAATACCTTATAAGCAGTTTTTCAGGACAATTGAATGCAAATTAAAAACGTTCTGATTTTCCCGTGTGGCACCGAAATAGGCCAAGAAGTTCATGCCGCATTGAAACACGAAAAATCAGTTAATCTATTTGGTGCATCAAGTACCGATGACCATGGACGTATGGTGTTTAATGAGTATTTCCCTAATATTCCATATATTAACGAAGACAGTTTCAACATAAAATTCGAAGAATGCCTCAAAGCAGGCAACATTGATTTCGTAATTCCCGCTCATGACTCTGTTCTGTTATATCTTGCTGAGAATAAGGAGAAGTTCTCAGCAACAATAATGGCACCTGAGGCTTCTATTTGTCGGATATGCCGATCTAAAAAGGCTACTTACCAAGCTTTAACAGGCGAAGACTTCGTTCCCATATTCTATAACTCAATATCGAGCATTCCTCAATTTCCAGTCTTCTTAAAGCCTGATATCGGCCAAGGCTCTCAAGGGATAGTTCTTGCGAAAAATCCCCGTCAAGCAGAAGAAGCCTTACATAATGATCCTGGGCTCATTATTTGCGAATACTTGCCTGGCAAAGAATATACTGTGGATTGCTATAGTGATAAAACTGGAAAGATACTGTTTTCAGGCGCAAGAGAAAGGTTGCGCACTAAAGCCGGTATTAGTGTGAACTCAAAGGCCTTTCACCATAACGATGCAATAAGTAATCTGACACGTCGAATAGCAGACCGTATTAGCAAGCGATTGCAAATGACCGGAGTGTGGTTTTTTCAACTAAAAGAGGCTTCTGACGGAACACTTAAATTGCTGGAAATAGCCCCTAGAGTCGCCGGCACAATGGCTCTACACCGCATTCAAGGTGTAAATTTCCCTCTACTCGCTCTATTTGAAGAAGAAGGAAAACCTGTGTCATGCTTACCTCAACACTTTGAAGCGGAAATTGAGCGTGCTTTAACAAACCGGTATATAGTGTCCTTGAGCTATAAATACTTATATCTCGATCTAGATGATACGATGATTGTGCACAACAAGCTCAATTTAACAATTATGCAATTAATCTATCAATGTAACGAAAAAGAAATTCCTATCAAATTAATCACACGCCATTATCGTGACCCTAGAATTACTTTGAACGAATTCAAACTACACGAAAACCTTTTCGATGAAATCATTTGGATCACTGATAAAAGTGCCCCCAAAAGTAAGTTTATCACTAAAGAGGATGCCCTATTTATTGACGACAGTTATCGTGAACGCCTAGATGTATTCAATACTAGTGGCATAGCCACTCTTTCCCCAGATGGAGCTGAGGCCTTGTTAGACTGGAGAAAATAGCCAACAGTTCTGAGTTACATTATTTTTCTTCATGTAGCGCCATTAAATCCTTAAAAGGGAAGCCCTTCTTAGGTAACGACTGTATGGTTTCATGGTAACGATATGCAACATCAACCATATGCCCAAATGGTTCGCAATTGCTTTTTGGACTTACCATCATCCCGTTTTGATAATCATATGATGCATTGGCCTTGCTAATTTCCACGCGCTCATCATCATTCTCGATCAATCGCAAAACAGCCTTAATAAACTCGTCAACACTATTGGCCGAGAGCCATTCTGGCTGCTTCATATGTGAGACCATTTCACTATCATTGAGCGCATGAACCTCATCACCCTTTAGGTTTACAATAGGCAACCCTAATGGACCCGCATCCAAAATGCCGTTTGTTGCACCGAAAGGAAATGTCGAAAGAAAGATATCCGCAGTGTTTAGACGCTTTATATATTCATTGTAATTTGTACGAGGATAAACTTGAGCATTCGCCATAGATGAAACACGACGTTGAAATCCTTGAAAAAGGCTTCCTGCTCCATTTGGGAAGAAAAGAAATTCTACCTTTTTTTTAGCATGCTTCTGAATATGTTGACACGCTTGCAGGAAAAGAGGCGTTACTTTACGAGACCATGCAGGCACCGCAATTCGTATCGTTTCTGGTTCCTTTCGAATATTTACACTGTGCCTTTCAAGGTCTGATCTTCTTTCATAGCGAGGCCCGCTAGGCCAATAGAGAATTTTATTATGTATAGTAGCCTCATTCCCTATTTGCCCTTCCATAAGAAGCGAATAATCAATAAATTCTGAGTTGGTAGTTGCTGGATGGCCGTATGTCATAAGTTGAATCGGCGCTAGCCGTAGATTAGAGCCCATAATCGACATTAAGCGCATCCCAACACTCGGATAGTAAATTACATCGGGGCGGTATGATTTCACTTTATCAAAGAATGCCTTGGGTGCTGCATTTGAAAACTTGGTACTGTCGATCTTATCAAACATATATTCAATTTTCGGATCACACTTACCATCTGGCGACATGTAAATCAGTTTAAAGTGATCTTTCAGCGCCCGAATTGCAGGCCCATAACAACGGTGCATAGCATGTACCCCGTGATATAACTCCGCCACTATTATCAAGGTTGGGCGACGCTTTACTGCCCGTCGCGGTACATCTAACACCGCATCTGTAATGTCATTTTCAAGAAGCCAGCGACGCACTAAACTGTTCATTGCAACTTTAATATCATGCTTATGAGGTGCATCAGCGTAGCTACAACCCATATAGGCTGGACCAAGATTTCTGATGGCGTCAAAAGTTACAGGGATATTTTCCCAATGCTTGCCCGAAGCAAGTAACTTGGACCGCATCTTTTCCGCAGCCGGTGAATATAGCAATTGCTCCGACAACCATCCATTAACAAGTGGCCAACTCACGTCAGGCCTTTGACGCATAATCACATCAAACATTTGCTCAGGCATAGCATTCAAAGACAAACCACATAACATTTTTGGCACATCAGCGCCTTTAAACGTTGTATTCCCCTGCTCGTCAGTTTTTCCAAAGAGGCGAATAAAGTGCCCAGTGCCGCGGTACCCACTCACCTCAAATGTTTGGCTTAACACTCGTTTGTGCTGAGCAAATACCATTAAGGAATTTCGCTTCAGTACAAACTCTGAATCCACCAACAAATTGGTAATAGCCGCTGCCAAGATTGTCGCTTCTTTTTCAGAAAAAGGCGTAACCTGGCTCAATGTTTTCCCAAACCCCTCTTTACTGCTTTCCAAGATAGGGAAAATTGCACGCAATTCATTTATAGCTTTGTCGTAAGACTTCTCACGTACATCACGTTCAAATGTTTCAATACGTTGACTTAGGGTCAGTTCCTGTTTTTTGTCACTCATACTTGTCACACTACTTCAGCCAACACGGCACAAATTTTATCTATATCATCGCAAGTTAAAAAGGAATGGAATGGCAAGCCAACCAAGCCAGCGCCAAGTTCATCGCAAGCCATAAGGCCATCAGCATTAACCACATCAACACCATCTAAAGCAGGGTGTTTATGCAACAATGGTAAATACCAATGCCGAGTTTGTATGCCATTATCAGTCATCGCTGCAAAAATTTCCGCACCCTTGCCCTTAGCAAATATCGGCAACACAGCCGGTACAAAACCTTCAACACCCGCTTGCAATCGAATAGAGTTGCCAAACTGGGATAGCTTATCCAAATAAACATCAGCTACTTTCCGCCGGCGCTCAATTACCTCAGGCCAGCGCTGGATTTGCGTCAAACCAACCGCCGCATAATATTCGCCAAACTTAGCATTTGTGCCAATTTGCTGAACGACACCTGCTGTCCCTAAAAAACCAAAATTCGATAGAGACTGTGCCCGCTCCAACAAAGCCACATCGCTTGTGGCAACCAAACCGCCCTCTCCAACACCAAATGGCTTTGTGGCATGGAGGCTAAAAACTGCAGTCAAATCTGTCGGTACCTGCTGCTGCCCCAAAACCGCGGCAGTATCCAACACAACAGGTATACCAGTGTCTCGTTGAAAAGTTTGCCAACCAGCAGTAGGTACAGGCTTCCCAAAAGCAGCAACTGGAATTACTGCAACATAATCCTGTTTCTCGTGCGCGTACATCGCAATTTCAGGAGTTAGTTCCCAGCTATATGGATCTACATCACCCAGAACAGGTACCAAGCCAGCATTAATCACAGCAAGCGCAGTAGCGGGGAACGTAAGTGCAGGAACCAACACCTTGCCGCCTTCGGGCAGGCGCATAGCGCGCAGTATTAACTCTAGTCCTGTGGTTGCAGAAGAAAAGGTGCCCACCGATAAACCGGGTGACCCGCTTTCAGCTAGGAACTCTACCATTTCAGCTTCGAACCGTGCATTTAGTGGCCCAAAATTAGTATACCACCTATTGTTATACATCTCCTGAAGAAGAGGATTAACATCACTTGGGTTTGGCATATCTGGCACAAGGCAAAATATTTTAGGTTCGATGGTCACGCTGGTTATAAATCACACTTATGAATTGGTTAAATCTACCATGTCTCTATAGAAGCTGTTCGCTGACAATACAACATGACGCCTTAAAATGTTGGCCCTGTTCCCTCTTCATCCTTAGCCCAAAATTTGGAGCTTGACTGGAACTTTGAAGGCGGAAACCCTTCAGCCGAAAGCAAGTGAAAATAGGAAGCGTCATCAGTGACAACCGTAGAAATTGCATGTTCATATGCCAGTAATTTTGCCTGCTGTTTTAAATCAATCGTATCAGGCTCCATAAACATTGGGTCCAGCAAAACATGCCCTTTAGCACCATGCATTTTTGCCTGCCCTAATGCGTCCAACCCCGCTGTAATTCCGCAAAATAAAAAAGCATCACAACTACGGGCTAGTACGGTAATATCTTCTTTTGCAACAAGACCTAGCTTTTGTGCGATACGCCTACCCAGATAAAGACGGTACTCAACACTTCCCTCCATCACCTCAACCGGAACTACATCATCCGCTTCTGGCCACCAGCAAAAATCTATACTAGCAAGTGATTGCCGGAGGCCGTGCTCTAGAATAACCAAGCTATCATACCCTGCCACCTTCAAACGCTTTAGCAAATCATGAAAGCACAAGGCCGTCGTTGACGAAGCCAGTTGGTCTACAGTCACAAAAACCATTATACGCTCGCGGTTTCCACATACAGGGAATGGCGCGCGCTCCTCAACCGCACAAACTTCACTAATGAAATTATGACGAATTTCCATACAGGAAGGCCCGGCATATCTACGCGACTGGTGTTTACTCACGAGCTGCATTGGCATCAATTCTTCAATAAACTGCTCCGTTATCCTTAGCTGTGTTTCAAGCACCTCAGTTTTATGATAATCAAGCAACAATGCTGGAGCGCCGATATGCGCCTTCTTAGGTATTGGCAAAGAGACCTTCCTTGCAGGCTCTACTGCATCCTTTACCTGCAGGGCGAAAGATCGAAGCATAGTTGTCTTGAGAAAGAGGAAATTAGCCATTTGAGTTTCGACTGTTATGTCAGCAGGACGCACATGAAACTCAAAATGATCAGTTGATTGTAAAGACACGGATGTAACCAAGTCAGTTTCTTCTCGAAGCCGCCATAAAATCCACCGAACATGGCCTGGGTTATTTTTCAATACATCCCACTGCGAACTAGACAAACTAATCAAATACTCAGGGAAAAATACTTCGTGTGGATTTTGCAACCAACGCTGAAAGCAGGCCTTAAAACTAGTCCGATCCAGTTTTTCGGCTTTGGCTTTTAAATCGCTCGTTAGGAAAACATCATTGGTATCAGTTATATAAAATGCAAAAATAGGAGCTTCTTTTTGCTCTAATCCAAGAATAGTTTTCGGTAGATACAAATTTTTATGTGTTTCGCGAATACGCGCAATCAAAGTATCTTCCAATCGGCGAGATTCTGCTAACATACTTTCCATGCGCCGGCGGTATAAAAAGCCAGAATATAGTGTCCGGCGGCCAATATACCCCGCCTCAAGGGCACTAAGCCAGAAATCCCAATCTTCAAACCCCGATGTCATTGCTTCATTAAAAAAGACACCGCTACGAAAAACCTCTGCTCGCACCAAAGAGCCAGCCTCAGAAATATTACCAACAAGGTGCTTTAACTGACTATATTCTGGTGCTGTTTCCCGCGTATCAAATCCATTTTCGCTTCGCGAAATACCAAACATAGAAATATCAGGGTATGCCCAGCCTACAGTAGGGTCATCTCCAAGAGTTTGGCGAAAAATACCAATGCTATTGGGTGCAATCCTATTATCTGCATCCAAAAAATAAATTGAATCCAACCGAGGAGCCAAAGCCATTAAAAAGCGTATGCCTGTATTTCGGGCTCCAGGCAATCGAGTGTTTTCCTGTCTTAAATAATGCAGTATCCCAGGGTACTTGGCCATCAAATGCGAAACTATTTGGGCCGTTTCCGGGAATTTGCACCCATCATCCACAACAACAACATATAGCTTTCGATTTATCTTTTGCTCACAAGCACTAATAATCGCCTCAGCTAGAAACTGTGGATGACCATAACCAGGTATCACGACACCAATAGCTTCTAGGCTAGCACTCTCCATTTCAGTTAGCCGCCAAAAGTGTCTTTTCAGGCTGTGTTAATGCGTGCCGAACCAAGCCTGCATCAGCCATGACAATATTATACGTATACCAACGACACCAACCGTAGCTGTCATTCCCTGAGGGCGAAATAGCCGCAAATACAACATCGGCAGCATCAGCCGAAATTTCTGATAAATTCAGCTCAAGGACTTTGGCCTGCATTGCTTCCAGTGTTACTGCTCGCCACTGCATACCTGTGTCATAATCCTGCCCTGACATTTCACCCTGATCTCTTACTCGCTCAGCTAACTCCTCTATGATCCGGGCACGATCAGGCACAGAGCATGGCAACACTGCCAAAATATATGTAAAGCTTGGTGCTGAAGGATGCGCTGTACCAACCTCACAAGAAATACGCGAAGCCCCAATTGGCAACCCTCGCTCCAACACGCCTGCCGAGACGCCCCCTTCAAATGGGTGCGTTTGTAGCGCTCCTGTGTCTTCACTAATCAGTAACGGAGAAAATCCAAGGCGGTCAGAAATTTCAGATAGCTTACTGTCACCCAAATAGAAGCTTAAGTCACTCCACACACTAGACAACAATTGGGGCCTAATATCCCATAGTGGCGTCTCCCTCGCGGGACTTAGATTCACAGTATCCTGTGTATCAAGACCAAACTCCAAGTCGCACCACCGTGCATGCCCAAAATTATTTTTACCATTCAATGACCGCACCGCTAAGATTAGATTTCTTTTCTCTAATATGGCTTTAGAAAACTCCATTTTGATTTGGCATTTTTCAAGAGGCGCAAGCACCTCTGCACACCAAATAATATCATGCGAAGCATCTAGGTTCTTTGGGGTTTTCTTATCGGCTAGTTGAAGGTTAGAGCACCAATCCAACATAGAATCTTCAGAAATATTTTGTTGCACTGCTGCCAATATATACAGACAGTCTGGCGCTCTTTCATGCCCTGATAGACATGTCACCTCAACAGTCCTACATCCTTTTGGTACTATAGAAGGCAAAACCCAGCCACATACGTCTTCTTTAAGGATATGCGTTTGAAGGATGTCCGTTTCCTGATTAACTGATATAACTTCTCCACCAAGGGAAGAGGTATCTTGCTGAAGCTTTTCATGGCCACCTAAATAATGGCCCAAATTCGCTAGCATCGCTGCAGTAAAAGTCAATCTGCCATAGTCAGAGTTTGCGACATCCATAGCCGGGTCCATCAACCCTTTTTCAATCTGTAATGCGAGCGTATTCCCATCACTATCGCCGTATCGGTCTGCAACACAATTAGCCATTGCCAAGAAAGGCCCACCAACATCATCACCGCCCCACTCCACCTCCAGCATACCATCACCGCTTATCGACGGGAGAGAATGCACGAAAGCGTAATTTATCCACCCTTTGGAAATGGCAGAAAAAGAAACACTTCCAGATGCAACAAGGCCTTCATCTGACATTTTCTTTATTCGAATTGTTAACGCACCGTTCGCGCCTTCTTCTGGTGGTTGGGCAATATACAAACGTATGCCTGAGAGGCCGGCTAAATCTACAGGTAATAGCTGAGTGAATTTACGTTCAGAGCCAAGAGCCTCAGGGCCTATCATTCGTTCTCCCGGCTCAAGGCTAAAAGAAATGCTGCGCAAGTTAAAGCCAATGCCTCTGATCATTCCCCTAGCTTTTTCGAAACTTAACCGTAACTGCTCATCGCTTTGCCGCAAACTAACAAGTTGTTGCTGCACATTTCCCAAAGCCCCCTGCATATCTGTGATCTGCTTTGCAAGAAGCTCTGCGAGTAACATCGTGGTTTTTTGTTTTAGAAACTTATCAAAGAACCCAAGCAAACACACTTCGGGTAATTGTGCCATTTGGCTTTTACTGGCATTGCTAACAATGGCTTCCGCCTCGCTCAAACGGCCCTTACCAACGAAGATAGCTTTTAATCCGACAGGAAAGCCTTCAAACTCCAAACTTTCGTTAAAAGAGGCTTCAGTTCCCATGGATCCAGCGGGAACAATAACTCCGTTTCTTTGTAAAACGAACGCTGCCATGCCTTTGGGTAATATACTAGCTACCCATTGATAAACCTCAGCACCGACTAAAACAGAAAAGCCAGTCCCATAAAGCGTTCCATATGCGCTGTGGGCAATCCGAAATTCCGGCACGCTGCGCTCCTCCCCAAGCCAACAAAACGGCGCTATTATACTACAATAACAAGCTAAGTTTTATGCGTGTAACACATACACACTATGCCATTGCCTACTAAGCCGCAATCATAGAGCCCATTTAGTTGTTTCAATTTCCATATCGAGCTTAACGACCCTAATCAACAAAAGCCTTTTGTGAAAAGCGCGTTAAAGGCCCTAAAATAATATCCAGGAATGTTTGCGATTTAGTTTTAATGTAAATTTGTGCTTCGTTACCCGGCAAAAAATTCGAAATGTGTTCATCGGGGTTACTTAATTTCACTCGAATAACATAGCTACCCTTCGGGTTACGATCACTCGTAATGACGTCTGGAGAAACATATGTAACCATAGCAGGATACTGCGTCACAGATTGCACCCTGTTACCCGGAAATACTACAGCAGCTTCTTGGCCCACTTTAACTTTTTCCCGGTGCCTTACTTCCAGTTGGCCTTCAACTGTAAGTACATCGTCATCTGGGAAAATTTCCATTATGGAATCGCCAGGGCTTACCACAGAGCCAAGTGTTCTATTCCCGATCCTGAACACTGTGCCATTTTCAGGAGATCGGATACGCAACCGATCACGCATATCAAGTAACCGCGTAACTGTACTCTCTACTTGGCTAATCTGTCGTTGCAACTCCACTAGGCCTGCGTGAGATTCTTTACTAAACTGTAGTTTCTTTTGGCGCTTTTCATTGCCCAGAGTTTCTATATTATTCTCGGCAGCCATTATGTCTAAGTTAGTGCGTGCTAGGCGTGCCCGCAAATCAACAACTTGCCTCTCAGTTGCAAAAACTCTGGTACGGTCAATTGCGCCCCGCGTCAAAAGATCTTTATAATCCTTCAACTCTACTTCATAGAGTTCCAGTTGACGGTGCATGGCAACCAGCACTTCATTTAAGCCCCGGATATCGCCTTCTTGCCCCCGTATGCGAGCGTCTATAATTTCTGCGCCAGCGGCCAAAAAGTTCTTTTGTGCTTGAAATTCTTCCTGCTGACTAACAATTGCCTCAAGCACCCTAGGGTGATTGGCAACTGTTGGGTGCAAATCACGCGGGAACTGAATAGCATCCAATTCTGCCACTTCGGCGCGGCGCCGTGCGAGCTGCACACGCATTAGCGCTCTTTGCAGCAAATTTGACTGTATTTGCGCTTTAACCTGTGTGTCGTCCAAAACAGCAATAACTTGCCCCTTTTGAATGGTATCACCTTCACGAACGTGAAGCTCTTGAAGAATACCGCCTTCTAGGTGCTGAATTATACGGTTACGGTCTTCCGCAATTACACGACCAGTAGATGTGATTGCCCCGCCTAATGGAGCAGTCGTTGCCCAAATACCGCCGATGACAAATATCAAAATGAAAACACGCCAAGCAGTTTTTAAAATCGGTGCCCCATCAGTATCTACTTTATTATGCCAACTTTGCAGGTCAGAGCGCTTGAACCTGTCTTCAATTTGAGCAAGAGCTTTAGAGGATTCTGAAACCGGTGTTAATTCATTCATTTACACCTCCTCTTTCTTTGATGTTACATCAATTTTCTCACTTGCCTCTTGTGCTTTAGCTTGTTTAGAAACCTTGGCACTTGCTGTGGAGGAATCGGCACTTTTAGTGTTAGTGCTTGCGCCCTCCGCTACATTAACGGCAGCGCTCTTGGCTTTCTCAGCGGCTGACTGAACCACAACTTTTTTTGCAGTCGCAGGGGCTCTTTCAGGCTGCTTTCTTGTTTGGGCTACCTTAGGCTGAGCTGCGTTGGACTGTGCCGTCTTAGACTGGGACGCCTTAGGCTGAGCAGGCGTGTTTGGATCAGGCTTTAAACCTGCCGCTTGTTGCTGTGGAGTTGCTTTCGCCGAAGAAACAGCGCGCACATTACCACTATTCATTACTTCTTCTTTAGGGCCAAAGTCTTTAACCATGCCATTCTGAAGTAACATTACTTTATCTACATATTTAAGCACACTTGGGCGCTGCGTAATAATAATGGTGGTGATCTTCGCTTTGCGAGCTGCCAAAATTGCCTGATGGAAAATGCGCTCACCTTCTTGGTCTAAAGAAGCATTTGGTTCATCCAGTACCAAGACAGATGGGTTGCCGTAAAAGGCACGGGCCAAAGCAATCAACTGGCCCTGCCCACCCGAAGGCATATATTTGCCTTTCTCTATTACAGTATCATAACCTTGCGGTAATTTTAGCAACAGCTCGTGAACGCCAGCGCGCTTCGCAGCTTCCAAAGCCCATTCTTCAGGGTCGTCACGGCGCAAACGAGCAATGTTGTCGCGCACAGTTGCATCAAAGAAAGTAACCTGCTGTGGCATATAACCCATATGCAGCCCGCGTGCTGTTGGGTCCCAAACTTTCATATCCTGGCCATCCAAAGTGATGGTGCCCGCATTTGGAATAAGATAGCCAACAATAAGCCGAGCGAGAGTGGATTTACCTGCCCCTGACGGCCCAATAATAGCAATACTTTCACCAGCATTAATATGCCCTGAAACACCCCGAATTATTGGTGGCATACCCGGCTGCGGTACATAAGCAACGCGGTCCAAACCTATATCACCCTTTGGCCTTGGCAGCTTGGTGCGGTCAACAGGAAGGCTCATTTCCTTCAGGCGCTCAAGAAGCCGCAACCGTGTTTCATATCCTTGTTTTAATGGACGCCAGCTTTGAACAATCTGCTCAACAGGCATCAATGCCCGGCCACCAATCATGGCGGCAGCAAATATTACAGCGCCGCTCGCTTGTTCCATCAACACAAGCACAGCCCCAGCCGCAATCAAAAGTACCTGAACAATCTGACGCATAGCCTTAGATGCGCCAGAGTATTTAGCAGTTTTTGAGGTACTGCTAATATAACGTTCTAATTGATCACTATGCGCAGCACCCCAATCCTTAACAGATTCGCGGTACATCCCTTGTGAACGCACTAACTCCTGAGAATTCATGTGCATATCAAGAGTTTTGGCGGATTTAACAACTGCTTTCAAATGTTCGGTATTTTCATATGAAGTAGCTCTGTCACCACCAATACCAACACCTGCAATCAAGAGGGCACCAAGCAATAAAACTATGCCTAACCCGAAATGAATATAAAAGAGAACACCTACAAAAAGCGGTAACATCGGAAGGTCAAACACTGCATTCATTGCAGGTGAAGATGCTAACTGGCGAATAGTGGTCAGGTCGCGTAAGCACTGTACATTGGGATCACTTTGCCGCGATAGCTCACCAGCCATCAACAAGCCCGCCATACGCGTCTCTAACTTTACAGCACTACGTGTCAAAACACGGGTGCGTACACTTTCAAAAAAGCCGTAACAAACCAATATCACAAGGGCAAACACTAACATGGCTATCAATGTTTCCATGTTTTTTGATTTCAATATTCGATCATAAACTTGGAACATAAAGATTGGCATAGCCAGCATGCAAATCGTTGCCAGTAAGGAATAACCCCATACCGGGCGAAAAGATTTCAAAAGCTTTTGTTCTTCTTCTTTATAGTCGTCAATTAGTGACATTCGTAACTCTATCCACACGCTTTAAGGCCACCAGAATACGGCCAACCATATATTAAATCAGGTTCAGGGTTCAGATATTTGCTCTTATGTACCTACCACAAAAAAACACCAACGAACGACGACCCACCGCCCAGAGACCTAGCACAGCACCTAACTTCTGTCGATAAACTTTCTTTTCAAGTGATTTATACAAAACCCCAGTAGTTAGCTAGGGCGTTTACCGCCAATACACAGCTTACCCTTGATTTAAAAGTCTAAAACTTTAGAGGCAAATAAAGTCAAAATTTTAGCAAAAAAAAGGGAGGCTACAGCCTCCCTTTCCTAATTCTATTCTCTAAAATTTAGAGATCAATATCGGCAGTCGCAAGATCACCCAGCGTCACACCCTGTAAGAATACAGAGTCTGATGTACCTAGGTCAATCAGAACGCCAGCAACACCGTCTTGAGTTGATTCACTCGCAACATCAAAGACGTTAGTGATGCCCTGACCTGTCAGATCGAGCGTATCTTCGTCGACATTAAAGTCAGTTACAGTGCCTGCACCAGTTGCAGCAGCATCAAATACAAACGTATCTGCACCGTCACCACCAGTTAACGTATCGTTACCTGCATCACCATCGAGTGTATCATCACCCGCACCGCCAGTGATTGCATCATCACCGGTTCCGCCAACGATAGTGTCATTACCGTCACCACCGTCGATTGTATCGTCACCAGTACCGCCGTCAATGTCGTCGTTACCAGCGTCACCATACAGAGCATCAGTACCTGCACCGCCCAAGATAGTGTCGTTACCTTCACCACCCCAGATTTCGTCAGTGTTGTTGCCGCCGTCTAGATAATCATCATCATCTTGACCGAACAGGCTGTCGTTGCCTTCGCCACCAGTGAGCGTATCGTCACCAACATTGCCGCGAAGAACGTCATCACCAGTATCACCGATCATAGTGTCGTCACCGGCACCGCCGTACAACGTATCATTGCCAGCATCACCATCGACAGTATCGTCGTTAGCGCCACCAAACATTAGATCATTGTTTTCACCGCCATCGAGATTATCGAAGCCGTCGCCGCCGTAGATCGAGTCATCGCCAGCACCACCAAGAACGGTATCGTCACCAGTAAATGTGTAGATAACATCATTACCGCCGTGGCCAGTCATGTTGTCATTACCAGCACCACCACCAAGGGTATCTGCACCACCGGCACCGAAGATCGCGTCATTGCCTTTACCGGCCCAGATAGTGTTCGCACCATCAGTTGACACATTTGTAGTCGTAGCGTCACCGCCAACAAGGCTATCATCGCCGTCACCGCCGCCAATCGAGTCAGCACCAGCACCACCGATAACAGTATCATTACCAACACCGGCAAACATAGTATCGTTACCAGCATTACCTTCTACAAAGTCAGTGTCACCAGCAGCAGATGTTGAGCCAGCGTAGAAAATATCATCGCCAGCACCACCGCTTACATCATCAGCACCTTCGCCGCCATTAATAGTGTCGTTACCATCACCACCATCAATTGTATCATCGCCGTTGTTACCCAACATACGATCATTACCAGCACCGCCAACAAATGTCTCGTTATCAGTATCACCGACCAACTTCGAGCCACCAGCTTCTGCACTTAATGTGTCATCATTAGTAACAGCAAGATTAACGGTAACCGTATACTCTACACCGTTTGCATCTTTAAGAACGATATCAACAGTACCCTGAGCAGCTTCAGACGCATCATTTCCTAGCGTCTCACCCGGAGTATAACGAATATTATTCGCAGCAGCTCCCATGTCGACGTTAAGATCAAGAACTGTAATAGTCGAGCCATGACCATCGCCTAGATCAACTGCACCAGTAGCCGTTACGGCAGTACCGCCAACACTTACAATCGTAAATTCATCACCAGTCCCGTTAGCAGCATCTGTAACGTTACCAGTAGTACCTGTGAACAGATGGAAGTGATCAGAAAGATCAACATCAACATTCGCAGAACCATCAGCATCTGCAACAGTCATCGTAGACGAACTTGTGAATGTTTGATCAACACCCGCTGCAAGCGTTACGTTATCAAACTTAACTACCTCAATACCTGAGAAGTTATCTGTACCAGCAACACCACTATTACCAGTACCAGAAGAAGCAAAGTTGAAAGTAGATGTATCAGTCACATCACCAGAGATCGTGAAAGTATCAGTCCCTGCACCACCAATAACAGAATCATCACCAGCACCACCAGTAATGTCATCATTACCATCACCAGCATCAACATACTCAGTCGTACCAGTACCGCCTCCAGTGCTGATCACATCATCGCCGTCACCGGATATAATGCTATCATCACCCAAGCCACCATCGATAGTATCGTTACCATCACCACCAGTAATGGTGTCATCGTCATTACCGCCATCAACAGTATTATTACCGTCGCCAGTAACAATAGTATCATTACCAGTACCACCATCTACGGTGTTGTCACCAGCGCCTGTAGTGATAGTGTCGGCATCGGCACCACCTTCAAGCACGTCATTACCAGCACCGCCATCAAGGACATCAGCGCCAGCACCACCAGCAAGGCTATCGTTATCGTCGCCACCCTCTAGTGTATCGTCACCTGTCCCACCGAACAGTGAGTCATCCCCAAAACCACCAGTAAGGATATCATTACCAGCTTCGCCGTAATATTCATCATCAGCGCCCGTACCGTGAAGGGTGTCGGGCCCACTTGTACCAAATCTTTGATTCGCCATAGCTTTCCTCCTGAAAAAGCAACATAGGTATTATTTACGAGGCACGAACGTTAAGGTTTTATAGCCCCCTAGTGACCTTCTCTACCGAGAGAATGCCAATAATGTCAACTGCATAATTGATTAAGACTGCAATATACTTAAAGAAATTCATCAAATCCGTTCGTTACCTTATCTCACCAGACACAACAGCACTCTCAACCTGCAATTTCAATACTGCCGTTATCACAAACCCCACAAAATCCGCTTAAGGCCTATTTGTGTGACCCGTTTGCAACAGATTTAATCAAGTTCCAATACTGCGGTACCAGATCTTTGGTTGCATAATGCTCTAATATTGTCTTGCGAGCCTTCTTGCGAAGAGGTTCATACTCAGCTTTATTGTCGAGAATGTGGCAGATTTTATCTGCAATTGCCTCAGGCTCAAAAAACGGTACAAGCACACCGTTTTCACCGTCAGTTACCAACTCTTTCACCGGATCAGTATCAGAGCCCACGATAAGCGCACCCGCCCCCATAGCCTCTAACATTGACCACGACAGCACAAAAGGTACCGTTAAATAAACATGAGCACGGGTAATTTGCATCAGACTTTTGAAAACATCTAAAGGCTGCAGCCCCAAAAAGTGAAGCCGGGACATGTCAAAATCATATTTTTCTAACATAGCCTGCTTGAACGTTTTGCCATCCTTTCGTTTGGCACCATAGGCGACACGATCATTCCCTAAAATCACCACATGCAAGTTTGGGCGGCGTTGTTGAAGCTGGTGCACTGTATCCATAAACTGTGGAAAGCCACGATATTCCTCCATACCACGCGCAACATAAGTAATCACTTCGTCCTCAGCAGTAAAAGTATGATCACCTATTTTAACTTTTGCTTTTGCATCCGGCTTGAAAAGCTTCGTATCAACACCGTCATGCAAAACTGAGATGTTTTTCTGGAAAATATCCGGAAATTTACCGTGTTGAAAATTAGTGGGGCATTGCCCGTGGTCCATGGCTGCTAAATCATGAAGTATCGGCGTATTTTTCATTCTAATACGCATTTGTTCGTTCGGGTCGTAAGGTTCATCCCGTAAAAACATAACATCAGAGTTTAAGCTGTTATAATACCACTCAAAATAACTAAGCAGCTTCGAATCAGGAAATAAGTCTTTAAGGAACATACTTGCCCCCCAACCTGAATGTGAAAGAATAATATCAGGCTTAAACCCGGCCTCCTTGGACGGAAGCAGCTTGGAATAAAGCGCCTGCCCTAAAATCACAGCCTGCTCACTATAAACCAGTGAAGGGTGAATATCTTTTCTTGGTTCTCGGTGAGGCTTGTATTTTAGCGTTTGTTTCACTGGGGTTACTTGCCGATTTGTTTCCAATGTCGCCGCAAACATTTCCACACCCAGCTTTGGCCTTTCGTCCAAATAGCTCATGATGCGCCGATACTGCCCCGGAAAATTATTATGAACAAAAAGTATACGCATAGGTGCTCCCCAAACAAAAACTAGACACCGGCCAGATAGCTTCTGCCCGCTGATACACGGCAAGCAGATACCCAAAAACGCAGACCTCTGCAACTCCGGCCTACATTATCCACAACTATTACTTCACCCGCACGTCGCTTGACACCAGCCAGCAAGTGTTTATCTGTCACCAGCAACTTATGAAAATTATGCAAGGATAGTTCGTGAGAAAAATTCTGGTCCCTGGCGGCGCAGGCTTTATTGGCACACACACTGTTGCAGCACTGGAAGCCGCAGGTTTTTGCGTTGTGGTGCTTGACAATTTATCCAACGGGCACAGTGACAGCTTCAAGGAAGACGGCCCATTAGCGGCCACTTTCATCAAAGGAGATATCCTTGATTCTACCTTCTTAGATGAAGTTTTTGCTCAGCATAAAATTGATGCGGTTATCCATTTCGCGGCCTTCATTGAAGCTGGTGAAAGCGTTATTGCCCCCTTGCGTTTCTACAAAAACAATACCACAGGCAGCATGACATTACTTGCAGCAATGCAGCGTGCTGGCGTTAAGCGCATGGTTTTTTCTTCTACCGCTGCGGTATACGGCCAACCAGAAACCAACGCACCCCTTGCCGAAACGTTACCAAAAGCCCCGATAAACCCTTATGGTGAAAGCAAATGGGCCACCGAATGCATGCTGCGTGACTGCGCTGCAGCACATAACCTTCAAGCTGTTGCCTTGCGTTACTTTAACGCAGCAGGCTCCGACCCAGAAGGGCGTTTCGGCGAACGCCACGAGCCTGAATCACACCTGATACCACTGGTATTACAAGCGGCAAGCGGTACACGCGCCAGCATCAAGGTTTTCGGGACAGACTACCCCACCCCAGATGGCACCTGCATACGAGACTATATTCATGTAAGTGATTTGGCAGACGCCCACGTAAAAGCCTTACTGCATCTTTTTGATATGCCCGATAATGCGGGCTATTATGATGCTTTCAACCTAGGCACTGGCAACGGGTTTTCTGTGCGCCAGGTTATTGAAACTGCCAAGGCTGTTACAGGGGTAGATTTTGCTGTGGTAGAAGAAAGCCGACGCGCGGGAGACCCAGCAACACTTGTCGCAAATGCTAACAAGGCCAAAACGGCCCTTGATTGGGAGCCTCAATACCCAAGCCTTGAACAAATGGTCGCCCATGCCTGGAGCTTTTTAAAGGATCGCTAAATATTTTGCCTTTATCAAGCCCCATGCTTATCGTAACGGAACTATTTGCACTGACTAATTGAAGTATCTGTTTTCAAACATTTAAATCTAGTCAGAGACGCAGGAACCAATAAGTTATTATGCAAGTCTTGGTAACATCGCCAATCCCTTCCCATCCGCAAAATCACGGCAACCGTGCACGTGTTTATTCCCTATGCCGAACACTTCAAGAACGCGGCTATAAAATTCATTTTGTCTACGGCGGCTTTGAGGGACTAACAGACGAGCAAGAAACCGCGATGCGGCAAACATGGGAACATGTTTATGTTGTTCCCCATAACCCATCTGCCCGCAAACAAAGCCACCGCAAGCATCATATGATTGACGATTGGTATGTGCCTGAAGTTTCCGATATTACCAGCCGCATCCTAAAGATTTGGGACATTAGCTATTGCCTTGCTAATTATGTTTGGTTTAGCCGCTGGCTAGAAGATGTGCCTGCTGGTATCCCCAAATACCTCGATACGCACGATATGTTTGCTGACAGGCATAAATCCTTAAAAAAAGATGGCATAGACGGTGGCTGGTATAGCACCACGCGCCGGGAAGAAGCTAAAGCCTTTAGCCGTGCGGACTGTGTGCTCGCCATTCAGGAAAGTGAGGCACAAAAATTTAAACAGGCCACGAAACAGCTAGTTGAAACTTTAGGCCACTATCTGCCAGCCCAGTTTTTGCCTGCAAAGCCTCTACAACCTGGCATAAAGCCAAAAGTAGGGTATCTGGCCAGTAACAATCCAATCAACCAACATTCACTGCATCATTTTTCAAAAACACTGCGCACGCGCCCCAAATTGCTAGATGCCTTTAGCTTTCATCTGGCCGGTGCTATTTGCACAAGTGATACAGCACAAGACACACCTTTTAAAAAACTGGGCTTTGTTGAAAGCGTTAATTCTTTCTATGAAGAAATGGATATTATCCTGAACCCAAACCTTGGCGGCACGGGGCTAAAGATCAAATCGGTAGAAGCCCTTAGTTATGGCAAACCTTTAGTCGCAACTGCTGATGCTATGGTTGGCATTCAATCTCAGGAACCAATGCATCAATGTAAAGATTTGGAAGCACTGGCAGACGCACTAATACATTTGGCGCATCACCTTGAAGAAATACCCAGCCTTGGCATCTCTGGCCAAGCAGCCTACGAACAATACCGAGATGCACAGCTTGCAACACTAGACCGTCTCTTTCCAAAGCAGCCTACTTCAAAGTCCATTGATACTGACAAAGTAGATTCGCAGAATAGGCCTGGTGCATGAAAACCCTCACACCTTTGCTGATATTCGGACTGTTACCGCCAAGCAAAAGCTTTGCTGCGACTACAACTGTGCAAACAGCATGCGCCCTCGCTGATTCATTCTCTGTTACCATTGTTATCAATGATATAGCGCCACCAACCGATCGTTTTCAAAGCGATACTGTTGTTTCTGTTATTCGCCTACGGGACCTAAAAGCTGACGCAGATTCATACAAGGATTATAAGCGCCTCTATATTCTAGGGGACACTTATGAAAGCCTTTTTGCACTTGAGTTATACCAACAGGCCCCCGGCCCAATTATGGCACCAGACACCAGAATAACTCGCCTTCTGAAAAGCTATTATGAATGCCAAGAAACCTGGCCCGAAAATTATGCTACTTGGCTTACTGAAACACTTCATAATGAAGGGGCTATTATTGCCCGTGCATTGGTGCACCATGGACGGTTCGCAGAAGAAATTATTCGTGAATTCCCTGATTATGGTGGTTCGGTGACAGGCATACAGCCAATCACTGCAATTATCCGGGGAAAAGATATTATCGGCATCAATAGCCTTATGAGCACACCGCAAGTTGATGCAGCCAAACGGGAAACATATCGTCAAAACCACCGAGTTTCCGATGGTGAAATTCTAGTTTTATGGACTGAGGGCGGTGCAGCAATTAAGGCTGTT
>Ga0316207_10001482_pt1 | contig 28606 bp, 38 predicted proteins | sample 6weekpyrite_MG_FD_204943 | JGI IMG/M metagenome (GOLD analysis project Ga0316207, IMG submission 204943) | Microbial mat bacterial communities from mineral coupon in-situ incubated in ocean water Damariscotta River, Maine, United States -... | ecosystem: Environmental > Aquatic > Marine >...
TTTTTTAGTTGTGGTTTTAGCTTTAGTAACCATAAGTACTTCTAACTCTCAATTATTCAGATAATAAAAAGATTTGCCTTAACCATGAGTTGTCAGTCTTTCTGAAGCTCACATCATGAATAGGCTTGATTATCATTATGACTAAGTGAGTAATTTGAGCAATGCACTACATACGTATGCAAAGAAGAAATAGGCCAAAAAAGCCATGCATACGTATGTATTCATACTTTAAGTGTCAGCGGAATTACTGAATTGTGGTGATTTAGTGTCTAAAAGTGTTTAATGACTAATCATAGAAGGAGAAATTATGCTTTTGACGACAAACGAGTATTTGCATACGTATTCAAGATGCCGCTTGACGCTGACAAAGGTACTATCATGATGAGGCATTATAAAAATATTTAAGGAACATAACTTGCGCTACTTTTTATTAGTAAAATCGCTATTACTGAAACAGTTAACCTTTTTACTTGCTCTGGCATTTATTGTTCAGTCATCACATGTTTTAGCTCAAAACAATTATCTTAGCCACCAACTAAAAAATAACAGCTTAGTTGTTGCGACGTCGCAGGGACAAGTGAGTTTAACGGCTTATTCTGATTCAGCCATTGCGGTGCAATATTTACTTACCAATGACACGAATAAAGCTAGTCACCTGCCCTCTTTTGCTATTAAAGAAGAGGTAAGTAAACAGCGTTTTTCTGTTGAAGATAAAAATAACAAACTAACAATGTCGTTAGGTAAGTTAAGCGCGGTCATTAATAAAGCGCCTTTATCCATTAGCTATTATCAAGGTAAAAAATTACTACTTAGTGAAAATACCGGCTTTTTTACTGGCACCGCGCAAGAAGATGAAAAGCAATATCCTATACAAGGTTTTCGTTTTAATTTAAGTGAAAATGAAAAGCTGCTCGGCGGCGGCGAAAGGGTCTTGGGCATGGACAGACGCGGCCACCGTATGCCTTTGTATAATCGAGCCCATTACGGTTATGAAACCCAATCAAATCAAATGAATTTTAGTATTCCTGCGGTATTGTCGAGCAATAAATACATACTTTTATTTGATAACTCAGCCAAAGGTTGGTTGGATTTAGGTAAAACCGATAAAAACATCATGCAATTTGAAGCGGTTTCAGGTCGTATGTCTTATGTGGTTTTTTCAGGCGACAGTTACCCTGAACTCATTAACAACTATGTTGATGTTACCGGTAAACAGCCGATGCCACCACGCTGGGCATTGGGTAATTTCGCCTCACGTTTTGGCTATCGCACTGAACAAGAAGTGCGAGACACGGTTGATAAATTTGTAGAACTAGACATTCCTCTTGATGCCTTAATTTTAGATTTATACTGGTTTGGTAAAGATATTAAAGGCCACATGGGTAACTTGGATTGGGATAAAGAGGCCTTTCCAACACCAACAAAAATGATCAGTGATATTAAAGCCCAAGGGGTGAATACTATTTTGATCACTGAGCCTTTTGTTTTGACTACTTCGAAGCGATGGCAAGATGCCGAAAAAGCTCAAGCGTTGGCAAAAAGTGCCGATGGTAGCCCAAAACGTTTTGATTTTTATTTTGGTAATACCGGCTTAGTTGATGTTTTCAACGATAAAGGTAAAAACTGGTTTAATGATATTTATAAAACGCTAAACCAACAAGGTGTCGCCGGCTGGTGGGGAGATTTGGGTGAACCAGAAGTGCACCCCAGTGATACTTTGCACACTATGGAAGATGGCAGCGCAGTTAATGGCGACGCCATCCATAATGTTTATGGTCATCAGTGGGCTAAAATGGTTTACGAAAATCAACTAACCCTTGCGCCTACTAAACGTCCCTTTAATTTAATGCGAGCGGGTTTTGCTGGCTCTCAGCGATATGGCATGATCCCATGGACGGGCGATGTAAACCGTACTTGGGGTGGATTAAAACCACAAGTAGAGCTGAGTTTACAAATGGGGTTATTAGGCTTGGCATATACCCATTCTGATTTAGGCGGTTTCGCAGGTGGTGAAAAATTTGACAAAGAAATGTATATTCGCTGGTTACAATATGGTGTTTTCCAACCTATTTATCGCCCACATGCACAAGATAATATTGCGCCAGAAGTCGTGTTTCACGATAAAGAAACCCAAGATGTTTTGCGTAAATTTATCAAACTAAGATATCAGCTATTACCCTATAACTACACCTTAGCTTATCAAAACAGTACCACCGGCATGCCGTTAATGCGTCCGCTCTTTTTCGAAGATGAAAGTGATCTACGCTTGATGGATAACGCGAAAAGTTATTTATGGGGCGATGCCTTTTTAGTAACCCCTGTGGTTGATGCGGGTGTTAAGTCGGTTGCGGTACCACTACCCAAAGGTGTTTGGTTTGATTATTTTACTGGCGAAAAACATCGCGGAGGACAAACAATTAAGCAATTAACATCATTAGAAACCTTGCCAGTATTGGTGCGCGCCGGCTCGTTTGTCCCTATGATTGATGATATTCAATCCACCCAAGACTACGATAGTAGTAAACTTACTGTGCATTATTATGCTGATGAATCAGTTAGCTCTTCAAACTATCAAATGTATGAAGATGACGGTGAAATGTTTCACGCTATCAAGCAAGATTCTTTTGAGCTATTATCATTTACTGCTACCCAGAAAAAGCAAAAATTAGCAATAAACTTAACGCGCAACAATAATACTTATAAAGGTATGCCAACAAGCAGAGACATCCGCTTGGTTATCCATCATTGGCAAAAAAAACCTAACCGCGTAACCATTGCCAATAAACAAGCAATAAAGACACATTGGAATGAGCAAAAGCAAACATTGACGCTCTCGTTTTCTTGGCAGCAGCACCCTTTAACGATAAATATTGAATAATTAGGTAATTTTTCATCATGAACGTAGCAGTAACCAGCCCAATAAAACTCATAGCGGATATTGGTGGCACCAATATTCGACTCGCGCAGGCAGATGCACAAAGCGAACAAAAGTTTACTGATATTGAAACCTATCAATGCGCCCAGTTCGATAGCCTAGCTGATGTGCTTGCGCTTTATATTGAAAAAAAACAACTCAATAACGCCACAATTGATGCTTGTTTAGCCATAGCTTGCCCTGTTGATAATGACATTATCGCTATGACCAATTTACCTTGGCAGTTTTCACAAAAAGAATTAAAAGCTAAATTAAAATTAAATAGTTTAACATTCATCAATGATTACACCGCTATTGCCATGGCAATTCCCCTACTTAGCGATGAGCAGAGGGTCAAAATTGGTGGTGGTGAAGTCGTTGCAGGTAAATCTATCTCGGTTTGTGGTCCCGGTACTGGGCTAGGTGTTGCTAATTTAGTGCCTATTTTTGTTTCAGGAAAACAACAGTGGCATTGTGTTAGTGGAGAAGGGGGGCATGTTGATTTTGCCGCTGTTGATGATGTTGACATTCAAATCTTACAGTTTTTACGTGATATTAAGCAACGAGTCTCTTATGAGCAATTATTATCTGGCTATGGCTTAGAGCAAATATATCAAGCGCTTTGTGCGACTGAACAGCCCGACACAAAACTACTCAGTGCCAAAGATATCAGCACGAATGCGCTAGACGGTAGTTGCCCAATTTGTGCACAAGCATTGGCACAGTTTTGTAAAGTACTGGGAAGTTTTGCCGGTAACTTAGCGCTAACCATGAACAGCCAAGGTGGTGTTTATATTGCGGGTGGCATAGTGCCAAGGTTTGTGGAATACTTTAAAAACAGTGGTTTTAGAGCCCGTTTTGAAACTAAAGGCCGCTTGTCTCATATTACCGTGAAAACTCCCACTTATGTTATTACTGAGCAACAACCGGGCTTACTTGGTGCTGCAGCTTATTTATTACAACAATAAAGAGCAACGATTTATAAAAAAAGGCGATTAACCATCAAGTTAACCGCCTTCTTTATTTAATATGACATATTAAAACTTCAAGTGCGCGTATTTCTCACAAGTAAGGCAATGAGGCTTAAACTCAATAATAACCAAGTACTTGGCTCCGGTACCGTAGTAACATTACGGCTAATAGCAAGGTTATTAAAGAAAGCATCAGCTAACTCAGCATCTCTGTTATAGAGTGAAACACTATCGATACTACCACTACCCTTTAAATTACCATTTCTGCTTTGTAACAGTGAATTGTCAAAAGCATTAAAGATATCGAGTTGATATAAATCTGGAGTCAATAAGGTAAACGTTAAGTTAAGACCGGCATCGGTAAAGCTTATACCGGTATCAATAACACCTTGACCATCAAAAATACTGTAATTTTGACCGCCACCGATAAAACCAAATTCAAAACGACTCAGTTGATTATAATCTCCAATTACATTGCGAACATTTTGATTTCTTAAGACAAAACCAACAGCGCCACCTTGAGTGATAGCACCGTGTTCAAATGATAGTTGAAAAACATCACCGGCTTGCGTTAATGAGTTGCTTGAAAAACCACGGTATGCCTCAAATTGATTAAAACCATTGCCATTAGCATAGCTGCCCCAAGCATTATTTGAGGGATTGGATGCTATGTTATTTAAATCATTGTTGTTATTTTTATTAGCTAGGAAGCCGCCAGCACCTCCATCGGCATTATCGGTGATAAAAGCCCATTCATCAAAACCACTGCCGCCATTCCCTAACCATTGGTTACCATAATTATTCGCATCATCACTTGCAACGGTAATTAAAGAGGCTTGACTAGTAAACGCTATTACTAAGTTAATGAATAAGAGTGAGATTAATTTCATTGATTTCATCGAATGAACTTTGCCTGTTGAATGGTATTTATACAACTATGTTATCTTCTTGTTAAATTACATCACAAGAGCATGCATACGTATTCATTGATACTTTAGCTTTTTACAAGTGAATTTGAGTTTATTGAATACGTATGTAATGGATAGCTGTTCACTGTCATAATAGGTATATTAAATTCATTGAAGATGCTTTTCGTTTTTTCAATACACCCGTTGTTTGATACTAGCCAAGTGTTTTTTGGCCTTACCATTCTGTTTTATTTACTTTTTCTTAGTGAAATAGAGATAAGACAGAATGCTTTTTTCTCAAGTTTACAACAATAATTAATATAAGAGTCCACACGATGACCAGTAGCCACGATAACTCAAGTACAACTCAGCAAAAACCTCGGTTAAGTTTTTGGCAAATTTGGAACGTCAGCTTTGGCTTTCTAGGCGTGCAATTTGGCTTTGCACTGCAAAATGCTAATGCCAGTCGAATACTGTCAGATTTAGGGGCTGATCTACACTCTTTATCGCTTTTTTGGTTAGTGGCTCCTATCATGGGCTTGATTATTCAACCCCTAGTTGGCTCAGCGTCTGATAGAACTTGGAATAGATTAGGTCGTCGCAACCCTTATATTTTAGCAGGTGGTTTTGCTGCCGCTATTGGTATGTTACTCATGCCAAACTCCGCTACTTTGGCAAGTTTTATCACGCCATTATTTTTTGGCGCTATGATGCTCGCCTTAATGGATGCCTCTTTTAATTTAGCTTTTCAACCGTTTCGCGCTTTAGTATCTGATATGGTGCCATCCGAGCAGCGTAATATTGGCTATTCGATTCAATCATTTTTAATTAATATTGGCGCTGTTTTTGGTTCAATTTTACCTTTCGTGTTAACCAATGTTATTGGCTTAGAAAATACCGCTAGTGCTGGCTCTGTGGCACCTTCAGTGATTTGGGCATTTTATATTGGTGCCTCTGTGATGTTAGGTTCAGTATTATGGACAGTTTTTAGAACCAAAGAGTATGCGCCCGGCACCAATGGTTTAGCTGCATTAGAACAAGTGAATACTGATAAACCACTAAGCCAAAAATTATCTGGTTTTTGGGGATTAATGAAAACCATGCCAACTACCATGAAACAATTAGCCGTGGTGCAATTTTTCTCTTGGTTTGCGTTATTTATTATGTGGGTTTATACCATGCCGGCTATCACCCAACACATTTGGGGTATTGATGCTAAATGGTTCGACCCGCATTATTTAGACTCCGTTGGCGCTATTCCAGAGCATATTGCCAAAGCTAAAGGTACGGCTGGAGATTGGGTCGGTATTATCTTCGCTGCTTATTCATTATTTGCAGCTATAGCCTCATTAATCATGGCTAAAGTTGCTAATAAAATTGGTCGTAAACTAACTTATTCATTGTCACTTCTGGCCGGTGGACTAGGTTATTTAAGCATTATGTTATTTAACAACCCAGATCCCATTTTAGTCAATTTACTGATTACTGAAATCACCGTGCCTCAAGGTGCTGTAAATTTATTTATTCCTATGATAGGAATCGGTATGGCTTGGGCTGCTATTTTAGCCATGCCTTACGCCATTTTAGCTGGCTCATTGCCAGTAAAACAAACCGGCGTTTATATGGGCATATTCAACTTTACTATTGCCGCTCCGCAGATTGTTTCTGGTATTTTTGCTGGCTGGATATTAACATCAGTTTTTGATAACCAAGCCATATACATCATTATGATGGCAGGTGGCTCGATGATTTTGGCGGCACTGTCTGTGTACTTTGTTAAAGATGGGGTAGAACAAAAATCAGTCTCGACAAATAATGAAGTAATAGTTTAATAACCTCATTTATTTTACGCACAAAAAAGGCGCTTTAAGCGCCTTTTTTACATAATGAAATTTTCTAATCTAACTAATTCCCACAAGATTTCCGTATAACTAACTCAGGGTGGATTAAAGTAGTTGAAATTTCTTTACCTTCAATAGATTCAAGTAAAGTATTCACTAATAACTCACCCGCTAATTTGGTGTCTTGCTTAACGGTTGTTAAAGGCGGGAAAGTAAAACTAGCAATAGCGATGTCATCAAAACCAACCACAGCCACTTGTTCTGGAATACTAATATCATGCTCTTTTAATGCGCGCATTGCGCCAATAGCAATTAAGTCACTGGCTGCACAAATAGCGTCGAATTTTTCACCGCTACCAATTAATTCAATAGCGGCTGCATACCCTGCATCTTCTGTATATAATGCATTGAATTGTGCTTTTTCATTAGCAATGAGATTATTATTTTTTAACGCTTGGCAATGCCCTTTATAACGGTCAAAAAACTCTGGCGCATGACTCGAAGCGCTACCTAAAAAGGCAAAGTGTTTTTTACCTTGCTTAATCACATGCTCGGTAATTTCTTTACCACCGAGAAAATTATCACAACCAATAGACACAATTGGTAAGTCTTTCACCTCTGCGCCCCAACGAACAAAATGTGTACCTTGCTCATTTAACTTAATCAGCTTTTCTTCATAGTCAACATAATCGCCATAGCCTAATAAAATTAAGCCATCAGCTTTATTACTGTCTTCAAAGTCGGCATGCCAGTCATTGCTAGCTTGCTGAAAAGAAACTAAAAGATCGTAACCTCTATCTGCACACGCTCTTGTTATGCTACCCAACATTGAAAGAAAAAAAGGATTGATCGCAGAGTCATCATTGGTAGGGTCTTCAAATAATAACAAGGCAATGGTATCGCAACGTTGCGAGCGTAAATTACTGGCGTTTTTATCAACCTTATAATTTAACTCTTTGGCAATGGCTTGAATTTTTTGCCGAGTTTCTTCATTCACTAACGGACTATTACGCAAGGCACGCGAAACGGTAGATTGGGAAACACCTGCCTGATAGGCAATATCAAAAGAAGTCGCTTTTTCTTTCACTTAGCTAATCTCTACATAATGAGTTAAAAAACAGTGATTACAAGAATATACCTGAGCACGCTACAGAAGTATACAGTCAACATTCGAACATAAAAAAGTCCAAATAACGACTATTTGGACTTCATAGGTATACCTTGTGGCAAATTTATTTAAACTACTTTGCAGCTCTTGATACATACTCTCCTGAGCGCGTATCAATTTTTACTTTTTCGCCTATTTGCACAAATAAAGGTACTCGTATTACCGCGCCTGTTGCTAATGTTGCGGGCTTACCACCAGTTCCTGCCGTATCACCTTTTAAACCTGGGTCTGTTTCAGTAATGTCGATTTCAACAAAATTAGGCGGTGTTACTGAAATAGGTGAATTATTCCATAAAGTGATGGTACAAATATCGCCTTCAACTAACCACTTAATGGTGTCAGCTACCGCTTTATCATCAGCAGCAATTTGCTCAAAGGTTTCGTTGTTCATAAAATGCCAGAACTCACCATCGGCATAAAGATAAGCAAGTTCAATATCCATGACATCAGCGCCTTCAACCGACTCGCCTGATTTAAAGGTTTTTTCAAGTACTTTACCTGAAACAAGTTTACGAATTTTAACGCGGTTAAACGCCTGACCTTTGCCCGGCTTTACCAATTCATTTTCTAGAATGTTACAAGGTTCGCCATCAAGCATGATTTTAAGTCCAGCTTTAAACTGGTTAGTACTGAAATTAGCCATAAGTATGCTCTTTAATTAATTGTCTATTACCATTAGACTACGCAACATCTAAGGTACAGATCATAAGTTGAAATTAGAATTGTCGCAGATAATAACCCTTATCGGGCTATATTTCATCGGTTTTACGTCTTTTTTTTATTGTACATTTGTGTTTTTACGGCTTACGCCTCATATAGCGCCTATGATGTACGAAAGGAGACGTTAAAAAAAAATGAAAAAAAATGAAAATAATCCTGCGAAAGTCTTTGCAAACTCACTTGGATCAATGAAAAGCACAAAAGTTACCCTTAGAGTTATTGATTACTTATGCCGCGAATACAACAAAACGGATCATACTTCGCTTGATTGGGCATCGTTCAACTATGCTGAGATACTAAAATTAAGACGAAAGTTTGTAGAAAAAGGACTAAAAACAACCTCGATTAATAGTTATATAAGCACCTTAAAAAGTGTTAGCCGTGAATCTTGGCGACTTAAAATTATTGATACTGATATGTATATGAGAATTAAGGACATTCAAGGCGTTAAAGGCTATTCTGATATGACAGGGCGAGCACTTAGCCCAATAGAGCTAAATAACGCGGTTAACAGCTCAGATAATGATATTAAAAGCATTCGTGATTCTGCTGTTATTGCGGTTGGTTATGGCGCAGGGTTACGCTCTTTTGAGATAGCGCAAATTGAACTTAAAGACATTTCAGGCAATAGGCTTGTTGTTCATGGTAAAGGGCGTGTTATTAGAAATGTTTACTTGCCTAGCTTTTCCCTTAAAGCGTTAAAACGTTGGTTACATATTCGCGGCAGCCGCAAAGGTGCGGTATTTTCTGCACTAACAAAAAGCCATAGGTTACTTAATCAAGGTATTTCAGTTAGAACGGTTGGCGACATCATAGACAAAAGGTGCAAAGACGTAGGTATTGAGCGTTTTACACCACATGATTTAAGGCGCTCATTTGCGACTAATTTACTGGCTAGTGGTGTTGATGTTTTTATTGTTCAAAAGTTAATGAGACACGCTAACATTAATACAACTAGAATTTATGATATGAGGGGAGAAGATGCAAAAATGGCAGCGATTGAAATGCTGCCATTTTGATTATTTAAATATCTTGTTTTCTATTTTGGCAAGGCGTTTATCAAAGCGCCATGCAAAATAGAGAAATGCGGCAAAGGGGGCATTAACGCCTAGTGTTTCAGATAAGAACAAAAATGATTCCATTATTCGCCCTCTCTAACAATTAGCGCATCAACAAAGCCAACACTGGCGCAGTAATCAAGACCAATGTTAACCCCTTTTTCGGTTAACGTGGCTTTTATCCCTGCTCTAAACTCTTCGTTAGTAGAATAACAGTAGGCTTTTGAAACATCACCAAAGCGATAGCTTGTACAGCCGCCCATAATTAACAGACTAATAACGAGTAACACAAAAATTACTATTTTTTCTATAAATGTAGTTTTTACCATTTTGGACCACCTATTCTAACGGCAAAATACATCGCCTTTGCTTTAAAATAATTTACGTTATCGACACGCATTGCTTGATAAAACATTTTATCAACTTGCTTTCTTGGCTCTGATTTTGTCACGTAATAAAAATCATGAATTACGCTACTTCTGCGATATTTACCAGAAAAAGGCGAACCAATGAAACGCCAAAAAAAGCGGGGAATGCTTGCCCCGTCTATGATTGCGCCCTTTTTAGCAATCCAATGTTTTCCGCTTTTATCCTGGAACAAAAGCGGTTTTAATAATTGCATTTTTCGGTTGCCATTTAGCCAACGGGTGAACACATCACCAATAAATTTTGCTTTCATAAGTTACCTACATCAACGGGGGTTTTTCAGGGATATATTGATATTGGCCATCATCTTCAACGGGATTCATTACGTCATAAATCCAACCGCCAAGCGTGAAATTATCATCACCGGTTAACACTTCCCCAACTGCATCAACACCACTAGCAAATATGTTATCTGGGTTAGTGGGGGTGATTGCATCGCCTGCGGCTGCTACACCGTTACTAATATCTTTTTTAAATAGATAAATAGCACCAATAACAACCGCGCCCATCACTAGCGCGGCACTTGCTTTTGTATCAAGTAATTTTTTTAACATTAGGCAAAACCTCGCTCGAATCCTGTTTGTATTTGTTCGTTAGTGTATGGCTGTTGCCCGTTTTCATGACGAACAATAGCGGCCATTAATAACGGGTAATCATTTGCGGCCAGTGGTTCAACTGGCGACAAGCCCGTAGAACTTGAAACGCTGTTAATATAACTTTGCGTGTTGTTTTCATTTGGTGGTGCCCAACGTGAAATTATTTGTGTAAGTGTGTTTAGTTGGTATAAGTCTCTATACGTTCTTAACACTCGCGCCATTGCCCTTAAGCCGTTTTCAGGCTCGTCAAAAACAATAAAGCCTTGATTTGAATCAATAGCGCCTTGCCACTCTTGCCAACGTCCAGTGGCGCGAATGTTTCCGGCATTGTTATTGCGAATACCTAACGGCTGTTTTTTGTTAGTTGTGATCATAAGTAAAATTGCTCCGGCAACTAGGCTATAAAGCTTCATCTGGCGAACCATCTGCGGTTAATACTGCTGTTCGCTCGGGTGTGATAATGTTTTCAGCTTCAAGCAAGGCAAACGCTAAGGCAAAACGGGGCGAATCTAAATTAACCGCACGTTTACGAAAAGATAAATCATCGTAAAAGGTTTGTACTTTAACGTTAGCGTTTTGCTTTACTAGCACCCGTTCATCAAAAGTAAAACGGTCGCGCATGGCATCAGCACTAATTAAACGGATTTTTTCAGCAACTTTTACAAAGGGCGTAAATTTTCCATTGTTGTAGTTATCGCCAAGGCTGACCGCATTATTTGCAATGACTAAATTAGGCGAAACAATCTTGTTATCTGACTCTTGAAGCCCAACAACAATACCGTCTTTAATTTCTGCATAATTAAACATATTCGATTAACTCCCAGTAAGTAACACCATAAGAAATCATGTTAGTGCTATAAGACGTACCACTAAAAGCAAGCGTTGTACTATTAGATATAATACCCCCTGCATTCCATGAGCCGCGCCCAGTAGTTGACGAGCCGCTATTTTTTGAATGAACATTCAAAACACTTTTTGACATATCAACTTCTGAAACAGTTACATTTTTATTGCCTGTGTAATTGCTAAAACTACCACGTTGAATACTTTTAATTGCGCTTGATGGGGCTAATAATTTCATTAGTCAAAATCCTCGAATAATTCAACCGTTACCGTATTTAACCCCGTAGCACGTAAAGCGCCACTGGTGTTCCATTCAAATGCTTCACTTGTTGAATAGCCAGTGTCTAAAGTGATTAAACCATTAGGTCTAACTAGCATTGCTCGACGTGTAGAGCGAGCCGGAAAAAGCTCAACCTCTGCGCCTGTCATAGCAACACTTGAGTAATTATGATTTGCAGGGAGCGTAGTTAGTACACTAACAGCCCCGTTAAAATCTAAACTACCCGATAGCCTGTCATCTTCGGCAACATCAACCCCTGCAAAATATTCTATTGTTTGGTCAATATCACTAGTGATCGTAAACTCTGTAAACGGGCTAGGACGGTTAACAAAGTTAAGACCAATACCAGACAATAAAGGCGTTCTTAACTCCCATTGTGATTGAGCTATCGTACTTTGAAAGCGAATGTTTACTTCACTAGTGCTCGACAATATACGAAAAAAACGCCCCTGCTCAGTAATGAGCGAGGGAATTCCGGCTTTTAATATAAGTTTGTTCATGATTTAAACACCATAGCCGCACCGACAACGGCCAGCCCCATAGAAATATACTTGATCATGTTTTGGCTTGATTCTGAATTGTCATTGGTTGCCATTGAGCCAGCCACTTGCAAAGCGTTATCAAGGCCGCGCTCTTGTAATACAGCCATATCAACTAACGCCCCTTGTTGATTGCTTACAAGGCTTTCCATTTTTGAGCCAAATTCATTCGCTAAATCTGCATTATTGTTAAGGCTAATTTGCGTTAAATCGGCAATGTTATTGCTATAACCTGAATAAGCGCTCGTCATATCTGAGCCAAATTGACTAACTAAAGCCGCATTGTTATCTATTGATTGACTAGACAGGCTCGTCATATCTGAGCCAAATTGACTAATTAGGGCTTGATTACCTGTTATAGAATCACGGGCTAAACCTGCGTTATTATCAGACATGTCAAGCATATCTGAGCCAAACTGACTAACTAACAACGCATTGTTATTCATAGCCGTTTCAGTTAACGCTTGATTGCCAGTAATAGAGCTATCAGCTAAGTACGTTAAATTACTGCCGTTATCACTTGCTAGCCCTGCAATGGTTTGATTGCTTTCAGTTGCCATTAACATGGCCGTTTCTGCTAAACTTTGATTGCTTGTCATGGCATTATCAACGGTATTTAACGCAACCTCTGATAATTGATTAGCTCCGGCATTTGCATCACCTACGGCAATAAATGCTTCACTGGCAACATCGTTTAAGGTGTTAGACATAGTACCGAAACCATTTTCTACACTAGAGATTGCACCTCTATAAACATCAATAGCGCCCTCGGATAGTCGCAAAGCGCCCTCAATGGCACCATAATCAGTTTGATTAAAAGTATTACCACTACCGCTAACCACATAGCCGTTATTATCGCCACCGATACCGATAGAAACCGAAGTGTTAGCACTTCTTGACGATTGACTAGAGCGAGATTTTGAACCACTCATAATTTAAATACTCATTGTGTAAACAACTTCCCTTTGCTGCCAACAAAATTCAGCCGCTAAACGCTGCATTCCTTTTCGGTGAGTGTGCATTCTTGCACTGGTGCAATGGTGTTGTTTTGCTAATTTTTGAAGTATGCGCCCTGCGGTTAATAAGCCTTTACCCTCTGCACACATAACAATTAATTCTTTTTCATTTTCGTGTTGTTCAAAACGAGTTATAAAACAACAATCGCCAATTAAAAAAGCCTCTGCTTGCTTTGCATTGAGTAAATCGCGTATTTCCGCTAAATCATAACGTACAGATTGAGCGCATAGTTTTAACGCTTTTTCAGTTGATACAGGTGTTACTTTTTCCATACCAATAAAGCCACTATTGCAAGTCCGGCAATCATAATCATTTGATTATTATTAGCGCCTGACGGAGCGCCAAACGTCATATTGCCAACGTTGTAGCTTTGGTCTGAGCCAAAATCGCCATTGGTTGCCGTAGCTGACGAACTAGCCGACATACCACCGCCACCCGTTAAGCTTGTTAATGCACCTAACATAATTACTTGCCCTTTTGGTTACGTATAAAATCTAAGATAAGGCCAGCCGCAACGGATGCGGCTACCATGACTAAAATAGGCTGAATTTTCATAGCTATTTCTTAAGGAAAAGCAGGGCACCAATAGCAGCCGCGCCAATCATTAATTGATTTTGAGTTAAACCAAATGGCAAAGAGCCGCCACTTGCACCGCCTGAAACATTTGCACCTATTGTTTGATATTGCGCTGTGTTTAGTGGTGTTTGTGTTGCTCCGGCCGGACGTTCTACCGTAGTAGCTAATTGGGCTTGTGCTTGTCCAGTAGCATCGGCTTGCGCCTCTGCCACTTTCATTCCCATGTAGCCCTGGGCTAATTGTGAGAATGAATCAAAGGCACTGCCCCATGTAAAATCTTCCACAGTTATTCCCCTTATTAAATGCCCGCGAAACCTGTTAGGTATTCAACAACCACATCAAACGCGCCCGAAGTATCTAGGGTATTACGAATACGAAAATCGTTTATACCTTCAACAACAAGTGCTTGTGACGGGTCGCCCTCTAACACAAAGTCAACGGTTGTATGCACTGCATCATCAGGCACACGACTGTTATCAGATTGCAAACCGCTTGCTAGTGACTTTTCAAATTCAGAAAAGACAACACTGTTTAAGCTAATTTCACACTTAGAAATATCAGCTTTAAAGTTATGAATAGCGGCAATTCGCCCCTCTTTTGGCAAGTTATCAAGCTCTTTAATGCCTGACGTTGCCGAACTAGCAGGGAAATCTTTGATTTTTGTGATCATGCCTAACGGTTGATTAACACTTCTAACAGCAAAAGCTTCAACAACTGGTGCGGCTGCTGCTGCATCAATGTCAAAACGAATGTCAAAGGTTGAAATGTCGGCCGTACCGATTGAAGTCATACGTCGAGTGGTGTTGTTGTCCATTTCAGGACGTAAAAACCATAACGTAATAACGCCTGCGGTAATGTTACGCTTGTAATATTTGTTTAATGCTTGCAAGCGCACAGCATCAACAAAGGTTTGTACAGGTTTTGCATTAATGCGAACCTGAATATTTTTAAGTTGTGCCAGTGTTACACCGCTATATTTAAGCTTGATAACGTCATAAGTAAAACCTAACGGCACTTGTAAAGTAGCTGTTGAGCCTGCGGCAACATTGGATAAACTAGGTAATTTTCTAAATGTACGAGACATATTTAAACCCCCAATTAACCAGTGATACGACGAACTGCCGCTACTTTATTACGAAGTAAGTTAGCGGCTAAAACTGCGCTCATTACTACAAAGAAGTTTACTGCTTTTGCTTTTGTCATTTTCGTGTCTCCCGACATAAATGTTTAAAAAATTACGCCCTGCTTCACAGCGTTGCGCTAAATTGCTTTTCTATATGTACAGGAATTTTGAACAAAAAAAAGCCGCCCCGTAACGTAACGGAGCGGCTGGTTAAAAAAGTGTACTTTTGCTTAGTATAAGTACATTTTATTCAAAATTTAAAATAACGGTATTCCAACCACGATCCCATTCAACACCGCTTAATAAATCTGGGAAAATATCACTTTCGCTATTAGTTCCCACTTTAATATCTGACGATTTGAATGGTAATTGACGTTCTATTTTTTGTAACTCTTCTATCAACTCTTTTAATTTCATTTCTTAGCCTTTTTAAAAGTGAGTTTTCCGGCTTGGCTCGGTTTACTGCCGTTACGTATGTAAAAATGGCATTCTTCAAGCGTTGCTATGTTTTCAGTGGGTAGTGACATAATTCCGGCCATATACTTCTGGTCGGCCGGAGTTCTTAGCAATCCGCACCAAATATAACGACACTGATTCAAAAAAGTTTTATCAACTTCTTGCGGCCGTTGACTAACACCCATTAAACGAATGCCATATTTACGACCTTTACGGGATAAAAATCCCCAATGGCGTGGAGCTTTGCCGGGCTTAACTACGTCTGCTAATTCTTCGGCAATTACGGTCATAGGTCGTTGAGCATGACCAAGCGCCCAAGCAAGTGAACAAAACCACTCGAAATTTTCAGGCGTTGGATCAAGTTCAAGCCTTGCGCGAATTTTGCCAAACCCTGCGGCCTTAACAGCACGTAAAAAACCCTGTTTAGTGGTGTAATTGCGTAAACCTGAATAGCTCCCCTCTGGATCCCAAGCTAAAACACGCTCGCATTGTCTATAATACGGGTGACGTTTAATAAAAGTTGTTTTACCTGAGCCAGTAAAGCCTAAGCAAATATGATGTAAATTATCTAAGCTTTCATCAGTTCTCGATTGTTTAGCCATGAGTTTGCCCCTCGATCACACTTTCTTCTTTTGCCATGTAATACATTGCAAAACGACCGCCAACAAATGTGCCTGTTGCCATGAGAAAAGCCGCCCACGGGGGTAAATCAACACCACCGATTGATTCTAAAAAGGCTTGTGTTGCTTCGCCCATTTCTTCGGCTTCATCTTCGCTCATGTTCATATCTAAGCCAGTAGCTTTACTCGCTTGCATACTGCCAAGATTTAATACTTGCACAAAGGCATTAGCTGCACTTTTCGGGGTATGCTTACTTTTCCCCGTGGTAACAACTTCTTTCACTTGCTCTTCTGGAATATCGGCATCGGCTACCGTTACTTCTGGTAAGTCAGGCTCGCCAATTTCGAGCACTGGCTCGGGGGCTTTTTCTTCAACTGCTACTTCTTGTTCGACTGCTTTTTTACGTGGTGCCATAGGTTAAATCTCCGTTACGCATCTAAAAAGGAAAATCCCGAACTCTTCGGGGCTTTTTCGGGCGGTGGGTTATCAATGTTTTGCTCTGGCTCGGGGCTTTTCGTCGGCTCCACGGGCGTTTGCTTTACCTCGGCACCGTAAATTGTCGCGCGTTCTAAGATAATATCTTGACCGCCTTGAGCGTTTAAAGGCTGTTGGCCGCAATTAGAGCAAGCAACATAGAGTTTTGAATTTCTGTTCTTACGAACTGGCACCGTTGAACTACACCAAGCGCATTTTATTTCGCCTATATCGGCATTAACTACAGACATAATTTAGATACCTTTTGTTTAAGCGCAAAAACTTCTTTGCTCTGGTGGATTACTAACGGGATTAAAAGCTTCATGGCCTTTTCTCCTATGTTCGCTTTGGTGGTTGGTAGCCTTGCGCTGTCAAATTCAATGAGCAAATTTTTCAACTCTGCTATTTCTTCATTCATATTATTTTGCCTTATATTCTTTGTACTCTTTTGCTAAACGCTTCATAGCTCCTGCGTGTCCGCCCTCGCTTTTCATATAAGCCGACATTTTTCCTTTCATAAACTGCTGCCACGTTTTTTTCTTTGCCGATGTCTTTTTAGCTGCTAATTTTTTTTTAGCGTTATATTTTTTCATTGATGCGCTTTTTTTTGCGCGTGTTGCTGCTGATATTGCCATTTGTTAACACCTCTATAGATTAAAAAATCGAATTTTTTCGTGCGAAAAATTTCCACCCCTGCTAGATTTGAGCGTGTTCCATAGGTGAGATTATCCCTCTAGCGTTAGGTGTAGGCTCACTCTGCTATCGTATTGGAAATTGCTTTAAATCTGCCCATTAAAACAAAGACCTCTTACAATGCCTTACAGGCATCGCGCTTAAAGGTGGTCGCTAGCGCTCCAATCTTCCACCTTAAGAAATTTAAATGCTGGCTCCGCTAGGTCTCTTGACCTCTTGTTGCTGCACTTCCACTTCGTTTCAGATGCAGCAAGCCCCTAGAGAACCACTAAAAAAATTGTCGCTAACTGCGACTTTTCTTAGTTAAATCACTACTGGCAATGTTGCAATCTGAAACTCGTATTGTTCGTTTCAGACGCTCCAACGGGCTAATAACCGTTGAAGATAGTGGGATATGCTACGCTTTCAATTAAATGCGCCCTGTTACCTACAGCCCCACCACACAAACACATTAAGTAAGTTCCTCGCGTTTTTAACGTGCTGCCGTTGGTTTACCCGTTGCACTTTTTACTTAGCAGGGTACGAATCCTGCGTGTTCATCGCTTCATGCTGCGTTCAGTGCCGGTAATAGATCCTTGATACTGAACTGGGCTACTCAAGCCCCAATCTTTAACGTGATTTGCTACCAATCTCTTCAACCCAATAGCACACCCGACTAGCTAAAAACCTGTTTAACGAGCAAAAGAAAGCCCACGCTGTTTAAGGCATGGGCTTTGTTTTACTCGTTATTTGTTGGCGTTTCGCGACAATCTGTAATGTCAGTAATATTGAATAAATCAATGGCTTTCTGCCACTCTTCAACGCAATCAAAATCAAGTATTAGCCGTGAATCTTCACCCTCACAAATTATGTGTTGAATTGTTTTCTCTTTGCCTGTGAGTTCACTTTTGTGGTCTTGAATCCAACCTTTAAAACTGTTTTTTTCTATATTAATTCGTACATCAATCATAACTTTCCCTTAGTCGCGTAATAACGCATTAAAATGATTTTTTTAAGTAAGGGAATACTTGTCAGATTTGCTTGCCACTGTTGATTTAAACGTGCTCTAAAAGCCGCGCTATTATCAATAATGGTTATATGTTCAGCTTGCATTCAGTTATTCCCCGTTAGCATTCCCACACCTAAAAAAGGGCGGTGCGGTGGTTGCAACCACCAACACCAAGGGAATAAATGTTTAAAGTTGCTTTTGCGGCTATGGGCTGAATAGTTGAATTAACGCTAACTAAGTCAGTAAAACGGCTTGCACCGCGAAAGCGATCAAACTGTAATCGGAACGACTACAAAATGTCAACGCATCGACTACGAGTTGCTTTTAGGGCTACATAGCACTAAACTTTAAGAGCTAACTAAATTCAGGTAAAACACAATGACCCTACAAGATGTATTAAATAAGGTCTGTAACGGAAATTCAGACATACAGACAGCAAAAAAGCTTGGTATTAATAGAGTTTCATTCAGCAATTACAGAAATGGACATAAAACTCCAAACGATGAAATCTTGGATAGAATGATAGAAATAAGCGGATTAGATCCCGTTGAAGTGTACTTGGCTGCTTATGCGGAAAAGATACACAACCCAACGGTTGCAGAGGCTTTTAGGCATTTAGCAGCGTAATGGTACCAAGCCCAAAAAAGACCGCTTTTTATAGCGGTTTTTTAATGCCCGTTAAAAATAGATAACTTGTAAGTGCTTAATAAATAAGCTTTTGTTACTAGCGTGTAAATACAACAAAAACCAAAAACAACAAACATGAGTAATAACAATAAGTTAGTGGTAAATTCTAGTGAAAAATTGTCGCAGATAATAACCCAAATCGAGCCAAAATTGCATCTTTGTGATGAAAATTCATGGCAAAAAGATCTGCGTCAGGTAATAACTGACCCGAAAGAATTATTAACCTTGCTCAATATCAATGCTAATGAATATTCGCAGCACTTCAAAGCACGTAAATTATTTCCTGTACGAGTACCCTTACCTTTTATAAAACGGATTAATAAAGGGGATATTAATGACCCGCTCTTACGACAAGTTATGCCATTATCAAGTGAATTTGTTATTACCGATGGTTTTGTTACAGATCCGCTACAAGAACATGATACGGCTGTTGAAGGGTTATTGCATAAATACAAAAATCGCGTATTGATGGTAGTTAAATCAGGCTGCGCTGTAAATTGTCGTTATTGTTTTCGTCGTCATTTTCCTTATCAAGAAAACAGCCCAAACAAGCAGCGTTGGCAGCAAGCATTACAATACATTGTTGAACATGAAGAGATAACCGAGGTGATTTTTAGCGGTGGAGATCCGTTAATGGCAAGTGATGAGCACTTAGCTTGGCTAGTTACACAAATAGAAGCCATCGCCCATATCAAGCGTTTAAGAATTCATACTCGATTACCTGTTGTTATTCCCAACCGCATTACCCATGACTTAATTAACTTGCTCAGTAAAAGCCGCTTAAAAGTAACTATGGTCTTGCACATCAATCATGGCAATGAAATAGACAGTGATTTTGACCGAGCGCTTGAGCCATTACGAGCAGCTCGTATTCCATTATTTAATCAAAGTGTTTTACTTAAAGGCGTAAATGATAGCGCAGAAACGTTAATAGCTTTGAGTGAAAAAATGTTTGATATTGGCATTACGCCCTACTATTTACATTTATTAGATCCCGTTCAAGGCACCGCACACTTTGACGTAACTGAGCAAGAGGCAATTAACATAGTAAAAAAAATGTTAGCGACATTACCCGGCTTTTTAATGCCTAAATTGGTTCGAGAAATTGCTGGAGAGGCTAACAAAACGCCGATAAATCTGACATAATTGCCTTTATTAAATCATCATTAATTGTCGAGGCAAGCTTCGACCAATAAAAGAAAACCTAATGACTAAAGCGATAGAACAACAGTTAATTGAAAACATTTCCCTTATATTAAAAAGATCACTAACCGCTGATGCCACTTTGGCAGATTTGCGCGAACAAAAAAAAGCAGGCTTTGAAGCTGTTTTTAAAAAAGACGCTGGCTTTAATTGCTCAGCCAATACCTTTCAACCTTATGTTGAAGAGATTGCTGACGATTTATTAGCATGGCAAGCCAATAAATCGCAGCAACAATTACTTATACCATTAGTGAGAAAAATAGAGCAACTGTTCACTGTACTAGCAGGTTTTGAACAAGCTCATAACGCCTAAAAATGCCGAACGGTTAATATTGTGTTTTATTAACCGTTATTGATGAAATAAGTAAAAGCAATTTTTATGTTTTAACAATTTGATCTTTGAATGTTTCTTTAAACCACTCATCTAGCATTTTCTTTTCATAGCCCAATGAATCATTACGGTATTTTAAAGTTCTACCTATCGCAAACATAAAGTTCATGTCTTTAAGCTCTACCTCTGCTGAAACAACTTCGCTGCCATCGGCATTCACAAGTTGATAAGAAAATTTCATCCGTGGAAAATATATATCTTTCACAATACGCAAACGATGAATACCACCACTAAAACGCGCATCTCCGGCTAAATCGACATCTGTTACCTCAATTTTTAACACTTGCCCTTCTGGTAAGCTTTCAGCCAATTTAGCAAAATACTTCTCAAAATTTTTAAAAGTACGTTCGCGAAAAAACTTTCTACTTTCATTGTTACTTGGGTAGATATCGCGATATTTGTCATAATCTGTCCAAGTTATTTCAGATGTTGCTGCTAAAGCAATGTTTTGTAATGAGATAATAGCGAATAAAGCTATTAAAGTTATCGTAATTGTTTTCATACGTATATCCTCTTTCATTAATGGTATAACTTAGTAGACCATAATATCGCCATTATATTGTGAAAATATATAAGTTTTTTATGAAAAAAGGCAGTTAAGGAGAATACCGATAATACAAGGATAAAATTTTCTAATAGATACATTGACATAACACTAGAAGTAAATATGTAAAGGCGCTCAAGTTATAACGCTTGAATTTAAAATGAAATAACCCACCTTCGAAAACGAAAAAACCTGCCGCAGCAGGTTTTTAACGAACGCATAGAATATTTATGCCTAGAATAATACGTCGGGTAAGGAGCAACTATTACTAGCCACCCCTCCCCTAAGAACCGTACGTGCGAGTTTCCCCGCATACGGCTCAAGCCTTTATAAGTCAGTACCTAAATACAGACCAACGACTTTATTTAAGAACCTGTGTAACCATTTCTCTGAGCATTACTCACACAGTCAACTCTATTTACATAACCTTGGCTTGATGCTCCTACAATACGTCCATTAGGGGCAGTTCTTCGCCAGCGCCATTCATTAGAATTATCAGTGTAAAATTCCCATTTATCCATGTTAAATACCTCGTAATGTTAAATGTTAATATCCCAAAAAAAACGCATAGCGAATTATTGGTGATTTCCCTATCCACAAAGTAAAACATAACCTTTACGAATATGTACTTAATATATACTGGTGCTAAATAGAAATACAACATAAACCTCAATAAAAGTATGGTTTAATTGTTAGTATGCAATTGCCTATGACAATTAGGGTGCAACAACACCAGATTACTCAGTTCATTACCGCCACCTTTTACCCGTTCAACAATATGATGGATATTCCATCCTGTCATTTTGGTAATTCGATGACGGCACATGGCACAACATTGCTGTTGTCTGAGCCAAAGCATTAGTAAAATTCGTTTACCTTGCATTGAATCTCTCCAAATTCGCTCTTGGCGCTTTTCAAAGTATTCTTCAAATGCTAAGTCATACGGATTTGCCTCTGCTTTCATCTTAATGTGTCGCTTTATCGGTATATCATTGGTGTACATCAACCTGACTAATTTATTGTCAGGAACAATACCTGAAAACGTCCAGTTTCGTGATGCCACTGATTTAAAGTATTTAGCTTTAATCCAGCGTTTATGACGATTATTATGTCGTCGTCGGCACCACTGCCATAGAAGTTTCCACACCCGATAATCCACGTAGTTAAAAGTTTCCTTCGCCACTATATGACGATGGTAGTTAGCCCAGCCCCGAAGAATTGGATTTAACTGACTAATAAGCAATCCTGCTGTAATAGTCTTTTGACTTTTAACTATGTCGCGAACTTTCCCAAGCACACTTTTTACGCTTTTACGACTTGGCTTGATTAACATCTTGCCGTTGTATTTACGTAAATTCTGCCCTAGAAAATCAAACCCATCATCTATATGCGTGATCACCGTTTTCTCTGGTGATAACGTAAGCCCACGTTCCGCCATAAAGGCTTCAACAATAGGCTTAACTTCATTTTCCAATAACTCTTTCGAGATACCAGTAATAATAAAGTCATCTGCGTACCTCACATAATTGACCTTGGTCTTGTAACTGGCTTTAGTGTTTTTCCTCCCAAAATGGGAATACAACACCTCTTCCAAGCCATCAAGCGCCAAGTTAGCCAACACAGGTGAAATAATTCCCCCTTGTGGTGTACCCGCATCTGTTGAGTTTAACTTACCGAATTCAATGAATCCCGCTTTCAGCCATTTACTGAGTACTCGTTTATCCAACACTACATTGGCAAGCAACCAATCATGGCTGATGTTATCAAAGCAGCCTTTGATATCTCCCTCAAGCACCCACTCAGCAGAGTGTTTACGGCTTAAATTGACAAAACATTGTTCTATCGCATCAGCCGTTGAGCGCATTGGTCGAAAGCCATAGCTATTACGATCTGCGGTGGTTTCCGACACGGGTTCAAGAGCTAACAAATATAACGCCTGCATTGCCCTATCTAACATCGTAGGTATTCCTAAAGGACGGCGTTTACCGTTACTTTTTGGAATGTAAATTCGCCGCAACGGTTTAGGTTTATACCCTTGCCGTTTTAATCGAAAAATAGCCTGCCATTTACAATTTGGCGTGCCCCATAACTCCCTATCAACACCAGCAGTCCTTTTGCCTCGATTCTCAGTTACCCGTTTAACTGCTATACATTTTGCCGCAAACGAGCGCACCAACATGCGTTGTAAAGTTTTCACCTTACGCCACTGCTGTTGCTTAGTCGCCTTCGCGATCCGTACTTGTAGCCCTCTCACCTGTAGCTCAACTGAATACCAATTAATGGTATGCCAACTTTGCGCCTGATGGGAGAACGCAGGTACAACAAATGCCGTACTCATCTTGCTTTTCTCCTATTAGTTATGACCTAACAAGAACAAGACGTAATTATCCCCTAACGGGAAGAATTATTTCTTATCCCGTTAGGATCAAATTAAAGACAGCTTTACACGTCTATCTCACGATTAAAGACCAGTTGGAAGTCTGCACCATTTCTGGTTAGTGCATTTCGCACCTATCTAAATCATTACAATCTAGCATTCGCTTTTTCCAACCTCCTTTACCCATATATTCAACAGTTCGCCTTACGGTTCCCCTGCTTATATTATTTAAACTTCAAATAATATAAGCGAAAATTTGGGCTTACCGAGTTCCATTAAAGTTACATAAACAACTTAGGCTCTACCTGTCCACCGACGACATAATGACGACGTATTTCCAGATGTAAAAGAAATAGCCAGTCGCATACCTTTTGGTTTAAGCGTAACAACAATATTTCGCTTATTCAGGTTCACGGTGTTTATCAGTAGTTCACATATGTTAACCCTATTGTTTAGCCTAGCCCTCAACCCGTTTATTGCTAACAGATTATATTCACTCTCACGAGTTTAAATACTGCTTACGCAGAGGTACATTGTTAGGAAGCTTCGCACAAAACGGTTACCAGTAATGCACTATCCCTAGGCTACAACCTGTCGCAAGGTTGGTCTCACTAACATATAAATGAATATGCTGAGACAATAACTTTAATGGCTTACGCCAGTAGGTCTAACCTAATCGAAACTGAAAACGTTTCTCTTCTTCATATAACAATAACGATTCAATATTCATAAAGAACATTAAAACTAATTGTCTTGATTTTTGACGCGAAAAATTACATATAAACCGATTTACTACTTAGTAGACTGATAAAGATCAGTTATTTTACTCTATAGTTCGCTGATAGAAATCGCGATTTACTGACGGTAAAATCAGTTTGGTTTATACTAAATTTTTGCTCTCTTGATCGATGACTGAATGTCTCGTTTAACAATTGTAAAACACAATTGCACGACCACTTCGAGAAGAAGTGTCCGGCATTTGGTCTTACCCCCGAATGCCGGAGTCGATTACTATATTTGCAGGTATGAAAGCGAGTAAGTTAATACCCACTTACGAGGTAGCCTGCTAGGTTAGCGACCTACACGACTCTCGTCGCACTACATCATGCCAGGCATGCCACCCATGCCGCCGCCCATACCGCCCATATCAGGTATTGCAGGAGCTGCTTCTTGTGGTGCATCAGTTACCATAGCTTCGGTGGTCAACATTAAGCCGGCAACAGAAGCTGCGAACTGTAATGCACTACGCGTTACTTTAGTTGGATCTAAAATACCCATTTCAATCATATCACCGTAGGTGCTGTTACCAGCATTGTAACCGTAGTTAGCTGTGCCGTTACGCACTTCATTCAGTACTACTGATGATTCATCACCGCAGTTTGATACGATTTGACGAAGTGGCGCTTCCATAGCGCGGATAGCAACATTCACACCGTGAGTTTGGTCTTCGTTAGCCCCTTCAAGGTCTTTAATTGCTGTTGCTGCGCGAACTAATGCAACACCACCACCGGCAACAACGCCTTCTTCAACTGCTGCACGCGTTGCATGTAATGCATCTTCAACACGGGCTTTTTTCTCTTTCATTTCAACTTCAGTGGCTGCGCCCACTTTAATTACCGCAACACCGCCTGCTAATTTAGCCAAACGTTCTTGCAGCTTTTCTTTATCGTAATCTGAAGATGAATCTTCAATTTGACCACGAATTTGCGCAACACGTGCTTGAATGTCAGCTTCTTCGCCAATCCCATCAATGATAGTGGTGTTGTCTTTAGAAATGATAACACGTTTAGCTTGACCTAAATCTTCCAACGTTGCTTTTTCAAGCTCCATACCAATTTCTTCTGAAATTACAGTACCTGCTGTTAACGTTGCAACATCTTGTAGCATGGCTTTACGACGGTCACCAAAACCTGGCGCTTTAACAGCAGCAACTTTCACAATACCGCGCATGTTATTTACTACTAAGGTTGCCAAGGCTTCACCTTCAACGTCTTCAGCAATAATTAATAATGGCTTACCTGCTTTAGCAACACCTTCAAGGGTAGTTAACAATTCACGAATGTTTGATACTTTTTTATCAACTAAAAGGATGAAAGGATTTTCTAATTCAACCGTGCCGTTTTCTTGGCTGTTGATGAAATAAGGTGATAAGTAACCACGATCAAACTGCATACCTTCAACAACGTCTAATTCATCGGTTAATGCTTGACCTTCCTCAACAGTAATAACGCCTTCAGTGCCAACTTTATCCATCGCTGTAGCTATGATTTGACCAACAGTTTCATCAGAGTTAGCTGAAATTGTGCCAACTTGCTCAATAGCTTTATTATCAGTTACTGGCGTAGATGAGCCTTTTAGCGCTTCAACAGCAGCAATTACTGCTTTGTCGATACCACGCTTAAGATCCATTGGGTTCATACCTGCAGCAATAGATTTTAAACCTTCGTTAACAATAGCTTGTGCTAACACGGTAGCGGTTGTAGTACCGTCACCTGCTTCATCATTGGCTTTAGAGGCAACTTCTTTCACCATTTGTGCGCCCATGTTTTCAAATTTATCTTCTAATTCAATTTCTTTGGCAACACTAACACCATCTTTAGTAATTGTTGGACCACCGAAAGATTTATCTAATACTACATTTCGACCTTTAGGGCCTAAGGTTACTTTAACCGCGTCGGCTAATACATTTACGCCTTTAAGCATTTTTACGCGGGCGTCGTTTCCAAATAATACGTCTTTTGCAGCCATGTTATTTATTCCTCTAAATTTTGTTTATTCATTTCGTAGTAGGTGAGGCTTTAGCCTTACAGAATGTAAGTAAAAATGCTCATCTACAAAATTAATTTTTCGCAATTACTCTACGATCGCAAGAATGTCGCTTTCGGATAAAATTAACACTTCATCGCCATCAATTTTTTCAGTTTTCATGCCGTAACCTTCAGAGAAGATCACTTGATCGCCAATTTTTACGTCTAAAGCGCGAACTTCACCATTATCTAAAATACGGCCATTGCCAACGGCAATAACTTCACCGCGGGTAGATTTTTCTGCGGCGCTACCTGTTAGCACAATGCCACCGGCTGATTTTGATTCAACTTCTTTACGTTTTACGATAACGCGATCGTGTAATGGACGAATACTCATTTATTATCTCCTGAGGATATTAAGGTTTAACAAATTTATTTATATCAAACTAGTGTGTTAGTAAATGGGGTTAAAAAAAGACTTCACAAGCCTTAGCGTTAATTTTTTAACTATTAATAGCTGCATGTTAATCTTTTTGCTTATACTCGCCATCAATAGTTTCACCGTGGTGATGATTAATTACAGGTTTTTGAGTAAAAACATCTGAATTATCAACTTCATTCTCATAAGTATTCCCCGTGGTTTGGGTGAATGTAGATGAATGAAAATGAGCATTAGTAGAAAATCCGTTGCCTTGATGCGTTTTTAACTGTTTTTGCACAACACTTGCCAACGATTGACGAACTTTGGGCACGAGCAATAACAAACCAAAAGCATCGGTAACAAAACCCGGTGTCACTAATAACACGCCTGCTACCAATAACATCAAGCCAGTGACTATTTCACCTGAGGGCAGTTCACCCTGCGCCATTTTAGTTTGCACTGATTGCAGAGTTGCCAGCCCTTGTTGGCGAACATATTTAGCGCCTAACCACGCACTAATAATAACAATAGCTACCGTTGGCCATGCGCCAATAAGCTCTCCTACTTGCATCAATACAGTTATTTCAATAATAGGAACAATGATAAATAGTGCAAATAATACTCGAAACATAAAGACTCCTGTTTTCTTTGTAAGATATATTGGGCTTAACGGGTCTTTTTCAAGCAGAGATAATTTATTGATACAATTTACACTAGTATTGTTAAGTTTTTTTTAAGAGAATAAAGCTAAATTACAGCTGCGAAAATAAACAATGACATATCAACTGGTATTAACAACATGCCCAAACGAGCAAGTAGCAAAAACCATTGCTCAACAGTTAGTACAAGAAAAATTAGCGGCTTGTGTCAATATAGCTCCTAATTTGATCTCAGTGTATCGTTGGGACAATAAAATTCAATGTGATAACGAAGTACAATTGTTTATTAAAACCAGTAGCGAAAAATTTACTTTATTAAATGCCCGAATAAATGAATTACACCCCTATAATGTGGTGGAAGTGATTGCCTTGAACATCCAGCAAGGTGATAAACATTATTTAAACTGGATAACTAAATCGTTGCAGTAGTATAGATGAAAAAATTATTATCACTTTTTAAACTACCTTCAAGTAATACCTTAAGTTTGCTTATGGGTTTACTCTTTACGGTAGCTACATTGTTACCAACTATCAGCCAAGCTCAACAATCTATTTTCGATATATCTGATTCTTCATTGTTTAGTAATGATGACGAATTTTTGAAAGTCGATCAGGCTTTTAGCTTTAACTTTGATCAAAAAAATAACCAGTTAAGAATTAATTTTGATATTGCTGATGGCTATTATCTCTATCGCCACCAGTTTCGATTTACAGAAAAAAATGCCCGTATAACGCCTGTAGAACTTCCGCGCGGAGAAGATCACGAAGATGAATTTTTTGGTGTTCAGCAGGTTTATAGAGCGCAGTTCAGCTTATTAATTAATATTGAAGAAGCGAGTAAAAATGCTTCACTTACTGTGCGTTATCAGGGCTGTGCTGATAAAGGCTTGTGTTATCCACCAAGTAAACAAATTATCGATTTAGATAAGGTACTTGCACAAACTACAAACAATAATGCCTCTGCGGTTTTGTCTGCTTTAGATAATCCAGAAAATGATGCCAACACAAGTGACACATCCGCGACTACAACTGCGCCGACAACAGTAAGTGAACAACACCAATTAGCAGATATGTTAAAACAAGGTAGCTTGCTATTAACCTTAATTGCTTTTTTTATTGGTGGTTTATTACTGTCATTTACCCCGTGCGTGTTTCCAATGTATCCTATTTTAACTGGGATTATTGTTGGTGCAGGTAAAAACTCTTCGGCACCACTAACCACAAAAAAAGCATTCACATTATCGTTTTTTTACGTACAAGGTATGGCGATTACCTATACTTTACTGGGCATAGTGGTCGCATTAGCAGGCGCACAGTTCCAAGCAATGTTTCAACATCCATTCGTTCTTATCGCAATGAGCGTAT
>Ga0316207_10001483_pt1 | contig 28587 bp, 29 predicted proteins | sample 6weekpyrite_MG_FD_204943 | JGI IMG/M metagenome (GOLD analysis project Ga0316207, IMG submission 204943) | Microbial mat bacterial communities from mineral coupon in-situ incubated in ocean water Damariscotta River, Maine, United States -... | ecosystem: Environmental > Aquatic > Marine >...
CAGTCCCCCTTGTGGGCACGTTCATTTCTCAAATCGAATTTTATACAAAGGAATCTCATGAACACGCATGAAAAAATAAATTATGTTGAATTTCCGGCTAAAGACTTGGAAGCCGTCAAGGCATTTTTTAAGGCTGCTTTTGCTTGGAACTTCACTGATTTTGGATCTGAATATACCGCCTTTTCCGGTGAAGGATTAGATGGTGGATTTTTTAAATCTAAGCTTGTCTCATCGACTGCAACAGGTAGTGCATTGATCGTGTTCTACAGTAGTAAACTGGAAGAAACGCAATTAAAAATTGAAAAGGCCAATGGCAAAATAATCAAACCAATCTTTTCATTTCCGGGAGGTCGTAGATTTCATTTTACTGACCCAAATGGAAATGAATATGCCGTCTGGTCGGACACCAATATATAAAATAACACTTAGAGGCTTATTTCTAAGGTCAAGACTCTATGCTAAAGTCAATTGAGCATGTCAACAACACAGATGTAAATGGATCTTTCTTATAATTGTTTATTAAATGTAAATTTATGAAGTTTAAATGAATTATGGAACAAAAAATGTTTATCTAAACTATACGTTACTTTTTAAGGATAAACATGAACAGATCACTCGAAGAAATTTATAAAAATATCTCTTATATACTTATTAAAGGTATAGAAGGGGACTTTTCTGATGCTGTGCTTGAAGTCGAACTGCACTCTTTAGCGATGAAGCTTTCAGGTGGGTATGTAAGTAAAGCAAGTAGTGAACCCAATACGTTTAAATTTATCAAAGAGCATAAAAAGATTTTAATGAATGACTTGATCGAATTGCATCTTAAAACAGATATAAATGAGTTAAGCCGTTGGAATACTATGAATTACAATCTGCATGCAAACGGGGAGTTTAAGGTTGAGTTTGATTGGGATCAGGCGCTTGCCGATGATATAGAACGGGTTTATGCAGAAGCTTAAGTCCTTAGTTCCTCTCTTTGTTTAATATGGAACATAATAATTGTACAGATTTAAAAGAAATGTACTTCAATCTTCTGATATAATAGTACGAATTTACACAAGGAATTGTTTTGAAGTCTATGATTACTTTCTTTCTGTTTTTTACCTCCTTTCTATTTGCTGTGGATACAAAAGAGATTGTTGTTGCAACAGAATCATGGCATGGGGCTACAAACCGTGATGGAACAGGCCTTTATTGGGATATTGTGGAAGAAATTTATGCTCCTTTGGGTTATAAAATAGTAAAAAAGCATACCTCTTATTCTAAAGCGACTGAAATGGTCCAGTACAAAAATGCAGACCTGTGGCTGGGTTCATATAAAGATGAAAAGAAGTTTGCGCAATATCCAAAATATTATTTTGATCAAGATGTGATTACAGCACTTTTTAGTACAGACAATATTGAAGAGTGGGAAGGCCAAGAGACTTTGGAAGGCTTGAAAGTGGGATGGATACGAGGATATGATTTTGACAAGTATCTCTCTTTTGATGTAATAAAAGAAGAGATTAATGAGAGGATAAGTGCTTTTAAACTTTTAAAGGGCAGCCGTATAGATGTTTATTTAGAAGATAAAAAAGATTTAGACAGGGGCATTGAAAAATATCGATTTCCAATGGAGGACTTTGTCAAAAAAGTCATCATGCAGTTAAAAATATATCCTGCTTTTGCCAAAACAAAAAAAGGACAAATACTCTTAAAACAATGGGATAAGCGTATGGCCAAGCTTATTAAGACGAGAAAGTTTCAAGAGATCTATTTTAATTCAGGATATACTTTATTTCCTTATTAAAGGGGAATCGTGATGCCAATAACTAAGGTCTTGTCTTTGTGGAAACGCTTTTCCAAGTATAGAGTTGGTAAATGGCTGTTTTCCTATCTTATACGTTTTATAAACCCCTATACCGATGCTTTAGGTGCAAAAGTTGATATCTTTGAAGCGGGTCATGCGGAAGTGATTTTAGAAGATCACAAAATAAACAAAAATCATCTTAATAGTGTACATGCAGTGGCCTTGACAAACCTCGGTGAATTTACAAGTGGCATAGCTGTCATGGGATCTTTGAAGGAAAATGTGAGAGGGATAGTTTCTCATATTTCCATAGACTTTATAAAGAAAGCCAGAGGGGTATTAAAAGCTGTATCCAGATGTGAGACTCCTGAAATCACGGGTAACACAGAGTTTATAGTGTATGCGGAGATCTTTAATTCAGAAGATGAGCTTGTCTCACGTATTCATGTCACCTGGCAACTTGGACTGTATAATGAATAGGTTCTTAGAAGATACAGGTATAAAAACACCCATTATCGGGGGACCAATGTACCCTTGTTCAAACCCTGAGCTCGTGGCGGCTGTGTCGGAAGCTGGAGGGATTGGGATTGTTCAACCCGTCTCTTTAACTTATGTGCATGGATATGATTTTACAGAGGGAATACGTTATATAAAAACGCTTACAGATAAGCCCATAGGGATGAATGTATTAATTGAAAAAAGCTCTTTAAAATACAAAGAACGTATGAAAGATTGGATAGATATCGCCTTAGAAGAGGGGATAAGATTTTTTATCACTTCTTTAGGCAAACCTGATTGGGTAGTAGAACAGGTGCACTCTAGAGGTGCTAAAGTGTATCATGATGTGACAGAGCTTAAGTGGGCAGAAATAGCTTTTAATGCCAATATTGACGGACTGATCTGTGTTAATTCAGATGCCGGAGGACATGCCGGAGATAAAGACCCAATTGAGCTTTTCAATGCCTTAAAGGACTTTGGTCTTCCTTTGGTTTGTGCGGGCGGTGTAGGAGATAAAGAGGTTTATAAGAAGATGCTTTCTTTAGGGTACCAAGGTATTCAAATGGGAACCCGCTTTATTGCCAGTGTCGAATGTGAGGTTCCTTTAGCCTATAAAGAAGCCATTATAAAGGCTAAAAAAGAAGATATTGTCCTTTCTTTAAATTTGACGGGAGTCAAGGTCAGTGTGATCAATACCCCTTATATACAAAGACTTGGTCTACAACCCAATGCGTTGATGGCATGGATGCTTAATCAAAAACTATTCAAAGGTTTGGTCCGTCTTGCCTATATACTCAGATCCGTTAAAAACCTTAAGGGGCTCATTAAGGGTGATAAGTCTCAGCAAGGTTTTTTTCAGGCCGGGAAAAGTGTTGAAGGTATTGATAGTTTAGAAACGGTAGATGAGATTATGAAAGAGTTCACAAGTTAGTTATTAGGACTTTTTATGCAAGACCTTTATCCTGCATAAGCTTGATGACCAGCGGTAATATATCATGACTTTTCGTTTTATTGACAAAGCCGTCTGCTCCCAGGTTCTGCGCTTCTCTTTTATTATTCTCTCCTGTCATAGAAGAGTTTACAATAATGGGCAGATGAGATGTTTCCGCACTCTCTTTTAACAAACGGATAACAGTAAAACCAGACATCTCAGGCATCTCGATATCGGTGACTATCGCAGGAATGGTAGATTTGTCGGGCATGGCATTGATATGATCGAGCAAGAGTTTTCCGTTATTGAATATCTTGTGTCTGATCCCTGCTTTTTCCAAGATCTGATGGAGATGCTTTTGAGCTACTTTTGAGTCTTCGGCAATAAGAAGTTCACCATCTAAAAGCTTTTTGGGAATGTCAATGTCTTTTATGTTTTCAGGTGACTCCAGTACATTTACCATAGCAGAAGGAATGACATCGGCTAAAAGTTGTTCAAAGTCTAAGACCATACAGATGCTTCCATCTTCAAGGCGGGTGTCATTGATGACCTTTGAATGATCGTTCATATTATAAGAATCAGGGGCATGCATATCTGACCAGTTCTTTTTTACAACACGGTGTGCTTCAGTGATACGAAGTCCGATGATAACCCCGTTAAAGTCGCAGATCAAAAGTCTGGAAGATGCAAGTTCCTCATAGGTAATAGGATGTCCTAACCAAAGGGGAAGATTAAGGATGGGGATTTGCACCCCGCGAAGGACTATTGTCCCTTCCAGAAAAGGGTGGGCTGAAGGTATTTGGGTTAAAAAATGATTCTTAGCCTCAACGACTTCTCGCGTTTTAAAAACATTAATAGCATAAAAGGGCGTGTCTTCACCATTGGAAGCCTTAAACACCAAGAGTTGCACCTCATTATTTTTAGCAAGCTGTGTCGAAGCGTCAACATGATCCATTAATGACATTTTAATCCCTTAGTATGTATATACTCTAAAAGACCACTGTTGCAGTGGCATGAAAAATGATTATAGCATAGAAAATAAGTAAATGTAAGCAAAAAGTATGTTGAATTTTATAGTATAATCTGCTTATGAAAAATATTATATTATTTATGGCCTTATCCTTTACTCTGATAGCTTCAGAATATTATTCTAAGGCTGAACCTTATCGCTTCTATACACTTCAGTCAAATGTTTCAGGTTTAGTTGTGAAATCAGATGAAAACTTAGAGGGAAAGAGATTAAATGCAGGTGACTTTATTCGTATAGATGATGACTTGGATCAAAAAGAACTGCGTCTGTTAAAGGAAAAGAAGCTAAACCTTGAAAAAAGTTTAGAACTCAATAAAAAGATGGCAAAAAATCTTTCTAGGATGATCTTTAAAAAAAATGAAAATTATGAGAGAATAAAAGACCTTCCTATCAAGTCCAACGTTGAAAAAGATAAAGAGTTCTTTGATCTTTCCACAACGCAAAACCTTGAGTTATCTACCTTAGAAAAGTTGGAGACCATCAGTTCTCAGATTAAGGATACACAGCTTAGACTTGAACAGCTGAACCGTTCCATAAAAGACAAGCATATACGGGCTAAGGATATGATCTTGTATAAGTTGCATGTCAAAAAAGGTCAGGTTGTAAATCCGGGAATGAACCTGGCCGAGATCGCTGATACCTCAAAGGCAAAGCTAACGGTTTTTTTAAATATGAGCGCCTTGAAAGATGTACAGACAAAGACGATCTATTTGGATAACAAAGCCACGAAATATAAGATAGACAAGATCTGGCCCTTAAGCGATTCAGAGCATATCTCTTCGTATAAGACAGAGATCTTGATAAAGGCGCCTGAACAGTTCTCACGACTGTATAAAATTGAATTTAAATAATGAATTAAAGGACTCTATACCATGTTAAAAGAATTAGAAAAACAATATATAATTCCAACATATAACCGTAATTATACCAACTTTGTATCTGCAAAAAATGCTACGATCAAAGATGAAACGGGTAAAGATTATATTGATTTTACATCAGGTATCGGCGTTGTTAGTGTTGGCCATGCAAATGATAAAGTCTCAAAAGCTATTTGTGAGCAAGTCAGTAAGATAACACACATCTCAAACCTGTACGTGATCGAGCCTCAGGTTAAATGTGCTGAACGTATTGTAAAGCAAAGTGGATATGACATGCAGTGTTTCTTCGCAAACTCAGGAGCTGAAGCCAACGAAGGAGCCATCAAGATCGCACGTAAATACGGTGAAGTCAAAGATGAGCCTAAACGTTATAAGATCATTACGCTTGAAAAGTCTTTTCATGGACGTACTATTACAGCCTTGAAAGCAACAGGCCAAGAAGCGATGCATAACTACTTTGGTCCTTTCCCTGATGGTTTTGCTTATGCCTCTGATATAGATGCGATAGAAGGTATGATAGATGATCATACGGTTGCTGTTATGATAGAACTTGTTCAGGGTGAGGGCGGTGTACAGCCTCTTGATAAAGAGAAAGTACAGGCGCTTGCAAAGATGCTTAAAACAAAAGATGTATTACTTATTGTAGATGAAGTTCAAACGGGTGTTTACCGTACGGGAGAGTTTTTGGCGTCAAATGTGTATGAGATCGAACCCGATATCATCACACTTGCAAAAGGCCTCGGCGGAGGTGTTCCCATCGGTGTTGTGATGACGTCTAAAAAAGATGTCTTAAAAGCAGGTGACCATGGTTCTACCTTTGGTGGAAACTACCTTAGCACAGCAGCAGCTAACGCGGTTTTGGATATTCTAGACGAGGCCAAAAACTCAGGTGAACTGGACAGGACTTTTATCAAGTTTGAAACCAAGCTAGAAGAGATGTTCTCAAAGAACAGAAATCTTTTTACCTCAAGCGTTGGCTTTGGTTTAATGCGAGGATTACGTGTAAAAAATGCACAGACCTTAACTGATATTATCACTGCTTCGCATGAAAAAGGGATCTTGGTTCTTAAGGCAGGACGTAATACACTTCGTTTTTTACCACCGCTTACGATAAGTGACGCAGAAATAGAAGATGGGTTTGCACGTTTAGATGAAGCACTTTCTTCTATATAGCCTTCTACTGTTTAGCAGCTTGTATGCTAAAGAGTTAAGTCTTGACCCTTATATATCTGATCTAAAACAAAAAGAGTTCTCTTATGATTATGAGAAGTCCCTTTTGGAAAAGAAGAAACTTAGGGACTCGTGGGTTCAGCCTCTTCAGTTGCAATACAGCCTTTCCAGACGTAACCCTTATAATGAACAGGGTGCGAGCGTTCAACAGTCTCAAAGTGCAGCGATTGTATTTGATCAACCAATCTTTAGAAGCGGCGGGATCTACTACGGCATAAAGTTTGCACAGGCCTCTTATCAGTACAACAAATACAGCATTGATGTTGCTAAACGAATGATGATAAAAGATGCTGTCTCTTTGTTGATGCAGATCAGGCAAAGTGACCTTGCGATTGAAAGACAAGAGTTGCAGATTGATAATTCGCGTATCAATCTGGAGCAAAAAAAAGAGCAGTATTTGAATGGGCAGCTGGACTCAGGTTTCTTAAACAATGCCATTATCGAGAAGAACAGGGTGACGCAGGCCCTTTATGATCTACAGACGAATAAGGAGCGTCTGATCTCCAAGTTTGAAGCGATCAGTGATCTTGATTATAAGGATGCAAAGATACCCGCTTTGTTCCTCATTGATAAAGAGAGCTTTTTAGAATACAACATAGAGATCAAACAGGCGCAAAGCGAGGGGGCAAAAAACAAGTACAATAAAAACGTCATTTCAGCACAATATCTTCCTTCTATCAGTTTGACCGCGGGATATAACTGGGATAAGAATGAGAATCTCTCTTTTGCCGGATCCGGTTCGATTACCAATGAGACAAAATATTATAATTACGGACTCAAAGCAAGCATGCCTCTTGACTTTAACACCTTTAGAGATATCGAATCAAGTCAAGTTGATTACCTTAAGTCTTTGGCACGTATTGCAGACAAAAAACGTGAGCTGATATCTTTGTATGAGCAGGTGACGCAAAACCTCAAAAACTTTGATAATAAGATAGGCCTTTCTATTGAGAACAAAGAGCTGTACAGTAAGTTGTTAGACGACACCAAGCAGTTATACAAAGCGGGTTACAAGACACAATATGATGTACAAAACCTTAGTAATTCGGTTGAGATTGAGAAAGTGGATCAAAAAATATTTGAACTTGACAAGCAGCTGGAGTTGTTGGATTTATATGAAAAACTGATTAGCGATGCACCGCTAGAAAAGAGTTTCAGCGAGCTGGATAATTCGTCAAATCTTTATGAGCCTGAAACCGAGAAAGAGCCTCTCTTAGTTAATGATGAAGCAGCAGTAGAAAGCATGGAGCTTACTCTTTTACAAGAAGATGAAAACGCATTCATGAAAGAGATCGAATCTGTTGTAGAACAAGACCTTGAAGGTACGATTGATGCCGGTTATTATATACAGGTCTCTTCGTTTCTCAATTTCAAACCGAATAAAGTATTTTTTCAAAAGATCATGGACAATAATTATGAGTATAAGCTTCACAAAGTTTTTATTAATGAGCAATCTTTTACAAAAGTACTTATTGGACCCTTTGAACATATTTCGCAAGCAGATGAAGCAATGAAAGTTATTCATGCCAAGATCGAGCCTGATGCATTTCTTGTTAGAAATTAAGAAAAAGCGTACCTTGAAATATATGGCGGTTAAGGATAAAAATGAAGTTTAGCGATTATATGTATGATTGGCTATATGGAAAAGATGGTTACTACAGTAAATACAAAGAGATCGGTAAAGAGGGGGACTTCTATACTTCTGTCTCCACTTCAAAGTTTTTTGGCGGTACAATAGCCAAACATATCATCTCCATAATAGATGAAGGTTTTTTACCTAAAGAGACAACAATCTGTGAGATAGGCGCGCATAAAGGGTATTTGTCGGCAGATATCGTCCAATTTATTTATACACTCAGACCTGAGCTGCTGGAGACACTCTCTTTTGTAACGGTTGAACGTTTTGATTTTCTACAGGAAGAACAAGACAGATACTTTGAAGCGTCTTTTGGAGATGTTGTAAAGCTCTCTCATGTTAAGTCTTTAAGTGAGTTGGACCTGGATTCAGCTTTTTTTATTGCAAACGAGATATTTGACGCTTTCTCATGTGAACTCATCTATAAAGATAAGATGGGGACACTTGAGGATGGAAAGATCGTTTTTGAACATAAGAATACTTGGCTGAGTGAAAAAGCAAAAAAGTATCATAAAGACAAGGGTGAGATCGCGGTTGGTTATGAAGAATTTGCACTTGAGATGAAATCTGCTGCACAGACCTTTGAGTTTATGACGTTTGACTATGGAGAGATGCAGGCCAGACCCGACTTTTCCATACGTATATATAAAGATCACAAAGTAATACCACTTTTTGATGAGGATTTAAAACTTTCTGATGTATTTTCTGTTTCTGATATCACCTATGATGTCTGTTTTGAACATCTGAAAGATGCCTATGCTGGGGCAGGTATAGAGATGTTTGAATACAAGACACAGGCTTTGGCAATGGTTGATATGGGGCTTTTAGATCTTTTACAGATGCTAAAAGACTCAGGTGGGGATGAGATGTACACACATGAAGTGGAACGGGCTAAACAGCTAATTCTTCCGGATTTTCTTGGAGAACGTTTTAAGATGATAAGATTCCGTCAAACTCAGAGGTAGTAGACCTTTAAAAAAAAATAAAAATAATCAGAAATACGACTAAGGGAATAAATAAATGATTAAAGTAATAGTAAACGGCGAAGAAAAAGAATATAATAAAGAGATGACACTTCTAGAGATGATGAATGATTTGAATATTGCGGACCAGGTTATGGCAGCAGCTGTAAATATGAATATTGTCAAACAGGATACTTGGAATACACATCTTCTTAATGACGGGGATAAGATCGAGCTTTTGGACTTTGTGGGCGGTGGTTGAGAATATAGACTCGCACCCTTTAGACTAAGGCTTTTTTTTACCCTCAATTGCAACAACGGCAATTGCGTATTCTCCATCATGTGTAATAGAAAGTGACATGTCTTCAATGGCATATTTTTTCATAAGAGCTGGAATAAGAGTCACTAAAGGCGCCCCTTTGTGAGTCTTAGAAAGTATAATATCATGAAATCCACATTCTGAACCAATTCCACAGCCTAAAGCCTTAGAACAGGCTTCTTTAGCAGCCCAAAATCCAGCAGCAGTCTTGTGATTCTTAATATAGGAAATTTCATCTGGAGATAAATAACGCAGGAGAAACTTGTCTCCGAAGCGCTCGATTGAACCTTTTACACGTTCCGTTTTAATAAGGTCTATGCCTATCATTTTGGCTTATTGAACTACAAACTCAGTGAAATACACATTTCGTAAATTTCCATCTCTCAGGCGTAGATTAAGCTGGTTGACGATCTGTTCTTTTAGCTTTTCTTTGCCCTTGGCAGTAGAGATCTCTTCAAGCGTCTTAGATGATAATAGACGTATAATCACATCTCTAATCACGGCCGTCTTACTTTCAAGCTCTGCTGCCAGTTCTTCTGCATCAAGCTCCAAGTTCATCTGTACTTTTAGATAACGACGACCGCTGTCGCTAAGAAGGTTTACGGTAAAGGTGTCTAATGGAAACATAGGCCCGACTTCCATAGCATCCATCATCTTTATAGGTTTCTCTTTGGTCGTCTGTACATTGCCGTTTGATGACTGCGGTGAATCGTCTCCACCGGCAAGCATTACAACAACAACACCAACAATTGCTAGGACAAGAACAAGAACAACTGCTATAATAATCAAAACTAGATTACTGGATTTTTTTCCGCTTTCTGTCCCTTCTTGATTTCCCTGTTCAGTGTTTTCTTCTTCAGCCATATAAAGACTCCTATTGTATTTTAGACTTTACGTCTTAGTGTTTTACATTATAGCAAAGTAAAAATTTTTGTAAAGGTATAATAGGGTATTTCAGAGCTAATTATCTGTTTTTTCGTTACAATTTGCCAATTTATAAATGGACTGTATATGATGGAACGCCTTTTTACTGCTATAGGAACACCTTTTGTTAAGAGTTTTTCATCTTTAGAAGGATTAGGTGTTTTTGTTCTTTTCCAGTTTCGTGTCTTTCCTCTTTTATTTACGAGCCTTTCACGAAAGACGCTTCTTTTTAAGCAGATAGAAGTTATTGGTATTGGTACTATTGGTGTTGTTGTTTTAACGGGGCTGTTTACAGGAATGGTTGAGTCTATTCAATTGTATAACGGTTTTCATGATTTTGGTGTTGAAAGTTTTATGGGATATACCATCTTTGTCTCTATCACTAAAGAGCTGGGGCCAGTTTTTGCTTCTTTGATGCTTATATCACGTGCTGTTAGTGCTATGGCGGCCGAACTGGGTACGATGAGAGTGACGGAACAGATTGATGCTATTGAGACCTTGGGGGTAGATTCTAAGGCGTATCTCATTGTACCGCGTATTGTGGCGACAACGCTTTCTTTGCCCATTTTGGTGGCTGCTTTTGACTTTGTTGCCATTGCCAGTGCATATTTTGTTTCTACGATGGTATTAGATGTTAATCCTACGGAGTATCAAGATACTATTATGAGACTAGGAACGTATAGCGATATTGGCAGCGGATTGATTAAAGCCTTAGTCTTTGGATTACTGGTGAGTTCAATTGGTACCTACATGGGATATTTCACATATGGAGGAGCCAGAGGTGTTGGACAAGCGACTATTAAAGCCGTTGTCTACTCTGCCGTTTCTATCTTTATCGCAAACTATTTTTTATCTTCATTCTTTTTATTCATAGGTTGGTAGATTTTTTAGGAAACTGCCATCCAGAAGAGAATACAAACTGAATAGTTTTGTAAGGAGCTTCTGAGCACTCTATTAAGGTTAAGTCTATGGTGGCACACAAGCGCTCATCACCTGCGCTTTCACGCTAAGGGTATTTGTTACTTTATTCGGGCACATTCGGATTAATACCAACAGTGGGTATCAATTTATGCGAATTCACATCCAATCGATGAGTTTTGTTACTTCATTTACCTCGTAACACTTAAGACCAAAAGCGTCCGATGGTTTTTTAGAAATGAGCGCTTTTGAAAACTTGTGCAGGGCTGCTTCTTTGAGCCTTGGATCAAGTTGATAAACCTCTCTTACATCTCCCACAAGAGAAACCTCACCGATGAAAACGGTCTCTTTTGATATGGCCCTGTTTCTAAAACTACTGATGATAGCTGCAAGTATTGCAAGGTCAGCTGATGTCTCAGTAATCTTGATGCCGCCGGTGATATTGATAAAAACATCATATTGGTTTAAAGGTATCTCCAATTTACGCTCAAGCAAAGCAAGCAGCATATTGAGTCTGTTGTTTTCAAAACCTGTTGCCTGACGTTTGGGATTGGGTGCATGAGAATCAGACACCAGAGCCTGAACTTCTAAAATAATAGGTCGGGAGCCTTCCATAATAACGGTTAGTGCTGAACCGGGTTGGGCATTGTTCTTAGAAAAAAATCTTGAAGAGATGTCTTTTGCCGAGATAAGTCCCTCCGCCTTCATCTCAAAAACACCGATTTCAGACGTCGGACCAAAACGGTTTTTAAAACCGCGTAAGACCCTTAACTCCTGAGATGAATCTCCTTCAAAGTATAAAACCGTGTCTACCATATGCTCTAGCACGCGAGGCCCGGCAATCGAACCCTCTTTGGTAATATGTCCAATAATAAATATAGCTATTTTTTTCTCTTTAGCGATACGCATCAGATCGAAGGTGATCTGTCTTACTTGGGTAACAGAACCTGGAGCGGAGGTGATCGTCTCAGAATAGAGTGTTTGAATAGAGTCAATAATGATACATTCATAGTCTCGTTCAGAAAGTTCAAGCAATACCTGTTCAAGTCTTATCTCACTTAGCAGATACAACTTTTCATGATTGGCTTCGAGTCTGTTGGCTCGCAGTTTTATCTGTCCTTCTGACTCTTCGCCTGTAACATATAAAGTGTTTTTATTCTGTTTGGCTATGTTGGAACCGATCTTAAGAAGAAGGGTTGATTTTCCTACCCCCGGGCTTCCTCCAATAAGGGTAAGTGAACCCGGTACGATCCCTCCGCCAAGGACCAAATCAAGCTCTTTATCATCTGAACTGAAACGTTCTACCTCGGTCTCAACAATTTGCGTAATCGGTTTTGCTTTTGCCGAGCCCGTAGCGGTTGCTGTAAGCTTGACGATCTCCTGCTCTTGCTCATTGAGTTCAACCAAAGAATCCCAGCTACCGCAGCCTGTGCACTTTCCCATCCATTTAGGAGAGGTAAGACCACAATGTTGACATTCAAATAATACGGATTTTTTTTTAGCCATTGTTTTGGGTTCCTGTTTTACTGATCTGTTGTGCGTTTAAGAGTGTAGTGTAAATAAAGTGTTTTGGATAAAGAGATGACATATTGTCATCTCCTTTAGGCCTCTTCTTCAATAAAGATCGCATCCAAAAAGTCGTTGACAAAGGCATGTTTGTCAAAAGCAACCAGGTCATCAGCACTCTCACCTATGCCTATATAGATGATAGGCAGTTCAAGTGCATAGGCGATACTAAAGACAGAGCCGCCTTTGGCCGTACCGTCAAGCTTTGTGATGATGATGGCGTCTATATCTACCATCTCATTAAAAGCACGAGCCTGGTCAATAGCAGAATTTCCCTGTGTACCGTCGAGGATAAGTAGCTTTTCGTGTGGTGCACCGGTGTGTGCTTTATCACATATGCGCACAATCTTTTTCAGCTCATTGGCAAGGTTTGTCTGTGTATGTAAACGTCCGGCTGTATCGATAAGTACATTGTCAAACTCTTTTGCCTTCGCCGAAGCGATTGCGTCAAAGGCAACGGCGGACGGATCATGCCCTTGTTGGGTCGCAACAATAGGAACACCTATCTTAGCAGCCCAACGGCTTAACTGCTCAATTGCTGCTGCCCTAAAGGTGTCGGCCGCGCCTAACATGACTTTTTTACCATCATTCAGGTATTTTTGAGAGAGCTTTGCGATGGTGGTCGTCTTTCCTGCTCCGTTAACGCCTATAATGAGCTGAACCTTAGGAGATGTGAACGCTTTCTCATCATAATAGGCCCAATTGAAACAGGCTAGAAGTTTTGACTCCAAATGTTCGCGCTTTACTTCATCATAAGGGATCTCAGAAAGAATCTTTTCAATAAGGTCATAATGAACATCTGACTCAAGCAGAATATCTTCAAGTTCATCTTTTGATATTTTGACTTTTTTCTTAGGTATAACTGTTTTAATCGCTTCCGCAGTTTTATTAAGACCTTTTTTAAAAAAACCTAACATGTATTCTTGCCTTTATTTGCCCATAGCTTTTTTAATATCGTTCTCAACCATCTCTTCGGGGACCACGCCAATATAGTGATTGATATATTTTCCCTTATAAAACATTACCATTAAAGGAATAGGGAAGCCTTGCCCAACATCTGTGGTGGCGGCAATAGCACGAGAAAGATCGTGGTTGTCTGGAGCATTTGAAATAGAATAATCAGCTCCGTATGTGTCAACAAAACGTTGTACATAGGCATCTGTTTTCTCTTCTTCGATCAGTACTCCGATAACCTTGAGCTCTTTTTCAAACTTCTTCTGCAAGGCACTGATATTAGGAGCGGCCGCACGGCATGGAGGACACCATGTTGCAAATATATCAAATATTATCACCTTGTCCTCATACCCGGTAATATTAAAGTTGTTTCCTTCTTTTATTACCTTATATTCAACACCTTTAAGATCCTTTAGATTATATCCGGACTGAGACACAAGTGAATTTAGATTGTCTTGTGATGAATCACTACACGCCCCCAAGATAAAAATAGCACTCAGGCTGACGAAGATGTTTTTTAATGACATTTATAATTTCCTTTAGATATATTACGAATATAAGAATTTAACATGTTTAGTGTGCAGGATCTGTGATTATGCATACCATAGTATAAACGCGATAATATAATATTAAGGCTTAATATGAGTATAGACAAGGCATCATTTCGTAAACTCTGTATGAAAAAGTTGCAAGATGCTTCATTACACAACAAAAAATTTAAAGAGCATAAGGTAAGAAGGGTATTAGAATCCTTGATAAAAGATATAAAACCTTCTTCTATATTGTTTTACCTCCCCTTGGGGTATGAACTGGATCTGCGTGAGTTATTAAAATATCAAAAACGCAGTATAAAAAAATGTTATGTTCCCTTTATGGTTGGCGAAAGTTTTAAGATGGTACCATACAGACTGCCACTAAGTGTCGGTAATTTCGGAGTTAGTGAGCCAAAGAATACAAATAAAAAAATTAAGAATGTTGATGTTGCCATTGTACCTGTTCTTGGGGTAGACTCAGATGCACGGCGAGTTGGTTTTGGGAAGGGTATGTATGACAGGTTTTTCCCGACCCTTGATAAAAAGCCCATTACAATTTTTGTTCAGCTGGACGAATGTATTTGTAATGAAAAGATTACGGACCATTATGATGTTCAGGCGGATATTTATATCACTCCAAAAAGTATAAAATATAGGAAATTAAATGTTAAATCAGATTCTCTTAGGCGGTGCGATAGCCACCGTAAGCGGAGTAATCGGATTTTTTATCTCCAAAAAATTAAGTAACGCTCAGTTTGACGCCCTTGTAGAACAGGCAAAGGCAAAGGCCAAAGCGATAGATTCAGAAGCAGAGTTAATGCTTCACAAGGCAAGTTTTAAAGCAGAAGAGATTGGTGCTAAGGCACAAAGAAGATTTGATGAGGCGGTAGAAGATGCCAAAGTGTCATTAAAATCACAATTTCAAGAGCTCGAAGAGAAAAAAAACAGCTTTGATGAGTTTAAAGAAGAAGAACTTCGTCGTATTAAGATAGAAGCGTCTAAAACTGAAAACCTTAATTTACAGTTGGAACGTACAACACGTTCTTTGGAGAGACAAAAAGAAGATTATCTCAACCGTTCAGACGAGGCGGCAAAGATTATAGAAAGTGGTGCGGGTTTGACCCGTGAGGAAGCAAAAAAGCTGCTTCTTCAAAAAGTTGAAGAAGAGTCTCGAGAAGAAGTGGCGCATATTGTTCGTAAGTACGAGAAAGAAGCTAAGAGTGAAGGGAAGAAAAAAGCAAACTATATACTTGCACAGGCAACGTCCAGATTTGCGGGAGAATTTGCTTCAGAGCGTTTGATCAACTTGGTGCATCTAAATGATGATGAGTTGAAGGGGCGTATTATCGGCAAAGAGGGTCGAAATATCAAGACCTTAGAGATGTTGCTGGGGGTAGATATTATTGTTGATGAAACACCCAATGCAATTCTTCTAAGCAGTTTCAATCTTTACAGACGTGCTATTGCAACGCGCACGGTTGAACTCTTAATAGAAGACGGACGTATACAGCCTGCACGTATTGAAGAGATATTTCAAAAGGTTACAGATGAATTTGAAGACTCTGTTTTATCAGAAGGTGAAGAGATTGCCAGAGATATGCGTATCACGGGCATTCATCCCGAGCTTTTAAAACTAATCGGCCGTTTACGCTATCGTGCTTCATACGGACAAAATGCTTTGGCACATACCTTGGAAGTGGCAAACTTAGCAGGTATCATTGCAGGGGAACTGGGAGGGGATGAGATCTTAGCTAAACGTGCGGGTCTATTGCATGATATTGGCAAGGCTTTGACCCATGATAAGGGTGGAAATCATGTCGACCTTGGCTTAGAAATTGCCTCCGCCCATAATGAAGACCCGGTTGTTCTCAATGCCATTCCGGCGCATCATGGTCTTGAAGAGATAAAAAGTATAGAGTGTGCGGCTGTTTGCGCCGGTGATGCACTCTCCGCTGCAAGACCGGGTGCAAGACGGGAGGTATTGGAAAGTTATCTCAAACGTGTCACTGAGATAGAAGACATCGCCTCACGTAAACACGGTGTCAAGCAAGCTTACGCGATTAACGCCGGACGCGAAGTCCGTGTGATTGTCAATGCTCAACTGCTTAATGATGATGAATCATCTTTGTTGGCAAAAGAGATAGCCAAAGAGATAGAGTCAAAAATGAACTTTCCCGGAGATATCAAAGTTAATGTTATCCGTGAGAGTAGAACTATAGAGTTTGCACACTAAGCGTGTGTGAACGTATAAGCTCATATATCTTTCTCCCTTACTTTTTCTAAATAAGCATAAAAATTTTGATGATATTTGTCGTGATATTAAGTAGGCTTTCTCTATAATATTGGGTATCAAGTATCGAATTAGATAGATACATTTCCTTGTGCAGAAACTTAAGAAAAGAGATTATGAATAATTTACATGTGTTTATGGACCACTGGAAACAATCCAAATCAAACATTTTTAAGATTGAAGAACTGGAATCAGATATCTCTGAAGATTTTGAAAATGAGATTATATCAAGGTGTTTGGAGCTTTCTGGAAAGGGTCTGCTTGCAAAAGCTATTCAGTGGGATGATGGTTTTTTAGAACTAAACGTTGTTGATGAAAGCACCAATAACACTATGTTACAAAGCTCGTGCACTATAGAAGAAGAGTGGGAACTGGAAGAAAGACTAAACACGTGGTTAGGTGAAATCATTTTTTACTTAGAAAAAAGCTAAACCTATATAGATAAGAATAGTGAGTTTGGAGGTTAAGATGAATAAGGTCTTGTTTCTCTTTTTAAGTGCTTTTATATTTTGGTTTGTGTTTATTAAAAGCGATACGGTTGTCCTGGGTCCCGGAGTCATGGCACCTCAAGCCCCACTGCAAGAAAGGATAAGTTCGGCAAAGCCTTTTGCGTTTAAAGAATATATGCTTACGCCCATGGCGAACTTTGAAATACATGCAAAGGTACTTTCTAAAGAGGATTATAGTTATGGACGTGAGGCTGATCTCTCCCCTACAGATCTTGCTTTGGGTTGGGGAAGGATGTCTGATGAATCTGTGTTGGGACATTTAAGTGTATCTCAGTCTAGCCGTTGGTACAGATGGGAGACAAGTGAGCTTCCCATCCCCCGTAGAGAGATCGAGGTAAGCAGTGCTAATATGCATATGATCCCAAGAGACGAAGAGGTGGCATCAGCGCTCAAAGAGGTGCATATCGGAGAGATTGTACGGCTTAGAGGAAAATTGGTAAGCGTAAACGCTTCGGACGGTTGGCATTGGGTGAGTTCTTTGAGCCGGACAGATACCGGTGGCGGAGCATGTGAACTTGTTTATCTGGAAGAGATCAAGATAGAAGAGGTTTCTAATAGGCATGACTAAAACTTCTGAATGAAGCGGCAAGTCAAGTTCAGATACAATACGTCTTTTAATTGAGAAGATGATGAATATTCTCATAAGGCAGATACTATACTAGGAAAAAAATGATAGATTCATATGAAGAGTTAATACCTGAGTACATCTCAAAAGAAGAATTTTTTAGATTTGGTTTAGAAAAGACTATCTACATATCCGATCATAAGGTAAAAGAGGGCTGGGAGGATCTTAAAGCAAAGATCAAAGCTAACAAACCCTTGTTTATGAGAGGTGTTAAGGACGCTGTGGGAAATCAGCTTTTTTATGAGTTTTATGCAAGAGTACTTAAAAACCAACAAGTCAAAAAAGACCCCTCAAACACACAGGCTCCAACAAAGATCATCGAAGAATTGAGCGGGTATAAGAAGTCGAAAGACCTGCGAAACTACCAATTGAGTTTTATATTTGGGCGGAGTCGCAATATCTTATGTTTTAATGCTCCATGGAACATCGTGTACACACCTAATATATTAGATCCGATTATGGGCATAGACGCAAAAGGTGATCTTTCAACAGAATATAAAAAGATATTTCAAGGTCACTGTATTGAAAAGTTTAAACCCTATATCAATGAGTTTAACGAGATGATGACAAACACTCACTTTTTAAGAGAGACGGATGAGTACATTCATAGTCTTTATGATAATTCCATGCATAACAGAAGTGCGGTCGATAAGTTTGTAGACACTCTAAGAGAAGAGATCTCACCTATTAAAATATAGATGACTTAAATGTTTATGCATGCTCCAGCGGAGCAAGTACACATAACAGTATATTTGGCTCAAGTTCCAAAATTGGACAAATTACACTAAGGCGACTACTAAGTTTGCTGTGGTATAATCTGTACATTCTTTAAAAAAGAAGCACAACCAGGAGTAGGTTCCAAGCCCTGTTTGAAGACGAAAATGATATTTTTTGGTTCACCAAAAAGTAAGTTTTTTTGATGTAGCAGTATTTTAACTCAAAGAAATGATTAACCGTACGGCTGCAATGGAACTTCCTCTTGAAGAGAAGATAGGGTCTCTTGAAGAGGTCGAGGATTAAGATCAAAGCGTATAAATATTCAAGAACGGGTGATATTGAATTGCAAGGGAAAAATACCTATATATTTTGTATGGGTGCTCTTCTTTTTAAAAGTGAGTAGATGCCAAAAAAAATAGTTTTATTCTTTCTTTTTGCTGCACTTTTGCAATCGGCAGAATTGAACTACACCAAAGAGATAAGTCTGGATAAAGATCAGATTCAAACGGTCTTTATCAAAGAACAGCAGATGTTACGCGTCTTGACTTTCAGATGGACACTGTTTGCCGGTGACGGGCTGGTGATGCACCTAAACTATAATGACAGGGCGTCTCAGTTTATTTTTTTTAAACATTATAAAAAAGACACATACAGGCTTAAGATACTGCCTAAAAAGTCAGCGTATAAACGTACGGCATATCTTTACCTTGTGTTTAAAAAGTTTGATCATAAAACTTCTAAAGCACATTTTGATATCTTAGTCGATGACCTGGAAAAAAGAGCCCTGATAGAAGTAAAACCACTAAAGAGAGTTGATAATAATTGATGTTAAAAGCCGTTGAACAGTGTATGCTTACCTGGATAAAAGAGTTAGAAAATGATGAGATATATGAACTTTTCACCCACTTGCCTCATGGAAAACGTTTACGTGCTAAACTAGTACTGAAGATTGCAGGTACATCAGAACAGACCGTAAAACTGGCAGCAGTTATCGAACTGATACATGCGGCAAGTCTTTTACACGATGATGTGATAGATGAAGCGATGAGTAGACGTGGCGTTACTTCCGTTAATGCAAGTGATGGTTCTAAAGTCGCTGTTATGATGGGTGATATCTTATATTCAAAAGCCTTTACGGAACTGGTTGCCTTTGATGACAAGATAGCTAAAGCCGTAGCATCAGCTGTTACGACACTTTCTGTCGGTGAATATATTGATGTAAAGATGGGAGAGCAGTTTAATAACGATGAAAACGCTTATCTTGATATGATCTATAAAAAGACGGCTTCTTTAATCGAGGTGACCTCTTACTCTGCTGCAGTCTTGGCGGGAAAAAATGAGGAAGACTATAAGATCTACGGTAAAAACCTTGGTCTTGCTTTTCAGATCATTGATGATATCTTAGATATTGTGTCTGATGAAGAGACCCTGGGCAAACCTGCGCTAAACGATTATAAAGAGGGTAAGACGACGCTTCCGTATATGTATCTTTATAACTCCTTGGATGAGACTTCCAAAAAGCGTTTACAAGACGCGCACCTTCAGGCACTTGATACCAATGAGTCGGTATGGATAAAGTCTCAGATGAAAGAGTATAAGTCAGTAGAGCGTTCTTATGCCTTAGCGCGTACTTTAAGTGATGAAGCGATCAAAGCGGTAAGCAAACATAATGAAACAGAGCTGGTTGATATTTTGGAAGAGATGATGAGAAGAGAATTTTAATGCACTACTTGTTAGTAAGTTTTTCACACCATAACACGACGCTTCAAATTCGTGAAAAGCTGGCTCTTAATAGTGACGAAGAGTTGAAGTCTTGTCTAGGCAAGATAAGGGATCATACTTCAGTTAACGAAAGTATGATCGTCTCCACCTGTAACCGATTGGAAGTATTGTGTTCGGTTCAGCATGTTCTGGATGCGACGGAATATATCTTTTTTGTATTGGGTAAACATGCAGATATATCTGCTCAAGAGCTTGAAGGACGGGCAGATGTCTTTGAAGACCAAGGGGCTATGCATCATCTTTTTAATGTAGCATCTTCTTTAGACTCTATGGTCGTCGGTGAAACGCAAATCGTTGGACAACTTAAAGATGCATTTAAATTTGCAAGTGAACATGGGTTCTGTGATCAAAAAATCTCCCGTGCTATGCATTACGCTTTTAAATGTGCCGCGGAAGTACGTAACAGCAGCTCTATCTCTTCAAAACCTGTCTCCATCGCCAGTGTTGCGGTCTCTAAGGTAAAGTCTCAATTTGAGACTTTACAAGACAAGAGCGCCTTGATCATCGGTGCGGGTGAGATGAGTCGCTTGTGTGCAAAGCATTTGAGCAGTGCGGGTTGTAAGTGTGTGATCATGAACCGTACGCTCTCGAAAGCACAAGAGATTTCGCAAGAGTGCGGTGACAATGTCTTGGCGGCACCATTTGAGGAGCTAGAAAAGAGTATCAATGAGTTTGATTTTATATTTACAGCGACGGGTTCACCGGAAACTATAATAAAAGAAGAGATGGTAAAGGCATGTTCTTTTGAACGTCACTGGTTTGATATGGCCATTCCAAGAGATATAGATGATAATCATATCTCAGGCTTGCATATATACCGTATAGACGATCTAAAAGATATTGTCAGTGAAAACCTTGCTCTGCGTGAAGAAGAAGCCAAACTCTGTTACGCGATCATCGGAAAACACACCCAAGAGTTTTTTGCATGGCTTCAATCGCTTTCAATTGAGCCTTTTATCAAAGATATATATGAAAAAGCAATGAGATGTGCAGATGAAGAGACACGTCGTGTAATAAATAAGGGGTATATTCCCCAAGAATACGAGACACAGGCGCTTAAGATGAATGAACAGGTCTTGAAGCGTTTTTTACACGATGTGACGTCTCGCATGCGCGAAGCATCACAGGATGTAGATACGGACACCTTGATGAGCGCAATGCAGTATCTTTGCGACTATAATGAAACAAATGAAGAAAGGTCATAATGAGATTTTCAAGATTATACGTACCCACAAGTAAGGAAGCACCGACAGGAGCCGTCTTAGCCAGTCATATTTATCTTTCACGCGCAGGCTTTATTTCCCAAGTGGCCAGTGGTTTATATAACTATCTGCCTTTGGGAAAACGTGTACTTAAAAAAATAGAAACTATCATCAATGAAGAGATGGCAAAAGTCTATGCTCAAGAGGTTGAGCTAAGTTTTGTAACACCTATTGAGTTTTGGGAAGAGAGCGGAAGAGCCGATAAGTTTGGTAAAGAATTGCTTCGTTTTAAAGATAGAAAAGAGAACACTTTTGTTTTAGGGCCCACACATGAAGAGATGATGGTAAACATCGTCAGAAACAAGATAACTTCTTACAAACAGCTTCCTGTAAATCTTTATCAGATCAAGACAAAGTTTCGAGATGAGGCAAGACCGCGTTTTGGTGTGATGCGAGGACGCGAGTTCCTGATGAAGGACGGATACAGTTTTCATAGCTCAGTTGAAGATCTTGACAGAGAATTTGATGCTATGGAAGCAGCTTATAAGGTTATATTAACACGCTTAGGCCTTGAATATAGAGTTGTTGAAGCTGATTCTGGCGCTATTGGCGGATCAGGCTCTAAAGAACTTATGGTTATTGCTGACAGCGGTGAAGATACTATAGCTGTTTGTGACTCTTGTGAATACGGAGCAAACATTGAAGTCTTTATAGACGTGGAGCACGAAGATGATGAAGCGCAAGAGACAGAATATACAGATATTAAGGAGTTGAAGGGAGATGATAATTGTCCATGCTGCAGTGGAAAACTTTCATTGACTAAGGGTATTGAAGTGGGGCATATTTTTAAACTAGGTACGACATACTCTGCACCTCTTGGATGTACCTATCTGGATGAAAATGGAAAAAGCCAAGATATGATCATGGGGACATACGGGATGGGTGTCTCACGTCTGATGGCTGCGGTCATTGAGCAGCATAATGATGAGAAGGGTTGTATCTGGACAGAAAACACAGCCCCATATACGGTTAACATACTCGTCTCAAACATTAAAGATGAAGAGCAGGTCACCTATGCAGAAAACCTTTATGAAGAGCTTTCAAACAAGGGTATAGAAGTCGTGATAGATGATAGGAAAGAACGTTTTGGCTTTAAGATGAAAGACGCTGAACTTATCGGTTTTCCGTATACACTTATAGTCGGCAAAAACTTGGCAGAAGGGATAGTACAGATAGCACCTAGGGCTGCAGACGAGAAGGTCGAAGTAAATAAGGACGCCTTGTTGGGTAAACTAGACGAGCTGCTTGCATGATATATATATTTTTTATCTATCTTTTTATTGAAGTCTTGCTTTCTGTTCAGATAGCTGAAATACTTGGCGGCTTAGGTGTCTTTTTGGAGATAATGTTCTCAGGTTTTATTGGTATAATGCTTTTGTTAAATGTGAAAACAACTATGATTGAAAGCCTTAAGGCAATGTCAAACAACTGTATAACAATGAAAGAATTCCAAGAATTAAATATATTCGCGATATTAGGTGCTATCTTACTTATTTTACCCGGGATCTTGAGTGATTGTATAGGTGTTTTGATGCAGTTTTCAGTATTTACAGCGCTTATAGCAAGTCGTTTAAATAAAAATAGTGGTGAATGCCACGCACAACCAAAAGGAGAAGACAATGTCATTGATGTCGAAATTGTTAATAATAACAATAAGCTTAAGTAGTTTACTTTTTTCTAATGATGAACAGGTAGTGAATTTTCTAAAAAAAGGTATTGGTTCAAATCCAAGTATTATTTCCTTAGATATTAAAGTTGTAAGCAAAATCCCTTTAGAGCAACCTGAAGACTGGGAAGCCTATATTGTCCAAATGAACGGAGAAGCAAAAGCGGGTGATAAGACGCAGAAGATATCGCAACGTTCTATTTATTATGTAGGCGGCGGCATGATCACGGCAGATCTGTATGATCTTAAAACAGGCAAAAAGTTAAGTGACTCAATGTCCCCTGATTTTAATACTAAATATTATGATGAAGCTCACCATCTTTTTGGAGATAAGAATGCCGCACATAAAGTGGTTATATTCTCAGATCCTTTGTGTCCATTCTGTCGTACTTTTGTCCCTTCTGCTTTAAACTATATGAAAAAGTATCCCAAAACCTTTTCCGTGTATTATTACCATTTTCCACTTCGTTCTTTACATCCTGCAGCCGTTCCTTTGGTTGAAGCAGCTCTGATAGCAGAATCAAAAGGTCATAAAAATGTTGTAGAAGGCCTATACAAGGTAGAAGTTGATGGAAGAGAGGCAAATATACAAAAGATCGTTGACGCCTTTAACAAAGCACAAGGTACCAAGATACAGGTACAAGACCTTGGTACTTCTGATATGAAAAAACACTTAGAACATGATATGAAAGTTGCCCAAGAACATCTTGTAAAGGGAACACCGACTGTCTTTTTTGATGGTGAAAAAGATGTAAACAAGCTAAAATATAAAAACGTTAAACTTATTAAGTAAAAGATAGGAAATATATTGGATAAATTAATCATTGCAACGCGTGGAAGTAAACTTGCTCTTTGGCAGTCAGAACATATTAAAGCGCGGCTTGAAGCACTAAGTCCGGGCCTGAACGTGGAGTTAAAGATCATTGTCACATCGGGTGATAAGATACAAGATATTTCCCTTTCAAAGATTGGCGGAAAGGGGCTGTTTCTAAAAGAACTTGAAGAGGCAATGTTAAGGGGTGAAGCACATATGGCTGTTCACTCTCTAAAAGATGTTCCCACTGTTATGCCAAAAGAGCTGCCCCTTGCGGCTATTACGGAAAGAGAAGACCCCCGCGACGCGATGTTAAGTGAAAAATATGCCAGTCTGGAAGAGCTTCCCCAAGGTGCAAGTGTAGGGACTTCTTCGCTTCGCCGTAAGATGCAGCTTTTAATGGTCCGCCCGGACCTAAAGATCAAAGACCTTCGTGGAAATGTTGATACGCGTATTAGAAAACTTAAAGAGGGACAATTTGATGCGATTATTCTTGCTTCTGCTGGAATTAATCGTTTAGGTTTTGTTGATTTGGTAAAGTATGTATATAACATAAGTCAATCCGAGATGATCTCGTCTATGGGGCAGGGGGCACTTGGCCTTCAAACCATTGAAAATAAAGAGATCTTTGACTTAGTTCATCAACTTAACCATAAGCCCACTGAGATGGAAGTTACTGTTGAGCGCCATTTTGTTGATATTTTAGAAGGCGGTTGCCATGTACCTATTGGCGTTAACGCGTCTGTTCTAGAAAATGGCGATATCTTAGCCCAGTGCAGTCTTGGATTACCTGATGCATCAGAAGTTGTTTGCGAAACCTTAAGTGCCCGCCAAGATAGCTTCAAAACCCTGGGAAAAGACCTTGCTCGAATAGTCATTGATAAGGGTGCAAGAGAACTTCTCTCGCGCGCCGACAAGATGGACTAAAAATAATCTCTATCTGCTCCATGTCGGGGCAATGAAAGTGAAAATATCTAATGCAAAAAACTATTGACCTTCTACGTTCACGAAATGAACTCCGTGAAATCCATGATGAACTTGATATTTATCTTGAAATTCCCCATATTGCTTATGTTGAAGTAAAAAAAGAGGACTCAAAAGCCCTACTGTTTACCAATGTTGTCGATAAGAAGAACAATAAACATTTTGATGAACCTGTGTTGATGAACCTTTATGGTTCATTTGAGCGCACAGAACTTCTTTTTGGCCGTAGTGTTGAGGGTGTAGCGGAAGAGATAGAAAACCTTTTACATATGAAACCCCCTTCGTCCATGAAAGATAAATTTTCGATGTTAGGAAATCTTTTTAATCTTAAAAATATTTTTCCCAAGCGTTTAAAAGGCAAGGGAGAGTGCCAAGAGGTCCAACACTTAGGGGATGAAGCTAAACTTAGTGATCTCCCTATTTTAACAACCTGGGAAGGTGATGGCGGTCCTTTTATTACCATGGGACAGGTGTATACTCAAAGCCTTGATGGAGAGCTTGTTAATCTTGGGATGTACAGACTCCAGATGTATGATGACCAACATCTGGGTATGCACTGGCAGATCCATAAAGACTCGTCTCATTTCTTTGACCAGTATCAAAGAGAAGGCAAAAAGATGCCCGTTTCTATTGCTATTGGAGGGGATCCTTTATATACATGGTGTGCGACTGCACCTTTGCCTTATGGGGTGAATGAGCTTCTGCTATATGGCCTTATCACCAAAAAACCTGCCCGTCTTGTGAAATCATTAACCACACCTTTGTACATTCCTGAGGATGTGGATTATGTGATTGAAGGTTGGGTTGACCCGGCTGAGATGAAGGTAGAAGGCCCATTTGGTGATCATACGGGTTATTATACGCTTGAAGAGCCTTATCCGGTAATGAAGGTATCGGCAATAAGCCACAAAAAAAGTCCTGTATTTCTGGCGACTGTTGTTGGAAAGCCCCCTTTAGAAGACAAGTTTATGGGTTGGGCGACGGAACGTATATTCTTGCCATTGCTAAAGACAACAGCATCTGATCTTATGGATTATCATATGCCTGAAAACGGGGTTTTTCACAATCTGATTTTAGGCAAGATGAAACCTCTGTATAAAGGACATGCAAAGCAGTTTATGCACGCTTTTTGGGGTGCTGGCCAGATGAGTTTTGTCAAGCATGCCATCTTTGTAGGTGATGATGCTCCGCGTTTAAGTAATTATGAACCGATGGTGACACATATCTTAAACCGCTTTCACACTTCGCGTGTGTTGATAACAGAAGGTATTACGGACGCCTTAGATCATTCTAGTCCTGAAGCATTAATAGGCGGAAAGTTTGGACTGGATTGTACAGGCTCACCAATGATAGATGCGCCTGAGCTTTTAAATGACGATGCTTTACTGAGAAAGCTTAAAGAGTGTGATGGCTGTATTAAAGAAGTTCGCCAATATATGCGGCGTACGCGAAATCCGATTGCGGTCATGGCTGCAGATAAGACAAAGCCAATGAAAAAGGTTTTTGAAAATATTAAGTCTCTTAAAGAAAATATTCGTATTGCTGTTTTTGTTGACCTTGAAAAAAATGATTTGGACAACCCTTATATGTTAGTCTGGCGTGTTGTTAACAATATAGATGCACAAAGAGATTTCTTTCTTTATGAAGATATGATCTGTATAGATGGGACAAATAAAAATCACATAGACGGCTTTGAACGAGAATGGCCGGGTGATGTTGAATGTACGGCTTCTGTTCTACAGAACTTAGAAAGACGTGGACTTTTAGACTTAAAAGATGAACTATATGATAGGTTCCAGTTGTAGCTTTTCAAGGCATTGTTACGCTCACTTTTGACTGTAATGTAACCTTTTCACTCATATGCTGGAGTTATTTGATTTTTTAATGCTTCTGAGTGAATTCATTTATTTTTCTAGGGCATTTTTAAGTCTTTAAGTATTACAATAAAGCCAATTGATTATATTGGATTAAGAAAGTGACTTTATCAGTGACTTTTTGCCTTAATGGAGCGTGTTTATGAGATTTTTCCGTGCTTTAATGTTTACCTTCTCTTTGCTTTTCATACCAGCACTTGAAGCTGCTGTTTATAAGGGCCAAAAAGAATATGTTAAAAAGTGTCGTAAGTGTCATGGCGGTGGCCAGAAAATAGCTGCTGATAAGCGCATGAAAGAGTGGAAAAAACTTTTAAATAAGAAGAACAAAGGTATTAAGCTTGCCACGATCCACTTAGAAAGTAAAAAAGCAAAAAAGTCATGGAAATATTTTGATAATAAAAAGTATCGAAAAAGAGTAAGGCATCTACGTGATTTTATGGTTGAGTATGCAAAAGACAGCGGCAACGTTCCCGCTTGTAACTAGGCCTAATATGCAGCCTTTTAATAAAAGTTTGCAAAGTTCTCACTTCTGCTAAGATATGAGGAATTATTTCAAACTCCTTCTTCTCTTTTTAGTTTTTCTCACTTTTGGATGTGCTCCTTTTATCAGTACTGACTTTGACGACAAATATAGCCTGTCTCAAGAATATAAAATACAAAATCAGACCTATGAACGTTTACAAGAGATGCCCCGTATCGATTCTGCCTTTTACCTTGAAAAAAATGATTTTTCGCTTTTACTTGGAAAGACTTATAAGGACTTTTTGGATACTTTCACAAAACTTGATGCACCGAGTTTTTCCAAGGCTTCATTCGGGAATATAAAGATCTCCTTGTCAAAAGGACAGGTGCGTTCCAAGATAAGTTTTTCATTTGTTGTGGATTCATTAGGAAAAGAGGTGTTCGGACATTTAATGGCCAATCATACACTTAAAGCGGGTAAAAATAAGTTTATTATAAATACAAAATTTGATGAAATAGTATTAGAGGGTATAGACAAGACAGAGGCACTGGAAGATAAGAATGAAAATAAAGACCTAATTGAAGCTTCCATCAAAAGCTTTTTACATACTATAAACATTGAGGTTATTAATATGCCTTTAAAGATCGATGTGGATATGAATATATTAAGTGGTATCAACGGAAAAGATATTTTCGTCTCTAATGATTATAAACTGCATTCTGCTGCACCTGTAAATATGCAGACAAAGATGCAAATATACGTACCTTATATATCTGAAAAAGGCGTTGTCCTTTTAGGCTCGTGTGAGTTAAAAGAAGGCACACCCTATCATTATGATAAAGACTTGAAACAACTTAAAGAAGAGATTAGACGCTATATCGATTCAGCTTTGAATGAGAACATGGGTATAGACTTGGATATCTTACAAAAGTATTCGTCATATTATGTGAGTAAAAGATACCTTTCTGCACAGATGAACAGGTCTTTAAGTAAGATGGACCTACGCGTCATCAATAAGTTTTTCCTTAAAATTCCTGAAGAGAAAAAGTCAATAGAAAAAAACATCAACTTTTTTGATAAATCGCGATTGCCCTCATGTGAAGGTGTCAAGGTTGATTGTAACCAAGGTTTAAGCTCCTGCAATCGTCAATGTGACGAAAAGTACGGTATTCAAACATGTGCCCCGTGTAATGATCTTAATAATCCGTTTTCACAAGTACGTTGTATGAGTAAATATGAAGCGTGTAAGTCCAAAGAAGAACTAAACCTGTACGAATGTAATAAACGTGAAAACAGATGCGAACTAGAAAACTTCAAACGCATTGAAAGCTGTGAAACACAAAATCTTGAGAGAGTCTCAATATGTAAAGAAGATAAGGAAAAGCTTTCCTTTATAAATGATGAGATCACATTGGCTGGTTTGAAAATTGATT
>Ga0316207_10001484_pt1 | contig 28575 bp, 35 predicted proteins | sample 6weekpyrite_MG_FD_204943 | JGI IMG/M metagenome (GOLD analysis project Ga0316207, IMG submission 204943) | Microbial mat bacterial communities from mineral coupon in-situ incubated in ocean water Damariscotta River, Maine, United States -... | ecosystem: Environmental > Aquatic > Marine >...
CCTTTAGCTTGAATGAATTACATGCTAGCATTGTAGGAGAGTAGCCATATTTGTGTAGGCTGATTTGTATTCATAACCTAATTAAAGGGTGTTATTTATGAGTAACTACACGTCTGATGATTTTGATGAAATGGGCTTTGATGAATTTGAGGAAAAATTCGTCAGGTTGCTGCGATTGTGTGAGCAACTTAAAGCAGAAAATACCGCGTTGCGGGCTAGGCAAGCAACATTATTGGAAGAGCATAGTGACTTGATGGATAAAAACGAGCTTGCTCGTTCAAAAGTCACATCAATTTTGACTCGACTTAAAGGTGCAGAGTTAGAGACTTAACCTTTTCATTTGCGAGGTAGAGGATTTAAATGGATAAGCCAGTTGCGGTAACTGTAAAAATCTTAGGTGTGGATTACCGAATTGCCTGCGAAGAAGGTGAAAAAGAAGCGTTGATTGCATCTGCCAAGTATCTTGACGAGAAAATGCAAGATGTTAAAAGTACCGGCAAAGTTATTGGCGGTGAAAGAGTTGCCGTGATGGCAGCATTGAATATTTCTCACGAACTTCTGCAGCAAAAATTTGTTGATCATGATAAAAATAAAATGATCAAGAATAGGCTAGGTGGCTTGCAAGAAAGAATTGAAATTGCATTGGAAGACAGCTCTCCGGTGTTGATATAATTATTGAGTTAGATGTAGCTGCTCAGAGTGTTTAAATTTTTCTTAGATAAAAGATGAATTCTCTGATCAGCTACAACAGGTTTGGTGTTTTCTGCTGTGTACGTACGTCTCGAAATTTCTTGAGCCGATACGCTATACCCAGGGAGCTGGAGTCTATCGATGTGTGCATGTCCGCTTGACGGAAAGCCTAATTCATAGTTGTTTGTTCCCACTTGAACCGTTGGGTTCAAGATCGACGAGAATAACTACGGCATGTGCGGAAAACACCCCTTATTCTCTTGTGATCATCCATATTACGCCTGCTTTGCCCGATTACGGCGTTACAAGTGCTCATTCACTTTTATGAACTCCGCGCTTGTTCCTTGTACTCGAACAAATCAGTCGCAATCTGAATAATCACGAGTTCTTTTATCAATTGCCTGGGCTTTCATTGGATTCCAAACAGAAAATTCGAAAACAAATTCGTGTACAACGTCAAAGTTTGAGTGAATTTGATCAGCAGTCTGCTGGTTTGGCTGTATTTGATCAGTTGAAAAAATTCCATCGTTATCAGTCAGCAAAAAGAACAGCAATTTATCTCGCCAATGATGGTGAGTTACCTTTAAGTGCGGTAGCAAATAATATCTGGCAGCGCAAAAAATATTGTTATTTGCCCGTTATTTTTGGTTATCGGCATCGTAAAATGCACTTCGCTGACTATCATCGACAAACACCTTTTTTTGATAATCGTTATGGTATACCTGAACCGGATATTCATATTAGAAATCAAATTAAACCCATGGATTTGGATTTGGTTTTAATGCCATTGGTTGCCTTTGATAAAACAGGTAATCGTATTGGTATGGGGGGAGGGTTTTATGATCGGAGTTTTGCATTTCTCAAGCGACGCCGATATTGGAAAAAACCCTGTTTAGTTGGAGTGGCTTATGATTTTCAGGAAGTGGAAGTACTTCAGAATGATGATTGGGATATTCCTTTGGATGTCATAGTGACTCCAAGTCGCTTATTGATTTTTTAATAATATAACCATGAACTGGAAAGAAATTGAATCTTCTATATCTGTTTCTACGGGACGAGACTTTCATGTTTTGCAAAGTCGCTCAGTGGGTGGTGGTAGCATTAACTCAGCCTATGTAATAGAGGGTGAATCAGAACGTTATTTTGTTAAGCTAAATAGCAAGTATTATACTGAAATGTTTACTGCTGAAGCTGAAGGTTTGGCTGAACTTGCTAAGCCCGGTGTTATTCATGTACCTATGCCAATTTCCTGCGGAGAGTCGCCCCACCATGCATTCATTGTTATGGAAAATATTGGCTTATCCCGAGGTGTTGGATCATCAGCGACTAAATTTGGTGAAGCTTTAGCGAAATTACATCAAACTTATTCCGAAGATTTTGGCTGGTATCGAGAAAATACAATTGGTTCCACGCCGCAGATTAATAAAAAAAATAAGCATTGGGTTGAGTTTTATCGTACTCATCGTTTGTTTTATCAAATTGAGCGGGCTGTTGATAACGGTTGTGGCAGTGAGTTAAAAATATTAGGCGATAAACTTTGCGATAACTTGGAGTTATTTTTTGATTCATATGACCCCAAGCCAAGTTTATTGCATGGGGATTTATGGTCTGGTAATTATGGTTATGATGAGGCGGGAGAACCGGTGATTTTTGATCCTGCTGTTTATTATGGCGACCGAGAAACGGATATTGCCATGACAGAATTGTTTGGTGGATTCTCATCAGAATTTTACAATGCCTACAATAATGTGAGTCCTTTGGATGATGGATATCGAGTGAGAAAGACCCTATATAACTTGTACCATGTTTTAAATCATTTCAATCTATTTGGTGGTGGGTATCAGCAGCAAGCAGTCGGTATGATGAACGACCTGCTTTCAGATTTATAAATGATTGGGCTTTGGAAAGCTTAAAATATCTTGCCCTGGATAGGCTTTTTGACATTCGTTAACGGATGTTTTAGTCACAGCTTGTTTTAATGCGGCATCAGCTCGCATCCATTCTTTCCGTAATTCATCATCAAGTCCATATTCTAAGAGAGAGTCGTTTAGCATATGTTGGCGTAGCTTAAATAATTCCTCAGTGATGTGAATATGTTGATGTGCCATCTTAGGAGTTTTACCGGCATAACGCTTTGGTCCGCCCATGAGTTGAGCCATAAAGTCAGTTTGTTGATCTTCTAACAGTGTTTGTGGTTTGTCAGTAAAGTATAGTTTTAACCACTCGTGTTCATAAGCTTTGTCATAAAATATTTTATGTACTTTTTTAAGTGTGTTGAAGCCACCTATACGATCGAAAAGTGTTTTGTCTATGGTCGCCATGTTTTTTATTTAAAGAGTTTGGAATACTTGACACTTTATCGTCCATGAAATGGAGGGTTTTAATTTAACTGAGTAAAGGATTTATTCTTATTCTAATCTATTCTTGTAAATTACTCTTAAGCGAAGATTTACTTATGTTGCTAGATTATTTTTGTATTAGATCAACAAGTTGCCCAACTGTGAACGCGTATTCCGTTGAACGTTTCCAGCGTAATAAAGCAAAGTAATTATCTAATACAATATAATATTTGTCGTTTCCGATTTGAATTAACGACCCTAATTCTGAAGAATTTGGTAATTCATTACCATCCGCTTGAAAAACGCCGAACTCTTGCCACGATGTGAGACTTTTTTGTTGATTAACAGTGATAAGCTTGGCGTTAAACTCTTCGGGTAAACCCACTTCAATACCCCAAGCTTTGCCAGATTGCCAGCCAATATTGCTCAGATAGTTTGCTGTAGAAGCAAATATATCTGGATAATTTTGCCAAATGTCATAATGGCCATCGCCATCAAAATCAATGGCATAATCACGAAAAGTTGTTGGTTTAAAATAGGTTTTACCGAGTTTTCCTTGAATATCACTTTTTAATTGTTCGGCTTCAATTTGGCCCTCATCGATAATTTTTAAAGCTTGCAATAATTCTTTTTGTAAATCAGTATCTCGAGGATGAAGAAATGATTGGCTAATTAAAACATCAATGGCTGAAAAATTGTTAACGGTATCATTTTCCAGACTTGCAATAGCGACCAGTACTTCTACATTCACACCAAATAAATGGCTGATTTCAAATAAGGTATCATTGTATTGTTTTAGTAAGAGCTTGCTAAAGGTGAGGTTGTTTTGGAGCTGTTTATCTGCTGAGATTGTGGATTGTTGTTCGGTATTTGCGCTTAAATCGATTTGTTTGTTCTGTAAAAACGTATTTTGAAGGGTCTCGATGGAAATTCCTTTTGCAAAGGCTTGATTTTTTAGTCGATCAACCCAATTTTCGAAGCTCATGGTATTTTTTGCTGTTGTCTGCGCTAAAGTAGGCGTAGCGTTAAACAATGTTAAAAGGCAAAAAGTGATAAATGAAGCTTTTAGGGTCTTTTCTTTCATAAATTGTGGATAGTCGCTAATTAGGATTAATTGCCGAATGATAACTATTTGTTTTCCCAATAAAAAGTGTTTTTAGAGTTTGGCATTAAAATGTAGTAAAATTGTGCAAATAATACGCCTGAGAAAGGCTTTTCGGAAGTTTTTTAAATTATCCGAGACTAAATTAATGAAAGTGAAATAAAAGTATATGCCTCGTAAAATATTTGTAAAAACGCATGGCTGCCAAATGAACGAGTATGATTCGAATAAAATGGCAGAGGTGTTAGCTGATTCTGATCAAATGATCCGTGTAAACAAAGCTGAAGATGCAGATGTGCTGCTTTTAAATACCTGTTCTATAAGGGAAAAAGCTCAAGAGAAAGTGTTTTCTGAGTTGGGTCGTTGGCGAGAGTTGAAGAAGAAAAATCCTGACTTAGTCATTGGTGTTGGTGGTTGTGTAGCCAGTCAAGAGGGTGATGCTATTCGATCGCGAGCACCCTATGTTGATATGGTGTTCGGGCCACAAACTTTACATCGTTTGCCTGAAATGTATTATGACGTCACCAAAAACCAACAAAAAGTGGTTGATATCAGTTTTCCTGAAATAGAGAAATTTGATCGTTTACCTGAGCCTAAGGCTGATGGACCAAGCGCATTTGTTTCAATCATGGAAGGTTGTAGTAAATATTGTACTTTTTGTGTGGTGCCATATACTCGTGGTGAAGAAATTAGTCGTCCTTTTGATGATGTATTGGCTGAAGTTGCACAATTGGCGGCTCAAGGTGTTCGTGAAGTTAATCTATTAGGTCAAAATGTCAACGCTTATCGAGGCAAGACACATGATGGTGATTTGGCCGACTTAGGTTTGTTAATTCATTATGTTGCAGCCATCGATGGCATAGATCGTATACGCTTTACCACTTCCCATCCTGTAGAAATGAGCGATAGTATTATTCAGGCTTTTGCTGAAGTACCTGAGCTAGTGAGTCATTTGCATTTACCAGTGCAAAGCGGATCAGATCGTATTTTAACGGCTATGAAGCGTGGACATACGGCGTTGGAATATAAATCCCGAATTCGGCGGTTACGTGAAGCTCGACCAGATCTGAGCTTATCATCAGATTTTATTATTGGTTTTCCTGGTGAAACTGATGCAGACTTTGAAGCAACCATGAATTTGATTGCAGATATTGGGTTTGACCTGAGTTTTAGCTTTATTTACAGTGCTAGACCTGGTACACCTGCTGCAAGTTTAATCGATAACGTAGCTTTATCAGTTAAAAAAGAGCGTTTAGCCTTATTGCAAGCGCGAATTAATCAAATGGCTATGGATATTAGTCGTAAAATGGTAGGTACTACCCAGCGGATTTTGGTTGAACGTTTGTCTAAGAAAGATGACAAACAAGTAGCAGGACGAACTGAAAATAATCGCGTAGTGAATGTGGATGGTTGCGCAGAAATGATTGGTCAGTTTGTCAATGTGAAAATCACCGAAGCATTGCCTAATTCCTTAAGAGGTAACATTGTTGAAGATGTTGTATCTGAGAAAAAAATAAATGTGGCGTTGTAATCGACACCATTAATATGCAAACCATTGTATCGTTACCTCAAACCAAAAATTTTCGATTAGAACCGGATGATAATCAACGCCTGGCCAATTTATGTGGTCAATTTGATGGTCATCTCGAACAAATTGAAAAACAATTAAGTGTTGTTATTAATCGTCGTGGCAATCAGTTCCAAGTCAAAGGCGTGCCGGAAGCCACCGAAAAAACCCAAGCTTTATTAAAGAATTTGTATAAGGAAGCGGGGCGGCAAAATTTAACACCGCAAAAACTCCAGTTGTTTTTACAAGAATCCGGATTGGAAATGTTATTGAAAGATGATAAGGAAGTAAAAGCTGTGGAGTCTCTAGATAATATTGTACTCCGAAATAAAACCGTTAAGGCACGCGGTGAAAATCAGATAAATTATTTGAATAGCATTAATAATAATGATATTAATTTTGGTATTGGCCCTGCCGGTACGGGAAAAACTTATTTAGCGGTTGCCATGGCGGTAAAGGCCTTGGAAGAAGATAACGTTAGACGTTTGATACTTGCAAGACCTGCGGTAGAGGCGGGTGAACGTTTAGGTTTTTTACCTGGTGATTTATCACAAAAAATTGATCCATATTTACGTCCCTTGTACGATGCCTTATATGAAATGTTGGGTGTTGAATATGTGGGTAGGTTAATTGAAAAAAATATCATTGAGGTTGCGCCGTTGGCGTTTATGCGTGGCAGAACGTTAAACGAGTCAGTGGTGTTGCTTGATGAGGCACAAAACACCACAAAAGAACAAATGAAAATGTTTTTAACTCGATTGGGTTTTGGTTCAAAAGCCATTATTACTGGTGACTTAACCCAAACCGACTTGCCTAATAAACATCATTCAGGTTTGCATCAAGTGGTAGATATTTTGAAAAACACGAATGGTGTGAGTTTTACTTTTTTTAATAAAAAAGATGTTGTTCGTCATCCCCTAGTTCAACGTGTGGTTGAAGCCTATGAAAAACACGACGAGCCTAGATGAAACATAACATCGATATTCAAAATACCCTGGAGCCAGAGCCGGGTAGTTTGCCGACAAATAAACAATTGGAGCATTGGGCAAATCAGACGTTGTCTGGATTAAAAAATGTTTCAGAAATGACAATTCGAATTGTTGATGTTAGTGAAATTCAATCGCTGAATCAGACCTATCGGCACAAAGATAACCCAACTAATGTGCTATCTTTTCCTTCAGAAATCCCCGATGAAATTAACCTTGCTTTACTAGGCGATATAGTTATTTGTTCATCTGTGGTGGAAAAAGAGGCAATTGAGCAACAAAAGAGTCTCGATGCGCATTGGGCACACATGGTTATACATGGCACTTTACATTTATTGGGCTATGATCATTTAGATGACAGTGAAGCAGAAGAAATGGAATCTAAAGAAATAGAAATTCTTGGCCATTTTGGTTATCCTAATCCATACCTTATAGAGGAAACTCGTTAAAATAATGAAAGAAGATCAATCGAGCAGCGGTGCCGATAACCGGAGCTGGTTTGAAAAAATAAGCCAAGCTCTTACCGGTGAACCTCGGGACCGCGAACAACTTGTTGAATTGCTACGCGATTCAGAACAACGTAATTTACTAGATGAAGATTCACTCGCTATGATCGAGGGTGTCATGCAAGTTTCTGAAATGCATGTACGCGACATTATGGTGCCTCGCTCACAAATGGAAACAATTAGTCGAGATGTACCCCCTGAAGAATTTTTGCCGACAATTTTAGAGTCAGGACATTCACGTTTTCCTGTAATAGGCGAAAATCAAGATGAAGTTGAGGGGATTTTATTGGCTAAAGATATGTTAGCCTATTTTGCTCAGACAGGATCAAATAAATTTGATATTCGTGATGTTATGCGTACACCAATATTTATTCCTGAAAGCAAACGTTTAAATGTTCTTTTAAAAGAGTTTCGTTCCAATAGAAATCACCTGGCCATTGTGGTGGATGAATATGGTGGCGTGGCGGGTATGGTGACGATAGAAGATGTATTGGAACAAATTGTTGGTGAAATTGAAGATGAATATGATGTAGATGAAGATAGCTATATCATGAAATACAGCAATGATCATTTTTCTGTGAAAGCATTGACACCAATTGAAGAATTTAATGAATATTTTAAAACATCATTAGATGAAGATGAGTTTGATACAATTGGCGGTTTGGTTTTGAAAGCCTTTGGTCGATTACCCGCTCGTGGGGAATCTGTTGATATTGACGATTTTCATTTTACGATTTTACGGGCTGATAATCGTAGAATTCATTTATTACAAATGACCATCGGTGAAAAGCCATCAATTAATTTACCTAAAGTACCCACTGAAAACCGTGAACACTAAGTTTAGTATGCTACGCTCCTGGCAGGGTGACGTGTTGGCGATTATTGCTGGCGCAATAATGCCGTTTGCTTTCGCACCCTATGATCTGCCATTCCTCGCTTTACTGTCAATAATTTTATTGATGCTAACGTGGTCTGGTATTTCTAATGGCCGGGCATTTTTTCGTGGTTGGATTTACGGTTTGTCAATGTTCGGTATTGGCATTTCCTGGGTACATATTAGTATGAATGAGTTTGGAGGAATTGGAATTCTTCTCGCTTTATTTCTTACGACACTCTTCGTTATGTTTTATTCATTGTTTCCAGCGATTACAGGATATTGTGCGCGACGATTTTCCAGTGCGGGTAAACATCAAATAGCACGAGAGTATCTTTTAATTATTCCCGCTTTTTGGGTGTTATTCGAATGGATTAAAGGCTGGTTATTTACCGGATTTCCTTGGTTGACTATTGGATATAGTCAAATAGATATGCCGATTAGTGGTTTTGCACCTTTATTTGGCGTCTACAGCGTTTCGTTTGCTTTAGTTTTTAGTGCAGGATTGATTGTTTATTGGATTTTGTCTGGTGCCTCCGCAATTAAGCGAGCTTTGCCAGTATTAATTTTAGTGTGGTTAATTCCAGGTTTGTTTAATCTTGTAGCGTGGAGCGAACCAGTGGATAAACCAATAAAAGTGAGCATGATTCAAGGTAATATTCCACAAGATAAAAAATGGCTTCCTCAACAAAGAAAACCTACCTTAGACTTATACACAAAATTGAGTCGTGAACATTGGGATAGCGACTTAGTTATTTGGCCAGAGACTGCGATTCCTGCTCTTTACCATCAGGTTGTTCCGCTATTAAAGGACCTGGCACAAGAGGCAAGGATGAATAGCTCTGAATTGTTGGTTGGTTTGGCAGTTTATAACAAGCGTGAAGATCAATATTTTAATTCCATGCTGAGTCTGGGATTATCTGAAAGTTTCTATGAGAAAAAGCATTTAGTTCCTTTTGGTGAATATTTACCATTAAAAGAATGGTTAGGTGGATTAATCGATTTTTTTGATATTCCCATGTCAAATTTTGTACCTGGTCGACAAGAAAAACCTTTGCTAACTCTCGCAGGGCAGCAGGCCGGTATTTCGATCTGTTTTGAAGATGTTTTTGGTGAAGAGGTCATAGAAGCCTTACCGGAAGCTACATTATTAATCAATGCGAGTAATGATGCATGGTTTGGTGATTCAGTTGCCGCACCTCAGCATTTGCAAATTGCTAGAATGCGTTCATTGGAAACGGCTCGTTATTTATTACGGTCAACAAACACCGGCGTGTCGGCGTTTATTGATGATAAAGGTAAAATACTGTCTAAATCACCTCAATTTGAAGTGGATGTGTTGACGGGAGAAATACAGCCTATGACAGGCATGACGCCTTATGTTGTATTTGCAAATATTCCGATCGTATTAAGTGTTTTCATGATGTTAATTATGGCGTTTGTTTTGGGTAGAAAGAATAAGGATTCCTAAGTTAAATTATTCTGTCTCACTTTCCGCATTTTTTTCGCGCCAAAGCTCGTAACATTCTAGGCCGCAAAAATTTGAGACATATTCGTCGGCTTCAGCATTTTGATTTACACTATTAGGAATTTCTTCCAAGCAGACTTGGCAGGCAACGGTGTCAACTTTTACATCATCTTTATCTATCATGAGATTACTCCAATAAGAATTTCACTATAAGCCTAATATAAGTATAGTAGATAATACAGTCATCGTTTCGGAGTTAAGGTTTTGATTAGTATAAGTGTTGGGAGATATAAAAATTTATTATTGCGGGGAGTGATTTATGAAATGGATTGATAAAATTCCCATGTTGCCATTGGCAGTTGCAGGCATTTTTTTGTTATTTGCCCCTTTTTTTCCAGAGCCCCATTTGTTTGAGAAGTTAAAAATGCTTTCAGCGGGAGAGTTGGTGAAAGCGATAGATATTTTTGACTTGTTTTGGCATGTTACACCTTTTACATTGTTATTGATTAGGTTATATAGAAAACATGCGAGTAAGGTTTAATTTTTAGAAAAGTAGATATCACCATAATACGCAGTGGCTTTTTGACCGGAATTATCTGTATCAGTCATGATGGCGATAGCATCAATAATTCGGATATCTTTACCGTAGGCACGAAGTAAATCTTCACGAATATTTTTCTTTTCTGTTTGCCATTGATTGCTATTTTTATCGCCGGTTTGAACCGCAATCATTTTAGCATTACTCGTAAATGGGTTATCCCATAACGAATTGATGGTTTGGGAGCTGGACCAAACATAGTTAAGTGCTAGGGTTTTCCAGAAGAAAACGCCCCCATCAACAACAATGTAAATCCTGGCAGCGAAGTCATCTCCTTCTTTAAATGTTTCTGCTAGACGATATAAGGATTTATCAACTTTCCAACGCCAGTTTAGGAAAGGAGTTTCTGCTAGATCAATTCGTGTTCTATTGATTAGACCAGAGGCACTTGCCTTACTTTCAGCTTTTAATACGGTGATATTCTCATCTTCAACCAGTGAGTAATTTGTATGGCCTTCAAAACTATGGTTTTCCCAGCCACTCTTATCTGCTTGAGAAAATTTACCAATCAGAATATTTTCACTGGCGTAATTGCTGGTTGAAAAGAAAAAGAGAAGGAATAATAAAAGGACATTTTTTTTCATAAGGTTATGGCTTTTCAGAGATGACAAATATTTTTCCGGATTGATGCCCAATAACATATAAGTTGCCAGCTTGATCCTCTGCAAAGGATGAAATATACAGGGAGCTGTTAATTAATAATTTATTGGTGTATGTATCATCGATATTTTTACTTAAACCCCAAATTTTTCCTGAAATAAAATCAGCGTAAAGGTAGGTACCCATTAAATCACTAATGCCTGTACCGCGATAGACATAACCACCGGTAACGGATTGGCCTTCTGCATGAGAATAGTCATGTATCGGCATAATATATTCAGCATTGCTGCAATTGACTTCTAAGTAACATTGTTTACCTTCCATTATGTTCCAGCCGTAATTACCACCTTTTTGAATGAGGTTAACTTCTTCTCGTTCGTTTTGGCCTACGTCTGCAAGCCAAAGGTCATTGGTTAATTTATCGAAGCTCCAGCGCCAAGGATTACGTAACCCATAAGCATAGACTTCATCTCTTCCAGGTTTGTTAACAAAAGGATTGTCTGCTGGAATGTTGTACGTGTTGGTATTATTAATATCTATTCTTAATAAGGCGCCGAGCAAACTATCCAATTTTTGCCCATTGTCATGGGGATCACCAGATAAACCGCCATCTCCCAAGCCAATGTATAAGTATCCATCTGGCCCAAAGCTTATTTGTCCACCATTGTGGTTGGAATAAGGTTGTAGCACAGAAAGAATACTACTTTCTGATTGAGCGTGGGCTATGAAGTTATTGGACTCAAAACGTGAAATATAAGAAACGTCATCATTGCCGGTATAGGAGGCGAAAAAAATCCCATTGTTTTCAAAATCCGGGTGTAGCGCCATGCCTAGTAAGCCCATTTCTCCATCAAATTTAACTTTATCGCGGATATCAAGAAATGTTGTGGTGGCAGTATCGTTTGATTTAAATGTTTTAATGATCCCTGCTTGCTCAACCACAAACCATTGGCCGGTTTTGGATTGATACATAGCAAGTGGATTGTTGAACTCGAAATTTGAAAAAATAGGCTCTAAAGAAATTTGAATAGTTTGGTCGTTGTTTGTTGTTGTCGATGATGTAGATTTATCAAAACAGGCAGTAAGCGTTAGCAAAGCCATGCTAGTGAATAAAATTGAAAAAATGAGAAAATATTGTGGATGTTTTATTTTCATAATAAAAACATAGCAGCTAATCCTAAAAATGCGAAAAATCCCACAACATCAGTTATCGTGGTTAAAACTACGCCGCCAGCAAGGGCTGGATCAGCCCCATAGCGCTGTAGGATTAAAGGGATTGTGGCGCCGGCAATAGCAGCTACGATTAAGTTAAAAAGTATGGCGCAAGCCAATACTAGGCCCAGATAAAAGTTTTTGAACCACAAAAATGCTAATGCGCCGATAACGATAGCCCACAAAAGACCGTTTAACATACCGACCAGCATTTCTTTTTTCATCAGTCGGAAAGCATTGGCTTTTCCTACCTGACCAATTGCAATTCCTCGAATCATTAAGGTTAAGGTTTGACTTCCTGCAATACCACCCATGCTAGCCACAATGGGCATTAGAACTGCGAGAGCGACCATTTGTTCAATGGTTGCGCTAAATAGACCAATCACCCAGGAAGCAAGTAATGCGGTAAATAAATTGACGCCTAACCAAATTGATCGACGACGAGTACTGCGTATTATCGGTGAGAACATGTCGTCTTCTTCGTCTAGACCGGCACTACTTAAGATGGAGTGCTCAGCTTCATCTCGAATGACGTCAACAACATCGTCAATGGTAATACGACCTAATAATTTTTGATTCTCATCGACAACGGGGGCAGAGAGTAAATTACGTTTTTCGAATAAATGTGCAATCTCGTGTTCGTCTGTATTGACATTAATGGATTTAATTTTGGGCTTATAAACTTCAGCAACTTTAAGTTCAGGATCTCGAGTTAATAGGTAGCTTAGCGGTAATGCACCGAGTAATTTATCATCACGGTCAACAACAAATAATGTGTCTGTATTTTCTGGTAAATCCCCTCTAAAACGAATATAACGTTGAATGACATCGAGATTAACGTCAGGTCGGATGGTTACGCTGTCAATACTCATGAGTCCACCGGCTGTATCATCAGGGTATTGAAGTATGGATTCAAGGCGTAATCTATCTTGATTATCCATAGCATGTAGTAGTTGATTTATTACATTTTCGGGTAAGTCAGGTAATATATCCGCTAAATCATCGGCTGGTAAGGATTCGGTAACGGCGACAAGATCTTCACTGGGCGTGTTTTGAATGAGACTACTACGTACCTCATCATTCACAAAAGTGAGGACATCACCTGCAAATTCCGGGTCGACTAAGTCCCAGGCAGATGCACGATCATCGTGTGGGAGCGATTCAAGTATGTGGGCAATTTCAGCAGGATGCAGCGAATTCAGGTATTCAGCTGCAGCAGAATTCTTTCCATCAGCTAAGTAATTTTGAATATCTTCTAAGTTATATTGATTGTGTGTTGCATCATCCATAAATTTTTTTTGGACTATTCCGCTTCATCAAAGCGATTGTTTATCAGCGTTATAAGAGCATTGATGGCTTCTTGTTCATCATCGCCGCTGGTTATAATATTGAGATCAGTGCCTTTGCTGGCTGCGAGCAACATAACTGCCATAATACTTTTTCCGTTTACGGATCGAGTGCCACGCACCAAATGGACATCACAGTTAAACTGAGAAGCGAGTGTGACAAATTTGGCGGCAGCGCGAGCGTGTAGGCCAAGTTTATTGATAATAGTGACAGATTGCGTAATCATTGTTGCTCCATTACGAAAAAGCAAACCAGCAGAATTTATTATTCTACACTAAATAGGACATTTTTTTTGCGACGAATATTCCTGATTAAGATAAAATATCTTGATTAATATGCGTAGGAGCGGAAATGAGTCAATTTAAAAAAAATCTAGAGTCCTTACCCGGGATTGATGGAATTGAGCGACTGGAATTGTTTGAAGATAATATTCCCCAGCCGACAACGATTATTGAAAATAAACCCGGTAAAGCAGGTTCTGTGGCGGTGTATAATTTTTTGAAATCGGAATACGGTCAGCTAAATTATGAATCAGCAAAAATTGGTTTAGAATTATTTGCCGAGCATGTCATTTCCGCAGCGGAAAACCCAGGCGCACATCCAAATATAGATTTTTTGTTTGATGTTATTGAGAATGACCGAGTATTAACAATTAATGTAATCACTAAATGAGAAATCATTATATAAACTGAGTGATTCAAATGATTGTTTAGTGTGTTATCTAAGGAAAAAGTAAATGCGCTAAGTTATTATTCACGGATATGGGAGATACAGTCCATGATTCCCTCCTGACCGCCACTAATTGCTTTTAGAACAAGTTCATCAAGGTCTAAATTAGGGTAATTCAGGACACGGATTAACATGGGTAAATTAATACCAGAAATAATGCGCACATTTTCTTTCTTACTAAGTGCGCATGCAATATTGCTTGGTGTTGAACCATATATGTCAGTGAGGATTAACACTCCCTGGCCTTGATCTAATTCGTGGATTTTTTGCATTGCATGTTGAATAGTTGATTCGGGATCGCAATCGGAAGGGATTGATAATATTTCGGCGGATAGTGGGCAAAAGCTCAAGGTATTTATTGCTGCTTCAAGTAATGCTTTTCCAACATTATCATGGGTGATGAGTAACACGCTGACGGTCATTCTAATTCTCGGTGTCTGGCGATAACTTCATATTTATCTTGAAAAAACGCTGTTAAACGTTCAATCAAATAAACAGATCGATGGTGTCCACCTGTGCAGCCCACAGCAAAGGTGAGATAAGTTCTATCTGCATCTGCAATTCGAGGAATCCAACGTTCGCCATAATTTTTTAAATCCTGAAACATATCCTCAACCATCGGTTCATTGGATAGATAATCGATAACAGGTTGGTCCTTGCCAGTAAATTCTCTCAGTTCTGGTTTCCAATAAGGATTTGGAAGGCATCGGACATCAAATACGATGTCTGCATCTATGGGTAATCCGTGTTTGAATCCGAATGACAAAAATAATAAGGATAATCTTTTATTGCTAGCCTTGGTTAGTCGTTCTTTCACTAAGTCGCGAAGCTGGTGCAAATTTGTGTGGCTTGTTTGTAAATATAAATCAGCTTCACGTGAAATGGGGTCTAGTAACTTGCGTTCCTCGTTTATGGCTTCTCCCAGAGAAATATTCTCACGGGTAAGCGGGTGTTTTCTACGAGTTTCACTGTACCGTTTTATGAGTATATTATCTTCAGCATCTAGAAAAATAACCTGGCAATCTACATCGGTATTTTTGAGTCCTTCAAGAATTGCAGGGAATCTTTTAAGGTCGCTTGAGCGATTTCTGGCATCAATTCCAACAGCTGCAAATTCATAGAATTTTTCGGGCGTGTTAACCATATGAGCGGTAAAATTTGAAAGTAGGTCGATGGGTAAGTTATCTATGCAAAAAAATCCCATGTCTTCAAGCACATGGAGTACCGTACTTTTGCCGGAGCCTGATAATCCGCTAATGATGAATAGTTTCACACTTGCCTCGAAGTCGCTGATTTAGGTGATGCGAGCGCGTTGTTTAAAGCATTTTCCAGTCCGATTATCGCACTGTAATCCCAATCATTTAGTATTAGGTTCTTGGCACAATTTTCAACCATTGTTGTTAAATCAGGGTGTTTAGTTGGTAAATGCCACATAGGGAAGTTCTTATCGAGTAATGTTAATGTGTCGAGTTGTGCGTATGCAGATATTTTTTTATTTTCATTAGCGCTATTGTTACTCAGATGTATTACTGCTGCAAGGGGATGGGATTGTATTCTACTGGCTTGACCATAGTTTTTATCCATATTAACAGGACCAATTCCCTTAATATGGATGAATTCAGATAGCTTATCCATAGCATGTCCAATGACATGGTCGTTGTTATCGAGAAAGAACAATGAGAGGTCGTCAGCAACCCAAAGATGACCTTGTTTTATTAAGCTTAACAAAAGGCTGCTTTTACCTGCGCCGCTATTACCAGTGATTAACACTCCTTTGTTAAAAATGACAACAAAAGCACCATGTTGCGATATTCGTTCTGCGATAGATTGATTAACTTCCCGAGATAATTGCGGCTTTAAGCTTTTTAGAGGGCTCTTACTTACGACAAGGTGTATTTTATTTTGTTTAAAGAAACAATCCGGAATAGTGCTCTGATCTTCAAAAATTAAATACTGGGCATTATGAGTGCTTAGTTGCTCAATAAGCCCATTTAATTCAATATCGGATAGGTTTTGTAGAAAGTTAGATTCATTTTTGCCTATCAGATGTATCAGGCTGGGGTGTATTGGATTCAGGTAAGCGATTATGTCGCAATTACTGGAGTAATTTACAGCGCTGGCGCAATGTGTCAGATGAAGCTCTTCAGCATTGTTGAAATAATTGAATAATTTATCAGAGATCGTTTTCACGTTTGGCAGTGAGAATACTGTAAATTTCCTGCGAATCGTTTGCGCTTCTTAATTTGTTTCGCGTATTTTCATCAGAAAATATCTCTGACAAATATGCCAGTACTTGCAAATGCTCGTCAGAACATTCTTCCGGTACTGTCAATGCGCATAATAAATCAACAGCTATCCCATCGGGTGCATCGAAATCAACCCCATCTTTTAATTGTATAAATGCGGCAAGCGTTTGCGAGCCAGATTTAAGGCGACCATGAGGAATGGCGATGCCCTTGCCTAAACCAGTACCGCCTAGACGTTCTCGGGCAATTAAACTATCAAAGACATCGTTTTGATTTATATTGTCAGCGCTGTCACCAATGAGTTGACTGAGCATTTCTAAAGCGCGTTTCTTACTAGAGCATTCTACACCCACAGCAATTCTATGAGTGCTGATTAGGTCGGTAAAATTCATAATATTAATAACCTATTTTTTATTTTTTTTATTTCAGCGAATATTATTCTAAACCGCTATCCTCACTAGGCTCCGGTTGATCAATTCGACCACGAGGATGTTTTTTTGTCTTTTCTTTGTGTTTGATTATTTGGCGATCAAGTTTATCGGCTAAAGAGTCAATTGCTGCATACATATCTTCGTTTTCAGCGTGAGCAAATATTTTATTACCTTTAACGTGGATGGTCGCCTCAGCTTTTTGAGACTGTTTTTCAACACTCAATACAACATGAGCATCGGTGACTTTCTCAAAATGTTTTTCAAGCCGGCCAACTTTTTCATTTACGTAAGCGCGTAATGAGTCAGTAATTTCAACGTGGTGACCAGATAGATCGATTTGCATAAGGGTACTCCTTGAAAATTGTTAGGCTAGTCGTTTCCGTTCATTTGAGGGTGGAATTGTCATTGCGTCACGATATTTTGCAACGGTTCGACGAGCGACATTAATACCTTGATCAGATAAAATTTTTGCTATTTTGCTATCACTTAAAGGTTTCTTAGGTTCCTCTGCAGCGATGAGTTTTTTAATTAAAGCGCGTATGGCAGTGGATGAGCATTCACCTCCACTAGCAGTGCTTACGTGGCTGGAAAAGAAATATTTAAGTTCAAATATACCTCTTGGCGTATGCATGTATTTTTTGTTGGTAATGCGTGAAATGGTAGATTCGTGCATACCAACTTCTTCAGCAACATCATGCAGCACGAGTGCTTTCATTGCTTCTTCACCGTGTTCTAGAAACGCTTTTTGGCGCTCTACAATACACGTTGCGACTTTCATTAGCGTTTCGTTTCGGCTTTGTAGGCTTTTAATTAACCAGCGAGCTTCTTGTAATTGTCCTTGCATATAGGTGTTGTCTGGACTTTTATCAGCGCGTTGAATTAATCCTGCATACATCGAGTTAATGTTTAATTTTGGTGTGGTGTCAGGATTCAAGCTAACGATCCATGCGTTTTTATCTTTTCGGACATATACGTCAGGGATAATATATTCTGGTGCACTCGAAGCGACTTGACTGCCGGGTCGTGGATTTAATGTATGAATAACTTCTACAACTTGGCGTAATTTATCCTCAGTGAGTTTCATGCGTCGCATGAGCAAATTAAAATCACGGTTAGCGAGCAAGTCAAAATGGTGTTCAACCAGTTTTGTTGCTTCAGCATGCCATGGTAAATCTGTGCCTTCAAGCTGGTCTAATTGGAGTTTTAAACTTTCGCGAAGATTTCGTGCGGCAATGCCTGGTGGATCGAAATTTTGAATTCGGTGTAAAACCGCTTCGACTTCATCCAGTTCAATTTCGTGTTCTTCTTCTTCGGATTTGAATTCTTCCAAAATTTCTTCTAACGGAGTTGTTAAGTATCCGTCTTCACTGAGAGAGTCAATGATTAAAGATGCAATAGCACGGTCGATTTCAGAAAAGGGTGTAAGATTTAATTGCCATAGCAAGTGATCCGTGAGCGAGTCTTCAATAGTGCTTTTGCTTTCATAGTCTCGCAGGCTGTCTTCGCTACTATTGTAATTGGTAGTCGGTGTACTAGAGCTGTAATCATAGGTGTCTTCCCACGAGCTATCCACCGGTAATTCCGCAGACATGGTATCGCTTTGCAGTTCTGCTGCCGAATCTTTGACTTCAAATTCGGAGACTGGGTCTACGTTTGAATCAGCTTGAGTGTTTTCGGTTTGTTTTTGATCAGTTGGCGAGTCATTTTTTTCACCTCCGCCTTCTTCATTGCCTTCTTCCAGCATAGGGTTGCTTTCCAATGCTTCTTGAATTTCACTTTGAAGTTCGACAGTTGATAGTTGCAACAAGCGAATAGCCTGTTGTAACTGAGGCGTCATCGTTAGGTGTTGTCCTAAACGCAGCTGTAAGCTTTGCTTCACTCGCTCTCACTCATAATTTCGATAGATGGTTATATTTTACGATTAAATGGCCAAAATTTGTAGATTAATAACGAGAAACCTTTGATTTATTTGAAAAGATTCCCAATTTCTTCGTATTTTTGCCGGTATAATCAATGCTCGGGTCGCACTGTATCAAAAAAATGCAACAAGCTGTATTTTTAATAGCGGAAAAAATGAATTTCTTGGTTATTTATTTGCTTATCCTTGATTGGCGGCAAATTTAGCCTATTAATTAACCTGAGATTTAATGCCATTTGTTAATTTTCAGGATAGCCTAATTCTGAAAGTTTTGCGCTAATCTCCGCACGGTTTAAAGCGTTTCCACTAATATTAACTACACCACTTTCGATAATCACGTTAATGCTTTCGATTCCGGTAATACTCTGTAAGCCATTTTTGATGTTGCTCACACAGCCCGCGCATTTTACGTTTGATACCGTTAAGTGTAATTCCATTGGTTTAATCTCTGTAATTCGTTTGCTTGACTAATTTGTTCAAGTTAAGCCATGTAAAAAAGTAAACCCAAATATGAAAAGTAAGCTGTTAATAATGCCCCGCCTTCATAGCGATTAATTTGGCCCAGTTTACCAATGCTACCCTTTGCCATGATATAAAGTGCAATTGTTAGTACAATCATAACAGGTATGTCGCGAGTTAATACGCTACTTTCAAAAATCGTAGGGTGTATCACAGCGGGAATGCCCAGAACACCCAATAAATTAAACATGTTTGAGCCAATAATATTGCCAATGGCAATGTCATCTTCACCTTTTTTAGCACTCATAATTGTAGTGGCAAGTTCGGGTAGGCTGGTGCCGATAGCAACAATGGTTAAACCAATGATTAAGTCACTAACCCCAAACGATTGTGCAATACTAACAGCTCCCCAAACGACGGCTCGGGCGCCAATGAGTAAAACAATCAAGCCTACGAAAACCCAAAATAATGCTTTGCCAATGGGTAGAGGATCGGGAATTTCTTCGTCAAATTCTTGTTCAATTGGATCGCCATCTTTACTCTGTTTTCCTAGGTATACCATCCAGCCAACAAAACAGGCCATGCCAGCTAATAATAGGTAACCATCAATTAGCCCTAACTCTCCATCAACGAACAAAATGAGTACAAATGCCATGATGATAAATAGAGCGGGAAATTCGCGTTTTAACAGGTCTGAATGTACGGTGAGTGGGTACAATAAGGCGGTTAAACCGAGTACTAATGCGATATTTGTGATATTGGAACCCAAGCTGTTGCCAATTGCTAATCCAGTGTTGCCTTCCCAGCCAGCAACACCAGCGACTAGCATTTCTGGTGCTGATGTACCAAAACCAACAATAACGAGTCCGATGATCAATGGTGAAACATTGAGTGTGCGGGCCATGCCTGCTGCACCGGCAACAAAGCGGTCCGCACCCCATATTAGAGCGCCAAAACCAACTATTACAGCGATGCTTTCATAAATTCCAAACATGAATTGTGATAACTCTTTTTACGTAAACAGATAGTGTAGAAGTATTCCACCAAAAATCGCAGCGCCAAACCAATGATTGTTTAAAAAAGCACTAAAGCATTGTTTTTTCTCGCGCTTGTAGATTAAACTTTGCTGATATATGGCTAATATGGTGGCTGCAAAAAGGCCGATATAATACAGGCTGCCGAACAGAAGATAAACACCTATTATTAAGAGTAAAATCAATGTTGCGATTTGTAGACCTGCAATAATATGGCGATCATACTGTCCAAATAAAATGGCTGTGGATTTTACGCCAATTTTTAAATCGTCATCTCTGTCGACCATGGCATACATAGTGTCGTAAGCCGTTGTCCAAAGAATAGTTGCTATAAAAAGTAACCAAGCTTCCAGAGGAACAGATTCAGTCTGCGCAGCAAATGCCATGGGGATTGCCCAGGCGAAGGCTGTGCCCAGCACCACTTGTGGTAGATTAGTATAACGCTTCATGAATGGGTAGCTTGCGGCAAGTAAGGCGCCAACGAAAGACATTGCGATGGTTAGGCCGTTCATGAGCAATACCAAAGCAAAAGCCGTTAATGCGAGGCCAGCAAATAACAGCAATGCTTCTTTTGGGGCGATGCGTTTTTCAGCGAGTGGCCGGTGTTTGGTACGTTCCACATGCGCATCAAAGTCTTTATCTGCATAATCATTAATAACACAGCCTGCAGATCGCATGAGGAATACACCTGCAGTAAAGACAATAAAAATTAAAGGATCTGGAAAACCTTCGGCGGCAATCCATAACGCCCACCAGGTTGGCCAAAGTAGCAAAAAAATACCAATGGGTTTATCCACCCTCATCAGTAGGCCATATTCCTGTATGCGCTGTTTTGTTGTTAGTGTTAGTTGCATGGTTTATCGATGTCAGGTAAAAAAATTTCACTCACCATTAATGGATTGTTTGCAATTTTAAATAAAGATCGGCGCCCCCAAATTTGATCAGATTTATTTTGCGAAAACATCAGCGCTGTTTGATGAATTTCATGTTTACTAGAAATTTTTGCGATTTCGATATTTCCTCGTTGAATATGCTTATTAGCAAATAATATAGCGCCTAGTGGCTGGGATCCCAAATGGGTGAGTTTTTGTAATTCACCTCGCAAGGATTTTTGAGGAATGACGGTACGTGCATAAACCCAGGCCTGATCACCGCAATAGAGGTGTACCTGACGTATAAAGGCTAGTGAATTGGGTTTTAAATTTAATGCCTGACTTTCATTTAATGTGGGTTTTTGCCAGTCTTCCTTTAAAACTTTAACAGAAAACTTTTTCGGGCAGGCGCAAATTAAAGCATGAGTTAATGAGCCACGATTAGTCAACCAATGTTGCAAAGGTTCGGGGGCAAGGCACTTAAAAAATGGATGTTTGGCCTGCCAAGTTGGCGTTGATAGGTAGTTGCTCATTACGTTCTACTACGGTTTCTAGGATTACACATTTCCATACTGCAATCCTTGATTAATCCAGCGTTGGATTAATGGTGCAATATTTTCTGGTTTTTCTTTTATCATTATATTGGCCGCTTGCTCAACTTGATCGAACATATATTGATCGCGATTGATGTCAGCGACGCGCAATTGTAGCAAACCAGTTTGTTTTGTGCCTAATAACTCTCCAGGACCTCTGATTTCCAGATCTCGTTCAGCTATGACAAAGCCATCATTGGTTTCGCGCATAATACTGAGTCGTTCATGACCGACTTGTGATAATTTGCCTTGGAAAAGTAAAACACAATTACTTTTTGTGCTGCCACGACCCACTCGGCCTCGTAATTGATGTAATTGAGATAAGCCTAGGCGTTCGGCATTTTCAATGATCATTAAACTGGCATTGGGGACGTCAACGCCGACTTCTATAACGGTGGTGGCAACCAATAAATCAATATTGCCTTGCTTGAAGGCAGCCATGATTTCAGTTTTTTGTTCGCTTTTCATACGACCATGAACTAAGCCAATTTGTAAATCCTCTAGCATTTGTTGAAGATTTGCCGCAGTGTTTTCCGCAGCTTGGCAATTTAGTGCTTCGGATTCTTCAATTAGCGGGCAAACCCAATAAGCCTGTCGTCCTTGTTGACATGCATCTTTTACACGTTCAATAACTTGTTCTCTGCGTGAGTCAGGAAGGACTATCGTATCAATAATTTGTCTTCCCTTAGGTAGTTCATCAATAATGGAAATATCTAGGTCTGCATATGCGGTCATTGCTAATGTACGTGGTATCGGGGTTGCAGTCATGATAAGTTGGTGAGGCACAATACTTTGCTGGCTTTTTTCTTTTAGTGCTAAGCGCTGATGTACACCGAATCGATGTTGTTCGTCAACGATAATAAATCCCAGTTTGTTATAGTGAACATCATTTTGAAACAACGCATGAGTACCAACCATGAGTTGGATTTCCCCTGATTTTAGGGCTTCCAGGGTAGTGTTTCGTTGTTTGCCTTTGACTTTGCCGGATAACCATCCGATTGATATATCTATAGGTTTCGCCCAGGTTTGAAGATTTTCAAAATGCTGTTCTGCGAGCATTTCCGTGGGTGCCATGAATGCGACTTGCCAGCCGTGAGATATAGCTTGTAAAGCAGTCGCCATTGCTACCACTGTTTTTCCACTACCCACATCGCCTTGTACTAAACGCAACATTGGCTGTGGTTTTTTAAGATCATTAAATATTTCATCGATAACGCGTTGCTGTGCGTTTGTTAATGGAAATGGAAGATTGGTAATGAATTTTTTAGTAAGTGTTTGCTTTCCTTTTAGTGTCGGTGCGCTAAAATTTTTTGTGTGTAAACGTAATTGTTTTAAACTTAAATGATGAGCTAAAAGTTCTTCAAAAATTAATCTTTTTTGTGCGGGATGTTGGAAATTTAATAAGGCATGGGTATCGCTGCAGGCATTGGGCTCATGTAATTGAATAACGGCTTCTTCTAAGGTTGGTAATTGGAGCTTTTGGCGGATTTGATCCACTAATAAATCGGTTAAATGTATGTGACCTGAAATAAGTTGATTCACCGCTTGTTTGGTAACGCTACGGAGCAATTTTTGAGGTAAACCCTCGGTTGTAGGGTATGTGGGTGTTAAATGATCGGACAGTATGTTTTTATCAGCATTAGCGAAATTATATTCCGGGTGAACCATTTCAAGCGATTCAGGCCCACGACGCACTTCACCGAAACAGTAGATCTCTTTGCCTTCTGTGAAACTTTTTTCTTGATAAGCGGAAAAATAGAAAAAGCGTAAGCTAAAGAAGCGGGAGCCATCAGTAATACGAACCAGAAGTGATCGGCGGCGACCTAATTTTATTTGTGATTGAACGATATCACCTCGGATAAGTGCAGATTCACCTGGTCTAAGATTAGATAAGCTTTTGATTTTAGTGCGGTCTTCATATCGATAGGGGAGATGAAAGAGTAAATCCGCAGGATGAAATATCCCCAATTTATGGAATTTCTCTATGCTTTTCGGTCCAATACCTTTGAAAGCCGCTAGATTTTTCGCAAAGGCTGACGTTTGTGGGTTTGAATGTATTTTTTCTGCGTAACTCATTGAAAATATTTAATTATGTTTAATTTATGGTTAATGTATTAAAATTATACTCAAATCTATTGCTGATTTTCTTGAGCTAGATTGGTAATATAAATGGTAGGCGGGAAAAGTAAAATAAAAGAGATGGAAAAATGCATAATCACCAAAGTCCAATAATAAACAATTGGTATACCAATTTAACGGGACAGCTTTTCAAAGTTCGTATGGTTGCTTTTAGTAGCGAAGGTATGGGAAGTCTTGTAATTGAATATATCGATGGCAATAAACAAATTATATCTCGCCAAGAGTGGGATTGCTTGAAATTGATGAAGCATAACAATGCTCGTCAAAAGGCAATAGCAGAAACGCCTGAAGAACTTACTCAGTAAAGTAGATTTAAATAAGTACCCATGCCACGGTTGGAATGCTCCAAAATGTGGCAGTGGACAAACCAACCACCAGATAAACCTGCGCTTGGGAATTTCCCTGTAGCTTGTACCCTTCCTTCTCGCCCCATGTCAGTAAATTGAACTGCTAATTTCACCACAGTTTTACTTGAGCCTTTAGCGCCAGGCCTACCTGGAATACGTATGGTGTCTTTTAATTCATTTGAATAAACTGGGTACTCAGTTCGATTGTTCGCTACATTGATGCTATCAATAAATTCCGTACTGATATGCTGAAAAGTAAAGCCGTGTGGGTGAAAAGGATGATCACCTTGGGTTAAATTGCTGACTTCCCAGATGTAGGTTTGATTGACCGTCGCATACAATGAAACACTATCAATTTCATTATTCTCCATGCTGAATGGCACACCTACTTTTGATGTATTCATGGCGGCAAAAAAATTAATATTTCCTGTTGCCGGGTCTGGTAATCCGTGACCAAAGGTAATTGGCAATATGGGTGTGTTGGCGGATGTTTGGATGAGAGGAATCGATCGTAAGGCTGTAGGCGGAACATAGGGTTGTTGATTTGACTTGCTTGTTTCGTCAAATTCAAATTTTAAGATTCTAAAAGGTGCTGTTAAAGCCGATTGATGATTGTGGTTGATAATTAAGTTGCCAGTACCATCATCTTCTACACCGTGAAATCCTCTTGGGAAAAAATGCCATTCAAGATAAGCAATGTCACCTGCGTCTCCATTGGGCGTAAAAATGATGTCACTTCTTTCGCCAGGTACTAACATCACACCTTTATTGAGATCAGGGTCCGATCTGAAAACAAGAGGCTCGCCATCACGAGCTGAAATAATTCTGGCTTGGGGTTTAGCTTGAATGCTGTTGTTTAATAGTGGAATAGATTCTTTTGCAAGTGGACTTGGTAATAAACCTCCGTCGCCGCCAATTTGATAAATGGTGTGATCAGGAATTGATAAGCGAAAAAAACGGGCATTTGCAGCATTAATTAAGCGTAATCTTACGGGTGTTCCAGAGTGAACCTGTATTACTTGAATGTCATCGCCACGAGAAGTAAGCGGCTCCAGTGCTTTACCATTAATTAAAAAAACATCTCCTTCCCTGCCATTTAATTGTGTTGTTGCGTTGGCTATGGGGTCTGTTATAGGCGCCTGATAAGACGGTGGTTCAATTTGTCCAGAGTCATCTAATAAAATATCGTCTAAAATAATCGTGGTTTCTTTGCTAGGCAGATTGTATTGCTTATCTATTTCTGGTTCACGTACGATAAGCGCGCCGTATAAGCCTTTTTCCACTTGAACATTTGACTCAATATGTGGGTGATACCAATAAGTGGCTGCATTGAGAAGTTTAAATTCATAGCGAAATGTACCGCCGTTAGCTGCTATAGCGGATTGGGCTAACATACTGCCATCCATATTGGCAGGCAATTCAAGGCCATGCCAATGAACAGTTGTGCTTGTATTCAATTTATTTGTGAAATTAACTATTAACGTGTCGCCAACATTGGCTTCAATAGTTGGACCGGGGAAGGTGCCATTGTAAGTCCACATTTTAGTGAAAACACCTGGGCGAAGTTCTATGTCTGTTTCAACTGCTTCCAGATTAACCTCAACAATGCTGGAATTTTTGTTGATGTCTGTTGCCTTGCTAAGTGCAATATTTTTATCCCAGTCATCTGTTGAATTGACTGTTTCTTCACAAGCTAGCAATAAAGAACAAGCTAGAATAATAAGCAGAGATTTTAGTAAAGGATTAATTAGCGCTGAATTTGCTGTTTTATGCATTGAAAATAAAGCTTTTCGTCAGGTGCGCAGTTTTCTCGTTGCGCTTTCCAAATCATTTCTCCCAAGCAGTCCATTAAAATATGCTCTGCTTCATGTGGATCTTTGGTTTTTTCCATTAATTGATTAAATGCATCTGCTATTCCCATAGGTTGGTTAACAGAGAGTTGCTCGTGAATGGAAATATGCATACTCAAATGCAAAAATGGATTAACCTGGCCCATTTCAGGGGAAAAGTCTTTGTCAATATTGCTATCGAGTTTATCGAAAAAAGTATGATATTCCGGGTGCAGCTTTATTACATTGACAATAATTTGTTCCATGGGTTCCAAAGGCAAGGATTGATTTTGCTTTTGCCAGGCATTAAAAAACACTTGTCGTAGTTCGGTTCGATCATTTGAAAATAGCATATTAGTCTTCTGTCTTTTTATTGTATTCGCATAAGTCTTCGATTATGCAGGCTCCGCAGCGTGGTTTGCGAGCTACGCAAACATATCGACCATGTAAAATCAGCCAATGATGCGCGTCGAGTTTAAATTCATCGGGAATAAATTTCAGTAATTTGCGCTCCACCTCATCAACGTTTTTCCCTGGGGCAATTTTGGTTCGATTACTCACTCGAAAAATGTGTGTATCAACGGCAATGGTTGGTTGACCAAAAGCTGTATTTAAAACTACGTTGGCTGTTTTTCTACCGACACCTGGTAAAGCTTCAAGTTCTTGTCGTGTGGTTGGTACTTCACCATTGTGCTCTTTAAGCAAGATATTACAAGTTTTTATTACATTGGCGGCTTTGGTGTTATATAAGCCAATGGTTTTTATATATTTTTTTAATCCAGTGATACCCAGGTCTTTAATAGCTTGAGGTGTGTTAGCAATTGGATAAAGTTTGTCGGTTGCTTTATTGACGCTGACATCCGTAGCTTGAGCAGAAAGTAATACGGAAATCAGCAATTCAAAGGGTGAGCTATATTTTAATTCAGTTTCAGGTTTTGGATTTTCAGCTTTTAATCGATTAAAAATCTCAATTCTTTTTAGTTTGTTCATGAGACGTCAGGATTTAATATTATAGACTTTTCAGCTTGCCTTTCTAGTCGGCGTTTTTCAATGACGTTTTTTAATGCAATTAATAACCCTAAGCCGATAAAAGCACCAGGAGGCAAGATGGCCAGTAAAAAACCACCGTAATCACTTACCAGTGTAATCTGAACATCCCGAAAACTCTCGCCAAACATCAGGTGTGCTTGACTAAATAAAGTTCCTTGGCCAATGATTTCTCTAACACTTCCTAAAATCAATAATACAGCCGTAAAACCTAATCCCATGGTTAAACCATCGACAAAAGAACTTTTTACATCATTCTTTGAAGCAAAGGCTTCCACCCTTGCGATAATGACGCAGTTTGTCACAATTAAGGGAATGAAAATTCCTAAAATATTATAAAGTTCATGTAAGTATGCATTCATGGACAATTCAATAATCGTAACAAACGAGGCAATAATCAAAACAAAAATAGGAATGCGAAGTTCTTGTTTAATATTATCGCGGATAAGCGAAACCGTGACATTTGATCCAATCATGACGAGGGTGGTTGCTATGCCAAGCCCCAAGGCGTTTATGAATGTTGATGACACAGCAAGTAAAGGGCATAAGCCCAACAATTGAATTAACGCTGGATTATTGTGCCAAAAACCATTGGTTGTTAATTTTTTATAGTCCGGTGTTTCCATAATCTGATCTCGCTTCAAATACCGCTATTTTATTTTTAGAAAAATATTCCAGTGTTTTTTTACTCATCTTAACAATTGCGCGTGGTGTAATTGTTGCCCCGGTAAGTTGGTCAAAATATCCACCATCCTTTTTAACACGCCAGTCGTTTAGCTTTGGATTACTTAAAGATTTATTGTCAAATATTCGAATCCAATCTGATTTTTGAATATCAATAGCATCTCCTAATCCCGGAGTTTCTTTATGGCTAACAACTCGTACACCGGCTACTGTTTCATCATGATTAATTGCTACCAGTAGTTTAATCGCGCCACTATACCCGTCTGGTGCAATAACACTGAATATAGCTGATTTGGGTTTGTTTTCCATTCTCGCCCGATAAATGGTAATTGCTTTACCGCGATAGTTTAGCGTTGGAGCGTCAATGGTTATATTATCAGTGTATAAATCATTATCGTGAAGGTGCGGTGGAACCAGTTCATGAAGATTATGAAGTAAAGCTTGCCGCTCATTTTCTGCGATTTGATCTTCGGTGAGTAAAAATGTGAGAGCAACCAGTCCACTGGAAACCATGGCAAACACGGCTAGCGCTTTGCCAGCTTTCCAAATGTTTTGCAGGATAGTGTTATTTTGATTTTTACTTTCCATGGCCATAGGTTTTTGGTTTTGTGTAGTAATCAATAGTTGGAGCGCACATGTTCATAATTAAAACGGCAAATGCAATGGCATCAGGGTATCCGCCCCAAGTTCGAATGACGTATATTAATATTCCAATGCCTGCGCCGTAATATATACGACCTCGTGGTGTGGTTGCTGCGCTAACAGGATCGGTAGCGATAAAAAATGCACCTAGAATTGCCGCGCCACTAAAAATATGAAAAATGGGTGACGCATAGCGGTCAGAGTCAGCGATGTAAAACAGCAGTGCCATTAACGCCAGGCTTCCTAAAAAAGCAGCGGGGATTTGCCAATTAATGATTTTTTGTTTTATCAGCCATAATCCACCGGCTAGAAAACC
>Ga0316207_10001485_pt1 | contig 28566 bp, 25 predicted proteins | sample 6weekpyrite_MG_FD_204943 | JGI IMG/M metagenome (GOLD analysis project Ga0316207, IMG submission 204943) | Microbial mat bacterial communities from mineral coupon in-situ incubated in ocean water Damariscotta River, Maine, United States -... | ecosystem: Environmental > Aquatic > Marine >...
TTTTAGGGTTAACTTGAAGCTGACGTAGTCCTACTTGAGTGATTTCTACGGGATCTTCAGCAGTCCATATTTTCTTATCTGGAGTATTGATATATCCCAAAATAGAGTGAAGTGTAGTTGTTTTACCAGAACCTGTTGGCCCACAAACTAAGAATAAGCCATAAGGCTTGCTGACTAAGTCTTCTACTTTACTCAAATATTCTGTGCGAATGCCCATCTGATCAAGCGGTATTGGTTCCCCATTGGCTAATACCCTTAAAACAACGTCTTCAAGGCCACCTGATGTTGGTATCGTTGCTACTCGCAACTCGATGCGTAATGGGCCGAATTTTTTAAAATCAATTTTTCCGTCTTGTGGTTTTCTACGCTCAGAGATATCTAGGTTACACATTATTTTTAATCGAGATATGAGTGCATTTCTATAACTGGGAGGAAGTTCAACATAAGGTAATAATTCACCATCTTTTCGAAAACGTACAATCGTTTTTTTCTTCCCCGGATAAGGTTCTATATGAATATCTGATGCACCTTGAGCGTGAGCATCCATAATCATTTTATTAACGAGTTTAACTAATGCATTATCTGATTCACCAATAAAATCTTGTGAATCTTCCTCGTCATCATCAATATCTAGCGCATCAGCAATTTCATCAATTTCAGTGCCATAATACTTTTCTATTGCCCAGTCAATTTCATCTATTGATGCCATCACCGGTTCGACAAATGTTTTAGTATGGAACCTAAGATCTTCTAGTGGTAGACGATTTAGCGGATTTTCAACGGCTACAATCAGCTTTGACTCATACAAACACAATGGCATAATATTATGACGTCGGCAGATCTTTTCGGGCACCATTTTTATAACGGTTAAATCAATAGTAAATTGCTTTAAGTTGACAAATGGTATACCCAATTTACTCGCCAGCGTTTTTTTCATTTCATCTTTACTGACTGCACCCATGTTAATGAGAATTTCACCTAACGGAATTTCTCTATTTTGTTTTTGTTCAGAGAGTGCTTTTTCTAATTCTATGTCAGTAATTAATTCATCTTGAATCAAAGCTTCACCTAAGCGAATATTTGGGCTTGATTCTTGTTTCTTTATAGCTGTTTCCAATTCTTCGGGTGAAACTATTGCTTCCGATGTTAAATATTCACCTAATTTTTTATTTCTAATTTCTTCCTGTATATTCAGCCCTTGATCTACTTCTTCTTGAGTAACCACCTTGTTTTTAACCAATGTTTTACCGAGCGCCTGGCCAATTTGATGTTCTTTAATGGCGCTGAATGGCACAAACATGTGGTAATAGTTATAAAAGGCTTGAGCGATAAATAAGTGAATGCCATTATCGTCGGTGACGTGACCTAAGGTTTCTCCAGATTCAGAGCTTTCATCTGTATAGATTATTTGAAATTCTTGACGTTCTGATGGTAATGTTATGTCGTTTCTATCCAATCCAAGATATTTTTCATCTAGCGCAAAATGACGGGAATTGACGAGTTGAAAACTTTTAATTTGATTAAGATTAAAGTTTTCTTGTTCGCCTTCATCATTTGGTAGGATGCTAATACTTTTTTCAGATTCTACATAACGGATAAGCCGCCCTGTTAGACTACTACCATTATTTAAAGTAACTATGGCATCTTCAATTTTGCTAGGGACTTCGTTTGGTGCTTTTACTGCTCTAGGTGGCAGCGGTAGCGATATTGAATTGTTAGAATCCATGCAAATACTTACTCCATAAAACACTTCATGGACTATGTCGGTAGTTCAAGTTTGATTCTTTAATAAAATATAAAAACTACAATTGGCTTTTTACACATAAAATCAAGTATCTATCGATAATTTACTTGTCTTCAATTGGCTGAAAATAGCGTGTTTTGTGTACAGTAAATTGATAAACCGACTCTTGATAACTCAAAATAACCGGAATGACGAGCAAAACCAGTAAAGTGGCAAAGGCTAATCCAAATGTTATAGATACAGCCATGGGGATAAGAAATTGGGCTTGTACCGATGTTTCGAATAATAAAGGCGTTAGTCCGGCGATGGTCGTTAGCGAAGTTAGGATAACGGCTCTTAATCTACTCGTGGCAGCCTGGGCAATTGCAGTACTGATTTTTTCACCATTTTTACGTAATTCCTGATAAACCGTAATTAGAATAATGGCGTCATTTACCACAATGCCTGATAATCCAATTATCCCGAATAACGACAGAATGGTTAGTTCAATACCCATAAAATAATGCCCAAGCAACGCGCCCGTTATACCAAATGGTATAGCTGACATGACAACTAACGGTTTAAAGTAGGAGCTAAATACCCAAGCAAGAATAATATATATTAATGCTAGTGCGATTAATCCCCCTGTTTTCATATCAGCCATGGTGTCTTTTTGACGAGAAGCTTGCCCCTCATAGAAATATTGTAAAGAATATTTTTGAGCAAGCTGAGGTAGGTAATCTTCAGCAAGTTCATTTAAAATACGGTTAGCATTATTTTGTGCCCTATCCACGTCAGCGGTTACACCGATGGTTAATAAAGTTTGACTATGGCGTAAGGCGTCAAATCCTTTACGAGATTTTAAGTTTACGATGCTTGGTAATGGTGCAAACTGACCATCAGGCAGATGAATATGAAAATTATTTAAATCAGAGATTTTATCTCGCTCTGCTTTAGGTAGGGTTAATGTAACTTCCAACTCATCGTTTTGAACCTGGAAGATTTGAACCAGTATGCCATCGAAGGCAGCGCGTAATTGTTGCCCCACTTCAGTTATATTTAGACCAATGGCCTTAGCCGAAGGGGTAAGTTGATAAATCATTTGTTCCTGCCCCCAGGGTAAGTCATCCTCAATCGCGCTAACACCCGTAAAACTTTTAAGTTTCAGTTGCAGTTCTTGTGAAGCTTGTTTTAATACTCCAGGTGTATTTCCTGTTAATCGAATATCCAAATCCTGTCCTGGTGGGCCACCTCGACGTTGGGCAATATTAAAGAGTTCGATACCTGCAGGTAGCTGGATAAGAGATTTCCAATATTTAATAAATTCCGCATTTCTAAAATCCCGTTGATCTGGGGATAGTAATTCAACAAACAACGATCCATATTGGTCACCCGATCGTGTTCCAGTGCCACCACCACTGGATGTGATTCCTTGGCGAATAACGGCGGTGAGAACATTGCCGCCACCAAAATGTTGATTTGCTTCTTCGAGATTTTCAGTGAGTGTTTCTAAATACTGCGAAACTTTTTCTTTAGGCGTTCCTGCAGTAAAACTGACATTAGTATAAATAATTTGGCTTTCTGTGCTGGGAAAAAAGGTATAAGCAATACGTCCTCCAGCAACAAGACTTATGGCGAGAATCAACAGCCCAATCGCACTGGCTAATGTGATCGAGCGATACCGAATCGCTTTATTCACTAAGGGAAGGAATATTTTTTCTTGAAAATGAGCAAATCCATCATCGAGTCGTTGACGAATTTTACTCGGTACTGTCTTTTGGCCACTGATTAAAGCGTGTTTCATGTGAGCTGGCAATATTAAAATACATTCGAAAAGTGAAGCGAATACAATACAAACTATCACAAGCGGAATTTCAAACATTATTTTACCCATGATACCGCCAATCATCATCATGGGCAAAAAAGCGGCAATGGTTGTTAGAGAGCTAGATACAACAGGTGCTAACATGCGACGTGCCCCAATTTCTGCGGCTTGATCAGCTGTATCTCCTGCATTAAAACGGGTTAATGCATGTTCTGAAACTACAATTGCGTCATCCACGATTATGCCAACCGCCATGATCAGGCCAAACAAGCTGATCATATTAATACTGCTCCCCGCTAAATACATAAGAATTAGCGTAGCCATAAATGAAACTGGAATACCGGCAGTTACCCAGAATGCTGCTCTACCATTGAGAAATATAAAAAGTATTCCAATTACGAGAATTAATCCTCCCAAGCCGTTTATCAGTAAAACTGAGATGCGGTCTTCAATTAATTTCCAGCTTTGATCAAATACATGTAAATTTAAATTTGATGGTAGTTTTTTTGCCTCACTAGCGAGCCATTGCTCAAGTATTCTTGCTGATATTAATGAATCACTGGTTTCCGTGCGGCGAAGGAGTAACTCAACGGCGGGCTTTCCTTCATGAAACAGGGTAACCTGATTATCTCTAGCTCGCTTTTCAATGTGACTAATATCACCAAGTCGTATTTGGTGATCTCCCTGAGGAATAACTAGTTGCTGAAAAGCTTCGACACTGCGTTGTTGCTCAAGTCCTCTTAATTGTCGAGCGACATCACTTTGCCCAATAAAACCTGCAGGAATGTCTTGACTTGTATTGCGTATATCTTTGGCAATCTGATCTAATGGTTTATTGAGACTTTGTAGCATTCGATTAGAAATTTCTATACTGATTTCTTCTTCCGGCAATCCTGTAATATCAATTTTTGCAATACCAGCTGCCAGCAATTGATCTCGTATCTCATAGCTAATGGTGCGTAAATTGTTAAGATTATTATCTTGCGAAATTAGCAGCCTTGCAATATTTTCATAACGGACTACTCGACTGACTTCTGGCTCTTCGGCATCGCCAGGTAATTGCCTAAAGCGTGCTATACGTTGATTTACTTCATCGAGTGCAATACCGATATCACTGTTTTTATCAAATTCTAGTGTGATTGCTGATATGCCCGTTGCTGAGGTGGAGCTGATTCGATGTAGGTTATCGAGTGTATAAAGCTCTTGTTCTAAGGGTTTAGTGAGTGATTGCTCAACATCTTCTGCACTGGCTCCACTCCAAACAGTCCGTACGTTGACAATATCTAGGTCAAAATTAGGAAAAAATTGAATATTAAGTTTTTGTAATGACCAAGCACCCATCATGATGACGATAATCATCAGCAAATTTGCAGCGACGCGATGATGGGCAAATACTGCAAGCAAGTCTCTTTTTGGGGATGAGGCAGTTGATGTTTGAGATATTCCAGACTTCATTGTGAGGAATTAGTATTTACTTTTAAGCCATGCATAGCGTTAGCAAATTTGCTGGTTAGCACGGTATCGCCATTGTGTAGTTCATTACTAGTAATTAGGAATAAAGACTTTTGCTCATCCTGAGAACGAGTTTCACCTAACCATTTTACATTAATACGTTTTAGTCGTTGATCTTTAATTATGAAAACGCTGTCTGTACCGTATAAAGCATCGGAGGGGAGGGCAAAAGCGTTATTAATGGCAGGCAGAGCGAGTTCGAGAACAAAGGTTTGACCTATCAGATAATGTTTAGTATTGCTGTTTAAGGAAAAATATAAATAACTGCCCGCTGAGTTTTGTTGAATTTCGCCACTCATACGTTCCAGAATGACAGTTTGTTTTTGCCCACTTATATTTACCCAGCCTTGCAATATACGATTATTTTGCATTGCCAATCTAATGGATGCCAGATATTTTTCTGGTACCAAGGCTTTTAGTTCAATATGGTCGTTATTATATAATCTAAGTAAACGGGTGCCCTTGCGAACATGCTCCCCCTGATCCAAGGTAATTTCAGTAATTGTCGCATTAACAGGCGCAAGTATTTCTGTGTGCGATAAATCCTTTTTTGCCAGCGCTAAACGAGAATCAGCAGATTTTAGTTTTGCTTTGAGTTGCATTAAGCGAATAGGGTGATTTTCTATGGAAGCTTGACGCTGGGTAATCGCAATTTGTTGACTTAGTGCTGAACGTTTCGCATCGTCAAGCTGTGAACTGGAAGCCATTTCACTTTTTTCCAGTGTCTGCGCTCGGGTGACAGCATTGTTGGCGATCGTGAGTAAGGATTTTTCTTTCTCTAAGAGTGCTACATCTGTTTTGTTTCCTTCAATTTCTTCAACAATTTGTGCTTTTATTTCACTTTGCTCTGCTTTTCGTTGTGCCACTATTAATTTGAAAGTGCTTTGATCAAGACTGAGTAATACTTGTCCTTTCTTAACCTGGTCTCCTTCACTAACCCAACGTTGACTTACATCAGCTTCGATTGCCGATGAAATTTCAATATCTTCTGTTGAAATACTCTGAGCAATTAAGTTAATGACTGGTTGAAGATTGTTCTTTTTGAGAGCTTGGCTATTTACGAACCATGTTTTTTCTTCAACAATTTTTTGTTCACTTGCAGGTTTTGTTTTGTACAAAAAAATAGACAAGATGATGCTCAGTGCAATAATACCAAGGGGTGCAATCAAACGAACGAGTTTAGAGGGTTTATTCATAATATTTATTGAATATATCATATTTTAATGAAATGCTTATGTTTGAAGAATTATTTCACATACAAATGTCTAACAATGTATAATTTATAAGGTTTTGTTAAGCTTATATTTTTTGTGTGTTCAATAATATTTTCAATAAAACGGTTTTTATTTTGCATCTTCTATATGATTTTATTGATAATTTTTTGACGAATCCCTTATTCGATTTTGGAGTAGTTCTTGTCAGTTAGACGCTTATTTAATCTTATTATTTTCTTTGTATTGCTTCAGCCAGGTCTGCACGTTTGGGCAATTACAACTGCTGCAACAAAAAATATACAGCAGCCACAACAAAAACTATCTAAATTGCCTCAAATTTTTGAGCGAAATTTCGGGCAATTTGATAAACAATACAGTTATATTGCACATACTCCGGAAACATTTTTTGCTTTTGCAAAAGATCATGTCAGTTTAGTACTTAACACCCGGAAAAAATTGCCAAGCCAACGCTTAAAAATGGAGTTTGTGGATGCAAATACAGATTCGCATATAACTGGTGTGACAAACTTACCGCAGCGTATAAATTACTTTAGAGGTAGGGCGTCGCAATGGATTAAAAATGTTCCCACTTTTAATAAAATACATTATACAAGTATCTATCCCGGTATTGATCTCCAATTTTATTTTAATCAATTTAAAATGGAATTCGACTTTATTGTCGCCCCCGGCATGGATCCAAAAAAGATCGCATTTAACATTACAAATGCTTCGGATATTAAGTTATCACCTTCAGGTGAACTACATATTATTTTTAATGGTGAGCTGCTTATTCAAAAGGCGCCAATCATTTATCAAAGCGTTGATGGGCAACGAAAAATTATCCAAGGTAGATTTGTACAGCAGGGAAATCGTATCAGTTTTGATATTGACAAATACGACCCAAGATTGACACTTGTTATTGATCCAGTGATTGAATTTAGTAGTTATTTTGGTGGAGAATGGGAAGATCAAGCAAATGTTATTAAAACTGATAGCAACGGTAATATTTTTGTTGCTGGTTCCACTTCAGCACAAGCACGTATAACAGCAGCTAATATTCTTACTTCTGAAGCACAGCCACTCTCTTCGAAAGAAAATGAAGACACGAATGTCTTGTTTCAACCCCAACACGGTATCAGCCTCGACGCTGATATTATTAATGGAGGAAGTTTGGACTTAAATTCAAATAATAAAATTACCGAAGTTAACGGTGTTGAGGTTATTGAAGACTATGAATACACCTGCGACTATGAATACAGTGGTTTCTTTGATAATGATCGTATTGTTGTGGATTACGATGCGTTTTTGAGTAAATTTGATAGCGACTTCAATCTAATATTTACAAGCTACATTGGCGGCTGCCGTAACGATTCCATTCGAGCGATGACGATAGATAACAATGATAATATCTATGTTACCGGTTTAACGTTGTCAGAAGACTTTCCAGTTAAATTTCCTGCTCAATCAACACTAGCTGAATCACGATTTGCAGATGGTAAGGTACAAGGCGACGCTTTTTATGCTAAATTTGAAAATGATGGATTCTTGCTATTTGCCAGTTTCCTCGGTGGTGATGGACAAGATGGTGGACGTGACATTGCTGTTGACGATGACGAAAATATTTATTTAACCGGTTATAGCCATTCACGAAACTTAGCGACCAAACCTTGCCCTCAGGTAGGAAAACGAGCGATTGCTTGTGATAATATTGGTGGCGTCGATATTTCTGCAAATGAGGCTGGGTCAACAGATGTCAGCGTTTATTCAGATGCTTTTGTAGCGAAAATTACTTCAGAAGGTGATGTTATTAGTTATTTGAGTTATTTTGGCGGGGAATTTGATGACTGGGGCCAAAGTATTAGAGTACATGATGGCGCAATATATATAGCCGGTAACACTGCATCATCGGATTTACCAGTCGGTCATTCTGGTTCTTATAGTTATATGCCATATAATGTAAATCAAACTAACGAAGAAATTGTGGAGGATAGGCAAGAATTATTCTGTACACGCTTGCGAGAGGAAAATTTGGTGAGTTTACGGATTGCCGATGCTCATGTTTGTCAGGATGTTTTTATCGCAAAATTAAATATTGATGATTTACAAGCCGATGAGAGTGTTGTTCAGTTTATGACGTATTTCGGTGGCGATGATGATGATAATGTTTCAAAAATTGAAATAGACTCTGCCGGAAATATTTACGTAATTGGCACAACTAAATCAAAAGGCGTTCGATTAAAGTCTGGTGCAGCAAACACCTTAGCAAGTGATAATAAATTAGAAGATCGCTTTCCGCTATATAAGAATATCAATCAATATGAGTTTGATGTGAATTCTATCGTTACCTCCGCTTTTTTTGCGATATTTAATCCCACTGCTGACAAATTAATAGTTTCAAGCTTTATTGGAGGGGATAATAATGATACAGGTAATGCCATCGCGATACGGGAAAATCCGGTAAATGGCGATGGTGAATCCATCGTTGATATTTATTTAGCCGGACATACTTTATCAGAAAACTTTTTTACTAAAAATTCCTTTCAATCAAATTCCGCTGAAAGTGATATTTATCTATTAAATCTCGCACTTGATTTATCAAAACAAGACGATGATTATGACACAGAAAACCCGGATAATCCCAATTTATGTAGTGCAAACAGTTGTAATTTGTATGATATCAAATATTCTACATTATTTGGGGGAGAGAATTTAGATTCCTTGAAAAGTATCACCCTATTACCCAATAATGAGGGATTAGTACTGGCGGGCATTACTTTTTCAAATTTATTTCCTGCAAGTACTAGTGCATTAAAAAGTACAATAGCTGGTATTACACAATTACAATATAATCCGTCAACTCGTGAAGTAATCGATAGTTTTGTTTTTTTTCCATCAGATATGTTTCTAATGAAAGTAACCGATGATATGGAATCTGCAGATTTAAGTATAAACACAACCCTTGTCGACGAAGGCACTATCGTTGAAGGAGAGGAAATTAATTATTCAATTGTGATTGAAAACAATAGTGCGACAACTACGGCTAGTTCTGTTCGACTGTTAATAAAACACCCTTATATTGCAAGACTGGAAGATATTGAAAATTATATTACGATTGGTTTGGCAAATTGCAAGCAAGATATTAAACAAATGTATTGTTTAGTCGGTGATTTAGTACCAACTGAAACGCAAAATATTTCCTTGAAAATAAAGTCAAGAAACAGTGGGGATTTTTCTATCGCAACGTCAGTATCCAGTATGACTGCAGACGAAATAAGTTCGAATAATGATATTGAAAATACAATAAAAATACGTGTTAAAGCAGATGCTGCATCCCTAAGCATTGAAATATTGATATTACTACTTTTTATTTATATGAGTTTTTATTTACACAGTTTGAACAAGATTAATCTCATCAATACAAGGCATTAAAGCAATTCACATTGCGGTCGTTTATGTGTACTAAGATAATTTCACTACAGATTTAGAATATGCCATTATATCGCTTAACTAAAGAAAACTTTCATGAGGTTCTTAAAGAGAACGAGATAGTTATTGTGGATTTCTGGGCAGAATGGTGCAGTACTTGTTCGTCTTTTAAACCTGTTTATATGGAAATTTCAGAAAACTACCCAGATATTGTGTTTGGTAAGGTTAATACCCAATTTGAACAAGATATTTCTATTGAAAATCGCATTCAATCGATTCCAACTTTGATTGGTTTTCAAGATGGTTTGGAGGTTTACCGGAAGATGGGATCAATTTCTAGTCAGCTACTTGAAGAGATTGTTAACGGAATAATAAATAAAACCTTGGTTTCATAAATATTTTAATGGGATTTTTAACAAATATGAGCGATAATTGGTGAAATCTTGGCCTATTAGTGTAGGTTGAATTTTGGAATCATTCTAATTTATACAAATAATACAAAAAATAAACAATATGAAGTTATCAACAAGCTTAGAGAAATTATTATTCAGCACTATCAGGATAGAAACGCGGTTATCTGATGATACCTTTGTCGATGGAACTGCCTTCGTCTACGAATATTCAACTAACGATAATACTTATCCCTTTTTAATCACCTCTCGCCATTTAATCGAGCATGCATCGGAAGGGCGCATGACTTTGATTCAGGGCCAAAATAGAGCACCTATTTTGGGTAAGGGTTATACCTTAGATATTGATAATTTCTCAAAACTCTGGTTTTCACACCCCGACGAAGTGTCAAATGTTGCAGTAACACCATTTGTTCCATTTGTTAAACATGTGGAAAATTCAGGTATTTCCATATTTTTTGAAGCGCTAAACAAGACTTCGTTGTGCACTTCTGAAATGACAAAAAACCTACATATTGGCAGTGAAATTATGTATATGGGTTATCCAAAAAACTGCTGGGATAGTAAGCATTTGCTGGGTGCGGTTCGTAAAAGTATGCTTGCTATGCCTTATGATTTAGATTATCAAGGTAAACGTCAGGTTTTAGTGGACAGTCCAGTAATTCAAGGCAGTTCTGGTAGTCCGGTTTTTCTAAAAACAAATACCTTAAATCAAAGTAGCGATAATACATTGCTGGGTTTTTTAACTAACTTGTCCGAACCTCAGGAACAAGATCAAAACCAAGAAATGCTAGTGGATAACCCGTTGCTAGAAACGCCGATGGGTGCCATGGTAAAAATAGACGTTGCTATTGAAACCATTGTTGCCTATTTACAAGAAAAAGGTTTTTTATAATACGCTAATGGTTAGGCCCGAAACACCTTCTTTAACGGTTGATATCATCATTCAGTTGATCGATAGGAAAGACCTTCCGATCGTGCTCATAGAACGTAAATACCCACCCTTGGGTTGGGCATTGCCGGGTGGTTTTGTGGATATAGGCGAAACTGTGGAGACAGCCGCAATCCGAGAAGCCAAGGAAGAGACCTGTTTGCATGTAGAGTTAGTTTCTTTGCTCGGCTGCTACTCTGATCCAAAACGCGATAACCGAGGACATACAGCTAGTTTAGTTTATATCGCAGATGCTAAGGGGGAACCCAAAGCTGCGGATGACGCTAAGAATGTACAAGTTTATCGCGTTTCTCAGCTTCCAGGTGTATTGGCATTTGACCACGATGAAATATTGCGAGATTACTGTGAATTTCGTCGATCAGGCTCATTAAGACCCATTAAACATCAATGCTCGAAAGCGTTTTAATCCTTCTGGGTTTTGTAGTAGCAGATGTGAAATTATAAATGAAGCAGCTGTCCAAGTTTGATTGTAATTTGCACGTCTGCCAACCAAGGTTCCTTTCTTACCATCATAATATTCAGGCCAATTGTCTTTTTTTAATCGTTTGTTACATAAGTTGATTGCGCGTTGTGCGAGGTCTTCACGACCAGTAATGATAGCAGCGCTGGTAAAAGCCCATAATAAACAAGGCCAGCTTCCCCCATTATGGTATGACCATGCTGCATTTTTAGGATCCTTTCCGGTTACCCATGCCCAACGATCCCCAGTTGCAGCAGGATAAAGTATTTTTAAAGGCATTTTACCAATGAGTTCATCCCAATGCTCATCAAACATCATTATAATTTTTTCTGATTCCTGATCTGTTGCTAGTCCAAACAATATTGAGAGTAAATTGCCAAATGTAAAGACGCGAAAATCCATTCGGCCCGCGCCAAGATTTCCAACCAAATAGCCGGATCGCGGACTTAACCAACCGTCAATCCAATCGGGGATGATCTCAGGGTAAATATTTAATACATTAACGGCTTCATAACCAAACTCTTCTGTTTTTAAGCGATGAATTTCATTTAAACGTTCACTGTCTAACCAGTAATATATACGAACGTATGAGCGAAGCGTTCGCATACGGGTGTGTACAATGCTACGAATGTTTTTATTTTCCGGACTATCAATTAAAAGTTCATGAGCCGTTAATAACATGCCGTAAAACAATGCCTGAATTTCAAGCGGATGGCCATAAACACCCATACGGCGATCAATCATAAAGGAGCCATCAGGTACCAACATTGCGGGTGAGGTTTCAAAACTTTCTTTTAAATATAAATCTAGGATCTGACGGATGCCTTCCTGAAATTCATCTTGCTTAGCCAAACTGAAATCATTCAGTGAATGGCAATATGCGCGCAATAAAATCATCCACCATAATGCTGAATCAACCGGTGCGACACGTCCAATTGCTCGATCACCAAAATCGGCTTGTATGGTTTCATTTCCTTTTGAATTTTGTAATACCTTAAAACTGGCTGGCAATAAGCCTAAAGATCGTTGATGACCTGCCATTACCGGTTGCTGATCTTTGAGAGAAAGTACCGTTTCCAGAAAGTTCTTTATAATTTCGGTTTGGCCATCTAATAAGAATACCAATCCGGATGGCACAAAATCACGTACAAAACATTCTTGGTAATTTGGTGCGATGCTTTCTGGATCAGTAGCAGCAATTGTCCCAATAATCTTTCCCCGGTATTCCAGTTTAGATTGATTGAGTAATTGATAGGCAGCGTCAATATGAGTATCGATTTTAGACATATGGTAAAAATACGAATTTGTATTCCAAATTTAACCCCCTGCTAATATTGAGCCGGTATTATATTTAACAATTCAAGTTTTTTTAACATAATAAAAACAATGAGTTAAATAACATGATTTGTTCAAATCGTGGTATTCCAGTTTTTACGTTATATTAGTAACTAAAACCGAATAAAACAATGAATTTAAAATATCAGTAATAGACCTGTATTGATACTACAGCTTGAGAACCACGTTAATATCAATTTTTTTTAATTGCTAAAGATGAATATTTAATAATGTTAAATGAAATAATAATAAATGAGTTATCAGAATCCCGTTCCAAAAAGGATCGCCGTCAAAGAAAATTACATTCCTTATATTATACATTTTTTAAACGACGTCGCTGTGAGCCTCGTCGTGAAGATGATCAGCTCAATAATGTCTATGTAGACAAGCACGAACCGTTTGTATTTGTTTTATTTTCGATAACTATTTTCTTATCTGCAACCGATGCAATGTTTACCTTGTTTATCATCAACAATGGTGGAGAAGAAATTAATCCATTTATGCGTTATTTGCTTCAGATAGATGTCAATACATTTTTTTGGGTGAAATTCTTTCTGACGTCCTTTGGGATGTTATTTTTGGTTAGCCATAAACACTTTTTGTTTTATCGAATTATTCGCGGTTACCATATTATGTATGCGGTGTTTGCTACATATTTCATTTTGATTAATTATGAGCTTTATTTAATTTCTGAAATAATGGCCATAAGCTAACAAATAGTGATACATAATAAACCTCAGTTTTATAAAACTGAGGTTTATTGTTATTAGGTTAGTTTTTATTGTACTAAACTAACACCATCACTTTCCGGTAGTCGCGGTAATTCAATTTTTGGGTATACGCCTGTTAGTGTTTTTAGGAAGGCGACAATGTCATCAACCTTTTCTTCTGTGATAGGGTAATTAAATTGAACGCGATTCATCACTCTTACTGCTTCATGCAAATCATTTACTGCATTGTTATGAAAATAGGGGGCGGTATCAGCAATATTTCTTAATGATGGCACACGCCACATAAGTTTATGCTCTGGATCTAGATTAACGTGAAAACTACCCAGGTCAGATAACATATCATATTTTTCTTCATACTGACTACCGCGAATGGTTGGATATAACTCATAGAAAGCATCACCCATTTTAAGTCCTGGTCCCGGCGCAGGGCCGGCGAAATTTGTTCCAAAATGACAACCTAAACAACCTTGATCTTGAAACAATTGATAACCACGTTTTTCTTTATCGTTTAAAGCGGCTTTATTTCCTGCGATGTATTGATCTGCACGGCTGTTAGGGACGACCAAACTTCGTTGAAAACTTGCTAAGGCTTTACTAATATTGTCTAAACTAATTTGTTTGTCTTTAAAGGTATTTTCAAATATTGTCACGTAACCTTTAATATTTTTTAATCGTGATTCAAGTAGCATGGCATTTTGCATTGCCATAATTCTAGGATCTAACAGATGTTCTTCTGCCTGTTGTTCTAAACTAGCTGCTCGGGAATCCCAGAAATAGGTAGACATATAACCAACATTCCACACACTAGGTGCCGAGCGGGTGACGTTGCGCCCTAACATGTTCATTGCAGCACCATCGTCATCCCCACCCATTGCCAGGTTATGACAACTATTACAACTCACATCACCACGTATTGATAAACGCGTATCAAAAAACAATTTTTTTCCAAGTTCTATTTTTTCTTTAGTTTGTGGATTGCTAGCTGGAATGATGGGTTGTTTTGGTAATACTTGCCAATATTCAAAAGCGGCAAGATTCCAGCTAGTCAATAGACATATTATTGTTGATATATATACAGCAGTGGTACGCATTTAAACTCCCATAACACATAAAATAAATACGATTATACCTCATCCAACATTTAATCCTAAAGCGATGAAAATGTTCATATATTGCTCTATTTGGGTGGTTTTCAGAATTACCATCTCAACCTCAAGTCTTTAGACCTTTATGTCGATAGGATTGACAGGATATTTTTTTAGGAGTTGTGGGCATTTGCTCAATTAATAAACACTATGAACGTCATTATTGGCTTAGCAATGGTTTTAATCTGTGTTTTCGGAGGGTTCATGCTCTCTGGAGGCCAATTAATCGCTTTATGGCATCCACCCGAGTTGGTAATCATTGCTGGAGGCGCAATAGGTGCACTGATATTAGCAAACCCCATAAAAGTCATTAAAAACATCATGGCTGATTTGCCTGGGATTATTAAGGGATCAAAATACAATAAAGCATTATACCTAGATCTTTTAGCTTTATTGTTTGACTTGTTTTCTATGGCAAGAAAAGAGGGATTGATGTCCCTAGAAGCGCATATTGAAGAACCAGACAAAAGTGAAGTGTTTATGAAATATCCCAATATTTTATCAGATCATCACGCAGTTGAGTTTATGACTGATTATCTGCGTTTGATGGTGACTGGTGCAGCGAATGCTATGGAAATGGAAAATCTAATGGATATGGAGTTGGATACTCATCATGCAGAAGCTGCAGTACCTAGCGGTGCAGTACAAACCATGGGTGATGGTCTTCCCGGTTTTGGTATCGTAGCTGCGGTTATGGGCGTGGTAATTACCATGGCATCAATCGACCAGGGTCCAGCGGTTATCGGTGCGAAAGTTGGTGCTGCATTGGTTGGAACGTTTGTTGGTATATTATTATCTTATGGTATTGCTGGTCCAATTGCTGTTGCCATGGGCCATATTAAAACAGATGAATCTAAGTTTATCGAAGTCATCAAAGTATCGTTGCTCGCTTCTCTCAATGGCTACAGCCCACAGGTTGCAATAGAATTTGGACGTAAGGTCATATTTTCTCAGGAGCGACCTACGTTTCTTGAATTAGAAGAATACGTTAAACGTAAATAATTTCAGGAATTGTTTGATCAATGGCTGAAGTACAACCGATAATTATAAAGAAAGTCAAGAAGGGCGGTCATGGTGGTCATCATGGCGGTTCTTGGAAAGTAGCCTATGCGGATTTCGTAACAGCAATGATGGCTTTCTTTCTATTACTATGGCTTTTAAGTGCATCTAATCAAGAAACCCTTTCAGGTATTGCAGATTATTTTGACAACCCAAGTGCCATTGATGCAGCAGGTGGCACAAGTACTAGTATGATTGAATTAGGTAGTAATATTGATTCATCAAGAGGTGATGGTAATCAAAACCGTGAAAGTGAAAGTTATGAAAACTATAGTGAAGCTTATGAGCAAATGGAGCAAGCTAAGCTAGAAGATTTACAAGATGAGCTCGAATATCTTATCGAAAATAATCCGGACCTGGAAAAATTTAAAGACCAGCTGTTGATTGATATCACAACCGAAGGATTACGTATACAAATAGTCGATAAAGAAAATCGTCCCATGTTTGATTTAGGTAGCGCTACGTTAAAACCTTATGTGAAACGTATTTTAAGAGAAATGGCACCGATTTTAAACGAATTACCGAATAAATTGAGTATATCAGGTCATACTGATGCTAGAAGATATTTTCGAAAAGATGGTTATAGTAACTGGGAATTATCAAGTGATCGTGCCAATGCAGCAAGGCGGGAATTAGTGAGTGCACAATTACCGCCGGAGAAAATTGTTCAGGTAGTTGGTTTAGCATCGAAATTTCTTTTATATAAAGACAGACCTCTGGACCCAGCAAATCGACGTATTAGTATCTTGGTGTTGAAGAAAAAGTCTGAAGATGAAATGTACCGCGATATGGGATTAAAGCCAGAGACCTTGCCTAAATCAGTTATTGATAGATTATCTAATATTGGGCAAGATCCTCAAAAAATATCTACAGAATCTGAAGTACAAAATCAAATACGTAGTGGAACGGTACGCCGAAGTGGTGTGATAGTACGCTTTCGTGATGAATAAAATGAAATACTTCATATTACTCAGTTTGCTCTTTTTTTCGTTATATGTTCATTCTGCACCTACTATTAAAGTTATAGGTCTTTTTAAAGATAAAGCGTTAGTTACAGTAGATGGGAAAAACAAACTCCTTCGAAAAGGTGAAATCTTTAAAGAGTTTTTATTGGAATATGCTGATTCAAAACGGGCTGTAATTTCCTATAATGGTGTTCCTGCTAAATATACACTTGGTTCTACTGGTGGGGGGCTGCGATTCAAAAAGGCAAATTCATCAGCTTATCGGATTAGTGCTAATCCCCAAGGAATGTATTTTACACAAGGTAGTATTAATAATACCCCAGTGAATTTTATTGTTGATACCGGCGCAACCATGGTGTCCATGAATGAGGATCATGCGAAAAAATTAGGGATTATTGCCAAACGAGATGGCGAGAAAATTAATATAAAAACAGCTTCTGCTGTGGTTAAAGGTTATAAAGTAAAACTAAAAACGGTTAAGGTTGGGGAAATTCAAATCAATGACATTGATGCAACTGTTTTAATGAGTAAACAACCTGATACGATATTATTAGGTATGTCTTTTCTTAAAAATCTAAGAGTCAATCACTCAGGAAGTGTCATGACTCTTGAGAAAAATCAATAACGCTTATTTATAGTTTTTCAATATACGCATAAGCAGAATGATTGTGTATAGATTCAAAATTTTCAGATTCTACAGTGTATGAAACGATTCTCTTATCAGAGTTTAAAACTGCCGCAACATCACGTACCATATCTTCAACAAATTTTGGATTATCATAGGCTTTTTCGGTTACATATTTTTCATCAGGTCTTTTAAGCAAACCAAATAGCTCGCAAGACGCTTGTTTTTCTATCATTTCGATTAATTCTTCGATCCAAACAAAACCTTGTGTTTTAACACTGACGGTAACATGTGATCGCTGATTATGTGCGCCATATTCCGATATTTTTTTAGAACATGGGCATAAGCTGGTAACGGGTACAACAACTTTAATCGTTAATTCTGGTTTATTTTCATGAATTTCGCCGGTAAACGTTACTTCATAATCCAGCAAACTCTCCACTTGTGTAATTGGCGCCGCTTTATTGATGAAGTACGGAAATACCATTTCAATATGGCCAGACTCAGCCTCGAGTTTTTCAATCATTTCCGATAACATTTCTTTAAATGAATCGACTGTAATTTCACGTTCGTGTAAGTTGAGTATCTCAACAAAACGAGACATGTGCGTGCCTTTAAAATTATGAGGCAAATTGACGTACATATTAAAATTAGCGATGGTGTGTTGATCACCACCAGAACGATCGCGAACTTTCACGGGATGACGAATATTTTTAATACCGACCTTATCAATTGCAATGTGTCTCGAATCTTCTGAGCTTTGCACGTCTTCTATGGGTGATTCAGAAATTGTTGTCATTTAATTATTCCTCTGAATAACGTGCGCACGCACGTTCAGTTTCCCACACGGTTACTGAGCTAACGGAGACACTATTATCATTAATTAGTTTGGAAATTTCTTTATATAAAAATCCCGCGATATTTTCTGCCGTTGGATTGATTTTATCAAACGGGGAAATATCGTTGAGATGGTAATGATCCAAGCCATCTAACACTTGGTTAGTTGCTGATTTGATAGCTTTGAAATCAACCGCCATTCCTGCATCATTTAGTTGATAAGCTTTAGCTTCAACCTCAACTTTCCAGTTGTGGCCGTGCAAACGTTGGCAGGCTCCCTCGTAATTTCTAAGAGCGTGGGATGCTGCAAAGTCTGTAACAACTTTTAAGGTATAACATGGATTCATAATTGTTGAGTATTTTACTTGGAATTGGCGCCGACGGGTAGTGCTTGAGTCGAATTAGTTGATTGTAAATGTTCAATAGAGGAAATAATACCTGTTTCATCTAAACCGCAATCGCTCAATAATACACCATGATCACCATGTTCGACAAATTTATCCGGTAAACCTAGGTTTAGAATGGTTGGAGCAGAAGTCATTGATGCCAAAAGTTCATTTATGGCGCTGCCTGCTCCCCCGGCGATCACATTTTCTTCGATAGTAACGACTAAATCATGTTGTCCGGCCATTTTTAAAACCATATTTTCATCAAGCGGTTTAATAAAGCGCATATTTACCACGGTTGCATCCAGTTTTTCACCAGCCGCCATTGCAGGAGATAACATCGAACCGAAAGCGAGAATGGCGATATTTTTACCGCTACGCATGACGTCTGCTTTTCCAATCGGTAATTGTTGCATGATTTTCTGAACATGAGCACCTGGGCCTTTGCCTCGAGGGTATCGTATTGCTGATGGACCATCGTGTGAGTAGCCCGTATAGAGCATTTGACGACATTCATTTTCATCTGCCGGTGCCATAATTATCATATTAGGAATACAGCGTAAGAAACTTAAATCAAAACAACCCGCATGTGTCGGTCCATCTGCGCCGACTAATCCACCTCGGTCAATGGCAAACATTACCGGTAGATTTTGAATGGCGACATCATGAATTAATTGATCATAACCCCGTTGTAAAAAAGTCGAATAGATTGCCACAATAGGTTTGATATTTTCACAAGCCAGACCAGCAGCAAGGGTTACTGCGTGTTGTTCAGCAATGCCTACATCAAAGTATCGATCGGGAAAACGTTCAGAATATTCCACCATACCAGAACCTTCTCGCATAGCGGGTGTGATTGCTACAAGGCGTTTATCCGTTTCTGCCATGTCACATAACCACTCTCCGAAGACTTCCGTATAAGTGGGGGTATTCGTGCTACTAGAAGATTTACCTAACTTGTTGCCGGTCTTAATATCAAAAGGTGTGACACCATGAAATTTGCAAGGGTTATCTTCAGCAGGTTTATAACCTTTACCTTTTTTGGTGACGATATGTAAAAATTGTGGACCATCAAATTCACGCAAGTTTTGTAAAGTTTCTAATAAAGTTGGAAGATCATGACCATCAATAGGGCCGATATAGTTAAAACCGAGCTCCTCAAATAAAGTGCCGGGGACAACCATTCCCTTAACATGCTCTTCTGCACGTTTGGCAATTTCAGATAATGTCGGTGTTACTGATAAGACTTTTTTACCACTTTCTCGCACTTGGTGATAAAGTTTTCCACTGAGAATTTTTGCCAGGTAATTGGACATACCACCAACGTTAGGCGAAATAGACATATCATTATCATTTAATATGACTAACATATCGGTATCGAGGCTGCCTGCATGACTTAATGCCTCGAATGCCATGCCACCTGTTAGCGCACCATCACCGATAACGCCAACAATGCCACGCTTTTCACCCTGTAATTCGGCACTGATTGCCATCCCTAATGCAGCGCTGATTGATGTACTGGAATGCCCCGTCCCAAAAGTGTCGTATTCGCTTTCACCACGTTTAGGGAATCCAGAGATACCGCCTTTTTGGCGTAAGCCCGCCATATCATTCTTTCGACCCGTTAAAATTTTATGTGGATAACTTTGGTGGCCGACATCCCAGATAATTCGATCGTAGGGCGTGTTATAAACATAATGGAGAGCAATGGTAAGCTCAACAGTGCCTAGACCTGATGATAAATGACCACCCGTTTCACTCACAGATTTCAGTATATATTGACGTAGTTCATTCGCTAGCTGAGGTAATTGTTGCTCGCTTAGGGCGCGTAGATCAGCTGTGTTATTCACAGTATCGAATAATGGGTATTTTGGTTCGTCTGTCATTCTTCTATTAATTCTGTATATTTTGCTTACGCTTGCGTCAAATGATGAACTCTATGCAAGCTTGATGCAAGTTTTTTATGTCATTGATTGCTTCTGCTTTCGCGATTTAGTTTATTGTTTTATTATTCAATATCAGTCACTTACATAAGGTTTTAACTCTTATTTATTACGATTGACAATATATTCTGATAAATTACGTAAAGTATCGGCTTTTTCATCAAAAATATCTAATGCAACCAGTGCGTTATCATGTAAATCTAAAGCAGCTTGTTTCGCACCATCTAATCCTAATAAAGTGGGATAGGTCGGTTTATTTAATGCTTCGTCAGAACCTTGTGACTTGCCAATAATAGCGGTATCACCTTCCACATCAAGAATATCATCGCGAATTTGAAAAGAAAGGCCGATACAATTTGCATAATCTGACAGAGCTTTAGTTTGCTTAGCATCTGCATTAGCAGCACAAGCGCCCAATAATACACTCGCATTAATCAAAGCACCTGTTTTATGAGCATGCATATGCTTTAGCTCATCCAAGGTTAAAATTTGTCCCATGGAGAAAAAATCAATGGCTTGACCGCCAACCATACCCGCCGCTCCACTGGCTTTTGCCAATATTTTTATCATTTTAAGCTGATTTTCTGCGCCGGCGTTATTGTTTTGACTTAAAACATCAAAGGCTAAGGTCAATAAGGCGTCGCCTGTAAGAATGGCCGTAGCTTCATCATAGGCTTTATGGCAAGTTGGTTTGCCGCGCCGTAGATCATCATCATCCATCGCAGGCAAATCATCATGGGTTAAAGAGTAAGCATGGATTAACTCAACCGCAACGGCTGGCGCATGTAAAGCGGTTAAATCGACTCCCAAAGCTTCGCCTGCGGCGTAAACTAATACGGGGCGTACACGTTTTCCACCATTAAAAACCACATAATGCATGGCTTGATGTAATCGCTTAGGATTTGAATCTTGAGTAGGCAGCCTTGTTAGCAGTGCTTGATCCACTTCTTTTTGATATATTTTTAGTTGCTCAGTTAAGTTAGGCATGGATTAAGTGCTTTCTCGCTCTGGATCGAAATTTTCTAATACCAAACCATTTCCTTTTGCGACCAACTTGTTTACTTTTTGTTCGGCTGTTTTCAAGGCTTTTTGACAGTCATTGCTAAGCTTGACACCTTTTTCAAAAGCATCCAGCGATTCTTCTAGGCTTAAATCCCCTTGCTCCATTTTTGATACGATTTCTTCTAATTCTGCGAGAGATTTTTCAAATTTTTGTGAATCGTTTTTACGTGCCACAGGAATGCCCCTGATTAAAAGGGCGTAACTTACCGTAGCTGAACTATGTGGTCAAATTGAATGAATAATTAGGGTAAAATATGAATTAAATCCCGTGTAAATTAGCCAAGGAATTCATTTGCAACATAAAAATCGCCTAACTTTATTCATTCCGGAATTATTTAATCAGCTAAAGCAAGAATACCCACCGCATGATTTGCCGAACTTAGCATTAGTATTGTCAAAAGCAAATGTTGAAAAACTACCCAATTGTTTAAATGAGCTGTCATTACTAGCGGAGTTATCAGATCTATCAGGTTTCAATGCTGAATCTAGAGCTGCATTGCATTTGCTGGGCTTAGATGAAAAACTAAATTCTTGGGTTTGTTATGCGTCACCCGTATTTATTCAGCCTAATCGTGACCATTTGTCAATTGTACAAGCAAATGGCTTTGAGCTAGATATCAATGAAGCAACAGACTTATGTGCTGAATTTAATGATTATTTTCAGAATGATGGGCTTCAATTTTCATTTACGGAGCCTAACAATTGGTTTTGTTTTAGTCAGGATGTCAAAAGCTCGGCAGCTTATTCACCTAGTAGTATTTTAGGAAAAAATATAATTGAATTTTTACCTACTGAGATAACTGATGTGCAATGGCGAAAGTTATTCAATGAAACACAGATGGTATTACATCATTCTGCCACTAATCAGCAAAGGATTACCAGCGGCAAACCAGAGATTAATAGTTTGTGGTTTTGGGGTGGTGGGACTTTAGCCAAAACTTCCCGCTTGAAATACAATCAAGTTTTTACAAATAATATGGAAATTAAGGGACTCGCGAAGCTCGGACAATCTAGAGTTATGAATTTACCAGAAAATATTTCAAAAGAATTGTTAGAAGAAAATTTTGATTATTTGATAGCGATTGACCCTCAATATGCGACGGATTGTTATTCATTGATCGACAAGTATGCTCAAGAATGTACAGATTTGCTTAAAAATAAGTCAATCAACACAATGCAAGTCGTACCCGAATATGGTCAAAAGTTTATCTTAACGAGCAAAGATCTTAAGAAATTCTGGAAAAGAACGCAAAGCATCTCTTCGTTCATCTAATTCAGGAGAATTCAACGAATATATTTATTAATCAAGCACCATATGCCGATATATGGCTAGTATGAGTAATAATCCAACAAAACTTTCATCAAATATTGCTAGTGTATTGTTTTCGAATAATACGCCGTTTTCTATTCGGCTATATCGAAACAAACAGCATAAGAATCCTTTTGAAAAAGTAAAATTACCGATGGGTTCGCATTTTTATTTGGCTGAATTGGCATTAGGCAGCAGCTTTTATAAAAAGAAAATTTTACTCAGAATCTATCAACAAGATGACCAAAGCCAAACAAATTTAGTAGATGTATTATCAAAGTATGACCAAATAGAAAATAATCCTTTTCCTTCTATTTTAACGTTTGATTCTGATACCTTGGGAACAAAACAGTTTTTTCCACCTTTATTTTATTGTTCGAACAAAAACGTTTTTTTTCATGCTTTTTGCGATATTTGTCAATCAATATTAATTTATAACGATAATGCAGCGACGATTGAATGTAAATATTGCATGAAATTGAGTGCAAATAAAACACAATTTCATATGGAAAACACAGAAGACATGCAAAGTCTTGAAACGCTCATATTGAGTTTTGGAAACTTGCAAGGGCCTGAATCGGAAATGCCTTGTATTACCTGTGACAATCACATGAAGTGCTTTAATGTTGCTGATGATGAAAATGTGAAACCGAATGTCTTAAAGTTTATACATCCTATAGCAACTAAGAATTTTTCTTTATACGCGTTTGAATATACGCCTTTAATGCTGTCAGAATTTTCCAATTTAGTGGGAGGGATGAATAAGTCCAACTTTAATTCGGAACTGGAAAAGCAGGGCGATGGGAACCGATCTTTCATTATGGAAGATAGTATAAAACATCTTTCTGATTCCGCTGAGTGTAATATTTTTACTGCGCTAATTAAAAAATTACGCATATTTCTTGGTTTATGTGATATTGCTTTAACGTTTGAAGCTGAAAATATTTCCCCTGATCCTTACATGAAGATGGAGAATATTCGAGTAAAACTTCAAGAAAGTTTTACTCGCATTGATCAAAATAACGCATATCCTTGTTTGTTGCCCATATTAAATACCTCGAAAGAAAAAATATTTAAGGAAAAATTGACGAGCTTACACATTCAGACCATCATTAGTGCTAAAAATAATAGAAATACCGTAGTAGAGGTCGTGATGTTTGACGAAGATGGAACTCCAGCGCCTATAGCATTGGGAGATGTTATAGAACTGTATTTTGAAGAGGTGCAAATTCCTTTCATTGTTAAACAAAAGAATCATCAAAATATTGTACTGGAAACACTTAAAGTGTTGGATTCCACTTTAGAGCATAAATATTTAGCATATTTTTCCCAGGAGCCATCTCAATTAGTTAAATATATATTGCTAGATGACGTGAATTCACAAGGCAATTACGCAAATTTAGGCCATCTATTCTTTATACTGTTATTAAGTAACTCAGTATTAGGTGAAGCGGAAGTTAATCACGGATTAAAAATACTTTTTTCAAAAATACGACAATTAGATAGCGCAGATGTTAACGAAACTTCTCTCAACACAATTATTCACACAACCCCCGCTTTGTCAGTAGTGTTTCGTCAGGAAAATACGCTTTATAAACCAGAAATTAATAATAGCCAATTAATATCTGATTTATATTGGCTGCAATTATTAACAATAGGTATAAAATTATCCGGTATTAACGTAATTAATCCAAAAAATAGTTTGGCAGATGTGAGAGATGAAATTGAATTATTATTATCTGCCATAAATAAGGATCCATTGATTGAACGCGTAGATAAAGTTGATGATTCTGAACTAATTAAATCAGCTTTGAGCGGCATTATTGATGATGCTAACTGGATCGAGAGCGCACTTACAGCTAAGAGAACGCATACAATAATTAAAGGTAATGAAACTTGTGAAGTAGATAAAACCAATATATATACAAAAAACAATAATGACTCAACGACCGATAATGCTACCAAGATTATGCCAAATAAAAGACCATTATGAGCACTGATCCAAGCCAAATACAGATGTTATTGCAAAAAGTTAGACAATACCCTGTTCATATTCAGCGGCAAACACTTGAACTGTATATTACACATATGTTGCGTAATGATAGCGTCAAAGATATTAAACGATTTTGCCAGAATTTATTGGAAAATGAAGTAAACAATCCTGGTTTTATTAATTCAGTTTCACTAAACGGAGCAATTAATCATGAAATAAATGATGGAGCTAAAATAAAACAAAGGATTAGTAAAAGACTGGGTGTTATCTTGTCGTCTTATGATAATTCAGAAACGTCGGAAATTGATGTGTATCGAAAGCTTGAAGATATTGAAAATATGCTTAATGAGATCCAAGTGAGTTTGAAGAATATTGTGGGTAACACAAAGCAAAGTGAAAAATTAACGATTTCAGAAATGTTGGCTAAAATACAACAGAAATCAGAACTTCATGACGATGCGATGTTAAATGCTGCGCAAATTATGTTCGATCGAATATTTGAATCAATTAATCCTGATAGCGCAGAGGATTATCTGGATCAAAGCGTGTTGCAGGTTGGCCCCTTAAAAAAATCTGCTTTATTGGATGCGAGTAAGGAAAAATATAACCAACTGATGGAATATCACCAAAACGGTAATTTTATTCGTGATTATAAAGTTAATTACAAACGTTATTTACGTAACAAGTCTTCATAATCCTTTTCACTTCTTTAAATAAGCCTTTCATTTTAAGCAAGAAACCTGAGTATGTTGGTATTTTGAGTTATACTTGCACGACTATATTTATATTGGAGAATATTATGACATTACAGGTTTACCTATCTGGTGAAATTCATACAAATTGGCGAGAAGAAATAAAGCAGGGCGCAAAAGAGAATGGTTTAGATGTTAAATTCAGTTCAGCTGTCACTAATCACGAAGCGAGTGACGCCGCTGGCGATCTTTTAGGTGATGAGTCAAATAATTTTTGGCGGGACCATAAATCGGCAAAAGTAAATGCGATTCGAACAAAGACGTTAATTGAACACTGTGATATCGCAATAATTCGTTTTGGAGATAAATATAAACAATGGAATGCCGCTTTTGATGCAGGTTATTGTGCGGCATTAGATACACCCTATATCACCTTACATACGGAAGATATCATTCATCCACTTAAGGAAGTTGACGCGGCGGCGCAAGCTTGGGCAACTAACACCCAGCAAGTTGTAGATATGCTGACATATATTTGCCAAGATTAAATATTTTCGTACAAAAAATAGGTGGAAATTCAGCTGCATTTTATCCAGAAAATTGATAATAAAAATGTAACAGATGGCTGATAAGCTAAGTTATTTAAAATTTACAAATGGAGAACATATTATGCAGGAGCAAAGAGAACATCGTCGCTCATCGACAGAAATGAGTATTCGCTTATTTCAAAATGGTAGCCTGCAAAACTTAGCAAAGACTCAAAATCTGACTTCTTCAGGTATGTTCATTCAAACCGACGCGTTACTTTATCCAAAAGACACGTTGATCGATATTTTGCTTGAAGATCAATGCAATTCGGTTTGCTTTAAAGTTGAAGCCAAAGTTATTCACCGTTCCTTGCAGGGAATGGGTGTCGAATTCCTGAACCCTAGTAGCCAACAAGATGTTTATGAAATCATGCGTTTAAATGAACATCCTAAAGTGGTTGCATAACTTTTTTACTCGTACTTCATTTTGTCTGCTTAATATAATCAGCATAATTTCAGAATGTTAACTGCACTCCGTATTTAAATTGATGTCGCCTACTATAAATCTAAGTCATCTACAGTGTTAGACATCACGCACGTAACAGATTTTACAACTCTCTCAATAAAATAGAAAATAATTACGTGAAAAAGTTAGGTATTCTTAATATCAAAATTGAGTTAAACTTAAGCTAATTTAGGATTAATTAGAGATTTTGGGTAAAGATATTCACAATTTGATGGAAATCTACGCTGAATTTGCCACGCAAGAAAAATCTACTATTTTAATGTAGATGCTAAGACAACCAGATTGGAAATAGACCCGACTGTTCAAATAGAGATAGAAATAAGTTAGATGCTATTGAAGATTATTATTTCATTAATTTTATCATTGCTTGTCGGTAGTCAGCTCGTATTCGCAAATGGTTTAACTACCACTCATGATTTATCAGTAGAGGTCTTTGAGGATAGGCGTGCGATTCCAAACGGCGGTGATTTTACATTAATGTCATCAAAAGGCCCTCGCTCTCTCAGGCAATATAAAGATAATATGGTCATATTATTATTTGGCTATTTAAGTTGCCCTGATATTTGCCCCACACAGCTTAAAAAAGTGTCCAGCGCGCTAAAAAAGATTGACCCTCAAGAGCGCGATAAGGTAAAAATATTGTTCATTACATTAGATCCTGAACGAGATAACCTTGAACATCTCGATAAATTTGTTGAATATTTTGATAAAAATATTATTGCTTTAACAGGTGAACCTAAGCAAATTAGACAAGTTGCAGATTTATATGGTGTTAAATTTACTAAAGAGAAAACAGCTGATGGAAAAAGCTATGTGATTCATCATTCGGTGGCAAATTACATACTTAGTCCTGATAACGTAATCCGCTATATATTATCTCATGATGTCACCTCATATGACATAGTGCATGTGATACATAATCTATTTAAGAAATATTATCCTACTGATTTATGAGAGATTTTCTCTAACAATCGATATTAACTTCCAAACAGAAATCATTAAGAAATTTTTAATTCATAGTAAAAACTCGTTGCTGAAACCATAGAATCGATGGGTATGCGGAAATCCATATCCAAAAAAACCGATTTAAACCAAGCATGAAAACATTTGAGAGGTGGAAAGAAGCGGCGATGATCAGTGCAATGTATAGAAATGTGCTTGAAACCAATGAAAGAGGGAAGAGTAGCTCAAAAAGCATAACACCCCACGACATAATTAATAATAATCGTGGCCAATTGGACCAATTTCTTAACGATTCACTCGCTGGATAAACAGAGAACAGGAAGACATCACGTAATGCTTGTCCATTACGCCACTCTGGATTCACCACCTTTACAAAACCAGAAATAAAATAGGATAAAACCAATTGCAACGCTAGGTATCCAAATGCGATTTCCTTCCAATATTGCGTCGGAGAAAGTTGAGCCAGGCATAAACAACTGAGAATGAGTAAGCTCATACGATCTGCGCCGCCATTATAAGGACCTTGGAATCTATATAGGATCTCTAATGCAAGTAATAGTAATATGACAAGTATTCCAGTTGTCTGAAATCCAATAATTAGTGATACGGCAAGAATAAAGCGCAATATAAACATGCGCCGTTCACTACCTTTTGACGCAAAATGCTCGATACTTTGTTGGGCAAACGCAAAACCCATTAATATTTCTGTTAGGCGAATCGCGTCATCTAAATTCATGTAATTCCCATGTGGGTAATTTTTTAATTCGAGAATAGTAGGTGATTTTTTGTAGAAGTTTAGTATCTTGACGTTCGACAACGAGAAGTCGAAATTGTAGATGTGTGGCATTGTTTAGATCAATGTTAGAAGATTTATCCGTAAAGTCATTGATCATTCTATTGAGTATTTCATCTTCGCTATGTAATGTCGGATTTACCATTAAACGTT
>Ga0316207_10001486_pt1 | contig 28559 bp, 29 predicted proteins | sample 6weekpyrite_MG_FD_204943 | JGI IMG/M metagenome (GOLD analysis project Ga0316207, IMG submission 204943) | Microbial mat bacterial communities from mineral coupon in-situ incubated in ocean water Damariscotta River, Maine, United States -... | ecosystem: Environmental > Aquatic > Marine >...
GGCCTTCACTACCAATTTCGGAACAGATTAAAACCTGTGCGCCATCTTCCATATCTGCAAAGTATGCCGCTGCTCTATCACGATCAATGATATTCATATTCTCATGGAATATGGCAGCTTGCTTACCGTATTGTTCACGCAATGCATTTGCAATATCGATAGCAGTAGTTGCATAGGCACAGATAACCAGCACTTTTTCATTGCGGTGTGTTTTGAAAATATTGGCGAGCCAGTCTATGCGCGGATCAACTTCAGTCCAGTGAGCACCTTCGTCGTTAAAAACATTCTGGTAAATAATTTCAGGGGTTAGCAATAAAGGTATATTGAGTTTCTCTGCTTCATTCGCTTCGATGTATGTTTGTATTAATGTTTCATACACTTCGGGTATGGCTAATGGATAAGCATGGGCTTCACGCTGTGGGAAACCTTTTATTGCATTACGTGTGTTTCTGAACAGAACCCGTCCGGTACCGTGTTGGTCTGCCAGTATCTGGATAAGTTGCTGGCGATAACTGTCGTTATCATCTTGAGTGTTAAAGTTTTCGATTAACTCCAGGTAAGATTTATTTTTCTGAAGTAATTCTTTTAAGATATTTGTATTTTCAGTCGTTAGTGTATCGGCATCAAGCAGATTATCAACAACATGGGCAATGGTTTTAAACGATTCAACTTCCTGTAAAAATTTATCAAGACTGTGGTAACGATGTGGATCCAGTAAGCGTAAACGTGCAAAGTGACTTTCTTCACCGAGTTGTTCAGGTGTTGCGGTAAGTAATAATAAGCCTGGTGTCGCTTCTGATAATTTTTCGATATATGTGTATGCCTGGCTGGGTGCACTTTCAGACCAGGACAGGTGATGCGCTTCATCAATAACCAGAATATCCCATTCAGCTTCAATAAGCTGGTTAAGAACCTTTTCGCTATGGGTGACAAACTCCAGGCTGCAAAGTAATAGTGGTTCATCAATAAAAGGATTGTGTTCGCTTTCTAAAGTGTCCTGATAACGGTCTTGATCAAACAAACTCATCTTAAGGTTAAAACGTCGAAGCATTTCAACCATCCATTGGTACATTAAAGCTTCAGGAACAATAATTAAAATACGTTGAGCGCGATCAGAAATAAGTTGCTGGTGGATTATCAGGCCAGCTTCAATTGTTTTACCCAAACCGACTTCGTCTGCTAATAAAACGCGCGGAGCACTACGGTTTGCTACCTGGTGTGCAATATAAAGTTGGTGAGGTATTAAACTGACTCTTGGACCAAGCAAGCCGCGTGTTGTTAATTGGGAAAGCTCATAACGTTTTTGTAATGTTTGATAGCGTAGTGGAAACCACTGTTGTTTATCTATTTGAGCAGTTAATAATCGATCTCGTGGTTTATTAAGCTGTGTTGAATGGCTAAGTTCACCTTCGGTTAAAGTCTGCTTGTCACCATTTTCATTAATACAGTGATATAAGATAAGGCCAGCATTTTGTTCTACACTTTCAATGTTGTAATGTTGACCTTCTTCCGAGTCAATGGTGTTTCCTTCAAAAAAGATGACGCGTGTAAGCGGAGCTTGACCAATAGCATAAACCCGAGTTTCCTCACTTGCCGGAAATAAAATACTAACACGCCGGAGTTCGACCTGCGTCACAATACCCAGGCCCAGATCGGTTTCGGTATCACTGATCCAGCGTTGGCCAACAACAAATTCAGACATAAATTCTCACAATGTTTAAAGGAAATTCAAAACTATTAATTATTGGTATAGAGCTACCGGCAAAAAAAGTGGGCCATTTTAATGCCTAAGCCGACATGAGTATAGGTGTTATTCTATTATATTAAAGGTATCAGTCGAACTGACTGCGCTGTTTTGACTCTTTGAACACCCAGGATACAGCCAAACCAACCATCAGTGAGTCGTTCTGCCGAATTAATGGGCTATCAATAAAAGTGGCATTATTCAAATTATCATAGCGTGCAAATAAGCCAACCCATATCCGCTCAAACCGTTTACTCATGGTTAAGGTCATTCTGGAACCACTATATCCGGCCTTTGCATTATAAACGGGACGTGACGCTGTGGCATACTGAGGAGCAACTTCATAAAAATAATCGTGATATTTTTCAGTCGCCCAGAGCGGGCCGATTGAAATAGATGTTTCTACACCTGAGAAATAGCGAACCTGCAAGTAAGGTGAGAATACCCAGCCGATAGATTCTGTATGACTTAAGTCGGTCGCAATGGCAGCACGCAAAGGAACTGCAAATCGAAAGCGTAAATTTTCATCATCGGATTGATATAGATTAAATTGAACTCTTGGGCCCAGTTCGATCACCGGATCAAGATCAGTCATGCCTTGTCTGGCCCGGTTATCGTCACTGTCAACAGGGAAGGCAAAAGCGGTGCTGATATCGACCTTTACATCTTCTCCATTATAAAAATAAAAGCGACCACCTTCTTTATCGACTTTAAGGCGTTTACCGTTATAGCGAATATAAGGAATGGGGGCGACATAGTCCTCGCGTTGATCGGAGCCTCGGTAGTGTGGAATGCTGATAACACCAATACCCACACCTAGCTCCCATTTGGGTTTATCTTTTTTTGTAGTGCTATCTGCATGCACAGAACTAACGCACAACATGAGTAACAAGGCATTTAAGATATATGAAATAAATTTAGTCAGCATATTGAGCATTGTGGTTGCTGGAGGTGTTTTTGCGTTAAACATATTATAAAGTATACTGAAAACAGTTAACGATTACTAAAATTTAAATTTTTAGAAAAAGGATATTTCAGGTTAAATCTGTGACACCACTTGAATCTTATCAACAAGACTTAAAACGTAGCGATTTTAAGCAAGATGAAGCACAGCAACATGCAGTTGAGTTAACCAATGCGCTTTATGAAAAGCTAATGGCAGCGAATAACGCAGAGCCTGAAACGTTCTGGAATCGTATCTTCAATAAAAGACCGGATTATATAAAAGGATTATATTTCTGGGGTGGAACAGGCAGAGGTAAAACCTACCTGATTGATTGTTTTTATGAATGTTTGCCCTTTAAAGAAAAGCACCGGATTCATTTTCATCACTTTATGCTCGATATTCATGAGCAATTACGAACTTTACCCAAGTCACCAAATCCACTGAATATTGTTGCTGAAAAATTTGCAAGTCGTTATCAAATATTATGTTTAGATGAATTTCATATACATGATATTGCGGATGCAATGCTTATGGTGGGGCTGCTTAAAATTCTGGTTGATAATGGCGTGACCATTGTTGCGTCTTCAAATATTGCGATTGAAGATTTATACAAAAATGGGTTACAACGTGAACGATTTATGGAAGTCATCGAACTCTTATCAGAAGTTACGACGGAGTTTAACTTAGGTGATGATACCGATTATCGATTTAATAAACTGGATAAAAGTGAAACCTATTTTGTTGGTAATAATGATGATTTAAATGAAAAGCTGGATAAGTGTTTTAACAGTATCGTACCTACAAAACCAAAACATAACAGGCAAATAGAAATTAATAATCGGATGCTGGATTATCTGGCTCTGGCAGATGATGTGGTCTGGTTTGATTATTCTGCTTTGTGTGAGTCTGCGCGTTCAGCACATGATTATATTGAGATAGCCCAGGTTTATACAACACTGGTGTTAAGTAACATACCGGTGATGGATGAGTCGTATGACAGTGCTGCAAAACGATTTATTCATTTAATCGATGCGTTATATGATCATAACGTGAAGCTTATATGTTCTGCCGAAGTGGCACCGGAAAAACTCTATACAGGTAAACGACTGGCTTTTGCTTTTGAGCGCACGGTGAGTCGATTAACTGAAATGCAGACCAGCCGTTATCTCGCACTACCTCATTCTTTAAGTGGCGAGAGAACAGCTAGTCCAGATTGATATACTTCGCGTGTTAAAGAACACCAAAGCCATAAACTAGCATTTTACTTTGTAAGGCTGGCGCATCTTTATAAGGAACGGTTTTATTATCGCGAATGATCTGACGCCCTTCTTTAGAAACTACAAACTTAATAAAGTCTTTCACCTTAGGGGAGGGCGATGGGTTAGTAACAAGATAGAGCGGACGATATAGAGCATACTTGCCCTTGGCAACATTCTGGTAAGAAGGAATTTTTCCATCGAAGCCAATAATTTTTACATCCCGCTTGCGCGCACTACTGATACCGGTAATGCCCATTGCATAAGGATCTTTAACAACGGCTTTTTCTAATGGCCCGGATGATTTAACCACATATTGCTTTTTGGTTTTGAATTTTTTGTTTCTATCTTTAAAGACATACTGGCGAATAGCATAACCAACACCGGAAATGTTGCCGCGACGAACATACAAATTGATAGGTGCATTTTTTCCACCAACCTGTTTCCAGTTAGTAATTTTGCCGGTGTAGATAGCTTTAATCTGTTTGGTAGATAAGCTGTTAATAGGATTCTTTTTATTAACAATAATTGCCAGTGCATCCCAGGCCACCGGGTGAAGTGAAGCGTGTAATTCGACGCGATCAACTTCGGGCAAGTTCATTCGGCATGCGCCACCTAAATCCATTTTAAGTTTAGCTGCATCACGAATACCACGTGTGGCACCGCCGCCATTAAGAACAACCTTGATACCAGTTTTCTTTTCGTAAGCTTTAGAAATTTCTTTCATAAATGCTTTCTTGGTAATGCCGCAACCGGCCCAGCTGATTGTGTTTTTATCAGTCGCAGCAAAGCTTGAATGGCTTATCAACAAACCGAAAGTGAAAAGAATTGAGATAATGAATGAAACAAATTTGTGTGTGTGTAACTGCATAATGTGACCCTACTACTAAACCCTATGTTCTTATATTTTACTTTAATTTTGGTTTACAAGCTTGTGTATAAGTATCTGGTAATGTACTGGTTAAATAATAAGCAATGCTTTCAGTGAAAACTTTAATAAAAACAGAGCATTAGACTGTGCTTAAGGATAATGAATAAGTTTGCTGTCATTACTGTCGGGTGATTTATCACATTACAAAATTTCCAAATTAAATATAAATTAAAAAAAATGCATTTTTTTCAAAAAAACATTCAAGTTATATTTTTACGCGCCGTTAAATATTTTAGAAGAGTAAAACTGTGACAAAAACGACACATTCTTGTCACAATTCTTGATTTATAACAAAAAGCGTCTATGTTTATTAGCAACATAATTTTTGGAAAATTATATTAATGGCAAAGCAATGTTTGCAAAATGGATTTAGCCGCCAACAAGTAGCAAATATTACTGGCCTAAGTGCACGACAGTTAAATTACTGGCGTCGCACCGGTGTGATTGAGCCTTCCAATATTACCCAGGGCGGGCACGCTCGCTATTCTTTTACCGATCTCATTGCATTAAAAACTGTAAAACAATTACTGGAACACGGTGTTTCATTGCAAAAAGTTCGTAAAAGTATTCTGGCATTGTTGCAATACCTTCCATTACAGCAACAACCTTTCAGTGAACTAAAAGTAATCGCGACAGGTGATGTCGTTCTGGTGTTTCATCAGGGCGTTGCACTTGATGCCATTACCGGCCAGGAATGGATTCTGGAAGTTGCTGATCTGGAAAAAGAGATTGTACGCGAATATCCGGACGCATTTCAGCTTGTTGTCGAACAGGACGATTTTTTTACACAAGAATTAGATAGAAATAAAAAAGTAAGTTAAGGACAACCAGGGTTAGTGTGCATCGCGATCAGTTAAACGAGAGTTTCTGCAGCGATATTATGGATAATCACTGCTTCGGCAGGGGAGGATGTAACAATGAAAATAATTGCAATAGCAAATCAAAAAGGTGGCTGCGGTAAAACAACGACAGCCATTAATCTGGCAGGATGTCTTGGTCATCTGTCTCAACGTGTTTTATTGATTGATATGGATGCGCAAGGTCATGCTTCGCTTGGTTATGGTAAGTGTGGCGACGAACTGCCAACGCTCTATAATGTGTTTTCCGGTCAACGCAGTATACGTGATGTGATCGTGCACGATGTACATAAAAACGTGGATCTCATTCCGGGTTCAATGGCACTGGTTGCAGCAGAACATCATTTAACAGACTGGTCGCAGGAAGAAGAGTTGGTGCGCTTGCTTGGCCCACTCGATGTCTCATATGACTTTATTATTATTGATTGCCCACCTGCATTGGGTCGCCTGTCAGTCAATGCTTTGTTAGCGGCTAATGAAGTTATTATTCCATTAGAAATGAGTTTGTTCTCGCTAGATGGTATAGAACGTATTAGTGAAACCATTGAGCATTTGCAGGCACGACGTGGTAAAGAATTGCCATTTAAAGTATTGGCAACCATGGTTGATAACAGAACACGTTTATGTCGAACATTTTTAAGAAAAGTATGGGAACGTTTCCCGGAAAATGTTTTACCTGTCATGATTCATCATACAGTTCGTTTAAAAGAGTCTGTTTGTTATAGCTTGCCAGTCTGGGCTTATGATTCAAAGTCTAGTGCGGCTCTTGATTATATGAAGCTGGCAGAAGAGTGTGTTAAATCTACTTTACCAGAAAGCCTGCGTGAACCTGCTTTGGAATATGAAGTAATGGAATATGCTGCACATGTATAAGGTGGCGATATAATAAATTTTAGTTTAACCCTAGGCTCGCATGAGTCCTTACCCTCCCCCGCAATAGCGGGGTTTTTTTTATCAAGCTGTACATATTTCCAGATTATCTTTATGATCGTATTTACTTAAAAAATGTCAGGTTTTGTGTGAAAGATATTGTAGAAAATCGGGTTTCAAAACTAATTAATGCACAGGCAGTTGATGCTTTGCAATCAAATTTAATTGGTCTGGAAAAAGAGTGTTTGCGCGTTAATAGTGAAGGTAAAATTTCACAAACAGCGCATCCTGCCAAATTAGGTTCTGCACTAATGCATCCTTATATTACGACAGATTATTCAGAAGCCTTACTTGAATTCATTACTCCGCCAAGTCGTTCAGTAGAAGACGCTCTGAGTTTTTTGCAAAACACACAAAAATTTGTGTATAACAATTTAGAAAGTGAGTTACTTTGGTCATCAAGTATGCCCTGTGTTGTTGCAGGTGAAACAAGTATCCCGCTTGCAAATTATGGCAGCTCAAATATTGGGCAAATGAAGCATATATACCGGCGTGGATTAGGTTATCGTTATGGTAGAGTTATGCAGGTAATTGCCGGTGTGCATTTTAATTTTTCATTTTCTGATGACTTTTGGGTTGCGTACCAGATGCTTCAAGAAAATAAAGAATCCTCGCAAAGTTTTATTTCAGAGTCTTATTTTAATTTATTAAGAAATCTTCAGCGTAAAGGCTGGGTTGTTCCTTATTTATTTGGTGCTTCGCCGGCAATATGCAAGTCTTTTTTAAGTGGCCAGGAAACGCCATTACAGGCTTTTAATGAAAATACTTTTTATCATCCGTATGCAACTTCATTACGAATGGGTGACATTGGTTATCAGAATAATAAAGAAAATGAAATGGGTGTGGTTGCCAACTACAACAGTTTAAATGAATATGTGAATAGCCTGCGTTATGCAACTGAAACGCCGTGTCCCGAATACGAAAAAATTGGTGTTAAAGTTGACGGTAGTTATCGTCAACTCAACGCTAATATTTTACAAATTGAAAATGAATATTATTCAACAGTCAGACCAAAACAGATCCTGATGGGTAATGAAAAACCTTCCCTGGCTCTGGCAAGGCGCGGTGTGAAATATGTTGAATTAAGATCACTTGATGTTAATCCATTTGTTCCCTTAGGGATTGATACTCAGCAGCTATATTTTTTAAGAGCATTTTTATTGCACTGCTTATTATCTGAAAGCCCGCCTATTTTACGTAATGAAGAAAAGGCTATTGATAAAAATGAAATTGATGTTGCTCATCATGGGCGTGATCCAGAATTAACTATTAGCGTAGGTGGAAAACAATTAAATATGCGACAGCAGGGCATTGAGCTATGTGAATCCATGCGCTGTTGTTGCGATATACTCGATCAAGGGCTTGAGTCCACGCCACACGGGGACGCGCTGTTAAAACAATTAGAAAAATTCAAAAATCCTGATGCTACACCTTCTGCCATTATGTTGGATGAAATGCGTAAACATGACGAAGGTTTTTTCCATTTATCTAAACGCTTATCTGAGCAGCACCTGGCCTATTTTAAGGATCTCCAGCTTGATTCTACTACTGAACAGCAGTTTGCAGACTTGTCAGAAAAGTCCAGTCAACAGCAAATAAATCTGGAAAAGACAGAATCACAGTCGTTTGATGACTATTTAGCTGAATATTTTGCACAATAATTACAATAAATTTTGAACTTAGCGTTTAGATACGGTCTATCTGGTTACAGATTAATAAAACATTACTTCCGATAAACTCGTTGGAAGCTGTAGGAGATAAATTTTGAAATTAAATAGACTGATCTCTATGGTCGTGTTGAGTTTTACGATGTTTGCAGTGACGCACCTTGTTACTGCTGCTGGCTTAACGACATTCAAGGGTGAAGCCAAAGAGATTGAAGATTTTACCGGTAAAGGTAAGTGGGTACTTGTGATGTTTTGGGCTTCGGACTGTCATATTTGTAATAAGGAAGCGCATCAATATGTTGACTTCCATTTGGCTCATTCCGATGAAGATGCTGTTGTTTTAGGGATATCTCTTGATGGCAAGTCAAGATACAAAGAAGCCGAAAAATTTATTTCCAAGCACAACATAGATTTTCCAAATCTAATTGGTGAGCCAGAGATTGTTGCGCGAGAGTACAGCAAGCATTCACAGCAAAGATGGGTTGGCACACCAAGCTTTTTGTTATTTAATCCCAAAGGTGAAATTCTTGCCGCTCAAGCAGGTGCAGTACCACCGGAAATTGTTGAGAATTTTATGAAAAAACACTCTGGCAAAGCTGTTTCTGCAAAGTAATAAAAATTAAAACAGGGTGTGAGGGGAGAGGTGTAAGGTATTACCCCGTACACTTGAACCATCGCGTTCAAGTGGGTGCACCAGAGATGTTTCAGGATTCCCAATCAAGTCGGGCATTCACACCACATCTACAAATCAGCTCCCGGAAATAATGGAATAGGCTCAAAGAAAAACCGGGGTAACACGTTTACAATAAATAAGCCTAGTCGGAATTATTTTTATTGCCAGATTGAATTTTAATTTTGTTTTGCTACCTTACCTGTAATTCCACTATGTTATGTTAGTTTTTAAGCACTTAGAAAAGATACTTAAAACAATTCTTTTTTTACAAAATTCAAATAAAATCTATTAGAATGTGTCTAGCTAGAATAACGCATTCTATCTTATTGATTTTAAATTCTACGAAGTCTAGGGTTAAGTTATGTCAGGTTTATTTGTGGTACTTGTTAATGGGGAAAATCATATTGAATATGATCGATCCAAATCATTACCCGACAAGCAATTAGAATATCTCGATATTATGGATTCGAAAATGACAAAGGGTATATCCTTAAATGGTCAAACCTATGCCAATCCTGATCCTGTCCAAAGAGCACAGTTTGTTTCGATGCAGCTAATTGCTGGATTGATGGATGATAATGAACAACTGATTGCCGCAACATGTGCCTACCTTGCAAACCGTTTACCTGACTTAAAGCAGCTTAAAGTGGATCAAGACTACAACTTTGATCTGGTGTTTGATGAAGAATATAAGAATAAGGTACAGGTTTCTTTTACGCCAAATGATTTAAAGTCGCCCACACATTAACTTTTATAATAAAAAAAGAAAAATAATATGTTTGAAATACTAAAAAAATTACGTCCAATGCGAGTTGCATTACTTACTTTTGCCATTCTAACCATGGTGTTTAAGGCAAAGGTGGGCACGCCAATTTCGTATGATGGCTGGACCATGATTGAAACGGTTTTTATTCCCGTTATGGCACCCATTATCACTATGCTGCTTTTATTAGATTCGATTATATCCAGTATCTGGATAACCCAGACGACTGGTAATGAAAAGAAGCGTTATAAGTTAATACTGGGATGTAATCTATTAATGGTCATTATTATGCTTTCGATATGGATTCCTCATTTTATTAATATTTTACTCTAAAGTTGTATTATGGCTAAGTTGGTACAGATTAAAGATGACAGTGCAGGCGTTGTTCTTCCTCTGAATAAAGCGAAAACGACTCTGGGACGTGATGAGTCAAATGATATTTGCTTAAAAGATAATCTGGTAAGCAAGCACCATGCTGTTATTGAAATAACGGTTAATCAGGAGCTTGGAGGTGTGTATGAATATATTCTGCAAGATCTTGAAAGTACCAATAACACATTTGTAAACGATCAACTTGTTAACCTGCATCGTTTAAGCGAAGGTGATCGTATTCGTATTGGAACGAATAACTTTGTCTTTGATGATACGGAAGATCAAAATCTGGACGAAACTGCCAAGTTACACAAGTCCTGGATACCGGGTGTGTACTATACAAAACCGAAATAACCGGTTTGAAACTGTCATTCCCGCGAAAGCGGGAATCTATACAGAAGTTTGTTTATTAAATAATATTTAATGGATTCCCGCTCCCCGCTTTCGCTGGGGACAGGCTTAGCGGGAATGACGAACAGTATTCAGTTTTTGAGATTAAAGGTAGAAGCAGAAATTATATTGCTATTGGATCACTTTAATAGCTCACTGTGTTGTTGTATAAACTGATCGATATAAGAGTAGCTTTGTGCACTGCTAAAGCGTTCCACTTCGATACCATTCTCAAATAAAATAATTGTTGGGAAACCTCTTACCTGGTATTTCCCGGCAAGTTTCATATTTTCACCTTCATCCACTTCAAGCTTGGCGATTTTGATACTGCCATTATAATCACTGGCAATTTTTTCAAGAACAGGTGCAATAACAATACAGGGGCCACACCAGTCTGCCCAGAAATCGACAAGTACCGGTGTGGAAGATGAAACCTGGATAACCTTGCTATCAAAATCATCAAGGTCAACATTAAATAAGTGTTCTGAACTCATGGGATATCTTTATTGCTTGCGAGTAAACGTCCAGTTAGTGTCAGTGGATAATTTTTTGTTGAACTTATAGCCATCCATATTAAAAGCTTTGATATCTTCAGGATTTTTAATTCGATTCTTTAATATATAGCTGCTCATTAAACCACGTGCTTTTTTGGCGTAAATGCCAATCATTTTATAGCCACCGTCTTTGGCTTCTTTAAAAGCGGGGGTAATAATGGTGCCATTCAGGTTTTTTTTCTGGATCACTTTAAAATATTCATTGGAGGCAAGATTGATTAAAGTATTTTCTTTTTGCTTTTTAAACTCTTCGTTAAGTTTTTCGGTGACCTGGTTATCCCAGAATTCGTACAGATTTTTTGTATTTTTGATCGGAAGCTTAAGCCCCATCTCGAGTCGATAGGCCTGCATTAAGTCTAAGGGTCTTAACAGGCCATAAAGTCCCGACAAAATACGCAGGTGTTTTTGTGCAAAATCCAGATCTTTTGCTTTAAAGTCATCGATATTCAGGCCAGTGTAAACATCGCCTTTAAATGCCAGCACAGCTTGTTTAGCATTTTTTGGAGTGAAGGGTGTTTTAAATTTTTTAAACCGTTCGATATTTAAATCGGCAATTTTGTCACTGACGTGCATTAGCTTCTTTATATCGGCGCGATTATAGTGACGCATTTCACGCACAAGCTTACTGGACTCCTTTAGAAAATCCGGTGTTGTATATTTGCTGGTTTGTGGCGGTGTTTCAAAATCGACGGTTTTTGCTGGTGAAATAACAATAATCATTGAATTGCCTTATTAAGCTCACATATCAGGTAAATGGATTATGGAAAACGAAAGTAAAAGTATTTATCAGATAACATTCGTGCCAGCATAGTAGCAAATTTGTCGATTTTGATAAATATAAAATAAGCCGATTAAAGTAAACACAACAAAGAATATGTTAAGCTTCAATATTCACTTGTGAGACGACAGGAAATAGCGACTTATGAAAAACTTCAGCTCAAAGCCCTTATTGCTTGTGGCAATATTGATGTTGTTGCAAGTTGTAGCTTTCAAGACAGTGGCTTCGACGAATACTGGATATAAGCCCGGGCAGACAGCACCGGATTTCAAACTAAAATCCCTGGATGGGAAAAGCCACACTCTAACCGAATTAAGAAAAAATGGGCATGTTATGCTGGTATTCTGGGCGGTAGAATGTGTTTATTGTTATGCGCATGTTAAAGACCTTAATGCATTGCAGAAAAAATATAATGGCAAAGGTCTGACTATTGTCGCGATTAATATTGGTGCAGAATATAATGATGATGTAGCCGAGTATGTAAAAGATAATAATATTAAATATCTGGTTTTAGCGAACCGGCTTGATAATCTGGATGTGGGTGAGGCCTATCATTCAGTAGTAACACCGACTATAGTATTAGTGGCGCCAGGCGGAACAGTCGAATTTTATGGCCACACTCTCCCGAAACTTTCAGATTTTATTAAGTAGAATTATGCCTAAAGAAAATGTAATTGAAGCTACAGTAACTTCTCCCGATAATACACATCCTTCCTTTGAATGGGTTCGTAGTGAACCGATTAGCTCGCTAAATTTAACAGTAGAAGAATATCGACATACTAAAACTGGAGCTGTTCATTATCATCTTAGTGCAGATAATACAGAGAATGTATTTTTGGTTGCATTAAGAACAGTACCTATGGATTCAACCGGTGTGGCGCATATGCTTGAGCATACAGCATTATGCGGCAGTAAAAAATATCCTGTACGTGATCCATTTTTTATGATGATACGGCGTTCATTAAATACTTTCATGAATGCTTTTACCAGCAGTGATTGGACCGCTTACCCTTTTGCCAGCCAAAATCGTAAAGATTTTTTCAACTTGCTTGACGTTTATCTGGATGCAGTGTTTTTTTCACGACTGGATAAGCTGGATTTTGCTCAGGAAGGGCACCGTCTTGAATTTGCAGAAATGGACAACCCTCAGTCTGAGCTCCTATATAAAGGAGTCGTGTTTAATGAAATGAAGGGTGCATTGAGTTCGCCTGTCAGTCAGGTTTGGGAATCGTTATATAAATATTTATACCCAACAACAACCTATCATTACAATAGTGGTGGTGATCCTGAGTTTATTACAGACCTTTCTTACGATGAGCTGCAGGCGTTTTATAAAACGCATTATCATCCTTCCAATGCGGTATTTATGACTTATGGTGACATACCTGCAAGCGACTATCATACAATGTTTGAAGAAAACGTCCTTAAACACTTTGAAGCACTGGATGAAGTTATCGAAGTGAACGATGAGAAGCGTTATTTATCGCCACTCGTTGTTGAAGAGTATTATGGTCTGGATGGTGAAGAGTCGATAGAAGATAAATCCCATGTGGTTATGGGCTGGTTGCTTGGGCATAACACGGATCTTGAAGGGGTGCTCAGTGCACATTTACTTTCAAGTATTTTGTTGGATAACAGCGCATCGCCATTAAGAAAAGCTTTAGAAACGACCGACCTTGGCGTTGCACCTTCTTCACTTTGTGGCCTGGATGATTCCAATCATGAATTGACATTTATGTGTGGTCTGGAAGGATGTAAAGCAGAAGATGCCCAGCAAATCGAAGATTTAATTTTATCGGTCTTTAATGATATCGCCGAAAAAGGTATTCCTTTGGAAGATGTTGAAGCTGTTTTGCATCAGTTGGAGTTAGGGCAACGCGAAGTCAGTGGTGATAGTTATCCATATGGTTTATCGATTATTTTGGAAGGCTTGTCTTGTGCTATACATCGCGGCGATCCAGTTTCATTATTAAATCTTGATCCGGTTATTGAAAGCTTACGTAAAAAAATTCAACAGCCGGATTATGTAAAAGATCTGGTTAAAACACATTTACTGGAAAATTTACATCGTGTGCGTTTAACAATGAAGCCCGATACAGAATTAAATCAGCGCAAAGAAGCTTATGAAAAGCAAAAGTTATCAGCAATTAATGCTGGTCTGAATGAACAGGCTAAGCAGAAGATTGTTGAGCAGGCACAAGCATTGTCTGAGCGTCAGGCGAGCGAAGATGATATAGAAATACTGCCTAAAGTAACCTTGCAGGATGTTCCTGTAGAAATGTCTATCGCTAAAGGTGAAAAACTGGAAGTGAATAAGCAATCGATTTCAGTTTACCCTCAACCAACTAATGGTTTGGTATACCAGCAGGTTGTTTGTCAATTACCTGCAGTTGAAGATTCAATGCTCCCATATTTACCACACTTTTCGAGTAGCTTAACAAAGCTTGGTGCAGCGGATAAAGATTACCTGGCGATGCAAAGTTGGCAGTACAGTGCAACCGGTGGCGTCAGTGCCTTTAATACGTTTCGTGGCGCCATTGATAATGCAAACAGTACTAGTGGTTACTTTATCCTTTCGGGTAAAGCTCTGCTACGGAATCAACAACAATTGAGTGAGCTAGTGCATACAACGTTTGATTCGGTTCGTTTTGATGAACATGAACGCATCCGTGAATTAATCTCTCAAAAGCGTGTTCGTTTAGAACAAAGTGTGACTGGCAGCGGGCATGCTCTGGCAATGTTGGCGGCATCTGCAGGTGTAAGCCGAACGGCCAGATTATCTCATAAGCTACGTGGTCTGGAAGGCATACAAAATTTAAAATCACTTGATGACAGTCTGGAAGATAACTCTTTACTACAAGGCGTTGCCAACAAGTTTTCTGAATTACATAAAAAAATAAAACAAATGCCCAGAGAATTTCTGTTAATTGCGGAAAGTGAACAATTGGCATCAAGCCAGGACACAATGCTTAAGTACTGGTCTGATTCAGGCACGCAAGGTAATTCATTTGAAATATCTTCGGATGTCTCCAGGGTCAATCAGGTCTGGCTGACAAACACTCAGGTAAATTTTTGCGCCAAAGCATTCCCCTGTGTCACCATGAATCACCCGGATGCCCCGGTATTGCTGGTATTGGCAAGCTTTTTACGTAACGGCTTTTTACATACCAATATTCGTGAAAAAGGTGGAGCATATGGTGGTGGAGCGAGCTATGACTCAGATTCTACTTCCTTCCGCTTTTATTCGTATCGTGACCCAAGATTGGTTGAAACCCTGCAGGATTTTAGTCGTTCAGTTGACTGGCTGATTTCGAATAAGCATGAGTCACACCAGCTTGAAGAAGCGATATTAGGGGTAATCAGTTCACTTGATAAGCCAGGTTCACCGGCAGGTGAGGCGAAAGATGCCTATCAAAATCAACTGTTTGGACGTATGCCTGAAATCAGACAGCAGCTCAGGCAAGCGGTGCTGAATGTTACTATTGATGATTTAAAGCGGGTTGCCGAGAAATATATAACGCCTGAGTCGGAAAATATTGCTGTTATCAGTAACGAAGCTAATCTTGCAGCAGCGGATATTAATCAGGCTTTGGCAATTGAATTTGATGTTTTAAAATTGTAAGGTATTGATATTAATCCCTTATAAAATCCAGGTAGATAGTCTATGCTATCTTGGTGTTGAATTAAAAAGAGAGAGACAACATGGGTGTGCTAACAGAACTAAAACAAAAAGCACAATCAATTTTGCATCAGGAAGACTCGCATTCGGATAGTCTTGAGTCTTTAAATGAACTCCACCGCAGTAATGTGGTTGATTGCCTGAGAAACGTTTATGATTACATGCATGAACTACTGGACCAGTTACACCTGGTTAAACCGGTAGTCGCTGTACAATACCAATTTAACAAAGGTCTTTTGCTGGATGGTTTTGTACAAAAGAATTATGAAATTCATGTTCGCAGCAGTTACGATGATGATGTGGTAGGTTTTATCTTAAAGCTGGAGCGCGATGCAAATATCGATATACCATTAGATTCCGACCAAAATACCCAGGAAGTCGTGCGAGATATCAAAAATGCAGGTTGCATCATTGCTGAACAGTCTCCTTATAATCTGGAGTTGCAAGGTGTTATTCCTGTTCGAATTTTCTTTAAGTCCAACTTTTCTGAAAACCGTGTTTATATAATCATTGATAACTATAAAACAATCGGCAGCCAGCAGTTTTCTCTCAAGACAGAAGCTGTTAATAATGAACTGTTAAATGAATTTGGAAATTTAATTTTACGACGCAAATCAACATTTTTTGAACTTCTGGATACAGCAAGCAGTGAAACATCTCAGGTTGTTAAATTAAATGATACGGCTGATGATATAGATCAAACAACATTGACCCAGAATATGAGTGAGTCAAGGATTAAATCACTCTTTACTCGAGGTCAGCATTTGTATCTGACATATCATGAACGCATAACTGAGGCTTCATCAAAAGGGAATGATTTGATGTTAGGGCGCAGCAAGGGCAGTAATATTGTTGTCGATACAGACTGCGTCTCAAGACATCATGCCAAACTGGTGTACCGAAAAGGAAAATTTGTGGTTATCGACCAAAGTACCAATGGTACTTTTATTAAGACACAAGGTGGGCAGGAAGTTTTTATTCAGAATGAGGAATATCCTTTGTCCGGTTCGGGGTTTATTAGTTTAGGCAAAACGGTTTCAGTTGATAATGAACATCTTATTTACTTTTCCTGCCAGTAATAACAGGTTACATGATTTAGAAATAAAAAAAGGGCTAAAAGCCCTTTTTTTATTTCCGTAATATCAGATGTTATTTTTCATTTGCATAGTTTACTTTAAGCTCGCGACCCATAAGTTCATAACCATTTAACATCTTGATAGCAACTTTAGCGTGGTTGCGGTTCATTTCAACAAAACCAAAACCGCGTGGTTTACGAGTCACTTTGTCAGTCATCAGACGAAGGTTGTGTACCGTGCCATGTTCTGAAAAAATCTGGCGTAACTGTTGATTAGATGCACGAAATGGAAGGTTGCCAATAAAAATAGAAACGATATCGCTAGAACGATTTTTATATTGATTAATAACTAGAATAATCAATGCACCAAGAAGAGTTCCAGTCATCAGAATATAAGTCTGATAACGTATCGCATCAGAAATTGTAAAATTGATTGAATTAAGGACAAAGTAGCCAGGGATGCCGATGGCCAGAGAAACGAGAATGGCAGTGCCAATAATTTTAAGAGACGGTAGTAACGATTTCATAATAATTTCCATAGACAAAAAAGAATTTATTATAACGAAATTCTGCTGGCAACTGAACCATCAAATAATCTGGATTTTAAAATTGAATGGCAGATTAAATTACACCGCCTATACTTAGAATTCAGGTGTGGAATACTGTAGGACAGTTTATTTAAAGTTTATGTTTTAGTGGCAACGATGGTCGATAGTGTTTTCTATGTTCAATTAAATATTTCTGTGTCAGAATTTCAGAATTATTATGCGCAAAATATTAATAGTGTGATGACTCACAGCCATGATGGCAGGTTGATTCAATTTCCTGCTAACGCTTTGCAACCTTTCGTGACACATTCTGGTGTTCAGGGGAAATTTAAGTTAGTTATTGATAAAAACGCCAGGTTAAAGTCAATTAACCGTATTTAGTAAATGGAAATTAAGAATCATATAACAGCCAGAGATTTCCTTGTTGCCCATCGAGGTTACGCCGTAAAGTATCCGGAAAACACATTACTTGCAATACAAGGTGCCCTTGATGCAGGTGCACGCTATATTGAAATTGATGTACAGCTAAGCAACGATCAGCTGCCAGTTGTATTCCATGACCGGAATTTAGAACGGCTGTGCCAGCAACAAAATGCCATACATGATTATAGTTTTGAAACTATCAGGACTTTTTCTAACTATGCTCCCGATTCATTTGGTGAAAAATATCTGGGCACCAGGATTCCCACGTTAAGAGAAGTGGTAGAACTGTTACAACAGCATAAAGATGTTACTTTGTTTGTTGAGTTAAAAAGAATCAGTATTGATCATTTTGGTATTGATAACATGTTAACCACAGTACTACCACTGCTTGAACCAATAGCAAGCCAATGTGTTTTAATATCTTTTTCGCTGGATATTCTGGATGTTGTGCGTTCAAAGACGACATTCCCGATTGGTGCTGTCATAGATGAATGGCAGGATGCAATCACTAAAGATAAAAAAAGATTAGAATCACTCAGTCCGGAATATTTTTTCTGTGACATTGAAACACTACCAGCAAGAGGCAGTATACAAATATTAAACAGTAAAATTGTTTGTTATGAATGTACTAATCCTGAACAGGCAAAACATGTTCTTTCCAGAGGGGTAACGTTAGTTGAAACGTTTGATATAAAAAATATGATAGATATGTTGGATAGTAATGCCTGATACGCAAAGTGAATATGATATAGCAGTAATAGGTGGTGGTATTCAGGGTGCGGGTGTTGCCCAGGCTGCTGCTGCTTATGGTTATAAAGTAATTGTGTTTGAACAAAACGATATTGCATCGGGTACATCGAGTAGATCCAGCAAGCTTATTCATGGTGGTTTACGTTATCTTGAGTCGGGTCAGTTTAAACTGGTACGAAAAACATTGTTAGAACGAGAAAGGCTGATTAAGCTGGCCCCTGAGCTTGTGAAGCCAGTTCCTTTTTATATTCCGGTATACAGGCAAACAATGAGAAAGCCCTGGCAAATTGCTGTTGGTTTATTTTTATATCAAGTCCTGGGCGGATTTAAAAAATACACCTGTTTTAAGCGTATTAATGTAAAAAGAAAATTACCTGTGTCTGGGTTAAAAACAAGTGATCTTAAAGCAATGTATCAATATTATGATGCACAAACGGATGATGCATTACTAACAAAAGCGGTAGTGCGCTCGGCCCAGTCACTTGGTGCAAAATTGTTATGTCCAGCTAAAGTAGCTTCAATAAATTATAATAATAATTCTTATATCATACATATTGATAATTCAGACAAGTGCGTTAAGGCTGATTTTATTGTCAATGCCTCTGGGCCATGGGTGAACCAGCTACTTAGCAAGGTGAATGGCACAGACGTTTTAACAATGGATTGCGACCTGGTTCAGGGCAGTCATATCGTAGTCGATGCGCCGGCACCGGATGGGGTGGTCTACGTTGAAGCGCCACAGGACAAGCGCGCTGTTTTTATTATGCCGTGGAAAGGTTGTACGTTAGTGGGAACAACTGAAAAGCTGTATACCGGTGAGCCGGAAGATGTTTCGCCAACAGAAGAAGAAATAACCTATCTAAAGGAAGTTTACCAGCATTATATGTCAGTTAACGCTGCTAATGTGAAAGATGCATTTGCTGGCTTACGCGTCTTACCTAAACTGGAAACATCGTTGTTTTCAAGGCCAAGGGATACAGCCATACATCTATCGGCTAAAAATCTAATTACATTATACGGTGGTAAGCTAACAAGCTATCGAGTAACGGCAGATAAAGTTCTGAATCAAATTATTAAGCTTATGCCGTGCAAAAATGTAAAAGGTATAAAAACAAAAAATATCAGGTTGACCTGATTATTAACTGGAACTACGTAAGGTATCCAGCAAAGTTGTATGCCACTGGTTAAAACGTTGTTGCAGGTTTTGATTGGTTTGAGGTTTAAACCAGTCCCCCATTTCCATTTCGGGCCAGATTTTTGGTTCTCCTGCTAACAGGTAAGCTACGCCACGTGCAGTTGCTTCACATTCAACCGGTCGGTAAACAGGAAGTTGGGTTAAGTCTGCCAGACGTTGGCAAATTTCATCCTGTATAGATAAACCGCCGGTAATTTGAATTTGTTCAGGCGGTGATGACAGCTTTAACATCTCTTCGATATTTTCCCGTATTAAAAATATGATACTTTCAACAACGGCTACAATTTTATCCTTATCATTACTGTCATGAATAAAACAGCTTTTAAGGTCGGGTACCCAGAAGGGTGCGCCAAGCCCAGATACACCATTAAGGAATAGTTGATTAAAGTTTTCATCGTGGCCATTACGTGAAGCACTGAGCCACTCTGCTAATTGTTCAAGAACATTATCAAGCCCAAGCTCTTTGCTCATGCAATCTATTGCTGAGCCTGCGCCATTAATAGTGCCTTCTAATACATACTGACTCTGATTTTTATTCTGATAGATAACACTTGTTAGTAAGCGTCGACCATAGAGCATGGCGTAACCGGAAGGTCGTGATACAAATGCACCGGTGCCAGTATTAACATAAGCGGTTTCAGGTTGTATTTTACCATAAGCATACATTGCCGCTGATTGATCCCCCATTGTTAACTGAAGAGGGATAGATATTCCGTTAGTCTTTAGTGTTCCAAAGTTGTGATTAGATGGAACACATTCTGGCAATAATGTTGCCTCAATCTCAAAAAGCTCAAGTAGTTCAGGATGCCAGTCTTTTTTTATTAAATCCCATAGTTGTGTGCGCGATGCATTGCTTGGATCTGCATACAACGGAGTTTCATCTGCAAGATGATATATCAGGAAGCTAGACATCGGCCCGATAATAAGTTCATTACTGATGCGAGCCTGTTTGACCGCTTCAATGTTTTGTAAACACCAGCGAAGTTTACTTGCGCCATAATGCGGACTTAAAAATAAACCTGTTTTTTGATGTATGCTTTGAGCGCGAGGTTTGAGTGATTTTATCCATTGATGCTCACGTACATCCTGCCAGCTGATAATGGGTGACAGGGCTTCGCCAGTTTTTTTATTCCAGCAGACAACATTGGAACGTTGTGTGGCCAGACCCGCGGTTGCAATAAGTTTTGCTTTATCATCGAGTTGTTCAATGACATCTGTAATAGAATCTTTTACTGAATTTAAAAGTTCATTCGCATCGTGTTCAACAAAATTTTCATCATGGCGGTGAATGGCAATATCACGGTGTGCTTTAACAATGATTTCACCGGTATTATTAAAAACAATGGCGCGGCTAGCATGACCGCCCTGGTCGATGCTGAGATAGAGATCATTGTTAAAACGTTTTGGTGTATCTGACATTGAGCGAATAATTATCCTTAAATATTGCTGCGGCTAAGTTAATTACTAAGTTTATAGTGACTATAGCGGCATAATGCCAGAAAGTTTTAGCAGTTAAATTTTGTCTTTTTTTCGCCTGGTAAAACGTTAAGATAAATTTTTTGCGATAAGTCCACGTTGGTAATTGGCTTTAGGTAGCGCAAAGCGTACCTGATAACCACTGCCCAGAGCCTGTTCAATGGGCTCACCTTTTAAAGTTTCCATTTTATCCAGCACCATGGAGATATTGCCTTGTGGAGACACCACTTCAATGCTATCGCCCACACAGAGTTTGTTTTTGATATCAACCTCTGCCATTTGTCGTTGTTCATCATAGCCGGTAATTTCACCGACAAACTGTTGCTGAACCGTTTTGGAAACCCCGGTAAGGTAGTTTTGGTAGTCCTGGTTAGGGTGGCGTTGATAAAAACCTTCGGTATAGCCGCGGTTGGCCAGGTTTTCCAGCTTACCGTACAGGGTCGCATCAAACTCGCGACCTGCGATGGCATCATCAATCGCCTGACTATACAGTTGCGCTGTTCGTGCAACGTAGTAATGCGACTTGGTGCGTCCCTCTATTTTAAAGGAGTCGATACCCATCTTTGTAAGAGTCTCAATATGTTGTATCGCACGTAAGTCTTTAGAATTCATAATATAAGTGCCATGCTCATCTTCCATGATAGGCATAAATTCACCGGGGCGATTCTTTTCTTCAATCACATAAACTTTATCGGCTAAGGGGTGGCGTGGCTGAGGTTCTGCAAAGGCCTCGGGTGGGTTTTTGATCGCAGCCATAGCATCGAACTCAATACGTTGTGGCTCTGCTTTTTGTACGTCCCCCATGATATTTTCTTCGGCTGGCTGCACATCGTATTCCCAGCGGCAGGCATTGGTGCAGGTTCCCTGGTTAGGATCACGGTGGTTAAAGTAACCGGATAGCAAGCAGCGCCCAGAGTAGGCGATACACAGCGCGCCGTGAACAAAAACTTCCAGCTCCATATCTGGGCACTGCTGGCGAATTTCTTCTATCTCGTTAAGAGAAAGCTCACGCGACAAAATAATGCGCTCTAAGCCCAGCGACTGCCAGAATTTAACCGCCGCATAATTAACAGTATTGGCCTGAACTGACAAATGTACCGGCATGTCCGGCCATTTTTCTCTTACCATCATGATCAAACCGGGGTCAGCCATAATCAATGCGTCAGGTTTTAACGCAATCACCGGTTCCATGTCTTTCATGTAGGTTTTAATTTTACTGTTATGCGGCATGAGATTGCTGGCGACGAAAAACTTTTTGCCAAGTGAATGTGCATGGTCAATGCCTTTGGCTAAATTCTCAAGCTGAAAATCATTATTACGCACGCGCAAGCTATACCGTGGCTGGCCGGCATAAACCGCATCGGCCCCATAAGCGAAGGCATAGTGCAAATTTTTAAGCGTACCTGCTGGTAACAGTAATTCTGGACGTTTCATGGTATTTACTTCAGACAAGATGTTCGTTGAGTGAGAGTAACTATTATATAGCAAATTTGCTCGAGTTTAGATGCATTCTTAAAATTATCACAATCCCCATAAGTATCTTTTTGAGTAATTTGAAATGTGAACAAGTTAGCTTTTTAGCAAGTCAGAATCCGTATACTTTGTGTTCCAAGGAAAAACTCATAATAAACATATAAAAATTAAGGTTAAGTTGATATGAACCAAGGTACAGTTAAGTGGTTTAATAACAGTAAAGGATTTGGATTTATTTCCCCCACGGAAGGTGAAGCAGAGATATTTGTTCATTTTTCAACAATAAAATCAGAGGGTTATAAAACCTTAAAAGAAGGCCAGGCTGTTCAATACGAAGCGGAAGAAGGTCCCAAAGGCTGGCACGCTGTGCAGGTCGAAATCGCTTAAAAAAAACCACCGAATTAGCTGAAAAAAGTACTTGCTAGCCAGGCCATGTTCAGGGCATAGTTAAGGAAAATAACATCTATAAGGTTGAATTTTAAGGGGTAAATATTTTGGGAACGGCAGAAGCAAAGCAAGAGAGACGTAGTGAATCGCACTCTCAACTTCACACACTACTTGAAACCCGAACAGAAACGCTTTCACTTTTTAACCAGTTAGCTGAAATGCGACCATTCACACCTGACCGTGAAAGCCAGCTTATGCTTCAGGAATTCTGTGAAGCGATTGTTGACTATACAGCCAGTGCACATTTCCAGCTTTATCGCTTTATTGATGAAGGTACTGAGCGCCGTACAGACATTAAAGATCTTGCAGCCAGTGTTTACCCGCAAATCGCTGATATGACCAAGGTGATTCTTGCATTTAACGAAAAATATGACTGCTCTGACCATTGCAATAATCTGGAAGAACTCTCGGATGACTTATCGCAACTGGGTGAAGTACTGGCAGATCGGATTTTGCTAGAGGACCAATTGATTACAGTGCTGATGGGGAAACGCTAGTTTGAAGTTCCCAGACCTAAATTAAAAAGAAGCCCGGCTATAAGCCGGGCTTTTAGGTTGTGTGCTTTCAAAAACTGGTTAGAAAGCAGGGGAGGTCATATTTTAATTGTTATCGTTGGTTTGTATCACTGGCGATTATTTCAATCGCTTCTTCAAGACTTATTTCTTCGACTTCATAAGTTGGTAGTTCATCATTCATAATTAGGCTCCCACTTCTTGTTCGAGATGCTTTATATTTGAAATAATATTAGACAATTAAAAAGCTAAATTCAAGTAAAGCATTATAAAAATACTGTAACTTATTGATTTAATGTTAAGGTGTGACAAAATTGAGCGAAATTTGTACAGGTTTAAGGTATAGCATTGTTATTAATGGTCACAGAATGTGTGAATCCAGCACATTTCTATACCTGCCGAATTTAGATAGTATGGTGGGATAAACCACAAGGAAGGTAGAAATTATGGCAGAAGTCCCCAGTCTAAGACGAGAAACGCGCTACGGTATCCCAGCAGCCGATCAGGTTCTATTTAACCGATATTATCTTATTGGCTATTCTTTCTATTTTCGGCAAGCCAAGTGGGCGCTCGAAATTTTAAGCTCTGACAGGCCATATGTTGCTGCGGAGGAAGCCACTCGCTCTGACAATTTCCGTCCGGATTTTCGTCTTCCCGAAAATTTTCGAGCCGACCTGGCCGATTATAAAAATTCAGGTTTTAATCGTGGTCATCTGGTTGCCAGTGGTAATAAGCTGGAAACCCAGCTGCAAAATAGCGAAACGTTTTTACTTTCGAATATGTCTCCTCAGGCACCAAATTTTAACCAGAAGATTTGGCGCAATCTTGAGATAGCCGTAAGAGAGCTGGACGCTAAAAAGAACATATTTGAAACTTATGTTATCAGTGGCCCCATTTTTGATTTCGACAAACTGGTCAAAAGCATTGGTACAGAAGATGATAACGGGGTGTCTATCCCGATACCGCATGCCTATTTTAAATCTATCCTTACTGAAAATAATCGCGGCACACTTCGTATGTGGTCATTCGTTATTCCTAACAAAGGAACCAACAAATCGTTCGAAGAATTCCAGGTATCGGCCAACGAGGTCGAGCAGTTTGCTGGAATTGAGTTATGGGAGCGCTTAAAGGGCGGCAAGATGGAAAAAGAAAAGAAGAAGATCAGGAGCATTTGGTAAGTTTATGGATAAAGAAATCGATAGCGCAGAGGCAAGAAGAATAACCAAAAAAGTCATGGCTATTTTTGGCGGTGTGTTGATGGTAGTGGGAGGCTTAACCCTTGTTGGTGGTATTTATAATTATACGCAAGCCGTTATTAGTAATAACTGGTCATCAACTTCGGGCGTTATTCTTGAGTCAAAACTTAATATGGACGAACGTTTTTCGTCGCACTCAGGTATGCAGACGAGGGAGCGTGTATATAGTCCATCTATTCTCTATCAATATAAAGTAGATGGGGAGCAATACACAGGTAACCGTATTCGCTTTGCAGCCATTGGCGGCAGCGACATCAACGCTTCTCGTTCTTATGTGGACAGGTTTCCAGTTAATAAAAAAGTTGCGGTTTGGTATTCGCCATTCAACCACAACCAGGCTGTTTTAGTTAAGGGTGTTGAGAAAGTTACTAACCTTGGTACTTTGGTCGCCGGTATTGCTTTTATGCTAGTCGGTTTTATATTTTACAAACTAAGAAATGTCTACGCGAATTCAATTCCAGATTAGCGGTTGGTCAATATGCTCGTGAGATGGGCGTGATAAGGCCCTACCAATTTGTTGAGTAATGAGGGTGCGATGACAAATGATAAGCATATGCATTGGCCTTACTGAGGTTACTGTTTAACTACCTCTTTCATTGTAAAAAAACGCCAGAAAGCACAAAGACTTTCTGGCGTATAAGCTTCGATATGCTAGCTAATTCTGGCGTGTAGTGCGTGCTTCATTAACTTTTGATACGAAGTGCCTGTGAGGTGAATCAGATCTTCGTGGTCACCCGATTCCAGATAAACTTCATGGCATAGATCAAGCTTGTCATCAACAACCGTGTCGATGTCATACGCATCACCCACGGGTGGGATAGCACCTACTTCACAATCATAAAATAAGACAGACAATTCCGATTCGGTTGCAAGCCCTAATTTGCGACCTAGAAATTGATTGAGCTTATTGATTTTTACATGTTGGTTGGCAGGCACAACAGCCATAACATAGCCATCTTCATCTTCCAGCATAACGGGCTTGGCCATTCGTCTGGCAGGCACGTGTGCTGCGTTAGCCGTGTTTATGGTGTTATCAGTATGACGGTGGGTCATAACGTCGTAAGCAATACCCTTGTCAGCCAGGTATTTTTGTAGAGTCGATGTCATAGACATAGTACACCTCCTGTTTATTCAATGAACAATCGAGGCAATAAGCTAAGTATAGTTCAGGAATAAATAAGCAGGGGCAAAGAGGAATTTTTTCTAATATGGTTAGTGAATAAAAAAGGAGCCTTAAGCTCCTTTTGGTTAGCCAATCTGCTGCGGGTTAATGGTCTGTCGTTGAGGTCGGGTTTTTTCCAAATGCTCACGAATATGCTGGGTCTGACCCATCTGGTTGCCAATATGAAAACCGAGTTTGAAAAGCAGATAGCCCAGGCAGGCGCTGATAGAAAGACCGAGAACAACAAATAGCATCATTAGTGACCTCCAAATGATGGATGTGAGGGAAGCATTTCGGTGACCGTGTTGGGTAAAACCAGGTAACAAAACTGCTGCGGTACATTATTAAGTATCGGCCAGTAACGGGGGTTTTTAAATTTAATTTTTGTGCACTAGCCGGAACTTTGGCGCGAAAATTGCCGGTTTTTTAACCAGTTTGTGACGTGGTTGGAACTACGAAGTCGGAGCTTTTAAAGCTTTCTTCTTGGCTAGTGTTAAATCATGAGCGATAGGCTGCATTCTTTCCAGTAACGTTGATGACGGTAATCCTAACCGTTTTTCATAGATGACAGTGTAAGTGAGTACTCGCTTTAGGTAGTTGCGAGTTTCATTAAAGGGCACCATTTCAACCCAGAGATCGGCCGGTAAGCTTGTACCGGCTTCGGGTAGCCATCGTTTTACGCGACTCGGTCCTGCATTATAAGCAGCGGTTGCGAGTACAGGGTGGCCGTTGTAGCGATCAGAGATACGCTTTAAGAAACTGACCCCAAGGCGTACGTTGGTATTGATATTAAGCAAGGCTTTACGGGTGCTGCGCATACGTAAGCGCAGTTTTCGAGCAACCTGTCTGGCGGTGCGCGGCATAAGTTGCATCAGGCCTAAGGCGCCAGCGTGTGACTTCGCATCGGGTGTAAAGGCACTCTCCTGACGAATAACCGCAAAGGCCCAGGCTGGGCTAATGTTCTGTTTCTGTGCCTGGTTGATAACGAGTTCCTGATGAGTGAGGGGAAAGCGCAGCTCGAGATCATCCCAGTACTTAGCTTTTGCCAGTGTTTGGATAGCGCGATCCGGCCATTTCCATTCTGAAGCGAGACGCGCAGCGGTTAACATCTGTGGATGGCTCATGCGGCCAACAGCGTAGTTCCATTCGCGACGCGCATCGGCAGAGCGCTTTAGCGCAAGCAGCTCTCTGGCACGTAAAATGGCAGGGATTTTTTCAAGGGTATCCATTTTTCGGGTGCTGTATCCGACCGGGCGATGGGTCAACCGATAGACTTGGCCAATTCGGTCAGCTGCAAGAAAGCCATAGTAATTTCGAGAGTCAGTATTAACTAAATAGTAACTGCGAGCTTCATCTAGCTCACCAACAGCCTCTAATGCTCTTGCTCGCCAGTAATGCCATTTAGGTTTTTGCTGAAGCTCAGGCGAGAGCCGGTTAATCCAGTCCAGTGCTGAGGTCCAGTCCTGATCGCGGATGGCAGTCATGACATGCCAGCTACTCAGTTTATCGTCGACGATTTTAATATCGAGTTTTTCAATCCAGTCTCGGGACTCGTCAGTGTTTTCTTTGAGTAAAGCAATCGCCAGCCGGCGCAAGATACGTTCACGTTCCTGAGCGTCAAACGGGTAATCCGATTCCAGTGATTGCCATAACGGTGCCGCTTTTTGTGGATCTTTCCTTGCCATGCGCGCGAGGCCATCTACTATCATCCAGCGCAGCATTTTGGGGCGAGCGTTATCAGGAAAGTACTCATGAGCTTTAACCAGGTATTCTGGGTTACGACGAATCTTCGACCACATGTTGACCCAGAAGCGCTCTTTTTCAGGTAAGTATTTTTTCAGGTAACGTGCCAGTCTTGAACGCCCTTTTTTCATACTGATATGAATCCGTTGCCACACAAGTTCGTTATTGAGTTGGCCAGAGTTATGCCATTTTTTTATCGCCGAATCGCACTGTCTGGGTAGAGATCTACTGGTTAGCCATAAGCTTTCTAGCACGGCATAAGCACTTTGTTCCTGTTTGGTTTTAATTAGGGCCGTTGCAAAATAGCATTGCATGCGGCGGTCACTATTGGTGTAATAATTGTTAATAAATAACTCCCATTTACCACGACGTGCCAGGCTTCTTAACCAGCGGTGACGTAGGCGAGTAGATACAGGCGTACCAGCATGTTCGCTGATAAAAGTCTTAATTTTCACGGTTGGCAGGTTATATAAACCACGGGTGTATTCGTTTAGCTTGAGGTAAGTATGCAGAGGATAATCTCGTAATTTTTTTTCAAGGCGGCGATAGGTTTGGTTATGGCCACGGCGCAAAGCTCGCTCGGCAGCCTCATACTGGTAGCGCTGGGTAATAATTTTCTGGGGCTGGGAAAAGGCAAACGCAAAATTTGAGCTAAACACCATCAACGCGGTGCTTAAAACCAGCGTCAAATTTTTGCCCAAGTTGTAGTATTTGTATCGCATCTTCATGATCATTCAGGAATTATGCCAAGTATCTTAAACCTGCTTATAAATAAACTACGTTAAGTTATTGAATTTAAAATAATAGCAATAACAAATTCGTATCTTTAACATTAGCATATCGACACCCAATACGCATCGGTGAAGTGATAATTGCAGGATAGGTCACAAGTGGACAAAAAAAGGGTGTTTTAGCAGCAAAAGGTTTCAATAAGCAGTAAAAATTTCGAATTTTCAGTG
>Ga0316207_10001487_pt1 | contig 28547 bp, 27 predicted proteins | sample 6weekpyrite_MG_FD_204943 | JGI IMG/M metagenome (GOLD analysis project Ga0316207, IMG submission 204943) | Microbial mat bacterial communities from mineral coupon in-situ incubated in ocean water Damariscotta River, Maine, United States -... | ecosystem: Environmental > Aquatic > Marine >...
TGGACAGGATGAGGCGGTAGAACTGGTGTCTCAAGCAGTTAAACGTTCACGAGCAGGATTAAATCCACCGGATCGTCCTATCGCATCTTTCCTCTTCTCCGGACCAACCGGTGTCGGTAAGACAGAACTGGCAAAGTCACTGGCTGAAGTATTAGGTGTACATTTTGAGCGCTTTGATATGAGTGAGTATATGGAGAAACACGCACTAAGCCGTCTGGTTGGTGCGCCTCCTGGATATGTCGGATATGAGCAGGGCGGTTTATTGACCGAGGCTGCACGAAAACATCCTTATATGGTTCTATTATTAGATGAGATTGAAAAGGCACATCCTGACTTGATCAATATTTTACTTCAGGTAATGGATCATGCAAGTCTGACAGATAACAACGGTTATAAGGCCGGTTTTAAAAATGTTGTCTTGATTATGACCTCTAATGTCGGTGCGACAGAACGTTCTGTTATGGGATTTAATTCTGATACATCACTTTCTAGAAATGAAGCGTTAAAAGACTTCTTTACCCCTGAGTTTAGAAATCGTCTTGATGCAGTGGTTGAATTTTCTGCGCTTAGTCCTAAGGTTGTCGAAGGTATTGTTGACAAGTTTGTTGCTGAACTTAATCTTCAACTTAAGGCTAAAAAGATCTCTGTTGTACTGACAGCAAAGGCAAAGGCTTATTTCGCTGAAAAAGGTTATGATAAGGCAATGGGCGCACGACCTCTAAATAGACTGATACAAGATGAATTGAAAAACCCATTGACGGACAAACTGCTGTTTGATGAACTTCGTGGGGAGATTGAAGTTGATATTGAAGAAGGCGAGATAGTGTTAAAAGAGGCAGTTGAAGAAGAGAATTGATACAGATTCCTTACATCCGATACGAACTCTCTTTTCCTCCGGTCGAGTCTGCTACGGAAGATGGACTTCTGGCTTATGGCGGCGATCTTAGTCCCAACAGGCTTTTGCTGGCATACCGCAGCGGTATCTTTCCCTGGTATAACGAAACTGATCCGATACTTTGGTGGTCACCTGACCCACGCTTTGTCTTATACCTGGATGAGTTTATATTGCGTAAATCCCTTAAAAAACGTATGAAACATTTTGAAATCTACTATGACACAGCTTTTTCTGATGTGATAAGGGAATGTGGCACTATATCAAGGACTGGACAGCAAGGATCATGGATCATTCCAGAGGTAGTTGAAGCGTATACGGTACTTTTTGACATGGGTTATGCGCATAGTATAGAAGCGTGGCAGGATGGCGAACTGGTCGGTGGTTTATACGGGGTGGCTATCGGTAAAATGTTTTTTGGCGAGTCGATGTTTTCAAAGGTAAAAGACGCATCTAAAGTGGCTTTTGCCAGCTTAATAGATAGACTGAAAAAAGAGGGCTTTGATATGATTGATTGTCAAATCCCTTCGGAACATTTAAGATCCTTAGGCGCTAGAGAGATAAGCCGAGCTGAGTTCATGAAGCATATGAAGATACAGATGAGTAAAAAATTAACACAAAAACATTGGAATTAACTTTTTTTATCCAAATATCAACCTGAATTAGCTGTCTTTAAGTTGAAAAATTTTAAACTGATTACATCTTAAAAGGTATGGAGAAACGAATGAAAAAATTAATCGTAAGTATCGCTGCAGTAGCAGCTCTAAGCTCAGCTGCATTTGCTGGTGTGAATTCACAAACAGGTTGTGGCCTTGGTTCTATGATCATTAAAGATGATAGCTCAGCGATTATGCTTGCACTTCAAGCAACGACAAACGTGACTTCTGGTAATCAGACTTTTGGTATTACTTCAGGGACTTCGGGATGTAAAAAGACTAAGATCGTTATGAATGAACGTGCTGAAGAATTTGTTGCATCTAACATGGATCAACTTGCTAAAGAAATTGCAATGGGTCACGGTGAATCTGTTGATACGCTTGCTGAGTTACTTGTAGTTGAGGATAAAGAAGCTTTTGCATCAGCTCTTCAATCAAATTATAACAGCATCTATACGTCTCAAAATGTTGAGATGGCAGATGTTTTAGATAATATCTCTGCAATCTAGTTTATTGATCAAACGGATTAATTCCGTTTGGTTCCCCTGTCAAACTATATTTTACAAGGTCCCCTTATCACTCGTTTTTTTCTTTTCACTTTTTTATTATTAACGTCTTTACATGGACAAGCTCTTGATTATATACGGCTGGCGGAAGAAAAAAATCTTTCTGAATCTCGTTATTGGCATATATTATTGCATATGCCCTCAGATACAAGCGAGATCGATGACAAAGCTTTTTTTCTTTCACCTGATGGAAATGTGAATGCCAAGGCTGAACTTGAGGCTACAGTAAAAGCCCTGTATGATGATAAAGGAGAAAAAGGCTCTGATAACAACTCCACGGCCTGTAGGTTTCCAGCTAGAAAGTGGTGGTTGGTACGTGAATTGAACCTACAAGGCCTACCTGAGCTTGAGTGTAAAGAGTTTGATGTCTTGATGAAAAAGGTTGACCCTCAAGCGGCTAGCCTTGTTTTTCCGTCTGCTTATATTAATTCTCCTGCCTCGATGTTTGGACATACCTTTATCCGCATTGACTCCTCCTATAATTCCAAAATGCTCTCTTTCGCTGTGAACTATGCGGCTAATGCGGACTCTTCTACAGAAAACGGAATGGTCTTTGCGATCAAGGGATTAGTTGGGGGCTATTATGGGAACTACTCCTTATTACCCTATTATGAGAAGATTAAGGAGTACAGAGATACAGAAGAACGTGATATTTGGGAATATGATCTTGATTTGACACCGGCTCAAATAGAGCAGATGCTACGTCATATCTGGGAAATTCATGATACCTATTCCTGGTATTATTTTTTTACTGAAAACTGTTCTTATAATATGCTGTGGTTGATTGAAGCTGCTAAGCCGAGCGTCCATCTTCGTGAACCTTTTAATTATCAAGTCATTCCTCCTGAGACAATACATGTCGCAATTGAAGAAGGTGTTATCACAAAACGTCACTTTAGACCGGCTAGACGTTCAAAGCTGCTTGCTTATGAACACTATTTGAGCGATGAAGATATAGATGATGTTTTCGCTTTGTCAGGAGCAGAGTACAGGTTAAAAGATTTTTTAAGTAGTAAAGATAAAGATATACAGACCAAGCGTTATATACTAGAAGCCTCTTCTGAGTTTATCGAATATGACTTCTTAGCAGGTGATATCAATGCCAGTGTATATAAAAGTCGGCTCTATAATATCTTGCTTGCACGTTCAGGTCTTGGTCAGGGTGAACATATTGATATACCCAAACCGGTCGATCCGATGCAGGGGCACAGAGCTTTGCGACTACGAGCCGAAGCAGGGATAAGAGACGATAAGGGTATTGCTTTTTTCGGTGTACGTCCCGCAAATCATGATATCACCGACAGTGATGTGGGGTTTTTAAGGGGTACGCAGATAGAATTTTTTAATCTACTGCTTTCTTATGAGAAGGACAAGATTAATATCGAAAAAGCAGGGTTGATCAATATCGTTTCACTGGCACCAAGAACAAAGTTTTTCAAGCCCATATCATGGCGTCTGAACACAGGATGGGATAGAAACTATCTGAGTGAAAGTACAAAGTTTACAGCCAATGCTTCAGGTGGCTTGACCTGGGCAGGGAAGTGGGGATATGTCTATGTTTTGGGTGATGCTCTTTTGTACACCGACCGAGATGTGACGACGGGAATCGGCGGTATCGCGGGTGCGGTACTTTATGCAGGAAATGAGTTCAAGACTAATCTTGAAGTGACGCAGCGAATTTTTGACACAGGATCAGATCAGCGTCTGTTTTCTTTTTCTCAACATTACCGAAGTTCGAAAAATATCTCATTTTCATTAAGTTATGATTATGTACAAAAGTATGAAGAAGACTGGGATACTATGAAATTTACATTTGATTATTTCTTTTGATAGAAAATACATTTATTTTGAGTTATAATGAAAGTAACAATTATTAAGGCAACGTATGTATATTAAATCATTAAACTTTTCGGTGTGGGCAGACTTTATTGAAAGAGATTATCTTGACGGTGAATTTAAAGAACTTATAGAGAAAAAAATCATTAACGGGGCAACATCTAATCCTGCGATTTTTAAAAATGCTATTTTAACCTCACCTGCTTATAAAGAGCAGTTGATGACACTTAATGGCTCGCCTAAAGAGAAGTATGAAGCCTTGGCTATTAGAGATATACAAAAAGCAGCAGACATTTTAAAACCTTTGTATGATGAAGATGACGACGGTTTTGTCAGTATAGAAGTAGATCCAAATCTGTGTGATGATGCAGAAGGTACGATCCTTGAAGGGAAGCGTCTCTTTGATGAGATTGACAGAGAAAATGTGATGATTAAGGTCCCCGCTACGCAGGCCGGGTTTAAGGCGATGGAAGAACTCTGTGCAATGGGTATTCATGTTAATGCTACCTTGATTTTTTCACTTGCGGATGCGATGGCATGTGCAAGAGCATTTGCCAAGGGAAATGCACGCGTAAACAAAAGAGTCTTTACGGTGATCTCTGTTTTTGTCTCACGTATTGACAGACTCTTGGATGAAAAGATGGAAGAGGCCGGTCTGGTTCCGGGTAAACTGGGTATTAGCAATGCGGCGCGCATTTATAATATTATCTCGACGATGAATGTTCCCCAGTGTCGTGTATTGTTTGCGAGTACAGGGGTTAAAGGGGATAGTTATATCCCTTCGTATTATGTCGATGAACTGATTGGGGCTTCATGCGTTAACACAGCGCCTATTGAGACAATTCAGGCCTTTGTTGAACATGGCGATATGAGTGAAAAACTACCTCTTAATGAAGAAGAAATTGATGTGCTTCTGGCCAATGTGAAAAAAGCAGGTATTGATCTGGATAAGGCATTGGCTGACTTGAAAGAAGACGGTCTGCGACAGTTTAAATTTGCTTTTGCAGAAATCTTATTGGAATTGGAGTAATTATGGCAGAACCTACAGGTGAAAGACGACAACCCGCATCCAACCCAAATGTACAGCAGCTGACTTTTCAGACCTTAAAAAAGATTCGTGCTTATCTTCAGCGTATGATTGATGCAGGCGGATCGGATCTGCATATTAAGTCAAATGCTGTTGTTAGGGCACGTATTAATGGCGATATAATTCCTCTCTCAGGAGAGATACTTTCTAAAGAAGATGCACTTACTTTCGCGAAAGAGTTGTTGCGTGGACGATTTAACGAGTTTGTTAAAAATAAAGAGCTGGATTTAGTTTATCCTTATGATGAAAAAACACGTTTTCGTGTGAATATCTTTTTTCAGATGGATGGTGTTTCAGCAGTTTTCAGGGTTATCCCGGTGAAGATACTCTCTATTGATGACCTTCAATTACCTTCTGTTGTTAGAAAGTTTACAGATGTTGAACGCGGTTTGGTACTGGTTACTGGGGTTACAGGATCAGGAAAGTCGACAACACTCGCTGCGATCATTAACGAGATTAACTGGAAAAAACGTAAGCATATTATGACGATTGAGGACCCGATCGAGTTTGTCCATAAAGACAGAAAATGTATCGTAAACCAGCGTAGTATTGGACAAGACACACATACCTTTTCTTCTGCTTTACGTGCGGCACTTCGTCAGGATCCTGATATTATTCTTGTCGGGGAAATGCGGGATTTGGAGACCATTGAAATTGCTCTACATGCGGCAGATACCGGTCACCTGGTTTTTTCAACCCTGCACACCCTTGATGCAAAAGAGACGATAAACCGTATTATCTCGATGTTTCCCGGTGAAGAACAAAATCGTGTTCGTTTGACAATGTCATCTGTTCTTCAGGGCATTATTTCCCAACGTCTAATTCCGACTTTGGATGGAAAACGTGCTGCAGCTGTTGAAGTTTTGGTCAGAACACCGCGGATTGAACAACTTATCATGGAAGGTCGTGATATTGAGATCAAAGATGCGATAGAAGAAGGTAAAGAGATCTATGGATCCCAAAGTTTTGATCAAGGTATATTAGACCTTTTTCTTGATGAGAAGATATCTAAAGAAGAGGCATTTATCTATGCGACATCGGCATCTGACCTTAAACTTAGAATGGAAGGTCTCTCCTCGACAATGACAAAAGAGGCGCCTGCCGAAGATGGGGAAGAAGTGGCTGAAAAAGAAGAGCATGTCTTTGAGGAGGATGAAATCTTTGGAATAAAAGAGTAGTACACGCTTAAGCAAGGGAAAGATACTGTTCTTACTTAGTCAAGGTCTCATCCAATTTTAAACAAAACTAGCCGTGGCGGTCTGTAAAGCAGAAAGTTTTTGCTGTAAAATAGAGATTTAAATTGTAATGCCAGTAACACCAGCTATGTAAACCCAAAAAACAAAAGTTTCTTTTAAAGAGAATTAGACTATACTTCGCCACATTTTTTTAAAGGAAACAACATGCTAGAAGGCATTATTAGAGAGAGTATTGGTAAGAAGGACGCTAAAGCACTTCGCCGAGATGGTTATCTTGTTGCTAACATCTACGGAAAAGGCTTAGAGAATATCGACGCTGCATTTAAATCAAATGACTATATTCGTACTGTTAAAAAGAAAGACAGTGTTGCATTTGATGTTAAAGTAGGTGGAAAAGAGCTTAAAGTTGTTGCTCAAGCATACCAAAGTCACCCATTGACAGGGGATCTTTTACACGTTGACTTGATGGTTGCACAACCGGGTCTTGAGACTAAATATATGGTTCCTGTTACTACTGAAGGTGACCCTATTGGTCTTAAGAATAAGGGACTTTTATATGTGGCTAAGACGCGTTTAGCTGTTAAAGCTAAGGTTGAAGATCTTCCTGCATCTATCAACATTAATGTTGCTGATCTTGATCTTGGAGATTCCGTTCTTATCCGTGATGTAGAAGCACCTGCTAATGCTAGATTCTTAGATGCAGAACGTGTTGCTGTACTAAGTATTATTAAAGCTAAATAATTTTAGTTTTAAAACTTAAGAGTGCATTTCGCACTCTTGTTCCCTCTTATTTTTCTAAGGATAACAAACAGATGAAACTCGTTGTTGGTTTGGGCAATCCTGGTAAAGAATACGCTTCCACTCGACATAATATCGGTTTTATGGTTATTGATGAACTTCTAAATAGATACAGTAATCAAGAGGTATCAAAAAGCTCATTTCAAGGCGATGTATATAAATCAAAGTCTGCTATTTTTTTAAAACCGCTTACTTATATGAACTTATCTGGTAAAAGTATTTTAAAAGTAAAAAATTTTTACAAGACAAGACAGACTATTGTTATTCATGATGACTTGGACCTCCCTTTTGGAACCTTACGCTTTAAATTAGGTGGTGGGCATGGTGGGCACAATGGGCTTAAGTCAACAGACAGTGCCATTACCAAAGAGTACATTCGTGTGCGAATGGGCATAGGCCGACCGAAAAATAAGGGGGAAGTGGCCTCTTTTGTGTTATCATCCTTTTCAAAAGATGAAGAAGCCTGCCTGAATGAATGGATTGGAAAGGCTGCTGATGCAGTTGAAGCGATCTTAGTAAGTGACTGGGAAAATGTAGCATCCCTTCACTCTATTAAAAAGTCAAACTGCCTAAAATAACCAAGGTAAATATGTGCTAGCCTTTAAGAATATCTCTTTACTTTACCTCAAGTACGTTGGTATCATTGTCCTTGCATTGGTACTGTTTTTTGTAGGTTTTGATGTGATGGATAATCTTGCCGGTTTACCGGATTCTGCTAACCTAAAGTTGCTTTACACTCTTTTTCGTTCTTATTATGCACTGGATATCTTATTTCCCATCTCTCTTATATTTGCGATGATAGCGACCAAAATTGCTTTGATCCGCTCTAATTCATTAGTCGCTTATTACTCTTTAGGCTATTCCAAAGCGGATGTCCTACGTCCTTTTACATTGATCTCCACCGTATTAATTATCATGTACATTTTAATGCATCTCTATCCGCCTTTTGCCAAGGGCCAAGAGTATTCTGACAATATTTATTCAAAAAAAATAAACGGGGCACCGACACAAAACCTTTTTTTTACCTATGAGGACTATTACGTCTATTTTCAAGAACTTCGCCCATTGCAGCAGATGGCAAAAGAGATACGTGTTTTTAAAATTGAAAAAAATGATCTACGCGAAGTTATTGTAGCAAAAGAGGCTGTTTACAGAGATGACTACTGGGTGGTTGAAAATGCACAACGACTCAGCAAACCGCAAAATATCGGACTTAAGAGCAGGGGTATAGAGATCTCTGATAATGAAGAATTAAAGATCTTAAAAGACTTTCGACCTGCGATTTTAGATCAGGTTTATGAGGGCAGTTCTACGTACACTATATTAGATGCCTTTGAGGCGATGAAACTGTTAGATGAGCAAAAGGTAAATACGGATAAGGTTAAAAGTGTTTTGTATAAGATGATCGTTTATCCGTTTTTTGTTCCCTTTGTTGTTATCATTATCTTCTTTTTTGTTCCTATCAGTCCACGCTTTTTAAATGTGACTCTTTTTAGTTTTGCTGCTTTGATCATCTCTCTTCTGATCTGGGGACTTTTTTATACGCTTATTCAGCTCTCCAATGCTCAGACTATTCCCGGTGAAGTAGGGATTGTCTTGCCCGTTGTTCTTCTTGGTCTTTTGAGTATGCTGGTGTGGTATAAAAAAGCGAGTACTTAGAACTAAAGGCATCTATTTTCTTCATAATTATTAAGCTCTTTTCGGGTAAAATCGCGTAAATAATAGATAAGTTGACCTAACTATCTTCGCAAGGGCAAAAAATGATTAACTTTTCACAATTGGCTGAAAAATACCAAACACCGCTTTATGTATATGATTTCAATCAAATAACATCTCAGTTTGAGGCATTAAAAGAAGCATTTAAAGCGCGTAAAGCGATATTGGCTTATGCAGTTAAATCAAACTCAAATCTCTCTGTAGTTAAGCATCTAGCTGGTCTTGGAGCAGGAGCAGATTGTGTCTCAATCGGTGAAGTACGTCGTGCTCTACTCGCAGGTATTCCAAAATACAAGATTATTTTTTCAGGTGTTGGAAAACAGGACCATGAGATCAAAGAGGCACTAGAATCAGATATCTTGTTTATCAATCTTGAGAGTGAGGCTGAGTTAGGCCGTGTCGAGATGATAGCTGCCGAACTCAATATCAAAGCGCGTATCTCGATTCGTGTTAATCCAAATATTGATCCTAAAACCCATCCCTATATCTCAACAGGCCTGCATGGTAACAAGTTCGGTGTTGAGATCAATGCGGCTAAGCGAATGTATCTTAAAGCGAAAAACTCTCCTAATCTAGACCCGATAGGAATTCATTTTCATATCGGGTCTCAATTGACGGAATTAGAGCCTATTCGTGAAGCGTCAGAGATCGTTGCTGATCTGGTTCGAACACTTCAAGCTGTTGATATCGAACTGAAGTTTTTCGATATCGGCGGGGGACTTGGGGTGACTTATGATGATGAAGTGACGATTGACCCTAAAGAGTATGCTCAAGCGATCTTAGGAACGCTGACAGGTTTAGATATGACGATCATGTGTGAACCGGGTCGTTTTATTACTGCTAATGCGGGTCACTTTTTAACCCGAGTCATGTATGAAAAGCAAAATGAGGAGAAACGTTTTGTTATCGTCGATGGAGCGATGAATGATCTTCTTCGCCCTAGTCTCTATTCTGCCTTTCACCATATCGAAGCGGTGGATAACGAGGGAGAAACATCCCCGGCAGATATTGTTGGACCGGTATGTGAGAGCGGTGATTTTTTTGCAAAAGACAGAGCCCTTCCGAATTTTAAGCATAATGATCTTATCGTTGTTCATAGTGCCGGTGCATATGGTTTTGGTATGGGTTCAAACTACAACACACGCGGTCGTGCTGCTGAAGTCGCGATAGAAAATGGACAAGATAGACTTATCCGTCGTAGAGAAAGTTTTGAAGACCTTGTTGCCTTGGAAAAAGAGTTTATAGATTAATTGATAATATTAGGTCTATTGAGAATGAATGATATTAAAACGTTTAGGAATATTAGATGAAGACATTAGCTGATTGCCGTGAGGCCATTGACAATATTGATGATGAACTACTGGAACTTTTAAATCGCCGGATGAAGGTGGTTGAACGTGTCGGCGAGATTAAACACGATAGTGGGGGTGCCATCTATCGACCTGAACGTGAACAAGAGATCATCGAAAGATTGAGTAAAAAAAGCAGAGATGAGCAGGGAATCTTAAACAAAGAAGCCATTGAAGCACTTTTTTTAGAGATCTTTGCAATCTCTCGTAATCTTGAATTACCGGAAAAAATAGCTTACCTGGGTCCTGAGGGAAGTTTTACCCATCAGGCGGCTGAGAGCCGTTTCGGAGCGATGAGCGATTACCTTCCTCTAAGCTCTATTCATGCAGTTTTTAATGCGATGGAGACGAAACGGGCAAAGTTTGGTGTCGTTCCAATTGAGAACTCAAGAGACGGAGCCGTGGGTGAGACCTTAGATCTTTTGGCGAAGAGTAACTATAAGATCGTAGCTGAGTTGTATATGCCAATCCATCTCTCTTTTGCAACGTCTGCACGTCATCTGCATGATGTGAAGCGTATTTATTCAAAAGACAAGGGGTTTGGTCAATGCAGGGACTTCTTGCTTGAACATGAACTCCAAGATGTAGAACAGATTCCTGTTGAGTCAACAGCCAAGGCTGCAAAACTAGCCGCAGCAGATCCGGAAGCAGCGGCTATCTGTTCACATATAGCGTCTAAACTTTATAATGTACCAAATATGTTTGAAAACATAGAAGATGTTGATACGAATACGACACGTTTTGTTATACTGAGTAACTTTGAAAATGCTCCGCATGAATTGTCAAAAACTTCTATACTTGTGCGTTTGAAAGATGGAAATGAAGCAGGGGCTTTGGCACATTTTCTGGATGAGTTTGATAAAGCACACATCAACCTCTCGAAGATCGAATCACGTCCTTCAAAAGAGAGTGACGGTTTTGGATACTGGTTTTTTATCGATTTTTATGGGCATATTCATGATGAGAGATTAACAAAGATATTAGAAAAAAGAGCGGAAGAGATTACATGGCTTGGCTCGTATGTTAAAGGTGATAGATGAATTTCAATAATACACTAGAGGGAATCAAGACCTATGAAGCGGGTAAACCAATAGAACTTGTCGTACGTGAATACGGTGTTGACCCTAAAGATATAATTAAATTAGCGAGTAATGAAAATCCTTATGGGACCTCTCCTAAGGTGACTCAGGCAGTAAAAGATATCGCACACAAGATGTTTTTATACCCGGATGATTCTATGTATATCCTCAAAGAGAGACTGGCTGAGAAATTTGATGTGAATGTTGATGAGATCATCATCGGTGCTGGTTCAGACCAGGTGATTGAATTTGCTGTACATGCTAAGTTGAACGCTAATGCCAAGGTCTTGATGAACTCCATTACCTTTGCAATGTATGAGATATATTCCCGTCATGTTGGGGCTGAGATCATTAGAACCAAGAGTCGTGAACATGACCTTGAAGAGTTTTATCAGCTTTATTTAGAACATAAACCGGAAATGATCTTTATCTGTACGCCAAACAATCCTACGGGTGATGCCATTGATACGGCTGAACTTAAGGCATTTTTGAAAAAGATAGACAAAGAGACTTTAGTCGTTGTTGACGGTGCTTACATGGAATATGCAGCCTTCAAAGATCAAAGTAAATCTGTTTCGGCACAAGAGTTGATCAATGAGTTTGATAATGTACTGTATTTAGGAACATTTTCCAAAGCTTATGGCCTTGGCGGAATGCGTACAGGATATGGAATTGCTTCGAAGGAGATCATCAAGGCTTTTTATAAATTACGTCCGCCATTCAATATTACTACACTCTCTTTGGAAGCAGCGAGTGTAGCGCTTGAAGATGAAGCCTTTGTCACTATGTCCATTGAAAAAAGCTTTGAACAGATGAAACGCTACGAAGCCTTTGCTTCTGAGCAGGGACTTGAAATTATAGATTCTTATACCAATTTCGTAACGCTTTGTCTGAATGAGAAGCAAAACTCCAGTGATATTTCATTATCTTTGTTAAAAAAAGGTATGATAGTTAGAGATTTAAAGGGCTACTCTTTGAATGCAGTTCGTGTGACGATAGGGACTGAAAATGAGAATACACGCTTCTTTGAATTATTTAAAGAAGTGATTGGTAATTAGGGCATAAATGGATTTAAAAGCACTCATCTCACAACTTGTTGGTCTCTTTGATAAACTAAACAAAAGCCAAAAGCTTGTCGTGGGTGCAACCATTTTCGGTGTGGTGACCTTTTTACTCTTCCTCGTTGTTTATACGACAAAAAGTGAATCCAGAAATGACTATAAGGTTCTTTTTGACTCTCTTTCCGCAGCTGATGCAGCCTTGGTTATTGAACAACTTGAAAAAGACAATATCCCCTATAAAATTCCCCGCGACAATGTTATAGAAGTCCCTAAAGATGTAGTGTATAAAGAGCGTATTTCTATCGCTGCTTTAGGCCTTCCCAGAGAAAGTAGTGTTGGTTTTGAATTGTTTAATTCTCAAGACTTCGGTTCAACAAGTTTTGATCAAAATGTTAAATTTTTACGTGCGCTAGAGGGTGAACTTTCACGAACGGTAGACAGTCTTTCCCCTGTAGAAAGTGCCCATGTCAACTTAGCTCTGCCTAAAGAATCGCTTTTTGTATCCAAACAAGCTACTCCAACGGCTTCGGTCGTTGTCAGTTTGTATGACGGGCGTATGCTAACACCTAAGCAGATTAGAGGTATCAAAAACCTTGTTTCTGCTGCAGTACCAAAGATGAAGTCTGAAAATGTTGCGCTTATCAACTCTGAGGGTGAAGAACTTGGCGGAGAAAACGACACTTCAGCCTTGGGTGAACTTTCGGCGATGCAGCTGAAATACAAAAACCGTGAAGAGAAAAAACGCGAAGACAAAATCGTTAATGTCTTGTCTCCGTTTATCGGCGGAGATGAACGTGTAGTGGCCAAAGTCACGATAGAGTATGATTTCTCTCAAAAATCTTCGACCTCCGAATCGTATGATCCCGAATCAGTAGTGCGTTCAGAACAGACGATTGAAGAGAAGCGTGAAGGCAAGACACCAAAAGAGATCGGTGGTGTTCCTGGAGCGGTGAGTAATATAGGCCCGGTACAGGGTTTAGAGTCTCAAGCTGGCGGTGAAAAATATGAGAAGTCCAATGTCTCGACGAATTATGAAATCTCAAAGACAGTCTCCAGCACAAAGGGAGAGTTTGCAACAATTAAGCGCGTGACAGCAGCCGTTGTCGTTGATGGAAAGTATAAAGCAAAACTGGATGAAGACGGTAGCGAAACAGATGATACAGAATATGTTGACAGAGAAGAGAGTGAACTTGATGCTATCTCATCTTTGGTTAAAAATGCTATTGGAGCGAATGGTGAACGCGGTGACCTAGTAACAGTCAGAAGTTTTCAGTTTGAGGTACTTAAGGTTCCTGAAGAGAAAATGTCAGGTAAGATTGGAGGCTTTGTCGCCGTTTACCTTAGTCCATTTTCTGAAATATTTAAACTGCTTCTCGTGGGTATCGTACTCTTTGTCGTTTACAAAAAACTTATCACGCCTTTTGCCGAGCGTATGCTTGAATTTTCAAAAGAAGAGGATGAGATGGAACGTCCTGTCTTGGAATTTGACGAGGATGAGGAAGAAGACCTTGTTGAGCGTGTCCAACAGATGCGTAAAAAAGTTGAAGACCAATTGGGTGTGGGTGAGAACTTTAATGAAGATGAACTCAAACACGACGTTTTACTCGAAAAGGTACGTACGATCGCAGAAGAACGCTCAGAAGAGTTGGCCTCTTTACTTCAAGCCCTTATGGATGAAGAGACGGGTGAAAGTAACGGTATGAGTGAACTTGCAAGACAGATGGCAGCTGCCTCGGAGAATGGATAAGATATGGCAAAACTTACACCACCACAACAAGCGCAATTTGATGAAATGAGCATGGGAGAAAAAATCTCTATCTTACTTTTACAGTTAGGTGAAGAAGCTACTGCGACAGTCTTTGCAAACTTAAGTGTTGAAGCGATCACCGAGGTATCGAAATATATCGCAGCTTCAAAGTCGATAGAAAGAGGGATTGCTACAGCAGTTTTAGAAGAGTTCTACGCAATTTTTCAATCTAATCAGTACATTTCGAGTGGTGGTTTGGATTATGCAAGAGAGATTTTATATAAGGCATTGGGCCCGGACGAAGCTAAAAAGGTTTTGGACCGTCTTTCTAAAAGTATGCAGTCCACGCAAAACTTCGCGTATCTTTCAAAAATCAAACCGGCTCAATTGGCTGACTTTATTGTGAATGAACATCCTCAGACGATTGCACTTATTTTGGCACATATGGATGCCACGGCAGCAGCGGAGACTTTGAGCTATTTTTCTGATGACTTGCGTGCAGAAGTGGCTATGCGTATGGCAAAACTTGGGGATATCTCACCTTCAGTTATCAAACGTGTATCGGCTGTTCTTGAATCTAAGTTGGAATCTCTTGCTTCTTACAAGGTCGAGGTTGGTGGACCAAGAGCTGTCGCGGATATCTTTAACCGTCTTGGTGCCAAGGCGTCGAAGGGAACGTTGTCCCATATTGAGCAGATAGATGAACAGCTAGCTTCTTCTATTAAAGAGATGATGTTTACTTTCGAAGATATTGTCTCCCTTGATAATAATGGGGTACGTGAGATATTAAAAACAGTCGATAAAAAAGAGCTTATGCTGGCACTGAAGTCTTCTGCGGATGAGCTCAAAGAGAAGTTCTTTTCAAATATGTCAACACGTGCACGAGACGCATTTGAAGAAGAGATGCAGTTTCTTGGTGCGGTTAAGGTCAAGGATGTCGAAGGTTCTCAACGTAAGATAGTTGAAGCTGTTCAACAGCTGGCAGAACAGGGTGTCTTACAAGTCGGTGAATCTGAAGAGATGATTGAGTAAAGTATGGATACTGTAATCTCAGAAACAACAAAACGTGATCATATCATTAATAAATATAACTTTAAAGTTTTACCGACTACGCTCTCTTCACAGGGTGATGAAGATAATGATGACGGTTTTGTTTCTGGCCTTTCTACAGAAACGCAGGAAGTTCCGCACACGCATGAAGAAGTCGTACAAGAGGAGACTCAAAACAGCATATCAAAATCATCCAAGGATGAGTTGATTGAATCTCTTTTACAAAAGACAGATGAGATGTCGTCTAACTTCATCAAGATGCAGATGAAACTTGAATCAAAAGAGGAGGAGTATAGGCTTGCGCTTGAAGCAGCTCAGGCTACTTCCTTTGAAGAGGGCAAGGCAGCCGGGGTGAAAGAGGCTGAAGAGTTGGCACAGAGTGAACACGCTTCTTTGATGCAACAGTTCTCATCTTCGGTCGAAACGCTGGATAAGAGTACCAAAGAGTTTTCAACCTCTATACAAGGTATTAAAGAAGAGTTGATCCATGCGGCCATAGATATTGCCAAAGAGGTGATCATGGTGGAGACCTCTGAAAATGGAAATCTGATAGCCAGTACCTTAGCAGAAAATCTTATTACAGAGATTCAAAGTTCATCGCAGGTGACTATCAAAGTAAACCCAAGTGACAAGGTAGCTATAGAACAGACCTTAGGTACTTTAGAAAATGTAAAAATTATTTCAGACAATGCTATCAGCAACGGTGGTGTGGTTATTTTGAGTGATGCCGGAAATATTGACGGTGATATAATGAAGCGATATGAACGCGTAAAAAATGCAGCTCTAGGAAACTAGATTTAAAAGAAAGTTAGAAAATAATGAATATAAAATCAATGACGCCAGATGAGCGAAAAACGCTCTGTAAAGATATTCGAGAGCGCATTATAGAAGTTGTCAGTAAAAATGGCGGACACCTGAGTTCTACTCTGGGTGCAACAGAGTTGATCGTTGCGATGCACGCTGTTTTTGATATTGAAAAAGATCCTTTTATCTTTGATGTGTCCCATCAGGCCTATGCGCATAAACTTATCACAGGACGCTGGGAAGAGTTTGATACACTACGTCAGTTTGATGGTTTATGTGGGTATACTAAACCAACGGAGAACACAGCCGACTATTATGTTGCCGGACATAGCTCTACCTCTATCTCTTTAGGCGTTGGTGCAGCCAAGGCCTTTTCTCTGACAGGTGAAAAAAAAGTTCCAGTCATGATGATCGGTGACGGTTCGATGTCCGCGGGTATGGTCTATGAAGCGCTTAATGAACTCGGCGAGCGAAAGTATCCGATGGTCATCATACTCAATGACAATGAGATGAGTATTGCCAAGCCCATAGGTGCTATTTCAAAACATCTTTCTCAGGCGATGGCCGGTCCTTTTTACCAAAAACTAAAAGCAAAGACGGAGAAAATATTGGAGCACTTCCCTGAGGGTGCGACCTATATGGCTAAGCGTTTTGAAGAGAGTTTTCGACTGATCACCCCTGGGCTGATTTTTGAAGAGATGGGTGTTGAGTATATCGGTCCGGTCAAGGGACATGACTTGGAGTCTTTGATTGAAACCCTTGAAGTTGCCAAGAACCTTGGCAAGCCTGTCATTGTTCATGCCCAGACACTTAAGGGCAAGGGTTATGAACTTGCCGAAGGTCATCATGAACACTGGCACGGGGTCTCGCCTTTTGATATCTCTGATGGAAAAGCAAATAAAAAGTCAGCAGGTAAAGCCGCGACAAAGGTTTACACAGAAAAACTTCTAGAACTTGCTCGTGCAGATAAAAAAGTTGTAGGTGTAACAGCAGCGATGCCAAGTGGTACGGGACTGCGCGAACTGCTTGATGAATTTCCAGACCGCTTTTGGGATGTAGGTATTGCAGAACAGCATGCCGTCACCTCTATGGGTCCCTTGGCAAAAGAAGGTTTCAAGCCTTTTTGTACGATCTATTCGACATTTTTACAGCGTGGGTATGATCAGCTTATCCATGATATCTGTTTGATGGATCTACCTGTCGTCTTTGCTCTGGACAGAGCAGGGATAGTCGGTGAAGATGGAGAGACACATCAGGGGGTCTTTGATATCTCTTTTTTACGTGCTATTCCCAATATGACGATCTTTGCACCGAGAAATGAAAACGATATGCATGCGGCTATGGATTTTGCCTACAGGTTTGAAAGACCGTGTTCCCTTCGTTACCCTCGGGGTGCTTTTTTAGATGTGAGTGAAGATGAGGCAAAGCCTTTTGAACTGGGCAAGGCTGAGATGATGCAAGAATCCAGTAACGATATTCTTTTTATCGGTTATGGAAACGGAGTCGGGCGGGCTAAGCAGACGGCAGAACTGATGGATGAAGATATCGCGCTCTTAGACCTTCGTTTTGTCAAGCCCTTGGATGAGGCTATGCTGCGTGAATGTGCTCAGAATTTCTCTCATTGGTATATCTTCTCTGATTCGGCTAAGATGGGCGGAGTCGGTTCGGCTATTCTTGAATTTCTTGCTGAAGACGGTATTACAGGTATTCATCTTAAGTCGTTTGAGTATGAGGATGCTTTTATTACGCATGGGAATACCAAGCTTGTGGAGGAGTCGCTTGGGCTTCTTCCTGAGCAGTTGGCTGAGAAGGTGAAGGCTTCTTTTTCTAAATAGTTCTTTAAGATTAGATGTATTTTTATCTAATTACTTTTCTCTGAACGTGTCTGTCCTTTTTCTATCGAGAAAAAGAACGAAAAAGCTCGCTCCACGGCTTCAAGCTCGGTAGCTACCGAGTTCCCTCACTCCAGTTGAATTTTATCGTTAAGAAAACTCATCTGTTTGAGCAAAGCGAGTTTTGAGTTTTTAGAGAAAATTCAACTTCCGTTCGGCTTTGCAGATGTTCTGCCACATTCAATTGGTAATGCATTAATGGATGCAAAAGCTAAGGCTTTTGGTTTGGCAATATTATATCATTATGTTTAAGTACGAATTACATATAATGTTTAGATATTAAATTGTTATGAGTCACTTACGCACAAATTATATTTAGGAATAGCATGAAGCATTACTTGTTTTTTTTACTTTTATTATCTCAGACTATGACAATTTCTCAAGCAAACAGTAAATTTGTTGGAAAAGCAAAAAGTGTTGTAGAGAATAATATGGTAAGAGTTAAAGTATTATTTATACATCAAATGATTGGGCATGAAATAGCCATTAAAAAAAATGTCGATGAAAGTTATATTTCCCATATTACAGCTAAGGTTAACGATAAAATTGTTTTTGATATTTCAACTAGTGCTTTAATTCAGAAGAATCCAATAATTAAATTCAAATTCAAGGACATTGATAAGGCTGAATCAATGAAGTTGATTGTTATTGATAATATTAATAATCAAAAAGAACAGAGTTTCAAAATAAAGAGAACTAAAAACTCAACAAAAACTATGTCCCCTATAGGCAATATCAAAAAAAAACACTTAAAGAACTATCAAAAGATTAAACCAAAAGTGTGGCAAGCAACTAAAGTTGAAAATGCAATAAAAGAGTTATATGGTAGTAATCAATATTATGTAGATAAGACTTTTAAAGATACCCGTGCAATAGTTATGAATGGGCCAGGTATCATCATTAATTCTAAAGAAGATTTAGAATCAATTGCTATTTTTTCAGACACCAATGAACGAGCCACAATCGCTATGATAAATGTACTTAAAGATGTTTCCATTATCGATTATCAGTTTAAAATTAAAACTAAAAAAAGCGGAAAAGTTATAATAGTTGCAAAGAGTAGAAATGGTGAGCTTTATAGATTTACATACCCTGTTGAAAAAGTTATGTGTATTAGTGATGGGGATGAATCTTATCTTCAAGTTACTATTGAAAAATAAGTGGAGATTTGCAGAACTAAAGAAACAAGACATCCTAACAAAAACGCGGAGCGAATAGTGACTCAATAAGTGGGATTAGTATTGATTTAATATAACTGTTATCTTCGTTTTTTTGCGGAGAACAAGGCCTAAAGGCCAGTACAGCGAGGCACTAAATACCGAGTCGTGTAAAATGATGGGAAAGAGCAATAATAGTTATAATTAAACAATGTATCCGAGAATAAAAAAGTGAGAAATTAAAAGAAGAAGAGAGTATAAAAGGGAAATCCCCTTTTATAAAGTAAAGAAGAGGAAACCTACAGGTCACCCTCGTGTTTACCAAGATACTCAGCAACACCATCAGTTGTTGGCTTCATACCTTCGTCACCTTTGTTCCAACCTGCAGCACATACTTCACCATTTTCGTTAGTGAAAAGCATTGTGTCTACCATACGGATCATTTCGTCAATGTTACGTCCAAGTGGAAGGTCATTGATTACTGCGTGACGGATAGTACCATCTTTGTCGATTAGGAATGAACCACGTAGAGCAACACCACCGTCAAGAAGTACGTCGTATGCTTTAGCAATTTCTTTTGTAAGGTCAGCAACTAGTGGATATTTGATTTGACCGATACCACCTTCGTTTACTGGAGTATTTTTCCATGCGAAGTGAGAAAATTGTGAATCTACAGAAACACCAATTACATTGATACCACGTTCTTTGAACTCAGCAAGACGGTGATCAAATGCGATGATCTCAGATGGACATACGAATGTGAAGTCAAGTGGGTAGAAGTACAAAACTGTACCGTTTTCACCGAAGTTTTCATATAGGTTGAAGTTGTCAACGATTTCGTTGTTTCCAAGTACTGTTGTAGCTGTAAAGTCTGGAGCTTTTTTTGTAACTAGCATTTAGCTGTCCTTAAATTAATTTTTGTTTTCTAAAGAAAGATCTGCTTTGCAGAACGGATTCTCTTGTTTTGGGATTTTAGCACAAAAAACTAAAGTTTAAATCAGGCAAATATGTAAGCAATGAAATTAAGAATAGATTTAATCTATAATGTAACCAAAGAGTCACTTAATCATTGCGCTATAATGCCAAATGATTTAACACTAGTGCGGAATGCCTGCACGTGGACTTGACGTCGAGTCAAACCCAGTGTTAACGTAATAAAATGGGCTTTTGCTCATTTTTGTATAACATTAAAAGGAAACTTATCGATGACAAAAGAGTATTTATTTACTTCCGAGTCTGTAACGGAAGGACATCCGGATAAGATGGCAGATCAGATTTCTGATGCGATTTTAGACTATATTATTGAACGTGACCCGGATGCACGTGTGGCTTGTGAAACTATGGTCTCTAACGGTTTTTGTATGATCTCAGGAGAGATGAAAACCTCGGCTTATGCTCCGATTCAAGATATTGCAAGAAATGTGATTCGTGAGATTGGTTATACTGACGCGACATATGGTTTTGATTATAGAGCTGCTGCAGTACTTAATGGTCTGGGTGAGCAATCTCCTGACATTAATCAGGGTGTTGATCTTGCTAGCGGAGAGATAGGTGCGGGTGACCAAGGCTTGATGTTTGGTTATGCCTGTAATGAAACATCTGCGTTGATGCCTCTTCCGATTTATTTAGCGCATAAATTGACGATGCGTTTGGCGCAGGTTAGAAAAGACGGAATCATCTCTTACCTTCGTCCTGATGGCAAGGCTCAAGTAACCGTTAAATATGTAGATGGAAAACCGGTCGGTGTTGATACTGTTGTTGTGTCTACTCAGCATGCTCCTGAGGTCACGCAAGCGCAGCTTAAAGAAGATGTGATCGAAGAGGTCATTAAAGCCGTTATTCCAAAGAAGCTGTTAAATGATGATGTGAAATATCATATCAATCCTACAGGGAAGTTTGTTATCGGCGGGCCTCAAGGTGACGCAGGTCTTACCGGGCGTAAGATTATTGTTGATACCTATGGTGGCTCTTGTCCTCACGGTGGAGGCGCTTTTTCTGGGAAGGACCCGACCAAGGTTGACCGTTCAGCTGCTTATGCCGCACGTTATATCGCTAAAAACCTTGTAGCAGCAGGGGCATGTGATAAGGTGACCATACAACTCTCTTATGCAATTGGTGTTGTGCAACCTGTATCTATTATGGTTCACACGGATAATACAGCTGTCGTTGATGAAGAAAAGATCCAAGAATGTGTAAAAGAGTTATTTGATTTAAGTCCAAAAGGGATTATTAATAGTTTGGATTTACTTCGTCCAATCTATAGAAGAACTGCTTCGTACGGGCATTTTGGGCGTGAAGAAGACCTTTTTTCTTGGGAAAAGATAGATAAAGTAGATGAGATAAAAAGTTACTTAGGCCTTAATGGGTGAAAAATAAGCAATTGTTTTTGCAATATTTAAAAATATTTTGATATAGTAACGTTTATATTTTATAATAGGAGAAATAATATGGCAGTAATTATTGGAGATACTTGTATCAACTGTGCAGCATGTATTGACGAATGTCCAGTAGAGGCAATTGTTGACGAAGACGATAACCCAACAGGTGAGGAACTTTACTACGTTTATCCAGATAAATGTGTAGAGTGTGTTGATCACCATGATGAGCCAGCTTGTGCTACAGCTTGTCCAACTGAGGGATGTATTACTTGGGATGTTAAATTCGCAGGTGCTGATAAAGAACACTTTAACGGTGGAAACTATATTGATGGTCTTAACTACGTTATGGAAAACCCTGACGCTGAAATGCCATTCCGCGACGACATCTCTGATGAAGATCGTAAAAACCGCGAGAACGTTGTAGACTAGTCTATTTCGATTCTTTTTGAGGCTTCGGCCTCGACCTTCCTTCTAAACTTTCAACATTAACTTTAAATCAACAATTTTTACGGTATAATCGCGGTTCTATTTTTACTATTAGGAGTCATTTGATGGAACAGACACTATCAATCATTAAGCCTGACGCAGTTGCTAAGGGTGTTATCGGTAAAATCATGGATCGTTTTGAAACTAACGGTCTTCGTATTGCTGCAGCTAAAAAGATGCAACTTTCACAAGCTGACGCAGAAGCATTCTACGCAGTACACGCTGAGCGTCCTTTCTTCAAAGACCTTGTTGACTTCATGATCTCTGGTCCTGTTGTTGCAATGGTACTAGAAGGTGAAGGCGCTATGGCTAAGAACCGTGATCTTATGGGTGCAACAAACCCTCAAGAAGCTGAGCCGGGTACTATCCGTGCTGATTTCGCTGATAGTATTGATGCTAATGCTGTTCACGGATCTGATTCTCTTGAAAATGCGGCAAATGAAATTAAATTCTTTTTCTCTGATAGAGAAATCGTTTAATTTATGAAAATCGGCTTTGCTAAGGTCGGTAATCAGCCTATTCCTTTTGATATAACAAAAGGAAATCTAAATTTTTCAGGAACACTGAGTAAATTCAGCCGTTATTTGATAGAATTAGAGGCTAAAATTACAGGTGAATTAGAAGTTCCTTGTGATATCTGCGCTGAAGAGTTTAATAGCTCTATCAATGAAAGCGTAAAGTTCCATCTTTCAGATGGGATTTCTAAGGTTGAAAACGAGTCTCTTGAAGATATCGTTGAGATCGAAAACTCAATGATTGACTTAGATGAAATTCTCGAGTCAGAACTTGAGTTGTTTAAAAGCAGCTATTTTAGTTGTGAAAATTGTAAAAACTAAATTAAGGAGATACTATGGCAGTACCTAAAAGAAGAGTCTCTAAGACTCGCGGCGCGAAACGTCGTACACATTACAAAATCGCATTAGCTCGTCCAGTTAAAGATAAAGATGGTACGTGGAAACTTCCACATCACATCAACCCTACAACGGGTGAGTATAAGTAGTTAATGGTAAAAATTGCTATTGATGCAATGGGTGGGGACTTTGGTCCCGAACCAATTGTAAAAGGGACAATCGAAGCGCTTAAAGAGAAACAGTTTGAAGCTATTCTTGTTGGAAAAAAAGATGAAATTTTATCTTTATTACCTAAAGGCTATAAAGATAAGATTTCTATCGTAGAAGCATCTGATGTTATTGACATGAGTGATGCCGCGACGGATGCATTAAAGCGTAAAGAGAGTTCGATATTCAAAGCAGTTGACCTTGTTAAGTCAAAGGAAGCAGACGGAGTTGTTTCAGCAGGACATTCCGGTGCAACAATGACGGTTGCAACTTTGCGCCTGGGACGTTTAAAAGGTGTTTCAAGACCTGCTCTTGTTACTCTGATGCCTTCAAAAGCACATACCCGAACGGTTTTACTTGATGTAGGTGCAAATGTGGACTGTAAAGCAGAACACCTACGAGAGTTTGCGGTAATGGGTGATTATTATGCTCAGGATATGCTGGGTATCAATCAACCCAGTATCGGTCTTCTTGCCAATGGCGAAGAAGAGAGCAAGGGAAATGAAGTGACCAAAGAAGCCTTTAAACTTCTTAAGGGGTATACAGGCTTTAAGGGTAATGTAGAAGGCGGAGATATCTTCAACGGCTCGACCAATGTTGTTGTATGTGACGGATTTATCGGTAATCTGGTACTTAAGACATCAGAAGGTGTGGCATCTACGATATCTTTTTTTATTAAGGACTATATCCGAAAATCTCCTGTTGCAATTACAGGGGCACTTTTAATGAAGAAAGTGTTCAGACTTCTTAAGAAAGAGATTGATTATGCTGAGATCGGTGGTGCTCCACTGATCGGGATCAAGGGCTGTGCTATTGTTTCCCACGGCAAGTCAAACCCAAAAGCAGTAAAAAATGCAATTTTTCAAGCAATTCGTTATATTGACACAGGTGTTAATGAACATATTGAAGCGCGTTTAGAAGAAGTGAACCAAAAAGATACCTCAAAGTAGAGAGTGACTTCAGTACACTTCTTCCCTGAGTAAATATAGATTAAAAGGACATTCAATGTACGCAGCTTTTCGCTCAATTGGTGCTTATGTACCAGAAAAAGTATTGACAAATGATGATCTAGCTAAGATGGTTGATACGACTGATGAGTGGATCACGAAGCGTACGGGGATTAAAGAACGTCGTATAGCAGCCGAAGATGAAAGTACTTCTGATATGGCAGTTAAGGCAGCTGAAAAAGCGATAGAGCGTTCGGGACTTAAAAAATCTGAGATAGATATGATTGTTGTTGCGACTATCTCTCCTGACTATTTCAATATGCCTTCTACAGCAACAGTAATCGCAAATAAAATGGGTCTTGATAAGGTGACTGCCTTTGATATCTCAGCTGCGTGTACAGGGTTCATCTACGTACTTTCTATAGCAAAGGCATTTATCGAATCTGGCATGAAAAAAAATGTTTTGATTATAGGTGCTGAGAAGATGTCTGCGATTACAGATTATACCGACCGAGGTACCTGTATCCTTTTTGGTGATGGTGCCGGAGCGGCAGTAATATCTGCTACTGAAGAGAAAGAAAATGCTATTATTGATCTGCATACAGCTTCTGACGGAAGCTTGGGAGATTTTTTGATGACACCAGATGGAGGAACGGGAAACCCGCACCAGGCAGAGTTAAAAGCAGAGGCCTCTTTTATTCAGATGAAGGGGAATGAGACATTTAAGATCGCAGTACGTACCTTAACCAATGATGTTGTTGATATTCTTCAAAACAATGACATCGCAGCGGGCGAGATCACACATTTTATTCCCCATCAGGCAAACTATCGAATCATTAAAGCCGTAGGTGACGCATTAAAACTTGATAAAGAACAGGTTGCCTTAACCGTTCATAAATATGGAAACACTTCGGGTGCATCTATCCCGATGGCAATGAATGACCTTTATGAAGAGGGAAATCTTAAAACAGGTGATATGATGTTACTTGATGCTTTTGGCGGCGGGTTGACCTGGGGTTCTGCTCTTCTTCCTTTTGCCGGAAAGTAACACTGCGGTAATCTAACAAGCATATACTTTCATTATGAAAACATTGAAAGATAGGCGAACACAACTTGTGCTTAAATATAATGCACTTTCTCTTTTAAATCAGCTCCAAATAATGATAATATCTAAGTATGAAAAAAATTAATTACACTATTTTTATTTTTTTTATGATACTTCTGGGTTCTTTAAGTGCCAATGAACCACTCATTACCAAGAAAAAAGCACCTCTTTCTATTGCTCTGCCTCTGTTAAAAAGTATAGAGGAACACTCTATTGTCGTAGGAAGAGGGGCTACCCATGTGTACGCTTTTATTGACCCTATATGTCCGAGGTCACGTGAATTTGTTGAGATGATCTTTGAAAACAGTAAAATGCAAAAAAGTTATACCTATCATCTGTTCTATTACGAATTGACACGTTTTCATAGTAAGGATCTCATCAGAACGATTTACATGCATGCTCAACCACTGCTTATGCTTAAAAAAGTCATGATAGATAAGAAGACAATCCAATGTATTAAAGACATCTCACCAAAGGTTCAAACTCAAATGAATGATATTTCAAAAGTAGCTCAGAAACTTGATATTTATAAACGACCCTATCTCTTTGTTGTTAAGCCTAAAAAAGGAGACAGCTGATGTATTATGATACCCCTTCAGTCGGTAAATATATTAGTTTTTTAAAGAGAAAACGTATTTACATCATGCTCTTTAGCCTAATATTGGCTTTGGTATCGGTCTCCTTTATCAATACCAAATTGTTCAGTTCAGATGAAGGAGTATGGCTTCAAGACTCTGTTGAACTTAAGCGTACACAGAGTCAGGATCTGCAGTCAAAATTTGTGACAAAAATCAGTTTACATGTTCCAAGTTTTGATACTGCGGCTATTAAGCACTTTAAAACGCTTGATAAACGTTTGAGTACTTTTTTGAATGTCTCTGATGTAGTTTCTCTCCTATCACAAAAACATTTTTATAATGACAAACTTGAACAAGACTCTCAGTTACTAAAAGTGATTGAGACAGAAGGTCTTAGTGATGAAGAACTTGTTGCCTTTATTAAAAACTTTTCCAGTTTATATCCAAGTTTCATTGACCTTGAGACATCCACTTTTATCGTGTATGTTTTTACTAAAGAGAGTGTTGATTTTACGAGTTTAGCTGACGAGTTTATGATCGATATTGAACAGATAAGCAGTGCGGATGATAAATGGGAATTTCTCATATTTGCATTATTGTCAGCTTTTATCATCATGATTTTGTTTCGCTTGGTTTTTAAATCATTCGCTGCGTCTATTACAGCTGTATGTGTCATAGGGTTAACACTTCTGTTTTCGATTACCGCAGTACAACTTTTTATGCCGGATGTGACAATACATATAGCGATGTCTTCAATTATAGTAAGTATCTCTTTACTCGATTACCTTTATTTTTATTATCGTTGGCATGTGTCTCAATACAATTCAAACCCCACTCATGCGCTGATGAAATGTTTGGACAGAAACTTGAAACCCGCATTTTGGACAACGACGATCACGGTTGTGGGTCTGGCCCCACTCTTATTAATAGAATCAAATGTGATCAATGTACTGTGTCTAAGTGCCATTTTCGCTTCCATAATTGCGTACCTTTTGAATATAACCCTCTTACCGGCGATGCTTAGCTTTTTTCATGTCGATCATCCTAAAGTCAGTTATGGTCGTTATTGCTACTATTTCGCGAATAAAGAGTTACACTATAAGCGTAACTATCTTTATATCTTTATTCTTATCTCCGTCTTGGTTATCTCTTTTGTCGGATATTCTTTTTTAAATGACTCTAACCGTTTTGTTTCAAATAAGAACTCGCATAATGCTATCAGTTTTGAAGTGATGTATGAGGAACTTGATACAAAAACAATAGAAGCTTTATACAGATTGGAAAACTTATTGCAAAGAAACTTTGGGAGCATTGAGCATATTGAATCAATCTCTACAACTGTGGATAAACTCTTAGACATTAAACAATCCCATCTGCCTATTGATGATACTTCACTGCAAGAAGCACTCTTTTTTATTAAGATGTATGGACTTGATGGCAAACTCATTAAGGACAAAAGCCTTCCTATTGTTATCATGTTGAGTAAAGATTCGGATGAGAAAGCAGATATTATTAAATGGTTAAATACCTATACGTCTTTGCAACTGTATTTTAATGATATAGATACTCTTGTATCATTAGTGAAGATGAAAAACTCTCAGGTACTACTTTTTACGGTCTTAACGGCGGTGCTTATCATTGCCTTGTTTATGGGAATTATTTTTAGAAACATATACATGGTTATTGTTGCATTTTTGGCCAGTACTATTCCAATGGCTTGGTTCTCTTTTAGTATGTACCTGTTAAACCTTCCTTTTTCATTAGAGGTTTTGATAGCTATGATCATTTCGCTTGGATTGGCTTCTGACGCAACGATTCATTTTGCCTACAAATACTGGAGAGCACGTTTTTATGGACGAACCAAAAAACATAGTCTTGAGATTGTTTTTTTCTACGGCGCTGTTCCTGTTATCATAGGAAGTCTTGTCTTAGCCGTGACTTTTTATGGTCTATCTTTTTCAAATGCATTGACACTTCAGATGATTGGAAAGTATTCATCTCTTCTGATTTTATTGTCTTTAGCAGTCGATCTGTTTATATTACCAATCTTACTCCTGGTAACTGATAAATATCTTCAGGAAAGTATTAGAAATATAAAGGAATAATATTTAACAAAAAGGTTTATGTATGAGCTTTGAATCTCTTGTTAAGTACATAGATGAACTTCCCCCTTTACCGGAGTCCGTAGAAAAGATCCAAGCACTTTATTCTTACGGAGAGCCTGATATCAAAGAACTGGTTCATCTGATTGAATCTGATCCTATACTCACTGCCGATATTCTTGCTCGCGTTAATGCCCCGCTTTACTGTTTTTCAAAACATATAGTCTCTGTGATGCAAGCGATAACTCTGTTTGGGACAGGTGCAATACGAGGCTTTGTATTGACAAGTGCTATTAATAGAAACTATGAGATAGATATGCAGGCTTATGATATCAGCAATAAGAACTTTGGAAGAGTATGCAGTTTACAAAGTTCATTGATGTTCCAATGGTACATGAGTGTAGATATTGAACATGTTAAGTTTTTAGCACCTATCGCATTTTTAATGGAACTGGGAAAAGTAATTATTGCCAAAGAGGTTAAAGAGAGTGATTACATAGAGCTGTTTATAGATGAGCTTAAAAATTCTGACTCAATTAATGAGACAGAAAAAATGTTTACCGATAAAACGTCCGCTCAGATAGGTGCCTTACTGTTTGAGCATTGGTATTTTGATGAATCCTTTATATTGACAATGCAATATCTTGATGAGGTTGAAAGTGCACCCCCGCAGATACAAGTATTTATCAATGCTTTAAATGTAGTACGTAGAGCTGTTAATATAGAAGAACAACTTAGTGATAGTTCAATAGAAGCCGCAACGCAGATGGTAAAAGAGCTGGGTCTTAATGAAGAACGGTTTAGAAGTACAGCAATGCGTTTAAAAGAGAAATAGAAAGCCCTAAAATAGCGCTAGAATAAACAAATCCGAAAGAAATTTCAAATTCTTCGAAAAACCTCTTGACATGCAAAGTAAAATCCCCTATAATTCCCGTCCACAAACGATGAGTCGCTTGAAAGAGAGACGAAGAAGCTTCATGTTGAAGACTTTAAATAAACGTTTGAAG
>Ga0316207_10001488_pt1 | contig 28536 bp, 26 predicted proteins | sample 6weekpyrite_MG_FD_204943 | JGI IMG/M metagenome (GOLD analysis project Ga0316207, IMG submission 204943) | Microbial mat bacterial communities from mineral coupon in-situ incubated in ocean water Damariscotta River, Maine, United States -... | ecosystem: Environmental > Aquatic > Marine >...
CAGACAGGCGTTCCATACGGGTTTTATCGCCTAGAATTGATCCTCCTGTGCGTCCACTTGATGGATCAACAGCTAATACAGCAACTTTATGACCTTCGGAAGTTAACCAACATCCCAGTGTTTCGATAAAGGTGGATTTACCAACACCTGGCACGCCAGAAATGCCAACACGCTGAGCATTTCCTGAATAAGGAAGCAGCGCATGAAGCATCTGCTGTGCTTTGTCTTGATGTTTAGGGTTACGACTTTCTACCAAGGTTATTGCACGGCCAATCATAGCTCGGTCAGATGACCGAACCCCCTCAACTAGGTTTTCAACGGTTAATTCATTAATTGATACCGTCACAAAGCCCCCTATTCCGCTACGATTTCATACCCAAGCTTTGTTGCCAGTTTACTCAACAGCTCTGCGGCAGCAGCGGTTATCACTGTTCCAGGCGGGAAAATTGCTTCTGCCCCGGCAGCATAAAGTGCCTCATAGTCCTGCGGTGGTATCACGCCACCTGCAATCACCATAATGTCTTCCCTACCCAGTTTCGCAAGCTCTGCTTTTAGTTCAGGGACCAAGGTTAAATGCCCTGCCGCCAATGAAGAAGCACCAATAACATGCACATCATTTTCAACACCTTGGCGGGCAACTTCCGCAGGTGTCTGAAATAGAGGTCCAATATCCACATCAAAGCCAAGGTCTGCGTAACCGGAAGCAACTACTTTCTGGCCTCTATCGTGCCCATCCTGTCCCATTTTAGCAACAAGGATACGTGGGCGTCGGCCATCTTCAATTTCAAAGGCCTCCACAAGTGAGTGCACTCGCTTCACTGCCGGGTTATCTCTGCCAATCTCGCTGCGGTAAACACCGGTCACAGCTTTAATCTCCGCTTTATGCCTGCCATATGATTTTTCAAGTGCATCTGAAATTTCGCCAACAGTTGCCTTTGCTCGTGCTGCATCAATCGCTAGCGCCATCAGGTTACCTTCGCCGCTATCTGCTGCTTCGGTCAAGGCACTCAAACAAGTGTCCACATCAGTTTGGCTTCTTTCAGCCTTTAGGCGCGTTAGTTTTTCTAGCTGCGAAGCTCGAACCGCACTGTTGTCAACTTTCAGAACATCAATATTCTCAGTTTCATCAAGCTGGTATTTATTCACTCCAACAACTGTCTGTTTTCCGCTATCAATACGAGCCTGTGTTCGGGCTGCGGCATCTTCAATTCGCAACTTAGGAATGCCGGCATCAATGGCCTTTGACATGCCTCCTTGCTCTTCAATTTCCTGAATATGCCCCCAAGCTTTTTCAACAAGGTCAGCAGTTAGTTTTTCAACATAATAGCTGCCGCCCCATGGGTCTATAACCCGGTTTGTACCGGTTTCTTGCTGAATGAAAAGCTGCGTATTACGGGCAATACGTGCTGAAAAATCTGTTGGCAGAGCAAGCGCTTCATCAAACGCATTAGTATGAAGGCTTTGCGTGTGTCCTTGAGCGGCTGCCAAAGCCTCAATGCAGGTTCTTGGTACATTGTTAAACACATCTTGCGCCGTAAGGGACCACCCCGATGTTTGGCAGTGTGTACGAAGCGACAGTGACTTCGGGTTTTTAGGGTTAAACTGCTTAACCAATTTGGCCCACAGCATTCTTGCTGCCCTCATTTTAGCGACTTCCATGAAATAATTCATACCAATCGCCCAAAAGAAGCTTAGGCGTGGAGCAAATGCATCCACATCAAGCCCCGCAGCAACACCTGCCCGTAGATATTCCACGCCGTCGGCAAGCGTATAGGCTAGTTCCAAATCTGCCGTCGCTCCAGCTTCCTGCATATGGTAGCCCGAAATAGAGATACTGTTATATTTCGGCATCTTTTCACTGGTGTAAGCAAAGATATCAGAGATGATCCGCATGGAAGGTGCTGGCGGGAAAATATAGGTGTTTCGCACCATGAATTCCTTCAGAATATCATTCTGAATAGTGCCGCTAAGTTTTTCGGGGCTTACACCTTGCTCTTCAGCAGCAACCACATATAAGGCAAGAATTGGTAGAACTGCACCATTCATTGTCATAGACACCGACATTTGATCGAGTGGAATACCCTCAAAAAGAGTGCGCATATCATAGATACTATCTATCGCGACACCCGCCATCCCCACATCGCCTGCAACACGAGGATGATCGCTATCATAGCCACGGTGAGTTGCTAGATCGAACGCAACAGAAAGCCCCTTTTGCCCAGCGGCCAAATTACGCCGGTAAAAGGCATTAGAATCTTCTGCCGTTGAAAAACCTGCATACTGTCGCACTGTCCATGGACGTGTCACATACATGCTCGGGTATGGTCCCCGCAAGAAAGGCGCAATCCCCGGACGCGTATCTAAAAAGTCTAAGTCTTTAATATCCTCTTCAGAATACTGCGGCTTTACAGCTATACCCTCCGGTGATTGCCATGGTTCTTCCTCACTTTTAATGTGCAGAGAGGTTGGTTCGAAGGCCATATTTGAGAAATCAGGTATCTGGCTCATGCGTCTTCTCCAATCACTGAATGCGCGTGCGCAAGAGACTTCAAAACGTCGCAACCCATATATATAAACTCATCAACGCCAGCTTCTACAAAGACATCAGTGTTTGCGGGTTTTCCTGCCAAATACAAATATTTTGCGCCTGCTTCTTTCAGGGCCTTTGCTGCTTCAGTCGCAGATTGGTCATAAACGGCGTCCGAGCTACACAAAATAGCTAGCTTGGTGCCCGATTTTTTAAATGAGGCAACAATATCAGCAACCGTTTCATTGCTTTCGCTTTGCTGGGCTTTTATACCACCTACTTCAAAAAAGTTCTTTGCATATGAAGACCGGGCAGTGAAATCTGCCACTGTCCCCAAGTTAGCAAGGAAAACGGAAGGCCTAACACCGCTTTTGCCAAAACATACATCGCTAAAAGCACGCAGTGTTTCATAGTCTTCAGCCAATCGGTGAAATTCAACGGGCTCAATAGTGTCCCCTGAACCAGCAAGGTCCATCGTCATCTGAGGCATTGATCCTACATCAGTAATTGGAGCCTCATCAATATCAGGAAACTCAGATACACCGGTTACGGCATCTTTCCGCTTTGCTAAATTTTCCTGCCGTACTTGCCATGCAGCCTTAAGGTCAGCTTGAATGTTACCATTCTTCAAACCTGAAATTACGCCACCATCACTTTCAATTTTTTGAAAACATTTCCAAGCCTTATCAGCTAAATCTGAAGTGATAGATTCAAAAGAAAACGCCCCGGCAGCAGGGTCTGAGACTCTGGAAAGCCCACTTTCCTCCTGCAAAATAATTTGCGTATTCCTAGCGATGCGCCGAGCAAATTCGCTGGACATGCCCAACATAGTATCATGTGGTAAAACACAGATATTATCTGCGCCGCCAATTCCTGCACCAAAGCAAGCTGCTGTTCCGCGTAAAATATTCACCCATGGATCCTTAACGCTAATCATTCTAAGGGAACTCACGCCGTTCAGTTGCATCGGTTCTGGCACAACTCCGCTAGCGGTAATTATTTGTTGCCACAAAAGCCTTGCAGCACGAAACTTAGCTACGGTTAGCAAAATATCCGCATCAGCCGACAGGGAAAAATGAATTTGCCGCGCTGCGAGCGTTAAATCCATTCCTTGTTCTTCCATGGCACGTAAATAGGCAACACCTGTCGACAGCATTAAACCTAATTCCTGTGCTTCTGTGGCCCCAGACATATGATATAAACCACCATCTGCCATAAAGGTCGCTATCCTTGGATACTTACTAGCTACCCCACCCGCAATTTCTGCACCCACACGGCATGCGTCTTCAACTGGCTCTTTCAAACGGCCCGTTTGAGCTAAAGTACTGATAGGATCAACTCCCAAGGTAACATGTAGCTCAGAAGGCTCGTAATCACGGTCCTCGATCAAAGCCAATATTGCCTCAGAGCCGGCCTCATACTCTTCACCGGGGATTAGCGTTAAGCTCGCCATATTCAGATAAATGCCATCGAGTGCAGCTTCTAGGTTTTCAACAGAAACTCCCGGAAAAGCACCCGCCTGTAATCGCAGAGCTACACCAGTTGCACCGCGCGTTAGATCATCAAGAATAGCTTCATTGGTAACAGTAGCCTCGGGGTTCCAATGTGGCACTGTCATTTGCCACTCACCGCTGCGCATAACCGGCCTAGCTCCTACACGTGCATTTTCTTTGGTACAAAGTGCGTCAAGATCAATGCCATCATAGCTGCGACTTTTCATCACTTTGTCAAAAGGTTTACCGCGCAGAGTTTTCTCTACAAGGCCCCGCCATGCTTCGTCAGTAGCGGGATCAAACTCTGCGGCCAAAGGTAGGCGTGCATTACTCATACGGTTTAGTCCTCCGGATTCCATGCCACCAAAAGCTAGAAATTGATGGTTCACAGGGTTGGGGCTTACTCTAGATTGTTGCAGCGCAACATAGACAATAGGCTTTCAAAGCGCAAATGCTAAACCGCACTAAGCATCCGTGCTGCTGCAGCAATAAGGAACACTCCAAAAACGATACTAAGGGCCGCTTTAGGTAGTGCATGCGCCGCCCTTGCCCCAAGTGGAGCCAAAGAGACGGCTGCGATTGCCACAACAATCATTGATGGAATATGAATAAAACCAGCCATTCCACTTGGTAAACCCTCAACGCTCCAGCCACCAAATAAATACCCTAAACCTCCGCTAACGCTAATAACCAGCCCAGCAAGCGCAGCCGTACCCACAGCACGGTGAATTGGTACACTATACAACGTTAGATACGGCACAGAGAAGCTACCACCGCCAATCCCCATAACAGCAGAGAAAAAGCCGATAAGAGCCGGGCTGATAAAACGCTTCATGCCTAATGGTAAATCCGTGCCAAGTTTGAACTTGTCTATTGGGATAAACATTTTAACTGCCAAAAGAGCAATCAATGTAGCAAAAAAGTAGATCAACTCGTCGGTTTTTAAGCCTTTTGCAAACAAACTGCCTGCTAGAGCCCCTATTGCTACAAATACCCACCAATCTTTAATAATATGCCAGTCTACCCCGCCTTTTTTATGATGGGCATATACGCTTGAGATATTTGTAGCAACAATTACAGCAAGTGAAGTTCCGATGGCTGCATGCATTCTCCATTCATGCGGAATTCCAACCTCACCAAATACAAGAAACAGGGCTGGAATAGTCACAACACCGCCTCCAATTCCAAGAAGCCCGGCAAGAAAGCCGGCAATAGCACCGGCAAAAAGTAATGCCGGCAAATGCACTAAAATATCCATTGTAGTTCCACTCTATACTTTAAACATAGCGTAAGTCATAAGTTGGACAGTTATTATAGCAATGTATTTTTGCCCTTAAGCCCCCCCTACTGAGGAATTCGGCTACAACTACTTCATTAAGCCAAAATCTAGAATAGTAAATCAGCCAACCTTTTCCGGTGATAAATTGCATCACCGTACATATTCTCAGACCAGATCGAACGTCGCCGGTATAATTGTGCGTCACATTCATAAGTAAAGCCAAAACCGCCATGAAATTGAATTGACCTATCTGCGGCAAATGAAAAGGCTTCACCAGCTTGCGCTTTTGCCATACGTGTTGCTACTTCGCCTTCACCTTGCTGTCCAAAATTATGTGCTGCACTGTACAAATGAGATCGTGCTTGTTCGTAAGAAACATGTGCATCTACGATCGGGTGTTTTAGCGCCTGATAAGAGCCAATAACTTTGCCAAACTGTTTTCGGGTTTGTAAATATGCCACAGTATAGTCTATAGCGCCTCGAGTTCCGCCGCACATTTCTGCAGATATCAGTAAAGCTGCTACCAGATGGATATGCTGTAAAGCCTCTCTCGTACGACCTTCATCCAACAAAGAATCCTCATCAATAACAATACCATCCAGCCGTAACTTGTATGACCGCTTGGTTTCATCAATGATAGTTTCTCGCTCCAAAGCCCCCTGCGGGATATTTTTAGCGTCTAATAAAGCCAAACGAACATTATCTTCACAAATAACAGACACTATAATCCAAGAGGCACATACAGCATCAGCAACTAATGTCTTCATACCCGAAAGGGTAATACCGTCTGTCTCTTTGAATGCACGAGCTTCAATATTACTAAGATTCCAATCAGCATTTCCTTCTGATAGAGCTATCGTTGCGCACGCCCCCTCCACCAAAAGAGGCAGGATGGTTTGTTTTTGCGTTTCAGTGCCCCCGGCAAGCAAGGCCTGAGCAGCTATAGTTGTTGAAACAAAAGGCCCCGCCATCATACGACGTCCCATTTGCTCAACTACAGGCACCACCTCTGCCAAATCAAGGCCAACACCTCCATACTCCTCAGGTATTGCAATTGCTAACCAGCCAAGGTTGGCTATTTCCTGCCACACAGCATCATCGTAGCCTAGCTCGCTTTCCATCAAGGCACGAACCTGATCAATGGGTGATTTGTCCCGACAAAAATTTTCAGCAACTTCCAAAAGCTGCGCTTGTTCTTCGCTAAATCCTAGCGTGCCTTTAGTTTCCATTTTTCAAACCTCGCAGATTAGCTTTTGGGTAAATTAAGCACGTGCTCACCGATAATATTTCGCTGAATTTGGCTAGTTCCTCCGCCGATTGTTGCAGAAAAAGCATTCAAATAACCTCGCTGCCAAATCCCTCCATCGAGAACATCACCCTCTCCCACATAATAAGCCCCCTTAGTGCCTTGCAGAGACATGGCAAATTCATTGAGACGCCGAATAAACTCGGTCCAGGCTAGCTTGGACTGTAGTGGCAAAGACTGTGGGCTGTCCTGAACAAGTGGCATAATAGATTGACGCTGATTGTTAAGGCCAAGTGCCCGTGCCTCAATCATAAATTTCACCAACGTATCCCGTACGACAGGATCTTCAATAGCAGGCTTTCCCTCTCGCATGGCTGTTTTGGCCAAATCAAATATACGCGAAACATCAGGCATACTGATTGTATAGCTATTCCCTTGGCCTCCGCGCGCACCACGCTCATATTCAAGGGTACGCATAGCAACGCCCCATCCTTGACCTTCTTTGCCCATCAGCGAAGCTGCAGGAATGCGGGCATCGGTAAAGAAGGTTTGAGTAAAACCATATTCACCGGTTAGTTTGCGAATAGGGACTGTTTCCACACCTGAAACTTGCATTGGTGCTAGAAAAAAGCTTAATCCCCGATACTTACTCTCGGCTTCAGGGTTAGTGCGGGCGAGCAAAATCATGTATTTTGCGAAATTACCTTGCGTGGTCCATATCTTGGAGCCGTTGATGACATAATCATCGCCGTCCCTCACTGCTTTGGTTTGAGCATTCCCAAGGTCAGAGCCATGATCTGGCTCAGAGAAGCCCTGACACCAAATATCTTCAGCCGTTAAAATACCTTTTAAATAACGCGACCGGTCTTCATGGCATCCCATATCCAGCAGCAAAGGACCTGTCCAATTCAAGCCAATAGCATTAAGCATTATTGGTACATTCTGAGCCTCCATTTCTTTAGAGGCCACATCCTGAAACTGTTGATGCATACCGCCCCCGCCGTACTCTTCCGGCCAACCAGCCCCCACGTACCCAGCCTCATAGCACTTGCGCTGCCATTCACGCAGGAAATCAAATTGTTGTTCAGTGCCAACCTCCATAAAGGTTAAGGGCAGCATAAAGTCTGGATCACGGGGTTTATTATCTTGCAACCAACCGACAACATCTTTTTTAAAGTCTTCTAATTCAGCCTTACTTGGTGACGACATCACAATTTCCCCTTTAAAGGCCCATCTGGCGTACAGCCAAGTCACGCATAATTTCTTCCGAACCGCCGCCAATCGCCATTACCTTCACTTCACGGTAAATTCGCTCAACAGGATTGCCCCTTAGATAGGCCGCTCCGCCAAATATCTGCATGGCCTCGCTTGCGCAAAACTCAAGAGATTTAGAACACAAGAACTTAGCTTTGGATATCTCAGCCACTGGCATTTCACCTTGGTTCATATTCCAGCAGATCTGATTAACATAGGCCTCCATTGCATCAATTTTAGCAGACATGTCAGCAATTTTATGCCGGATAACCTGATGTTTTATCATTGGTTTTCCAAAGGTTTCACGCTCTTGTGCATACTTGATGCTTTCATCTAGACACACCTTAGACATGCCTATCATTTGGCCAGCCATGCCAAGGCGCTCATAATTGAAATTATTCATAATCTGCAAGAAGCCGTAATTCTCTTGGCCCAATAAGTTTTCGGCGGGTACGCGGACATTATCAAAATATAGAGTTGCAGTGTCTGAAGCCCACCATCCCATCTTTTTATCAATAGCCGTTCGGGTAAACCCTTCCGTACCAGCCTCAACAAAAAAGAGCGAAATACCTTTCAGACCAACATCACCTGTACGCGCACCAATAACAAAATAAGAAGCATTCATTCCGCCGGTAATGAAGGTTTTGCTACCATTCAGGACATAATGGTTTCCATCTTTGTGCGCCTTGGTTTTTATGTTGGCCACGTCAGAACCGCCACCAGGTTCTGTAATGCCCAGCGCACCACCTTTTCGACCAGAAACAATATCAGCAAGCGCTAAATCAAGAATATCTTCCGATGCCAACGCTTGTAGAGGGCCTGTCATGATATTTCTGGAACCAAGACTAGCAACAATGCCACCAGCACCGGCTTTACCAAGCTCTATAGAAGACCATGCACGCATAAATGCATCATCATTATCCCGGCCAACACCACCATATTTTTCATCGATACCCATGCCGAACATGCCCAACGCACCGGCCTTTTCGTGAAGCTCCCAAGGAATAGTCCCTGCTTCATCCCATTCATCCGCATAAGGATTAATTTCGTTGGCAACGAACTTTGCTATGCTGTCGCGGTATGCATTGCGCTCCTCTGTTTCAAATGGGTTTTTCATATTATTTCTCTTATGTTATTGAGATTATATAATTTTTTACATTATCTAAGATGTGCTTTTAGTGCGGGTTCCGGCTTCAGGAGGATTCTCGGGGGCACCCGCAAAACATTGAACGATTTTCATCCATTCCTGTGAGATAAGCCCTATTACTTCCAAATTTGTATCAGCTACATTTCTAGTCTGTGTCACAACTTGCGCAAATTCTACGGCACTACCGCGTACTGTGTTATCACTGGTATATTCGCCGAAACTCCAAACATCACCGGATGGGGCCGTTAATTCTATGTATGGCACCTGTTCAGGCACAGGCAATCCTCGGTTTTTGTGGGCAAAGCCAAAGGTTTTAATACCTATGACAACTATATTTTTGATTCGGTCACTATTGTCGCGGTCCAGACCCAGCAAATCATAAATTTCCTGACCGTGTGCCCAAGTTTCCATCTGGCGTGCCGAGGCAAACATCCGAACCCCCATATCGGGGCCAAACCACTTAAGCCTTGCATCAGCAGGATAACCATCAAACAAATCACACATCTCCTGAAAAGATGCGTACCAGCGTTCAAGCAATGCAGGCCCTGAAATCTCTCCGAGCCAATCACGCGCATAGTCCTGAAGGCCTTTTCCTTGCTGAAAATAACGCATTAAATCCGCAGAAAGTTTAGCAAACGCCTCATCACTACGGGCCGTTGTAACGGCCATATAGTCAGAAAAGTGCAGATGCGCGATCACATCCCAGACCTTCCAGTCCTTAAATTGAGTTTTAACATCCCATAGGGCTGCCGGCTGACCACTCAGCAACCGATACAGAACGGCTCCTTCTTCGCGGAGGTCAACAGTTAGGCCCGTCATGCTACCTCTCCTTCTTCCTCTATCTCAAACATTAACTGGTCGGCGGAGATCTGCTGCCCCTGCTTGATCATGACCTCCTTAATAGTCCCTGACATAGTTGCTGTAATTTGATGTTGCATTTTCATGGCCTCCAACGTCGCCAGGCAGTCGCCTGCCTCAACAACACCCCCAACTTCAGCTCTCACTTCCAAAACCAAACCATGCATCGGCGCAAAAACGGAGCCTTCAGCCTGTTCGTGCCCACCTCCTACAGGAGCCTGAATTTGGTTGTGATATAAAAAGCTGCGTCCTTCAATCGCCATCCATAGCTCTGCTGCACCAGCAAAGTGATAGATCACTGAGATTTTTTGTCCGTTAACTTCTATGAGGGCGCTATTTTTAATAACATCTAAGGTTTCAACAGTAAAATGCTCTGAATTCACCTCGACATCATATATTTCCAATCCGCGTGGTCGGATAAAAACAGAGGCCTCATAATCATTAAATTGATATTTTAACGGCGTAACCAGTGTCGAAGCGCTCGCCCAGTTACTCAGCTGTTTTGCAACACCTAGGCTTTGCCTTCTTGCCACCTGTGCAGCACAAAAATAGTCCAACACAGAGGCTATCGCTATTTCAAAAGATGTTGGATTACTCTTAATTCCAATAGAATCAGACATTTGATCCGCAACAAAGTGGGTAGTAGCGCTACCATCCACAAAAACTTCATTTTCAAGGCAATCCAGAAGGAAGGAAGCGTTAGTTTTAAGGCCAAACAAAGCTGTGTCTTTAATAGCTTTAACCAGTTTTAACCGCGCTTCTTCCCTCGTAGCACCATGCGATACCATTTTAACAAGCATCGGATCATAAAAAGGTGACACTACCTGCCCTGAGGTAATGCCGCTATCTGTCCGTACAGTCGTACTCGCCTGCCAATGTGCGATCATCCCGGTTTCTGGTAAAAAATCATTCTCAGGATCTTCCGCATACAGGCGTACTTCCATTGCATGCCCTATTAATTTGATATCTTTCTGAGCAAATCCTAAAGGCCTGCCTTCTGCCACAGAAAATTGCAGAGCAACTAAATCATGTCCTGTCACCATTTCTGTCACAGGGTGCTCAACCTGAAGGCGGGTATTCATTTCTAAGAAATAAAAACTACCGGAAGCATCAAGCAAAAACTCAACGGTCCCAGCTCCCACGTATCCGATTGATTTAGCTGCACTTACTGCTGCGCTTCCCATTTCAGCACGCAAACTTTCAGTCATAATGGGACAAGGCGCTTCTTCGATAACTTTCTGGTGGCGACGTTGCACTGAACAGTCACGCTCGCCCATATGCACAACATTGCCAGCATTATCTGCAAACACCTGTATTTCCACATGTCGCGGCGATAAAATAGCCTTTTCAAGTATCAATTCAGACGAACCAAAAGCATTCTCAGCTTCTGACCGAGCCACCTTAATTGCTTGTACGAGCCCTGAGGCATCCTCAACGAGCCTCAACCCTCGTCCACCACCGCCCGCAGCGGCTTTCACCATAATTGGAAAGCCAATGCCATTGGCGGCGCGCACAAAAACATCATCACATTGATCTTCCCCTTGATATCCAGGGACACACGGCACTGAAGCATCCAGCATGTGGCGCTTCGCTGCTGCTTTATTACCCATCAAGTCAATAGCTTCTGCGCTAGGACCGACAAAAACGATGTTTGCATCGGCGCAAGCTTTAGCAAAACCAGCATTTTCGCTTAAAAAGCCATATCCGGGATGAATGGTATCTGCTTCAACCTCAACAGCAGCGGCTATCACTTTCTCAATGCAGAGATAACTTTCACTTACCGGCGCTGCACCGATACAAACAGCAACATCTGCCATTGCTACATGCGGGGCTTTAGCATCAGCTTCTGAATATACTGCTACGGTTTCATAACCCAATTCCTTAGCCGTTTTTAAAATACGACAAGCAATTTCACCTCGATTAGCGACCAGAATGCGTTTCAATTTGATAGCTTGGCTCATACTTTTTCGTCCAACTCCACATGCCAGTCAGGCCGACGTTTTTCGATAAAAGACGCAATTCCTTCTCGTCCTTCATCACCTAATAAACAATCTGCGAAATTTCCGGCTGCTAATTCAACCATATCAGCCCGTGAAAGTTCCGGCGTAGCCACAACAAGCTCTTTGGTCGCGGCAATAGCCCCTGGAGCACACTTCAACACTTGTTTTTGAATTGTTTTTTCTGCGGCTTCAATCGCAGCGTCCCCGCTGGCAATAACATCTACCATACCTAAGCTGGCCGCTTCTTTCCCGTCAAACTGTGCGGCAGTCAGCATCAAACGTCGCGCTGTCGCATACCCAAATTTTTGTATAAGATAAGGCGATATTTGTGCCGGGGAGATACCTATCATTGTTTCTGTCAGAGCAAACTTGGCCGTCGGTTCGCTGATGACAACATCTCCACAACAAGCAATACCAAGTCCGCCGGCCATTGCTGCGCCCTCAATAATCATCACTGTTACTTGCGGCATGCTATTGATAAAAGCAAACATTGCTGCCGCCCGTTTGCTTGAAGCTACAACAGTCTCTTTGTCAGCATTTTGCAAGGAAGCTTTAAACGCTTTTAAATCTCCGCCAGCACAGAAAACGCCTCCTTTACCGCGAAAGCTTATGCCTCGAACAGAACGATCACCCCGCACTTGCTCAAGTACAGCCAACAAATCATCTAACAAGCCATCAGATAAAGAATTTTTACTATCTGGACGATTGAACCAGATAGTTAGCCACCCCTGATGGAGCTCCAATATAATGTTTTTTGTTGTTGGAAAATTCATCTCCATCCCCCTACATACGTGCAATGCCGAAATTATTCGGACGAACGGTACGGTTGCGAGCTTCCCAAACTGTTTCCATTAAGAAACCAAGCGTATTACGGGTTTGCCGGGGGTCAATCATGCCATCATCAAGCATCCGGCCAGACGTATAAAAAGCCCCAGATTGACTATCGAACATGTTGGCTAAATGTGCTTCTTGCGCAGCTATTTGCTCAGCAGGTAGTTCCTGCCCGTTCGCTTTTGCTCTAGCTTGTGCCACCATAGACATGGTTTTAGCGGCCTGTTCACCTCCCATCACGCCAGTTGCGGCATTAGGCCAACTATAGATAAAGTCCGGGTCATAACCTTGCCCGCACATTCCATAATTCCCGGCTCCAAAACTGGCACCTACCATAAAGGTTAGCCTTGGAACTTCCAGATTAGTCACCGCCTGAATCATTTTGGAGCCATGTTTAATCATGCCAGCCTGCTCAGGTTTGGTGCCTACAATATAGCCCGTAATATTTTGTAAAAACACAACTGGCGTATTGGATTGATCACACAGTTGCAGGAACTGCGCTGTCTTTACAGCCCCATCAGTATCAATTGGTCCATTGTTACCAATAATACCGCATTCTTGGTCAAATACATTGGCATGAACGCACACAGTCGAAACACCGTACCGAGGTTTGAAATCAAGAAAATCGCTGCCATCTACAATGCGTGCAATTAACTCCCGCACGTCATAAGGCTGACGGTAATCAATAGGCACCAACCCGGCGATTTCATCCGGGTCATATTTAGGTGCGGTGAATGTACGCCCTGGAAATGTAGGGCAGCTCTTATTCCAGCCCAAACGTTCAACCAACTCACGTGCGATCTGTACACAGTGTCCATCATCTTCAGCTAAATATTCTACAAGCCCAGAAACTGTTGCGTGCATCTCTGCGCCGCCGAGCTCTTCATCAGTTGCGATTTCACCGGTCGCTGCCTTTAAGAGTGGTGGTCCCGCTAAATAAGCACGGCCCTTTTCCTTAACGGCTATTACATAGTCGCTCAGCCCAGGCATATAAGCACCGCCCGCCGTTGACGAACCATGCAATAAAGCAATTGAGGGAATGCCTGCCTTACTGAGCTTAGCTAAATTCCCAAACAGGCTCCCCCCTGAAACAAAGCCTTCGACGGTGTAATTCAGTAAATCTCCACCAGCGCTTTCAACCAAATGAATGAAAGGTAGTTTTTGTTCTAATGAAACCCGTTGGGCACGCCGAATTCGGCCGCCGCCTGCGGTTGTCATTGCTCCGGCCTGAATACCGCTATCATCAACAACTAAAACACAGCGCACACCAGCCACAAAGCCAATACCAGCCATAACTGTAGAGCCTGGAATAGATTTATCTGGGTTTTTAGTATCAAGCAGATAACCGGCAAGGTTGCCAATTTCCAAAAAGGGCATACCTGGATCTAAAAGCCGCATCAGGCGGGCACGGGGTGTCAATTGCCCTCGCGCATCAAACCTAGGCTTGCGCTTCTCAGAAATGGCCGCGCCTCGTGCGTTAAGTTCATTGAGTTTTTCAACCAACAGCAACATATCTTGCCGGTTTTTATTGTAATCATCTGAACCCGTGTTCAGTTTGGAGCCAAAAACAGCCATTAGAGAGACTCCGCTAATGTGGTTGGAATAGGAATAGAAGTTGAGAGAAGAAGCTGAGCATAGCCCTTCCCTTGAGGGTCAGCACGTAAACTTGCTACACCGCCCCCACCGAGCACATCATGCAACAGTAAGTTCATTGAATGGGAACCTGGCAGATAAAAGCGTTCAACATCGCCTTCAAGAAAATGGCTAAAGCATGCCTTCACTTTATTTGAAGTTAACTCAGCCCAAATGTAAGGCATATACTCAGGCTTGCGCGCAATGATACCAATATTAGATTTATCGCCCTTATCGCCACTTCGTCCCCAAGCAAGTTTAATGAGCGGTACTTCGGTTTTGTCTATAAACTCCTCTGGCGGAGATGGTGACTCAATTATAAGGGGAGATTGTTGAGCACATATTTTAGTTAAAGGAACACTTTCCTTCGTACCATCAACATCAATACTCACCGGCACTTGGTCTTTTGGCACCAAAAAAGAAAACAGCCTCACTACTGGCGTCGGACGTGGTCTACCACCTCCAAAGCCTGACAAACCCGGCGGCGTTGCCAAGCCCATACCTGAGGCTTCCTTAAACAAAAGGGAAACACCTTTGTCAGATGGATGCTTGCAAGCAATTTTTAAGGCAACTTCTCGAACGTCCCAATCTCTAGATTCTGGACCGAATTGGCTTTCTGAACCAAGTATTTCAATGCTTTTTTCAGTGAATTCACCTGCATTTGATGCCCTTAAAATCGTCTCTGCACGCGCAAACACAGCGTCTGCAAAAACTTGTGCTTTTTCCGCGGCATCAAGCCCGTAAAAATTCATCACCATTGTGCCGCGGTAGCCATCAAGGTAAGTAGCGCATACTTTATAGGTATCGGTTGGAACACGGCCTTTTGCACCACTCACAACCACACGGTTTTTAGCAAGTTGCTCAAGCTGCACACCTGAAAAATCACAAACAACATCTGGTAAAATATATGCCTGAGGATCACCTATTTCGTACAGCATCTGTTCGGCTACAGTTCCAACACTAACCAGCCCCCCCGTATCCTCTGGCTTACATATCTCTACATCACCATCTGAAGAAATCTCTGCTATGGGATAACCAATATTCTCTAAGCTGCCAGCAACCTCACGCCAATCTGTATAATTCCCACCTGTCGCTTGCGGACCGCATTCAATCAAATGCCCAGCCAGACTGCCAGAAGATAACAGATCAACATCCTGCTCTCGCCACCCAAACGCATGAATACATGCACCTAATGTTACCGCACTATCAACGCATCGGCCGGTTATTACAATATCGGCCCCAGCATCCAAAGCTTTCGCTATTGGAAATGCGCCAATATAGGCGTTAATACTCGCTATCTTTTGCGGGTCAGGGAACGAAGCACTACTGAACATTTCAGTGTATGCTTCGTTTGAAAAAGATTGTGCATTTTCATAGAGATCGTCCCCGGTAATAACGGCAACTTTCAAACTTAGCCCCATTTTCTGAATAAGGGCCCGCACAGCTACGCCGCACGCTTCAGGGTTTACTCCGCCAGCATTAGAAAGAACCTTCACCCCTTTTTCTGAAATAGCGGCTAAATTAGGGGCTAGAACGGCACTTACAAAATCAGCAGCATATCCTTGCGCAGGATCTTTAGAGCGTGCCCGAGCCATAATCGACATGGTGATTTCTGCAAGATAATCGTAGACGATATAATCAATATCTGCCGTTAACAACTGGGGTGTAGACATTGTACTGTCCCCCCAGTAGCCACTAGCACCACCAATCCGAATAGCCTGTTGCACCAACACCCTCCTACGGCCCCTGCTTGCCCATATAGTGATATAGAGCCAATATTGTTCGTATCCATGATTATGGATCAGAGCAAATTAAAACAAGCCATCCGTATTGCTTTTTTTTAAAAATTATTCGATGATTAAAGGAAAACAATGCATGAGATCATGAGAAATGGCCCAAAGCTCTCAGGAATTAGCCGGCAAACAAAAAGCCAAGCGCCTAGCGGCCCATGAGAAAATTTGTCAGGCAACAATAAGGTGTCTAGCCGAAATTGGTTATGCAGAAACATCAATCCAGCGCGTGATCCAGCGAGCACAGGTATCTAAAGGTGCGTTGCAGCATCATTTTCCAACCAAGCAAGACCTTATGACCGCAACAGCCGATCGCATCTTATCCAACGCAACCTTTGCTCCCATCCTTGAAGGCCGGAAACCCGACGTCAGCCGCAGTGTGCGCGATGAAATTTATCAGATTTGGCAAAAATTTGTTAACACCGATGAGTATAGGGCACTGCTGGAAATATTAATCGCCATCCGCACTGACTTAGAATTACAAAGCCGCCTGTCCCCTCACCTAAAGGAATGGGAGAAAAAGCGACTATATGCTGCCGTCTCACAATATCAGGCAGTTAACGGTGATGATGAAGAAGTCAAAATTTTGATGACAATGACCACATCCCTAATGCGAGGCCTGATCGTTCAAGGCCAATATAATGAAGACCCAAGCTTTAGTCGAAAAGTAGTTGAATATTGGCTCGACATTATCTCAAGCAAACTATCGCCTAGAACAGAGTAACCTGTTTTAATTATTGCTTACAGGTCGAGTGCCTCAGCAACACGCACTAACCATGCACGCACATTGGGCCTAGCGGACAAGGAAAAACCCGCATCGTCAGCAAACTGCGTGTATGCGTAAAGCGCTACATCAGCTAAACTGGGCGCCCTTCCAACAAACCAGTCCTTGTCCACAATGTGTTGCTCCATCAAATCCAACGCAGCCTCCCCCTTGGAAACCAAGGCCGGATCACGCGCTTCAAGGGCGCGCCCTTGATAAACAACATGAAACCGCGTCACAGCAATGGATGTTTCGTGACTATATTGTTCCCAAAACAGCCACTCATCCATCTTGGCTCGCCCCCATACATCTTTAGGGATCAGGTCACTCTGTTCGGCGAGAAAGCGCATAATGGCGTTTGATTGAGCCAAAGAGCGTCCATCGTCAAATCGTACTACAGGAACCTGTCCTGCCGGATTAATTTTCAGGAACTCATGCGTGCGTGTCTCAGCCTTTAAAACGCTAATATCAACCCAAGTATAGGGAATGCCAACATAATCAGCGACGTACTTCACTTTTAAACAATTACCAGAAATCCTATCGCCATAGATCGTTAACATCTCACACCCCTCACCGGTTTCATTCATGACAACTTAACAAGCTTTTCCATGTAAGTACTGCCAATTATTCTCTCCATGCCAGGCAAGCCAACTTAACTGACCATATTTTAATCATGTGTTATTTTTTAAGCATATCATGCACCTACAAATATCGAAAAAACACCATATCTCATTGTTTATAAATACCTTTTAGTAACTGGCACACTTGCTGCTGACCTGAGGAACAGAAGTAACCCACAGGGAGCCATCATGAAATACATTATCGCAATCATTAAGCCACACAGGCTTGACCCAGTTCGCGACGCGCTAGCCGAAATTGGGATTAACGGCATGACTGTAACTGAAGTACAGGGTTATGGCCGCCAACGAGGGCAAAAGGAAATTTACCGGGGCGCTGAATATGAAGTTCACTTTTTGCCAAAAGTGAAGCTGGAGATTGCCACCGAAGATCCTGTCGCTGAACAGGCGATCGAAGTTCTACAACAAACTGCCCACACCGGCCAAATCGGTGACGGAAAGATTTTTGTCCTAGACCTCAACCAAGTTGTTCGCATTCGCACCGGTGAAACTAACGCATCAGCTCTCTAAGGAAATAACCATGATTGAGAAATCCACGATTCAAAAGCTAATCTTGGCTGTAATGGGAGCAAGCCTCATATCAGTACCCGCCTCTGCCGCTGCAAGCGCCGACAGCAGCTATATATTCAACACCCTCTTATTCCTTATTGGCGGCTTCCTCGTTATGTGGATGGCTGCCGGCTTTGCAATGCTTGAAGCAGGCCTTGTCCGGTCAAAAAATGTTGCCGAAATCTGCCTAAAAAATGTTTCTCTTTACGCACTTGCCTGCATTATGTGGATGCTGATGGGCTATAACCTCATGTATAATGGTGATACTGGTGGCTATAGCGGAAGTTTCTTTTCCTTGTGGGAACCGGTCGATAAAGGCCTAACAGAAGATGCACCAGCATACGCTGCCGGGTCTGATTTCTTCTTCCAAATGGTTTTCGTTGCCACTACAGCTTCTATCGTATCTGGCACTGTGGCAGAACGCGTGAAACTATTCCCATTCCTAATTTTCACCGCCATCCTAGCAGGGCTAATTTACCCCATTCAAGGCATGTGGAAATGGGGTGGCGGCTGGCTACAAGAAGCCAACTTTCAAGATTTTGCTGGCTCTACACTGGTACACTCAACAGGTGGTTGGGCCGCCTTAGTAGGGGCAATTATTTTAGGGCCACGCCTCGGCCGTTACGTTGGAGGCCGCATTAAACCTATGCCAGGCTCAAGCATGCCACTAGCTACATTAGGAACATTTGTGCTTTGGCTTGGCTGGTTTGGCTTTAACGGCGCATCACAACTGGCTCTTGGCACAGTTGATGACGCCGTCTCTGTTTCAAATATTTTTGTAAATACAAATATGGCGGCTGCAGGCGGCGCCCTAGCCGCTGTCATTGTTACAAAGCTGGTCTATAAAAAAGTTGACCTATCAATGGCCCTCAATGGTGCGCTAGCTGGACTTGTTTCCATTACAGCAGAACCCTTAACCCCCCTTCCCCTCACAGCCACTCTCATTGGCGGCACAGGTGGTGCGCTTGTCGTGTTTGCCATACCATTCTTTGATAGGTTTAAGATTGATGATGTTGTTGGCGCCATTTCAGTACATCTCGTTTGCGGTATTTGGGGCACACTCGCAGTACCAATAACAAATGAAGTCGCCACTTTCTTAGATCAACTTCGAGGCGTGGTAGCCATAGGTGCATTTGTCATTACTACCAGCACAATAGCTTGGTTAGCACTAAAATACACTGTTGGTATTCGGCTTGATGCAGAAGACGAAGAGAAGGGATCCGACCTCGCTGAGCTTGGCATGGAAGCTTATCCAGAGTTTGGAAAAGGCTCACAAAAATTCTAGGCAAGCCACTAGATTTTAACCACCCTTTCAAACTTAAAGCGGCCCTAAATAATTGGGCCGCATTTTTTTGCTCAATCCCTTAGTGATACTTTTATCATTTACTTCCGCAAAAAACGGCCTATCCTTTTCTAGACTAAGGCGTCTAAAAATAGCAGCACCATCAGGAGGGATATATGGCAATTGATCCGCTGTACGCGACAGCCCTTGAAGACTCGCATTGGGAAGTACCGCAAGATTACGAAACACTTTTTAACTGGGAGTATAGTGATGACCGCGCTGACCTGCTGAATCTCTATAGCAAAGGCAAGTCTATGCAATGGGACTCTGACGAGCGCATTGACTGGTCTCACGAGCTCAACCCTGACAACCCCATGGGTATTCCAAAAGAGTTTTTCCCTTTATGGGGCGCAGATTTTTTTCAAAAAATGTCCCCAAAAGAACAAGGTGAAGCTATTCGCCACCAAGCAGCATGGAGTAACAGCCAGTTTTTGCACGGTGAGCAAGGAGCCTTAATTTGCTCCGCAAAAATTGTTCAAAATGTACCTGACCTTGAAGCCAAATTCTATGCGTCCACGCAAGTGATGGATGAAGCCCGACACGTTGAAACATATAAAAAACTAGTTGAGAAGATTGGCGTCGCATACCCAATTACAGGCCCCTTAAAAACGCTATTAGATCAAGTTATTAGAGATAGCCGCTGGGACATGACATATTTGGGAATGCAGGTAGTGATAGAAGGCTTGGCACTTGCCGCTTTCTCCAATATTCGTGACAATGCAAAAGACCCCCTTGCCGCAGCAGCAAACGCTTATGTGATGCAAGACGAAGCACGTCATGTTGCATTTGGCCGCCTGGCTCTGCGTGAGTATTATCCCGAATTAACTCAATATGAGCGCGACGAACGCGAGGAATTCCTTATTGAGGCATGCTACCTGATGAGGGATCGTTTCAAAAACACTGAAGTTTGGGAGCTCTTGGGCTTTCCTATGAAAGAATGCGACGAATATGTTGAAAACAGCGAAGGCCTGAAATTATTCAGAACTCAGCTTTTCAGCCGCATTGTACCAATTGTAAAAGACATCGGTCTGTGGGGAGACAAAATCACCTCTGCTTATTCCGACATGGGGATCATAGGCTTTAGCAATGTTGATATAGAAGCAATGCAAGCTAATGACATGAAAGTCGCCGACGAACATGATGAACGCCGCAAATATGTTGATGCAACCATCAAAGCAGGACAATCTGCTGCAGAATAATGTTACTAACATCCAGTGAATAATGGCCCGTATGATTAGATCATGCGGGCCACTTTCTATCTTGACCGATCACACCTAAAATGCACCACTATGGTGGAGCAATCATATGGACAAAAAGAAACAACATTGGCGCAATAAACTATCAACATTAAAGGCTGAGCTTTTGCTTTTGGAAAAGGAAAGCAAAGAAGGCCTAAATACTGTTGAACTGGACCAAACACGCGTTGGACGCTTATCCCGCATGGATGCACTGCAAACTCAAGCGATGAATAACGCAGTTGCTGCAAGACGAAAACAATCTCTGGCGCGCATAAAAGCCGCAGATAATCGCTTGGATGAAGACGAATTTGGATTTTGTCTTAAGTGCGGTGATGAAATTACTGAACAGCGCCTTGAGCTAGACCCAACCACACTTTATTGCACCGAATGCAATAACGGCGGCTAAGCCCCTTTAGAATAACATGTCATTTATTATTAACATCGTCCCAAACCACGAATTCGTGGTTGATACTCCATTCAATTAAATGCCGGTATATCTCTTCAATATATACTGAATTGCCATCAACCATCTGCGCAGCTGATTTTACCTTGGCAACAACATCTTCGATACGCCAAGCATCCCTAACAGCATCGCGTTCCTGCTTAATATTGCCTGCCTGTGCAATGTAGCCCAGGCGCTCCAACAGTAGCGGCACAATAAGCTGATCAACACGATCAATCTCTTCGCGCACTTCTTTCATATTTTGGCAATTTTTCAATGTTAGAACCTTCGCAATCATAAACCTGCGGTTTGATTAACGCCCTTACCGCATATGTTCAAGGATCAATTTGTCGCGGCACCTGTAAGTCGCGCCACAGAATCCTTTGGCACTTGATTGAACATTACAGCCATGGCCTTCTCACGGCTATTCAGTCGCGGCAACAACTGATAGAACACTCTGCGTTCATTTGCTTTTTCAAGTTCCATTGCCCCCCGCGCCAACAGCATTGCTGCATCAAGCTGTCCCGAAAGGGCATAAACTGTAGCCAACGCAATTTTTCCTGTTATTAGGCCCGAAGGTTTATCCATAACCCTTTGAAGGAGTGCTACAGCTGTTGAGTAATCCTCAGCAAGAGCAAAAGAAAGGGCCATATTTTGGAGCACAAAAGGATTTTCTGGCGTTTTATTTAATGCACGCTCAAATAGCTTACGTGCGCGCTCACGTTCTTCAGCCACTTCTGCAATCTGTCCACCAAGGATTAGGTTTTCAACAGTCGTCGTTTCCTTGTCCAAAACAGGCCCTATGAATAAAGAAGCAGCCTGAAATTCACCTTGCCTGATATATGTTTTTGTCAATTCGCTCCGCACTAAATCATTCTCTGGATTGGCAGCAATCAAAGTCGTGAGCATAGAAATACCACGCTCCACCTCTCCTGCTGCGATGGAAACACGAGCAAAAGCGACTTGAGCTTCCAGTAAGGTTGGGTCTGCAGCCATCGCCTGCCCATATATATTTAATGCTCCCTGTAAATTACCGGACCTCTCAAACCCTTCCCCCACTCTTAGCAAGCCCTCAGGGTTATTCACAGCCAACTCGTTGCGAGCCCGAGCCGAAAACGGTCCCTCGGCCTCTATAGCCCGCTTAGAGTACCCTGAACCGCCACAGGCCGTAATTGCCAGCAAACTAAATAGAGTAATGATTCGACTAGGTAAAATTTTATTCAAATTTCAAGCCCTTTCAGAGCAACAAAACGGGGAAATTCACCCTTAAAAAGCTTAAAAATAGCGCGAAACACTATGATTTGGCTATTTTTGTAGAAAAGAATAACTTTTTCAAGTATAGTCTACATTGCTGAGAGGGCGTGTGTCATGGGTAAATGCACGCCATTGGAGTGTAATTATGGTTGATATTCAAGCAGCAGCGGCGACGAGCCAAACTGTTGGAAGTTCTGGAAGAACAGGTTCCTTGGAATCTGTTTCTCAAGACCGTAAAGTAGCCGAAGATTCTTCGGTTGAGCGTAAAGAAGTTGAACCTTCTGCAACGCTTCCTGGTGTAGGCGATAACGTCGACATTCAGGCCTAGAGGTCACTTTTTCAATTTTAGAGGCCTGCACTTAATTGTGCGGGTTTTTAGTGCTGAAAGTTACAATTTTCCAGTTAACTGGCTCCACATTAACCGCGCAATTTTTCTTAGATCACTAACTTCATATGGTGGCATTTCAAATGGGTTATTATTTGCGCGCGACAGCGCTTTAAGGTGTAATCGGGCTAAGGAAACGCTCAAAACACTAAATCTGGCCACTTTAGGTATTTTACCTGCGAACTGCTCAGCGATAGATAGCTGTTGCTCCACATAGCTTTTCATGTTCAAAATTGTAGGCTCTAAAGCTTCAAAGGCTTCATCAGTCGCCCGCATTTGCATGGCACTATCGTTTTCTTGTGGCAACATGGATTTACCTGATTGCCAATGAAATGGCAGAGCCCGAATTAATCCTAACATTGCCCAAGCTGCACCGCCTGCTCTTACGGCAGACCTAGTTTCAGATGTCACTATTTCAGAACTATTTGCACATAACATTGCTTCATGGAGTGCTCCCCCTGCGCCGAAAGCATACGTCTCCAGATCATTCATTCCTGCAACAGTTTCTGCGAACATATCATGACGCCGCGCCTCCAACACCTCACCAAGCAATCTCCAAACATCGGCATTTCCTGCTAAGTGTGATAATTCCTTAATTACTGGCTGCTGGCGAACACTACCTGCTTGTATTTCCTCTAAAACTTCTTGCCACCACTGAAGGCGAATTTCACCGAGAGCGGTTTCTGAAACACTTTCGCGTATCTTTGCTACTTCTTGATTAAAAGAAAGAATAGTCCAGATTGATCGCTGAACCTGCGCAGGAGCGAACAGAGTAACTAAATACCGTTCTCGATCAAACTCCCGAACCAAACCTCGGCAGTAACTTTGATTTTCGTCTATTTGATGCATGCCGGCAAAATGCCGGGTGCCTACATGATAAGCAAGGTAAAACAATCATTATCGCATTTTTCTAAACACATCGTATCTGAACAAGTACCCGATTTTAGTTGAGCTATACATGCATCACCGTTACTCTCGCCTAGTGAGGTTTAACTAATATCTATTATCTATGGGGAGCTTTTAATGGGTAAGATTTTAGAATCGTTACAAAACACCGTAATTGCCGGGATCATCCTTTCGATCCTGATTATTGGCGGCCAATCTGGCTGGTTTGCAGAGTTTGCTTTTGATCAAGCTTTCTATGCGCGTTATCTGCATGTTCTTTCAGGCGTGATGTGGATTGGTCTTCTGTGGTACTTTAACTTCGTACAGATCCCGACTATGCCGTCTATTCCTGATGAGCTAAAACCAGCAGTTGGTAAGCATATCGCACCAAATGCTCTGTTTTGGTTCCGTTGGGGCGCAATGGCAACGCTGTTAACAGGCCTTTGGCTGGCTAGCGTAAATGGCTATATCGTTGAAGCGCTTACTCTACAATCCGGCACGATGCTAATTGGCATTGGCATGTGGATGGCGATTATTATGTGGTTCAATGTGTGGTTTGTAATTTGGCCAAACCAAAAAATTGCGCTGGGTATCGTTGAAGCTGATGCCGAAGCTAAACCGGCCGCGGCACGCAAAGCAATGCTCTTTAGCCGGACAAATACACTGCTTTCTATTCCTATGCTGCTATGCATGGTAGGCCAACAAAACGGCTTAGGCTTCTAAGCAAAAAATATCTTTGAATAAAAAAAGGGGCTGTTTTCAGCCCCTTTTCTTTTATCTATTTGTGCATGTTAGCCTTATGCTGCAACAGCAGTTTCGGCTACTTCAAAGTTTTGCGCTGCAAAATCCCAATTCACCAATGATGATAAAAACGTCTCAATGTAATCTGGGCGGCGGTTTTGGAAATCCAAATAATATGCATGTTCCCAAACATCCATTGTTAAAAGTGGTACAGCACCGTCAGTTAGTGGACAATCAGCATTTGCTGTTTTTACAATTTCAAGCTTGCCAGCATTTAAAACCAACCAAGCCCAGCCTGAACCAAACTGCGTGGCACCTGCCACTTTAAATATTCTTACAAATTCATCAAAGCTGCCAAAAGTTTCAACAATCGCTTCTGCAAGCTTACCTGATGGTTTGCCACCACCATTTGGGCTCATTGAGTGCCAATAGAATGTATGATTCCAAATTTGCGCTGCATTATTAAAGATAGCAGCTCTTTTAGAGTCACCCGCTGTTGCCTTCATAACAGCTTCTAAGGAAAGCCCCTCATATTCAGTTCCCTTAACCAACCCGTTCAGGTTTGTCACATAAGCATTATGGTGCTTACCATGGTGAAAACTGAGAGTTTCTGCAGAAATATGCGGCGCAAGTGCATCTTGCGCATATGGCAAAGCAGGAAGTTCAAAAGTCATAAAATTACCCTGATTTATGGATTGATTATGGAATATCTCATCCGTAGATAGGGGCTTTTGATAGGTGTACAAGGGTATTTTTGCAATAAAAATATTTAAATAACATTAAGGATATGGTGTTTGTGCTGTTTCGCCTTGTGCATCTAACTTATGTTGTTGCGCTATCTTCCGGTAATGCTCGGCCATAGTATCATTTTTAGCAAGCTCAGCATCGTTCAGCATTCTCATGAATTTAGCAGGTCGTCCGGCCCAAAGCTCACAGCTTTTTATGGTTTTACCGGGTGTTAGCATCGCCCCCGCCGCCAACATTCCCCTACTTTCTATTCGTGTATTATCCATCACAATAGCGCCCATACCGACAAAAGCGCCGTCTTCTAATGTACAGCCATGTAACATTGCCATATGCGCGACCAAAACATCGTCGCCTATGGTCGTAGGATAAGTATGGGTACTAACGTGTATGACAGTGCCATCCTGAACATTCGACCGACGTCCAATTTTAATGGAGTTCACATCCCCCCGTAACACACAATTATGCCAAATACTGACATCTTCTGCGATTTCAACATCCCCAACAATCTGCGCACCGTGAAAAATATATGCACTGCTTGCAATAGTGGGCCAAACTCCCTGAAACGGCGTCAACCGCCCACCAAGCGGAGTATCCTTATACAATGGCTTCATGATGATACCAACCTACGGGAACATAGGTGCCTGAAGCAGCCCTGTTGTTTCATCAAAGCCCATCATTAGGTTCATATTCTGAACAGCCTGCCCGGACGACCCTTTAACAAGGTTATCGATAGCTGCAACGATAATTGCCCGGCCTTCGATACGGTCCTCAAAAACATTCAGAACGCAATTATTGGAGCCACGTACCATGCGGGTAGCTGGGGCAGCTGCCCCTTCAAGCACTGTTACAAACGGTTCATCTTCGTAAAAGCTTACTAGAGCGCCTTTCAAATCTGCGGCAGTTTGGCTTGCTCCCATTTTCACATAAATGGTTTCTAACTCGCCCCTGTTCATAGGCACAAGATGCGGCGTAAAACTTATCCGCACATCACTTCCAGCAGCAATCGAAAGCTCTTGCTCAATTTCAGGCATATGCCTGTGATTCCCTATTCCGTAGGGGTGCATTGCTTCAGAAACCTCAACAAAGAGATTTGTTTCCTTCAATGAGCGGCCCGCGCCAGAAACGCCTGATTTTGCATCAATCGTTATATCCTCTGTTTTAATCAGCCCAGCTTTAAACAAAGGAACCAACGCCAACAATGCAGCCGTAGGATAACAACCTGGGCACGCCACGAGATGCGCATCCTTAATAGCATTTCTATAAACTTCAGGAAGCCCATATACGGCACGCTTCTGCACATCCACTGCTTGATGCACACGACCATACCATTCAGCATATGTATCAACATCTCGCAGGCGGAAATCAGCGGAAAGATCTATTACCTTAACTTCAGACTGCACACTGTCAGCCAAATCGGCTGGTGTTTCGACAATAAGCTCGTCTAAAAGGCTGTGCCCCGTTGCGTGCAATAGCCCTTTGATCACTTCCTGACTTGTGGCATGCGGTAAAGCACAAAATACAACATCAAGCTCTACGGCACTCCACTCAATATCATTGAGCGCAATCATATCAGGGAGATCATAACCTACCAAATGCGGGAACACTTCTCCCAATGGCAAGCCAGCTTTTCGTTCAGCGGTTAATAATACAATTTCAACATTGGGGTGTGTAACCAGAAGCCGCACTAAATCGGCACCAGTGTATCCACTTGCACCCAAAATTCCGACGCGAATTTTTGCAGTATCAGACATGAGAGGGGATGCTCCGTCTTTTTGATAAATGAAAGGCAGCTAGTTTGCCAAATAGCTGCCGATAAGTCATTGAAATTGCGAATAGCCTGAAAATTAAAGTTTGGCCACCAGTTATACGTCAGGCGGCAACTCGGCAATAGCCTCTTCTAGCTCAACAAATGTTGGCATCATATGCGAAGGCACATTTCGTCGGCCAATTTCCACTGAAATTTGTGGTGCATTGCCCTGCAAATGAGAAACCAGAACAAACTTCACAAGCGGCATAAACCGGCCATCTTCGGCAAGTATTTGATCAAGCCTTCCTGCGATAGGAGCCACAACCAGATAAGACAAGAAAATCCCAAGGAAAGTTCCAACCAAGGCACCACCGATCATACCACCCAGCACTTCAACAGGCTCCGCAATCGCGCCCATTGTTTTTACAATGCCCAAAACAGCCGCCACAATACCGATCGCAGGTAAGCCATCCGCCATTGTTTGCAAGGCGTGCTGCGGTTCATGCTCTTCTTTATGATGCTTATCCAGATCAGCATTCATTGCATCTTCCATCTGGTTCGGATCATCAAAGTTCATCGTTAACATGCGTACATAATCACAGATAAACTCTACAACATGATGGTCTTCCGCAACTTTGGGAAACTGCTGAAATATTTTAGATTCTTCAGGGTTTTCGATATGTGCTTCAATCGCAACAACACCCTTCGTTCTAATTGTTTTTATCAATAAGAACAGCAGACAAAGCAAATCCCGGTAATCTTCTTCTTTCCAGTGAGGCCCTTTAATAACCTTACCAAAGCCCTTAAGGGCGCCACTCATCACACCACCAGAGTTTGCACTTACAAATGCACCAAGTGCACCACCAAAGATCATCATCAACTCGAAAGGCAATGCTTTGAGAATAAGGCTAAACTTCCCCCCTGACAGAGCAAAGCCGCCAAAAACCAAAACAAAAACTAGAATGAGACCAACGAAGAAAAACATCTATATGCGCCTGACTGTTATATCTACAGGATTGCCATCTTACAGTTCCCCTAGCTTCAATCAATAGCTTTAATAACCTCTTAAGGCCGCTATCATGCTGAGAAAAAAGAATAAATAGAGCCCTAGCCTACTTATAGCCCTCTATTGAACCGTATTTTACAGTGCACCCGTAAGGCTTGGTAACTGGCAATTTTATTGTTTCGCCGGCTTTTAATGCTTGCCAGGCCTCTAATAAATAATTGCGCGCACCTTTGAGTGTTGATTTCCGGCTAGAAGGTTTATCATCAATTGCGCCCATATACCGAATAACACCAGCCTCATCAATCAACACCATTTGAGGTGTTGTTTTAGCATCATAAGTACGACCTATCACACCATCAGTATCAAGAATAATCCGGTCAGCATAAACGCCCCGGCTTGCGGTAAGCTGATTTGCCTCCGAAGCAGTAACATGCCCCTGCTTGCCTGGTGCAGAAGAAATGATTGAAATCCAAGTAGCGCCAGCTTCTGTTAATTGACGCTGAAGGCGCTGCATATTGCCACTTTCATAGTGCTTACGCACATAAGGGCACAAATGGTTTGTCCACTCCAATACTAAAGGTTGCCCTTTAAAATCTGAAAGATGAACCTGCTGCCCGTGGCTATCCACACCAATAAAATCTGGTGCATTTTGTCCTATTTCCGGTTCAGCATGCACCAATGGTGCATTTAACATAACGAACAAAATTAAAGAGAAAAACTTCCAACTCTTCATTCTTATGCT
>Ga0316207_10001489_pt1 | contig 28534 bp, 19 predicted proteins | sample 6weekpyrite_MG_FD_204943 | JGI IMG/M metagenome (GOLD analysis project Ga0316207, IMG submission 204943) | Microbial mat bacterial communities from mineral coupon in-situ incubated in ocean water Damariscotta River, Maine, United States -... | ecosystem: Environmental > Aquatic > Marine >...
CTGGTTGTTTTTTGCTGCGCCTATAACTGCCATCCCCATTTTTATTCGATTAGGCCTATATAGAGCTGTTGTTCGCTATATGGGTATTAAGTCTGTTTTCACTATAGTTAAAGGCGTTACCTTCGCTACAGGTGTTCTAGTAGTATTAACCGCCATATCTAACACTTCAATCCCATGGCCTGTCTTTGGTATTTACTGGGCTCTTGCTGTCGTATACATAGGTGGTAGCCGCCTCGTTTTACAAGACTTATTTCAAATTAGAGAAAAAAAGAAACTTAACCGCGAACGTGTTGTTATTTACGGCGCCGGCTCTGCTGGCGTTCAGCTAGCCAACGGTTTATTTTCTAGTCAAGAATTTGTCGTTATAGCATTTGTTGACGATAAAAAGGAATTACAAGGCAGCTTCATACATGGTATACGAGTTCATTCACCAAGCGAGCTTTGCGAATTAATTGGAGAAGATTATATATCCCAGGTATTGCTTGCCATTCCATCAGCACCTCGCAATGTCCGCCGAAAAATTCTGGAAACTCTTGAACCATTACCCGTTCATATCAAAACCATACCAGGAACCGTTGATCTAATAGAACAACGAGCCGAGGTTAGTGACATACGCGAAGTTGATATAGAAGACCTTTTAGGTAGAGATCCCATCCCACCCCACGAAGATTTATTAGATGCGTGTATTAGTGGAAAGTCGGTCATGGTTACTGGCGCAGGGGGCTCTATTGGTTCAGAGTTATGTAGACAAATAATTAAGTTAAATCCTACCTGTTTAGTACTATTTGAAAAATCCGAATTTAATTTATATAGAATTGAACAAGAATTGCGTCAAATTCAGCAACAAAATAAATCTACAAACTTAGTAAAAATCATCCCAATTCTTGGCTCAATCACTCATAAAAAGCGCGTGAAATCCATAATGGAAGGCTTCGAAGTTAACACGGTATACCACGCAGCTGCATATAAACACGTTCCGTTGGTTGAACAAAACCCTATCGAAGGGATTCGCAATAATATTTTCGGCACCCTGGCTACTGCAGAAGCAGCAAAATCCTGTAATGTAGAAACGTTTATACTTGTATCTACTGATAAAGCTGTCAGGCCAACTAATGTAATGGGCGCAACTAAACGTATTGCTGAATTAATTCTTCAGGGATTAGCCCGCCAACAAAACACAACCACTTTCTGCATGGTTAGATTTGGAAATGTGTTAGCATCTTCAGGTTCAGTGGTGCCATTATTTAGAAAACAAATAGAACAAAGTGGCCCCGTTACTGTTACTCATCCAGATATCAATCGTTATTTCATGACTATTCCTGAAGCATCTCAGCTAGTTTTACAAACTGGTGCGTTGGCAAAAGGAGGCGATGTCTTTGTCTTAGACATGGGAGAGCCGGTTAAGATTTTAGATCTTGCTAAGAAAATGATTCATTTAAGTGGACTAAGCATTAAAGATGAAAATAACTATAACGGTGACATTGAAATTACATTCACAGGATTGAGACCTGGTGAAAAACTTTATGAAGAATTATTGATTGATAATAATGCACAACAAACTAAACACGAACTAATTATGCGCGCTGAGGAGACCGAATTGCCTTGGCCTATTTTAAAGGAAATACTCAATAAACTTGACACTGCTTGTCATGATTTCGATTTCCTAATGGTTAGGAAATTATTAAAGAATGCAGTAGCTGGTTATTGCCCACAGTGTGATATCGAAGATTTAGTTTGGAAAGTCTCTGAAGATAAGTCTAATAATAAAATTATTGAATTTGAAAAAGCAAAAAAAGACAAAGAAGTTATCGCTAGTTAGAAACTAATGTCTCAATATCTTAATAATAGTCATCACAATAATCTTAAAGTCTCCTAGCAAAGAATGTTTTTCAGCATATTCTAAGTAATATTTTAACTTTATGGGTAGAATTTGTTCAATATACTCTTTTTCGACATCATCAACTTTTTCCAGTATTTCATTTTCATTACTAAATTCAATGGATGCAAGATCCGTTATCCCCGGCTGCACCGAGAGTACTTTATCTTTAATACCTAGCGGATAATATGCAACAAACTTGGGCACTTCTGGCCGGGGCCCAACCAGACTCATCTCCCCTAGAAAAACATTTATCAGCTGCGGAAGCTCATCCAATTTATGTTTACGAAGCACAGCTCCATTTCTTGTAATCCTATTGTCAGAGCTTATGGAAAGTTGTAAACCTCTGGCTTCAGCATCAACGACCATAGTCCTAAACTTAAAGATATAAAACGGCTTACCACCCTTCCCCATACGCTCTTGGCGAAAAAAGACTGGCCCCTTAGTTTCTAATTTTATGACAATCGCTATAAAAAAAAACAACGGAACAAATAAAATTAACGATGGAATTACAATTGCTAAATCAAACAATCTCTTTAAATTCATTTACTATATTTTTCAAGAATAGTACTTACGGTATCCACAACTCGACTTACTTCTTCATCAGTCATACTAGGATATATTGGTAAACTTACAGCACGTCTATATACATCATAAGCTACAGGAAAGTCTTCCGCACTAAACCCATATCTATCTCGCCAATATGGCTGCATATGAAGAGGAATAAAATGAACACTAGTTCCAATCCCTTTGTCTGCCATTAGCTCAATAAATCTGTCACGAGTAATCTCTAAATTGTCTAATTCCAATTGGATAACATAAAGATGCCATGCGTGAATATCGTCTGGTCGCACATTACAAGGAGTGAGAAGTGGCAATTTATAAAATGACTTTGTATATTTATCCGCAATAGCTTGACGCCGCTTTTGAAAATGATTTGCTTTTTTTAATTGGTGAATGCCAATCGACGCTGCAATATCAGTCATATTATATTTATATCCCGGTGCAACCACCTCATAATACCAAGATGGTTTATTTGAGGTATAACGATCAAACACATCCCGATTAATACCGTGTAACCTCATTGTACGAATTCGGTCAGCAAAGTCAGAATTATTAGTTACAACCATGCCCCCCTCACCAGTCGCAATCGTTTTTGTGGCATAAAAACTATAAACTGTTAAATCACCAAATGTACCAACTAATTGACCCAGATATGTCGCAGGTAGTGCATGTGCAGCATCTTCAACAATCTTTAAATTATTTTTGCTAGCCAATTCCATTAATGCGCTCATGTCACATGCTTGCCCTGCAAAATGAACAGGCATAATAGCCTTTAATTTTTCTGTATTTAGCTTTTCTTCAATCTTAGGCACACTTATATTAAAGGTGTCCGGCTCAATATCAACAAAAACTGGATCTGCACCCAAATATCGAATTACTTCAGCAGTAGCTGTAAATGTATATGGTGAAGTAATGACTTTATCACCATATGACACTCCTATTGATTCTAAAGCGAGGTGCAATCCAGCCGTTGCAGAATTAACCGTTAGTGAATGTTCGACACCAATATAATTACAAAAATCTTCTTCAAATTCTTTTGTTTTTTGGCCGCTTGTCAACCACCCACTTCTCATTGTATTAACAACTTCTTGTATTTCATCCTCACCAATACAAGGCAAAGCAAACGGTAAAAAGTTACTATTAGCCATTGACTCTCACTTTATCTGACATTGATCTATAAATCCTATCATAAGCACCTAAAACCTTCTCCAACGAGAAATTATCTACTACTATTTTTTTACTATTTTTTCCCATTTCACACCTTTGCGCATTGGGCATTTTTATTAAATACTCCATCGCATGAACGAGGCTTTCAATATTTTTTGGCTCTACTAAACAACCATTTTTATTAATCTCAACCACTTCTTTACAGCCCGGCATATTGGTTGTAATCAAAGGCAATCCAGCAACACCAGCCTCGAGCAATATCCTGGGAACACCTTCACGATAGTAACTAGGCAATACAAACACAGAGCTAGCACTAAGTATATCAGGCACATCTTGTCTTGGGCCAAGGAAAGTTACATAATCAGAATAGGAAAGAATCTCATCCTTTGAAACTGCCTGCGAGCCTTCAGTAGCAACGGGACCAACAAGCAAAAATTCAACATCGTTATATTTTAATTTTAATTTTTTAGCTGCTTTTAAAAATTCTATCACACCTTTGTCTTTTACTAGCCTAGCAACCATTGTTATTACAATTTTGCCTTTTAAATTTAGTTCATTTCTAATTATTTCTATATTTTCCGAATCTATTTTCTCAAGAAACATCTGAATATCAATGCCCGAACTACGAACTAAATGAGACTCCGATCGCCCAAGCATCTTATTTGTTTCAAAATAAGATTTATCATCATTATTTTGAAAAATGGTTATGTCTGCTGAACGAGCAGCCAATCGATGTAAAAACCTGTAAACTGGACGAAGTAATAGTGCAATAATATTGTTACTCGAAAACACATATCCCATTCCAGTGATTGTTCTAATCTTATATGGCACATTAGCCCTCTTGCCTGAAATTGGAACATATATAGATGGCTTGGTATCAAATCCATGAACAATGTCTGGCTGAATTTCCAATAACAATTTTGTTAATTCACCTATTGTACGGAAGTCCGTTAGTGGACCTACCCAACGATAAAGTGAATATTTATAGTAGGGTATAGAATGTTTTAAAAATTCGCCCTCATCTTCAGACCCAATAGCAAATACATCATATCCTCTATCTCTCAATGCGAGCAACATCGGTATGCGCATACGCACATCTTCTCCACCAACAAAAACCAGGCGATTATTTTTATTACACATTGTATTCAAAACAGTCTAAGTTATATGCTTTTAGTCTGAGAAGTAAAATGACGACTGAGTTTAACGATAGTTACAACAACAATCATAAAATTGATTGTTGCGTATAGAACTAGAAACGATCCGATAAGTTCAACGGCAATTACTAAAAACAGAATAATCAATAAAAAACCAGAGGGATTTAACAAATTATTAACTAATTTAAAGGCCATCTCCACAAAACTAACTGGCCTTGTTTCATCGGAAGCACCAAATATTTTACGGTAGTTTTCACCATGAACGCCATAATTTAAAAACTTTTGATACATTAGTCTCGGCAATATATTAAAAACTGCAGCTAATCCACCAAAAATAATAAACCAATAATCATATGCCCTGCCATTGTATTCAAAATATGCAGCAATTCCTAAAGCAAGAGGAAACGTAGCTAGCATAATGTATCCCGCAATTGTATCGAGAAAATCACCATACGAACATTGGGTATTGGTATATCGTGCGACATTACCATCCACATGGTCTAGAATTAGCCAACCTATTAACAACAAACCACCAATTAACTGGATAGCATAACTTCCAAATCCGATTAAAACACTTCCGAGTAGAGCCATAAACAATGATAACCAAGTTATTTTATTTGCCGTTACATCAAATTTAATAAATAACATCGTGAAATAAAAAGACACAGGGCGAATAACATAGTAAGCAAACCATTCAGACTTATCAGCTTCTTGCTTATCTTCTGAATATGCCTTTTTTATTTCTTCAACGGAAATGCTCATGGTTTTTTCTTTCCCTCATACAATTTTGTATAAAATTGTCGATAGCTCTCTACAATTCTATAGATATCTAATTCGTTTTCAATTTTTTGTCTAGCATTCTTAACTAACAAAACGTTTTTTGCTCTACTATTTTTTATTAACTCAAGCTGTGTTGCCAAATTTACTACATTTCCTTGTTCGAAAGTATATCCAGTAACCGAAGATTGAACTAGTTCTTCGTTAGGTTCAATATCAGAAACCAAAACAGGTACGCGTGCTGTCATTGCTTGAACTATTGCCTCAGACAAGCCTTCAACTTTTGATGGCATAACAAAAATATCAATGTCTGAAAGCAGTACATAAACTTCTTTTCTATCAATTAATCCAGTAAAGCAAACACGCCCCACCAACCCTTCTCGTTTTACGATCTGCTCAAGTTCAGGTCTAAGTTCCCCTTCACCAACTAAAATCAGCTTACTTTCGATATTATTTTTTGCAAAGATAGCAAATGCCTCAACTAAAGTTTTTACATCTTTTACTGGCTTTAAATCCCCGACATAACCAATATTGAATGTCGTTTTGTCAAAAAAATAGTTTTGATTTTTCGCTTCTAACACCTCATCAAAATCTACAATATCAATCCCATTGTATATAACAATCCGATTGATCCAGCGATTCCAAAATCCCAATGCCTGAGAGTTCACTTTTTTTGTTGTATGAGAGACAGCAATTACACCATCAGTTAAAGCATATATCATCCCTAAAGAATATCTCTTTAAACAAGAAAACCTTGTAAACAATGTTCCTTCAAATGACACAATAACCGGCGTACGAATTAATTTACCCCACAAAATAGCAACTAAAGAAGAAAACGTATGATTTACTTGAATAATATCTGGTTTCTGCAATAAAATGAGTTTACAAAGTTCATATATAAAAAAAATTCGGTTACTTACACCCAAACCTATGAGCTTATAATTATTTCGATCTCCTACTAAAGCATGAACTTTTTCTTCTAAATCTTTTTGATTGTCAGAACATGACACAATAGTGACATCTAGTTTATTCGTATCCAGCCTTATAGCGCGTTGAAATGGACCAGTTCCAGGCTTTAAAACATTTAGAATAAACAATAACTTAAGTTTAGTATTTGGCATTATATTAACCTACCAGCATGATTCACATTACGATTATTTATACAAACATGCATTATCGACACTACCTCTCTAGAATTCAACAACTGAAAATTAAAATACATAATCTGGCAATTTTCCGCTAAATGCACACACAATCTTTAATCTAATCAAACTAGTATTGAGAGGGATAACATCAGCTGTGAAATTAACTGACAAAAATATCACGAGCAACGTACAGGCTCTACAACTACGGTAATAACATATTATTCTTACTATCTCGCCTATCAATATCCGATTTTTTTCATAACAGGCCAACTTAATACTATAAATAACCATCGGTATATCAATGGCATATTTTGCTTCCAATCAACATCTTCTTTAAACTTCAATTGTTTGTTAAACCTTATTTCATTGCCACCTAAATTATGTCCTATACTAAGTTCCGACTCATTAATCACAGTATCATCCATTTCGCTGAGATCAACTTCGAGAAATCGCCCTATTTTTTTAATTGAATCAGCAGGATTAGCACACAAATCCTCGTATTTAATTAAATGATAACTCTCTTTCGGTAAAGCAAACTTGGTTAATAAAACGAATATATTTGTTATATTCCAACTCACCAATACAATTAGAAAATTTAAAATTTTTGAGTTTGTTACCCTACTTCGCTCAGAGCTACCACCTTTTTTCATCGCAGACCATGCTACGGCCCGTCCATCCCTAACCAAGTGCAGCATTTTTACATCTGCATTTGTATACTTACTTAAGGCTAAAGCTCTCCCTGCGCAATCTCTAGTAGATTTTGAAGAATCAATAACTATTTTCTTTCCACTCACTGAACAAATAGAATTAAAAATATTTTGTTGATTATTACGATATTCTTTAACTAAATTCTTTGGAAGAAAGTTGAATAACAGAAGTCCAAAACTCTTTAGTTCCTCCACTTTTTTTTGAATTTCCCACTTTTCTTCTACTACCGAGCCATCAGAAAAAAATCCAGTATTATTCAATACAATTTTCCAGAACTCACAATCTTTAAGTTTCGAGCCACATGTACAGACATGATCATCCACGATCCATTGATATATATTATTTATTGCTCCGCCACTAACCACATTGGAGACTTGCTGAAATAAGATATCTAATATTGTAGAACCACTTCTACCATACCCTGCAATATACACTAACTTAAAACCAGCCCTGTTATTATCTGATTTATTCATCTATTAACCAAACTTCCATTTGACTTTAACATTGTTATTTTCACAAAGAAAAAAACGACAATGAGCATACAAATAGTCATAATAAAATGTGTTGTAGCCGGCAAAAACATTGATCGAATGACAATAAAATATGATTGAAAAAATAAAACATAAAGCAACAACCTTGCAATTGTCATAGGCGCTCGAGTAAGAGTTTCATATATATTTCTAAAGAAGACCCCTAGTAAAAACATACCAACCATTACTCCTGCGTAACCTCCAAATACAAAAAACTCACCAAATACAGTAATGCCTGGGGCTCTAGCGCTATAAGTCAAACCCCACTGAGTGCTTACAATCCATTGAGATATGGGCACCGGTTTCTCAAACTCAAATAATCCTGAAGGTAAAAATGACAATAAGAAAAATTTTACGCCGTACATTGGCATAATGTCTAATTTCTCAAATGCATTCAGAACAAATGCGAAATAGTCAAAATATCCAAACATACCCCCCATAAAAAGCTGATAAATAAAAAATGCACTATCAACAGATTGCACTTCAACATCAGCACTAGCTGAATATCCATACAACGCATTCCTCAAAATCAACATCCCCATCAATAATAAAAACAAAATTATCCCCATGAATAAAACTGTTTTTTTACTGAGTTTTTTATGAAAATAGTTAAAATATATTGCTATCGATATCAAAAAAAACACCAACCATTTTCGATCGTGAAATGAGACACAAACCAAACAACTCATTGAAAAATGCGATAAATAAACTAAATATACTAATTTTTTCTTCACTCTCCTCGCATAATCAAGTAGCGGTAAGTTTCCTAACACAAACAACCAACTGGCAGCGAATAATAAATACTTACCTGACTTATCAATAGAAACATTTTGTTTTAAAAATTCTATATAAGAATATCCGGATAATAATACGTACACAAAATAAGCCGAAAATCCTAATACGGATAACCAGAAAGCATAAATCAATAACTCACTCTTATTCGTATACCTGCTTATCAACGGTCTTGCATGTGAATTATTGCTCTTAATCACAATTTGATACCCATACAAAAAGCACAAGTAACCAATTTGAGCAACTAATATAGCCCTCAGAGAATACGTTATGAACTCTTGATAATTGAATCCCCAATCTGGCCTGTAAAAATCACCTAAAAAGAAATACAAAACCAATGGCCGAAGGAAAAAGCCTATTACAAAGAGAAATGAAACAAACATAAAAGGTGAAAAGAAATCTATTTTTTTTCGTGTTTCCACAAAATAAAATAACGTTACAATAAACAGGCTATATATACTCCCAAGAACTATAGACTGCGAATACCATATCAAAACAGAGATACACATTAAAATCGGTATCAACATTAGACTTATATAGCTATTTTGTCTCATCAAGATTTGTTCACCAAGCATCTTTATTTTCTAATAAAAGCTAATATATGAGCATGAAAAAACGGAAATATTGACATTAAATTGTACATATACCGGAATGGAAACTTCCTTGTAATAACTGGTATTGGAGTCAATGAATAACAACGAAATTCTGCTTGTGGGAATAATTTTATTATCTTTTTCTTAGGGTATCCTCTTACAGACTCATTCAATGGATTATCAATTTTCAGGTCGTACCATATAATAACTCCACCCGGTTTTAGTACTCGCCACATCTCTTCTGCAATTGCATCAGCAAGCTCATCATCTAATATTGATGACATCATTGTAGAATTTAAAATAATTTCGAAATAATCATCCTCGTAATCCGTTGAAGATGCATCTCCACATTGAAAATTAAAATTCGGCGATATACTTTTAGCAATATCTATTCTTTTATCTGAAAGCTCAACACCATGTAAATTAGAGGGCGAAGCACCTAACCGAAGAAAATCACGCATCCTTGCTCCAATACCACAGCCAAAATCTGCTATTTTCTTATCAGACAGCGGTAAAAATTCTAACTTCTTCAATTCTTTAACGATCAAATATTCTCTTCTACTGGAATCCAAAATATCAATTGGAGATTTCATCCCCATTGAAATATTATCATCCCTAGATTCATATTCTTGTTTTATTGCATTGATATGATCATTCCTATTCATTTATGCTATCTCATTTTGTTTTTTTAGACTTTATTCTTTAACATTAGACTTTTAAGTAATATTAAATCACTTCTTTTAATCATGCTCAGACTCATAGTAAAAGCAATTATGAGCGATATAACAATTAATACCATTATATTATTTTCTGAGAATTCAACGATGTTGCTTTTAAACCAAAATAAGATAGAAAATCCTATCAAAACCGATATCAAGGGAATAAGTTGTATAGGTATCACTTTACAAATTGACCAAACAACATAAGTTCGCAACAAGTCAACAAATAAACCAACACCCAAAATAATCAGCACACCACCTAAAACACCATATAATGGAATAACTAAGCTCAAGCCTAAAGCTAACATCAAAACATGAAGTATTAAGAACCAACTATCATATTTTGGAATTCCTGCCATTTGGAATATTAATCCAGGTGATCCTGCGAACAAATTAACCAACCTGGTCAAAGTGAGCCACAATAGAATCATTCCCGCAGTTTCATTTTCCATCGCAAAAAGTGTATTCATAACCCACGATGAATTTAAAACTAGAAACACGAATACAGGCATTGTCACAACAATTGACCATCGAACAGCTGATTGGTATATCAAATTAATTTGATCAACATCTTTCGCTTCATACAATGCTGCAACCTTAGGGGCCAATATTGAATTAAAACCCGACAACACAATTGTCATCAGTATGGCCACCCTTGAAGCATTAAAAAACTCCCCAATCAACGCATTACTAACCTCTCCTTCGAGTAAAAATATTGGCAACCTATCCTTTAGAACCCCTAAAAGTCCTATTAACATTATAACAACACAAAATTTTGTTATTGATTTTAAATCTCCTCTAAAAATATTAAATTCTTTTAGGAGAAACACATTTATAGAATGATATTTTTTTATAAAAAATAGAATACCTGCAACCAATGAAACACCATAGGCTATTAACAGACTAGAAACGGCAACAAATAAGTCGATATAAAATAGCATCAATACAAAAATGAGAATTATTTGAACAACTATTGGTAATAATTCCTTTATACCAAAATAACCAACGATATTTTCTTTAGATCTAAATGCTGCAGAAACAACTTCAACTAATACAAAAAGTGGTAGAATCGCCACTACCAGTATCAATGTATTCTCTGTTAAACTTTCTACCAGATATTTTTGTAAATATTCAGGGTTTTTGGCAATAATCAAAGCAATTGCGATCGAAAATAAACCTGTAAGCGAGAAAGAAGCCGCTAATAATATTTCAAGGTGTTTCCGCTTATCCTGAGAAGAATAAATAGCCCCCCATCTTAGAATTGCGCTAGGTAAACCCAACGTAGAGAAGCTAAACAACAAGGCAAGCAAACTTATCCCCAAGACATAAATTCCATAATCTTCCGGAGACAATAATCTTGAAAGAACTCCCAATAAAACCAATCGCAAGAGACTGGAAGTTAAAATTGATACAATGCCGACTACACCACCAGATGCTAGCTTTTTTAAAGCGACTGACATATTGAGACAGATTTCTTTATAACGAAATTTTGAGTTTGTTTTACCGTAACGGATTTACACACTAAAATTGTTAACTCCACGTTTTTAGCTTAAATAGACTTTCTTACTTCCTTTCACTGTATCCATATCTGGCTTCAGTATCATCTCATCATAAGCGCACTTCGCATGAAGCATACTTATACTTTTTTTGTCACACAATCCTTCTAGCGCATTCAACATTTCATCAACAGTCCTAATTTCTTCATTCACTGCCAATATATTAGAAATAAGTGCTATATCTCTTTAATCTAAATGCCTTTGATATGACCTTTGCCCACCGAGCTCTTATTCGACTCACTATCAAACACTAGATAAATTAAACTGGTAGCTCCTTGATTAGCTTAATATCTATCTGTTGTAGTCAATCCACCTAGATGCATACCAAACTAAGTACCCCTACCATATTCCCCACCATACAGAAATTTAGTGCCTAGCCTTTTATTGAAAACATTTCTCTTGCCGTATTGCCAGTTGTTTCTATAAATACAGTGCCCTTATCATTATATCGGGTATTTAAAACTTCTGTAATTAACATCCTATTCTTTACTCAACCCTAATTCTTTTAACAATATCTACCTGCTCTTGATGTAACTCTCCAAAGTGGCAAACAACTGATCCAGGCAATTCACTGCGTGGCGAATATAGAACAATTGAGTCATCTTGAGGAAAAACTTTTCCGTTCAAATAGGTACATAAAAGTGGCTGATTATCTTGACAATTAATGAAAGAAGAAAATTTTTCTAACACTGAATTTTTACTGTTAATTACACGCTTTTTTAACTCATCGTGAATATCCATCACTCCATACAATGAAGCGATAGCGTGATAGGGCCCTGTAACTTTCTTATCCTGATGTGTCATAAGATTAAAATAAAATTGAGATGTATTACGCGGTTTTAGAGCCGACTTATAGGCAACAAAGCTTGCACCCGTTAAACCAAATAAGCCTTTGCATGAGCTGAATGCAGTAACATCACATAAATCATGATTATCCTCCAAGCCGATTGAGCCTGTAGAATCAACATATAACTTTGCGCTAAGCTGGTTAGCTTTTTCGCGAACTAAACTTAAATCTACTTTAAATGCTTTACTTGTTTCCGTATATGCGCAAAGTACCCAGTCAAAATCACCTTGAACCGAAGGCAAGTCTTCATAATTACATATTGTGAGCTCACAGTTATCCGGTAATAAATTTGCGAGGCGATCGCTGTAATAGCCTGTTGAAACAAGCAGCACCTTTCCTGACACAAAACTATGAGCAGCTAATTCCAAGGCAAAAGTCGCTGACCCTTGGGCTGTTACGACTTCATCTTGACCCGACTTTTCTTTGATCCAGCTTATAACTTTATCGAACATTGTTTGATATTCATCATCACCACGCCCAAACACTGGTTTAATTGCAGCCAAGTTTTCTTGTAATACCACTGCTGGTCCTGGAGTAAGCATCAATTTTTTATTATTAATTGATGTCATTGATCGAAGTGCTCTAGACCGAATTTCTGTACTGCTAATTCCTTCAGTTCTTGGCAAGACCAATAGCCTATCTTTGGATATGGGATTGGAGTTATCATGCCCATGGACCAACAAATCTATACCATACTGATCGAGCACTTCTTCCGTAATCAACCATGGAGTAGGAACCACCTCACCCACACCTTTGATTCCTTCCAAAACTTCTTTTCGCTGATCAAAAGACAATTCAGGCTCATATCCTTTACAACTAATAATTTGTTCATCCGTTGTTAGACCGATTATTATCTGGCCATGTTTCGAAGCGTTCTGAATTAACCGAATATGACCGGGATGAATTATCGTGGCAGACATATCTACCATTACTCTTTTAGGTTTCATTATTACGCGAGCATCATTTATTTAGTACCGGGGATAAATTCTAAAATTTCTTTAATTGACATACAGTCTGGTTCTGCTTCTAGTGATCGGCCGTTTTCTAATACTGACTTAGCAACCTTCAGCATTGCAGGATATGCAGCCCGCAACATATGATTTGCAGTAATGACAACATTAACTCCCATATCAATAAATTCTTCAATCGTCACCGAGTTAAAACTTGTTGGAACAACTACAACCGGTGTGTTTTTATCGTCTTTGCGAAATTTTTCCATAAATTCCATAATTTCAGCCGGATCTTTATGTCGAGAATGAATCATAATTCCATCAGCCCCTGCATCAATATAAGCAAACGCTCGCATCAACGCATCATCCATGCCAGCCTCTAAAATCAACGACTCAATTCTGGCAATAATCATAAAATCATCACCTACTTGTGCGTTTTTACCAGCCTTTATTTTATCGCAAAATCCTTCTATGGAATCTTGGGTTTGTTTAACTTCATTACCAAAAAGTGAATTTTTCTTAAGGCCAGTTTTATCCTCTATAACTACTGCACTTACACCAGTTCTTTCTAAACTTTTTACTGTAAATTCGAAATGCTCAATTTTACCACCAGTGTCAGCGTCAAAAATCATAGGTTTTGTAGTAACTTCAAAAATCTCATTAACCGCATTTAATCTAGATGTCACATCAATCGCTTCAATATCAGGTTTACCTTTTGCCGTTGAATCCGTGAGTGAACTAGACCAAATTCCATCAAAACTAACTTGCTCGCCATTTCTTTCAACAGCCGTATTTTCAGCTATCAGACCGCTTAATGCATTATGCGCTTCCAATATCTTTACTATGTTTTTAGCTTTTATTAGCTGTCTTAGCCTTTGCTGTCTCGTAACTGTTGTCACACCCAGCTTCATTAATTGTTCTTTTATGTTTTGATCACTAATATCTGAACTATACTCAACTTCTATTAGCTCCCCACCCCACTCATTCATTAGGTCAATAACTTCTTTTCTATATTCAGATTGAGGCCCAACAATCCAATCATCGCCATGAACTACAAAATCAGGCTTAAGATCCATCAAGTTTTCTTTATAACTTGCCGTTTCTTGTTGAATAACATGTGCAACCATCGATAAATTACTGACAACATCTAAACGTTGCTGATATTTTAAATATGCTGTGTCATTCAACTCATTAATAGCAGTCGAAGTTAATAAACCAACTGTTACCTCACCATATTTTTCTGCTTCTTTTAACACATTAATATGACCAACATGTAACAAATCCGCTATTAGAGAAACATAAACTTTTTTCATAAATTAACCTTACTAAAACGCGTAAATACTAAAAATTAAAACCAAACCAATTTAAACTCGACTTGCTACTCCAACTAAATCTCTGCATAGAAGATTCAAATTATTCAGGCGCATCTCTTTTTTACCTGTCAAAGAAGGAAACGGAGCAACCCCCCCTAAAAATAAGTTTTCAAAATATTCATTGTTCAGAAAATAATTAATCCCATGCTTTGTCCAAAATCGACAATGAGATGGCGGCATAATATCGCTCGATGATTTTCCGAGTAAATTTTTCATCCTAAATAAATACCACCCTAGATTTGGTGCCGTATAAATAAACAATCCACCTGGCCTCAACACTCGATGTACCTCATGAAAAAATAGATAGGCGTCAGGTAAAAGCTCCAGCAAATCAGTAGTCCACACTACATCAAAACTTTGATCATCGATTGGCATCTCCGATGAAATATTATGCACAATCCCTTCAATACCTTTTTCCTTTAGCTTGTTGATTGCAACAGCGGAAACATCGGCTCCAACTACCTTATAACCCTTGTTTTTTATCAGTTGTGTTATTTTACCAGTTCCACACCCTATATCTAATATCTTTGGCTGTGACATGAGAGAATCATTTCGCTTTTTTATAGGGCAATACTTATCTATTAGATCCAGAGCAAAACGCTTTTTTTCAGCCATAACTTCTTCATGCTCGGAATACCTCGAATCGAAAAAGTCTGCTATATTTTTATATAAAAAGTGCTTTTCATCCATACTACGCGTCTCTTTATTGTTCACTCTATTTATCTATGAAAGAGTAAAGTACCAAATTCAAAATTAATATTAACAATGTGTTCAAGCATCTAAACATCTATACTGGCTATACTGATCGCAAACCAGGTATTCACTAATTTATAAAATACTCAATAGTATTCTTTAAGCCCTGATCTTGATTCATCACAGGCTCCCAACCAAGTCGTGCTTTAGCCTTACTCGTATCCGAGTAATTTCGCTTTACATCTCCTAAACGTGTTTCACCATTAATCACATTGATATTACTTACACCACAAACTTTCATAATCTCAACTAACTTATCTGTTATTTCACCTACAGTAGTTTCACGACTACTTGCTATTTGAAAGGTCTCACCACCAATATTATCAGTGCTAGCTGCAAGAACTAATGCATTAATCAAATCATCAATATAGATAAAATCTCTAGTCTGAGCACCATCTCCATAAATCTCAAGAGTTTCACCATTCAATGCTTGCCGAATAAATTTTGCGACAACACTACTTTTATGCAGTGATCCTGGACCATAAACATTGCCAAAACGTAACATGACAGTATCAATATCAAATGTTTTATTATAAGCAGAGCAATAACCCTCGCCAGCTAATTTACTCGCACCGTAGGGTGATACCGGATGTGGGGGTAATTCTTCATGGATGGGCGGTTCGACTTCGCCTGCAGGAGCCCCACTGGAAGCAAAAATAAAGCGAGGAATCTTATTTATTCTTGCAGACTCCAAATAATTAAATGTACCAATAACATTAGCCATACAATCCGAGCGAGGATCTTCAACAGAAGGTCCTACTCCAGTATTCGCAGCGAGATGCACAATAACATCCATATTTTTTGCCACAGCTAAAGCCAATGATTCATCTAAAATATCACCGACACATAACTGAACGCCTGTAGCATCAGCAAAATCACCAGCATTTGACAAATCTTTAGGATCAATCTCTGTATAAGTCGCTACGTTTGCTAAATCCTCTTTTCGACCTACCGATAAATTATCTAAAACACGGATTTGATGCTTAATCTTCGTATCGCTTAACAACTGCCTAATTAGACTGGTGCCAATAAACCCACAACCACCTGTAATCAACCATCTCATTGTTTCCATTTAACCCTCGGATGTATCTTTTTCGAATCAATATTGTTTTTATAACCAGCAACATCTTCAAGCATTGAAGCAACCACCTCATCAGTCATAAAATTACCCTCAAGACCCAACTCTTGAAGACCATGATGTTTTGCATTGTAATAATGATCTTCAAGCTCTTTCCTGGGATTTTCAATGGAGTTGATCTTAACCTTGAGTCCAAGCTGATTCCCTACTCTCTGCACACGATCAGCCAATTCATTTACGGTAAATTGCTCAGTAAACTGATTAAGAATTCTCAGTTCACCTTTTTCCACTGGATTTTTCATCGCTAAATTCACACACTGTAGAGTATCTTTTAAATTTAAATAACCGCGCGTTTGACCACCTTTACCGTAGACCGTTAAAGGAACGCCAGCAACCGCTTGAACTAAAAATCGATTTACAACGGTTCCGAAAATATCATCGTAATGAAAGTTAGGAAGCAGTCTGTCATCCAAATCAGACTCGGTAGTTGACAGACCATAGACAGGCCCTTGCATTAAATCAGTAACTTTTAATCCATACGTTCGTACATAAAACCATAGTAAATCCGTATCTAACACTTTAGTTGTGTGATACAAACTACCGGATTGCCTGGGAAACAAAAATGTATCCTTCCTACCATTATGCTCTATATCAATCCAACCCTCTTCAATATCAATATTTGGTGTTCCGTACTCACCCATCGTACCAAGTTTTATTATGTGACATTCAGGCACATACTCTTTGACAGCCCAAATAACGTTAAAAGTCACACCCAAATTATTATCCAATGTTAAACGAGCCGAATCATAATCTTGCATAGAATAAGGTGCAGATGGCTGTTCCGCGTAATGTACAATTACTTCAGGTAAAAAATCTTGAACAATATTTGAAAGACTTCGAAAATCATTACAGTCCGCAATTTTTATGGTAATTCTATAATCTGTTAATGACTGAAAAACATCTACCCTATCATGAAGATTGGGATTAGGCATCAAAGGCTCAGAACAGGTTTCCCTCGCAATATTTCTTCGCAAGTAATTATCCACCACCACAACATCATGCCCTTGAGCTGCAAATGACATAGCCGTTGGCCAACCCAAATATCCATCACCACCAAGAATTAAAACTCTCATGCAATATCTCCTGCTTCTACAGATTCAATTACTTTTTGTGTTACCAAATAGTCCTCAACTTCTTGCCGTGTCATTGCATTGCTATCTGCACTAATATAAGGATCAGTCACGATCTCATTAATAATATTAGGGTATGAATATTCCACATTGTTATAAACATTCCTAAACGCAGGCAATACGGAGAACATCGTGTCCATTTCGATAGCACGACTAGTTTCTTCAGCACTCATAAGCTCTTCATAGAGTTTTTCACCGGCCTTAATACCAATATGCTTTATTTCTATATTTTTCGGCTGGTGACCAAAGCGCTCAGCTAACATATCAATCATTACCGTTGCTAAATCTTCAATTTTCATTACCGGCATTTTTGTTACTAAGACTTCACCACCCTTAGCAATTTCTGCTGCTGCAATAACTAAGCGAACGCTTTCTTCAATCGTCATGATAAAGCGTGTCATTTGCGGATGAGTTAAAGTAATAGGCCCGCCACTTCGAATTTGACGGTAAAAAATAGGTACAACCGATCCTCTAGAACCCAACACATTACCAAAACGTGTAGAACTAAAAATTGTTCGATGATTTCGCTTCAAACTATTCGCAGCCGTAATCAGACGCTCACCCATTAGCTTAGTTGTTCCCATAACGCTAGTAGGATTCACGGCTTTGTCTGAGCTGGTAAATATCACTCGTTCAACATTATTTGCGAGAGCGGCATCAATAATGTTTTTTACACCTTGAATATTCGTTTGAACGGCGTCAAACGGAGAGCGTTCGCATAATATGACATGCTTAAGGGCTGCTGCATGAAACACTACATCAACACCATCCATCTTTCGCATAAGCTTATCGACATCTCTAATATCACCAATATAAGCATGAAATCGACTTACGGATGGATTATCGCCCAATGAGTAGGCTCGATAGGACTCCCCAAATTCCTCCTCTAAGAAAAAGACTTCAGCTTCATTATTATCAACTACCCTGACCTCCTTTGGCTGCTGATCCAAAACTTGTTTGATCAATTCTCGCCCAACGGTGCCAGCACCACCAGTAATTAACACTATCTTATCTTTTAGAAACAAGGGGTCACTCCTACGTAGTATTACTTTTTAATTTCAGCTCTAAGGTGCTCAATTTCCTGCTCAAGTTGCTGATATTCAGAAATCTTTTGCTTTAAAAATCGCGTTGCTGTTCTTGCCCTATCATCTACACCTTTTGGTGTTAAAACATACAAATAGCCTTTCTTATTATCACTATTCTTAAAATTCCTGGCCTTAACCAAGCCTTTTTCTTTTAGCGCTCTCAAACAATAATTCACCTTACCTAAACTAATACCCAATTGTTTCGATAACTCTCTTTGACTGATGTCTGAATTCTGCTCAAGAATTTTTAGGATTTTATAGCGTATTTCTTCATTCACTTGATTAATGGGTTTCTTCAGTTAATTGAAAATAATTAAAAAAACAGCGTTCAATGATTGAACGAGCTAATTAGAGTTCACAATCTCATAACTGTCAAGTAGTTAATTCAAGGTTTTTGTACGCCAGGAGTGACAAAGGATCAGCACCAGTAAAAGGACCTAAACCTACCCCATAAACATATAAAATACAGATTCAGAAACTGAAACGAAGGATAAAAAAGCTGCTAAAAAATTACCCCCCAGATCAGATCACTCCTTAAACAATACTAACCCCAGAAGACACCGCACAATTGCCTAAATACACTGATTAATATATAATCAATAACAAATTCTTCATTATGAATCCGTGCTACATATTTTGCATATCAATTCATTATTTCTAAACACGAGCAAAACAGGCAATATCAATTTGAAAACTAATCAAAAAAACACCTCAATGAGATATAAAGTTGCTCACAAATTTCAATTCATATTGACCATTTTCTGTCTTCTTAACCTGTTCTTTCTCATTTCGTCTTGCTCCAATTCTACCCCTGAAAACACTGAAACCATCTGCGATCCTTCTTCCGATACGGATGGTGATTGGATTTGCGACAAGGACGAAGAAAAATACGGTACAGATCCAGAAAAACCCGATACCGATAACGATGGACTGATTGATGGTGAAGAGATCAATATCTATGGTACCGATCCTCTAGATTTTGATAGTGATGGCGAGGAAATAGGAGATGGAGCCAAGATCATAGTTGACACTGACCCACGATACTTTTGGAACAGTGGTACCCACGTTGATGACAACGGAGAAACCGAGCTAGAAGATTTTTTTATTTGGAAAAACCGTTGGAATGTTAGCCTTCATGGGACAACTTGTTGGGAGTGCGCATATTATCAAGATCACAACGAAAATAGAATTGAACTATCTGATTATTATCTTGTTGATTATCATGGCTTTCTTACAACAATTAATAACAAGAGGTTTGGAAATTTTCAGTCTGGACTCACAGTATCTACTGGAAGAAGATATATTGGTAGGCCTACGTATTCCAAAGTGAAACTAGGATTATTTGCAGCTGATGGCATTCGTATGTATAGGGAGTTTTATACTCCATCTAATAAAACCTATATTAGAATTCTCGATTTCATTGAAAACCCGACGACTCTGGATGTTCATATTAATATCTCCATTCGCTTGAAATCATCCGTACCTATATTAGGCAGTAATATAGAGCTTATTAAAAACTTTACTGGGGATATGAAATTATATAAAAAATATAACTATGCTATTAACGAAGGAAAAGAATTTTTTGCGCTCTCGTCAACATACGCAGAAATAAGACCTTCCTTTTTAAATTCGAGTGACAATAGAAATCTGACTATAACGTATAGTTTTACAATTCCGGCAAAAAAGAGAATTATCCTAATGCATATCGCGGATAAGCTTTCCGGAGATATGCTATCTGAAATATCACAAGCGAAAGATACACTCGGTAGCATTGGTAATACGTTAACCTCAGATTTGTCATTGGAAATTAAACAAGATATTGCAAATTTTAGCCTGGTAGACAAAGATGAAGATGGATTAAATGATGCGGTAGAACAAGATATCGGGTTAGACCCCAACAAAGCAGACTCCGACGAAGATGGATTACCTGATGGTTTTGAGTATCTATATAATTTTAACCCACTTTCCCCAGGAGAAGAAATTCTTGATACCGATGAAGATGATCTTAATAATCTGGAGGAATTTCTAAACAGCAGCAACCCGAGAAATGCAGATAGCGACTTAGATGGATTGCAAGATGGCGAAGAAATTTATATTCACAATACCAATTTAAACATTGGCGATACTGATAACGATGGTTTAAATGACTTTACCGAAGTCAATGAAACTAAGACTGACCCAAATCTTGCTAACACCGATGGCGGTAAAAGATCTGATTGGTATGAATTAGTAATTGACAAGACTGATCCTTTTAATCCAACTGATGATTTAGAAGAATCAAGCGTCACCGAAGATAGCAAGCTTGGAATTAAATTCCTGGTTAACGATGTGCTGTACCAACCAGGAATTCAAGCAAAAAATCCTCTCACTTTAGAAAACAACTTAGGCGTCAACTCGATTCATAAATTACAGGTATTTCAAAAAACTGTACCAACCAACATCCGAAATGAAAATGTGGTACGATCTTTTCACGTATTAATAAATCCTACAGACAAAAAAATAATTGCAAAAATTCAATTGGGATTACTAGCTGATCGCAAATTAACATCTATAAACGACGGCAAGCTTGACGTATCGGATGATTTTACTGGGCGATATAGATATGAAGGTTATAGGTACATTGACTCAGGAGCCTATGTGTATTCATCACAATATTCGAAATTAGAACCTACAGAAATTGATGAACTTGCGACACATGATACACCAAGATATTTATCAGAAGGCGCCTATATTACCTTTAACTATGACATTGAAGCTCTACAACGTATCATTTTCTTAGTTTATTATATACCTGGATCTGACAAGCCTTCTGATGCAACGCTACTCAAAGACTTATGGAAGCTAAATATTGATGATTTAAACGATATTCCTTTAGATATTAAACAAGATATTGTTAATTTTGTCTTGTTGGATTCCGATAATGACAAAATAAATGATAAGGAAGAGATCGCACTGGGTCTTGATCCAAATAAGCCAGACACCGATGATGACGGACTATTAGATGGATTTGAATATTTTTATGGTTTTGATTATCTCAATACAGACGAATCATTATTGGATCCCGATGATGATGGATTAAACAATTTGACAGAACAAATACTGGGCACCCTACCAAAAGACCCAGACACCGATAAGAATGGCATATCAGACGGAGATGATGATGCGGACCTCGATAAGCTCAGCAATTCTGAAGAGTACACACTTGGTACAGATATACTCAACAAAGATACAGACAATGATCAGTTCTCAGATTATGTAGAAACCATAAATGAAACAAATCCACTAGATAGCAACGACAAACCCATACCAACCCTTCCCTGGACCTTAACTGACGATGCAAATTTTGAATGGAATATACAAGCTGATGGAAGCATTTTTGATTCCGGCCAGGACCGGATTTTCGATAATAATGGCCTAGTACTAGAGCTATCGACAGGGGACCTGAAAAATGAGAATCCATTTAAGAGTACCGATATTAGCTCTTCACCATTTAGCAATGTTACTATTAGCTCTAAAGAGCTTGTCGCAGGATTAGCGATTTCCCGTGAAGTATCTATTCCTGACAATGCCGATTTTATTCGATTCCTTGATTATTTTCACAATGCGACCAACCAAGCAATAGACTTGGAAATCAACTATCAATCAAAAACTGGTACTGATACGGGTGATAATGGTCACGGCGTTGGAGTAAACGTAAATCGAGCCCGCAACACCTATTTAATATATTCAGAATCATACAACTTTGGAATGCCGGTTGTTGCATTAATTTATTCTGATTTAGACGCCAGAACTATTCCAACACTATCAGATACTTCTGTACAGTACCTTTATGATGCAACAACTACACTGAATGTAACAATCCCAGCTGGAGAAAGAGCCGTTGTTATGTTATTCGCGGGACAAAATACCGATGTTGAATCTGCAATATCAAAAGCCGATTCTTTGGTTTCATTACAAGGCAAAGCCTTGTCCGGCATTCCTAACGAAGTCAGAGAAGATATTGTGAATTTTAATGTGCCACTGGAATAAGAGTTTGAAGGCCATTTTCACAATGACTTACTATAAAAATAATATTTCTCGCAAATATCAACGAATAATGGCCATATGCTGCATACTTAGTATGCTTTCACTAATTTCCTCTTGCACTAATTCTACCCCTGACAATACGAAAACCATCTGCGATCCCTCTTCCGATACCGATGGTGATTGGATTTGCGACAAGGACGAAGAAAAATACGGTACAGATCCAGAAAAACCCGATACCGATAATGACGGACTCATTGATGGTGAAGAGATCAATATTTATGGTACCGATCCTCTTGATTTTGACAGTGATAACGGTGGTAGAGGAGATGGGGCTGAGATCATCGTTTTTAATACCTCTCCCAATGATGGACTAAGGGAATGGATTAAACACTCAGAACTTAACAGTGTGGAAAAATTTTTTATTCAGAATCAACGTTGGATTGTCACCCAATATGGAACTATTTGCTGGGAATGTGATTATCGATTTGACCATAACGAAGGAAGACTTGAACTTGAGTCGTATGATTTTCTTGACCACTGGAGTTTTTCAATACAAGTTAATGGCACATCATTTGGGCCATTTTCTTATGCGTCTCGTGAATCACATGTCGATGGCCTCGCTAAAGTAACGATGGGATTGTTATCTGTTGATGGTATTCGAATGCACAGGGAGCTTTCTTCACCTCGAAACAAAAATTACCTTAGAATTCTTGATTTCATTGAAAACCCGACCGCACTTGACATTGACCTTACTATTTCCCTTCGCTTGAAGTCAGCCATCCCTACAATTGGTAAAGATATAGAACTTATTTCCAACTTTATTGGGGATAAAAAATTAAATGACAAATATAACTATGTTGTTACAGAGAATAATCACACGATCTACAATAGCTATTACAGTAACCGTAAAAAAATTTTTTTACTCTCTTCAACATACGCTCAAATAAGACCTTCCTCCTTAAACTCAAATGGCAATAGACATCTCGACGTTACATATAATTTTACTATTCCGGCAAAAAAGAGAATCATCCTAATGCATATAGCAGATGAGCTACCCTGGGGGGATAGCCTAACTGCAGTATCACAAGCCAAAGAAACACTCGATAGTATTGGAAATACATTAACGTCAGATTTATCATTAGAAATCAAACAAGATATTGCCAATTTTAGTCTTGTTGATAAAGATGAAGATGGATTAAATGATGCACTAGAACAAAATATCGGTTCAGACCCCAACAAAGCAGATTCAGATAAAGATGGATTACCCGATGGTTTTGAATCTCAATATAGTTTCAACCCACTTTCCCCTGGAGAAGAAATTCTTGATACCGATGGAGATGGCCTTAACAATCTGGAAGAGCTGTTAAACGCTAGCCACCCAAGAAATTCGGATACCGACTCAGATGGACTACAAGACGGTGACGAAGTAAACGTCCACTTAACCAATCCAAACAGCCGAGACTCTGACAACGACGGGCTAAATGACTTTACTGAAATCAATGATACCAAAACAGATCCAAATCTTACTGACACCGATGGCGGTAAAAGTTCTGATTGGTTAGAACTAGTCATTGATAAGACTAATCCTTTTAATCCAACTGACGATTTGAAGTTAAAAAATTATAACAAACTTGGAATTCAACTCCTAGTTAATGATGTGTTATACGAAAGCAACTCACACGTGAACTCAGAAGCCAACACCATTCATAAATTAAATGTATTTCAAAAGACTGTACCAACAAATATCCAAAATGAAAATGTAGAAAGGTCTTTTCACTTTATAATAAATCCTACAGACAAAAAAATAACTGCAAAAATTCAATTGGGTTTTCTGGCCACACCCGATTTAACATCAATAAATGATGGTAAAATTGGTGTCTTAGATGACTTTACGGGACGATATCGTTTAGATGACTTTGCTTATACCTCCCCAATCCATCACGTAGGGGGCTACGTATACTCTTCTCAATACTCCAAATTGGAACCTTCAGACATTGAACGTATCCATCATATAGACGACGAATCTTATTACCGCGACATAGTGAAGCCTGATTATGTTACCTTCAATTATGATATAGAAGCTCAGCAACGTATTATTTTCCTAGTTTATTATATACCTAGGTCTGACAAACCTTCTGATGGTACGTTGCTTAAAGACCTATGGAAGTTGAAGCTTGACGATTTGGATAAAATTCCACTTGATATTAGACAAGATGTTATCAACTTTGCGTTGTTGGATTCCGATAATGACAAAATAAATGATGAAGAAGAGATCGCACTCGGCCTTGATCCAAACAAACCGGACACCGATGATGATGGACTATTGGATGGGTTTGAGTATTATTATGGCTTTGATTATCTCAATACCGACGAATCCTTACTGGATCCTGATGATGATGGGTTAAACAATTTAGCAGAACAAATACTCGATACTTTACCCAAAGATCCTGACACCGATAAGGATGGCTTATTGGACGGTGATGAAGATGCAGACCTCGACAAGCTCAGCAATTCAGTAGAATATGCACTTGGTACAGACATGCTTGACACAGATACAGATAATGATCAGTATTCAGATTATGAAGAAACCATTAATGGAACAAACCCACTACAAGATGAAGACCTTCCGATTTCTACCCTTCCTCACACATTGGTCGATGGAGAAAATTTTGAATGGAACATACAAGGTGATGGGAGTGTTTTTGACTCCGGTGAAGATCGAGTTTTCAATAGCAAGGGCCTCGTACTAAAGTTATCTGCAGGGGATCTGAAAAATGACAATCCATTTAAACGTACTGATATTAGTTCCTCATCAGCAAACAACGTTACTATTAGCTCTAAAGAACTTAACGCAGGATTAGCGATTTCCCGCCAGGTGGCGATTACTGACAATGCTTCATTTATTCGATATCTTGATTATTTTCATAACACAACAAACCTAACCATAGAGGCAACCATTCGGTACTATTCGGTTTGGGGTTCAATAAATGTTAATCGAGACCGTGATACTTATTTAGTTATCTCAGAAAAATATGACAATGGAATGCCTCCTTTCTCGTTAGTATATTCTGGCTTAGAAGCCCAATATATTCCAACACAACAAGTAGATGCTTGGGCGCATTATTACCACGAGCTTCAATTTAACATTTCTATTCCACCTGGAGAAAGGGCCGTTATCATGTTATTCGCGGCACAAAATACCGATGTTGAATCTGCAATATCGAAAGCCGACGCATTGGCTTCATTACAAGGCAATGCCTTGTCCGGCATTTCTAACGACGTCAGAGAAAATATTGTGAATTTCAATGTGCCATTAGAGTAGGCTTTTTAACACAGCCCTTAAACTTCACTTACTTATACTTAAAAACACGACGCCCCATTATTTGGCAATATCACACTGTTTATACAATTGGGTAAATTAACACTTTAAAAAAGATACTTAGAATCTCCCAGGGCTACATACTTTCACAACCGAAAATCAAGCCAAGGCACTTAGATTTTTTAATTAGTCAACATTTCAATTAACAACGAAATACCGACACGCTATCCTTCACATCCTTCATCGGTGGCCTAGGCATTTCATCATCATAAGAACACTTAACATGAACAAAATATAATTGATTTGATTCAAGGTCAGAACTCATGACTTTCTCAAAATCATCCACATCGAAAACTGTTTTTTCACAAACTGTGAAGCCCGAGCCTTTAGCAATTTCAATATAATCTAAGTGTTCCTGAAAAGAATTTTGCCCCCCGGTACTTTTATTTGATTCGTTGTCAAATACAATATAAATCAGCTTTCCATTAGCTTGGCTTTTATAACGAGCAGCAGTAGTCATCCCACCCATGTGCATCACGAACTCAGCATCGCCACCACACACAATTGTGTTCTTCCCACCAAGATATGCACCTAAGCCAACACTTAATGCACCACCCATGTTGCCAGCCATGTAGAAGTTATCTGTATCAGGTAATAAAGAATACATTTCTCGCGCTACATTGCCAGTAGTACCTAATATAGCATAATCACTATCCGCAAACTGTTTATTCAGTACAGCCATATATTCACTACGTGGCGGGTATTTTGATAAATCCAACACATTTTGGCTTTCCAGATCTACTTTGGAAAAAAAGCCATTCTCTAATAATAAGATTTTAGTTTCGATTTCCGCTGATGTTATTTGCTCAATAACTTTATGCCCATCATCAATCAAAACTTCACTCTTATAACCATAAGCATCGACCAAATCAGGTAGCCGTGTTGCCAAGTGCTCATGTTGAATTTCACTATCACCCGCTTTGTATGTGCGCCAACTAACTATGATTGGAAACTTAATCGAATACGGCTTTAGTAAACTGGTTATGCAGCTACCCATGTTTGTTAAACCAGACGATTGCACGATAACAATTGGTCGCTTACCAGACATTTTCAAACCCGCAGCAACCGAACAAGCAACTGCTTCACTGGCACAAGGCACATATTCCAATTGCTCAGACTTATTAATACTCGCGTTAATTACACTTTTAGCAAAGGAACAAGGAACAACACAGAGATGCGTAAACCCAGTTTTAATTAAATTATCTACAAATTCATCTGTGTTAATCACTTCTATTTCCTTTCAATATTTATCGCAAAAACAATATTCACTAAATCGCTTTTTTGTGTATTATTTCGTACCTGGAATAAATTCCAAAATTTCTTTAATCGACATACAATCAGGCTCAGCTTCAAGTGATCGACCGTTTTCTAAAACAGATCTCGCCACTTTCAACATAGCTGGGTATGCTGCTCTAAGCATGTGATTAGCTGTAATAACAACATTCACACCCATATCAATAAATTCTTCAATAGTCACAGAATTAAAGCTTGTGGGAACAACAACAACCGGTGTAGTAGTATCTTTACTTCTAAACTTTTGCATGAACTCCATAATTTCAGCAGGATCTTTATGTCGTGAATGAATCATAATACCATCGGCACCAGCATTAATATAAGCAAACGCTCGCGTCAACGCATCATCCATTCCTGCTTCTAAAATCAGCGACTCAATTCTCGCGATAATCATAAAATCATCACCGACTTGAGCGGCTTTTCCAGCTTCAATTTTATCGCAAAATCCTTCAATCGTATCTTGCGTTTGTTTTACTTCATTACCGAAAAGTGAGTTTTTCTTGAGGCCCGTTTTATCTTCGATAACAACCGCACTCACACCTGTTCTTTCCAAACTTTTCACGGTAAATTCAAAATGTTCGATTTTTCCACCAGTATCTGCATCAAAGATCATGGGTTTCGTTGTTACTTCAAAAATATCATTAACTGCGTTTAATCGAGATGTGACATCAATGGCTTCAATATCAGGCTTACCCTTTGCTGTGGAATCAGTTAAAGAACTAGACCAAATACCGTCAAAACTCACTTTTTGGCCATTTCTTTCAACTTCAGTATTCTCAGCAATCAATCCACTTAGCGCGTTGTGAGCTTCCAATATTTTTACGATTTTTTTTGTTCTAATTAATTGCCGCAATCTTTGTTGTCTGGTGACTGTGGTGACTCCTAATTTCATTAGCTGGTCTTTAATATTCTGATCGCTAATCTCAGAACTATATTCAACTTCGATTAGCTTTCCATCCCAACCGCTCAGTAGTTCTAG